>Ga0179587_10000827_pt1 | contig 13461 bp, 15 predicted proteins | sample CZODoug2_1_08_16_FD_185932 | JGI IMG/M metagenome (GOLD analysis project Ga0179587, IMG submission 185932) | Vadose zone soil fungal communities from Angelo Coast Range Reserve, California, USA - CZODoug2_1_08_16fungal | ecosystem: Environmental > Terrestrial > Soil > Vadose zone | place: USA...
AATGCATTATACCATGTTTTAACTAGCCTGACCGAGTACTGGGCTCTGCACAGTACTGCAATTTTAAGAATTTGACTGGCTTAGCCATTAGCAACACTAAGGTCCAGAACCCACCAGGTGCCTGGTTTTCTTCATCCTCAGAAGCTACATCCCCACACTGTGCTTTACTGTGACTCTTCTGTGGCTGGGACTGGTTTCTTTGCAGCCTTTTTTGCTTCACCCTTGGCCAGTTTAGCTCAGAAGAAATAACACTTAGTCTGTGCTTGATCATAAGGTTGTTCTGCAGTGTTTGAGAGTCAAGATGAACTTGTGCAGTGGAATTTAAACTCCACTTCTCTACTGCTGGAAGCCAACAAACTCAAAAGACTCTGATCTCAGTTGATTCCAAAAACACATGAACTGAGAATTTTTTTTAAAAACCACAAAGACTTGCTCATGGTGAACACTGGTGTATAAACCCCTATTGTACTTCATGTGAGATTCCTCATGTGGAACTTGTTACATCTCACTTGCTTCAAGTTGATTCTGTCATGTTGCCTTGGACCCCAAAATCTATTGGCTCGACACCCGCTCAGAGTCATGTTTCTGCCTGTTTCTATGTCAATTTCTATCAATCACTGATACGTTATTTGATGAGTTCTGAGCTCAGTTTGCTGTCTGCTTGACATAGCATTGTCACAGGTAGCAATCCTTTTACTTCTTCCTCGTCCCTTAGGTCGGTGCAATGGCCACTCTTTCTCGGAGGCAGATTGTTGTTGACGATACCGACCCACGCATTCAGTATGCAGGTCAGGTTTGGTTCCAAGATGGAGAAGGCCAGGATCATCTCGGGAACTTCGGACCTGTCTTCAACCACACCCAACACGGGACGAACTCGAGCACTAGCTTCTTATTTTCGTTTGAAGGTACTATTTTTCCCCCCGTTATACTTGCTTCTTTCCGTGTAATTCATTTCCTGGCAGGAAGTTCCATCACTGTTTTTGGTACCAGCCTCCTGAAACCTGCCAGCACAACCACTGGTTATGATCCAACCTGGGAGTGCTTCGTTGATGGTGTCAGTATTGGGTCAACCAAGCCTTTCACGTCTCCAGAGAATAATTGGCGACTGTGTGACCAACCTACGCTGAAGGACGGTCCGCATGTGTTGATGGTCAATGTTACCACTAGCGGGCAGACCTTTTGGCTTGATTATATCTGGTACACCCCTTCTTCCAGCTCTTCAAAAGATGTTGCCAATATCGTGGTCAACCACTTTGATCCAGACATTGTCTATGGTTCTGGATGGAGAAGCCTTGGAGGTTCAGCGAATATGACAACTGTATTTGGCTCGCAACTCAGGTTTAACTTCACAGGTATGTGTTAAATACCTTGCTTCACTAATCTACTAAATGGCAAATGATAGGGACGGGCCTCAGCTGGTACGGCTTCAGACCAACTGAATTGAGCCACAATGCAACATCAGCAGCATATTCCATCGATGCTGGTGACCCGGTTTCCTTCCCACTAACAGGCCTGCCGGAAGGTGCCCATACAACTGTGTATAATCAACTTTTTTTCTCTACACCCAAACTTCTCGACGGATTTCACAGTCTCGTTGTCTTTCACGGTGGCGACAACCAACATACCCCACTCACTTTGACCCACCTTGTCGTGACGAGCACTATATCCGCATCAGTACCGAATTCGGGTCTCGATAGTGCGACCTCCACGTCTGGTTCAGACCCCTCTTCCACAACCGCTCTGACTGGTGCTTATCCTTCTAGTCCACACAACCTTCCTAGCTATGGGAGTTCCAATGATCCACTCGCTGGTAAACCATCTCTCAGCAACCACAGTGCACCCCTCGGTACCATACTAGGCAGTACCATTGGCAGCTTCGCCTTTATTTCTCTTGCTCTCTTATTTGTCTTCGGTTTACAAAGAAGAAGGAACCGGGGTGTACCACTCGCAGAGAAGCGGAGATCCCAACGCGTAGAATCACCTTTCATGCTAGCCTATCGAGATTCCTCCGCATCCCGCATGCAGGCCAATAGTTACTCCCAGATTCATAATCCCACTTGGGATCCGAACGCAAGTGACACACGCACAGAGCACAATTCAGGATCCTTCCCCCTCTCCGTTGGGCGATGAGGAAGCACGAAGGGTCCCAGGCCAATAATGTGCTGTTGTATCTGAAGCTAGAGGGGCACAGTGGCATGGCAGAGAGGGCATAGTAGGGGGATTACCACCCCCTATTTATTGGCACAATTAGTAGTTGGCTTCCACAATGTGATGTGAAAGGGACAAGTATCTCCTTCCGTTCGTTACAAATTATATTCATTCCTTCAAGTTCGAACCCGATTTTCTCTATATATGTACATCTGGATTTTCCTCGCGCATCGAAGATTTCTGAACATGTCCATCGCACGCTGATAGCTCGACTCATCTAAGACTCACCTAATAGCATGGTGATTCGGAAACCTGGAAAGAATGCCTAGTAGCGAACTCTGTGGACAGGGACTCGGAGTGATTCAATATCCAGACTGCGTTTGGTTCATCACCAGGAATCGAACAACATGTACCATGGCAAACAACACTTTGTGAAATCTGCGAAAACGACTAGCGTTGCTCATAATAAATCAATAAATTAAACACAATAAAAACGGCGACAGCAGCAGTGAAAAGTCCCTAATCACGTTACCAACGACAGACGGCGGCCGGTGTGATAGACAAAATAATCTCGGCGTAGACGAGCACGCATCGCCTTCCCTTCGGTCCTTTTATTGTTGTAAGCCTCTCGAGTAGGAAAGTCAGATCTCCGCATTCGCTGTTCCTCGGAGATGGATTCTACCAGCATGGCATGAAGTTGGCGCATCCTCAATCGGTCAAACAGCCTCTATGACAAAAAAATCCAAAGAGTAAGAGGAAAGAAAGACGGGAGATTATGATTCAATCACTTACATTGAACCGTATATTGAGATCTGATAGCTTGAATTCAAATTCCCGGAGTCTCTTAAGGGCCTTGTTGACTGTCTTTAGCCGAGGTGATGATCCTTTCAACCGGTCTTCGAGTGAGAATAACCGTTGCAAGGTTCTAAACAAACGTGGGCATCAATAGAATTCTGACATTCCGGCGCAAGCCCGAAAGATACCTTCGAAGCGAAAGCAACCGGGTACTATATTTTTGATGCCACGTTTGAGACCTCAACTTCCAGTGTTCTTGCGTAACCCGGCTTCGTCGATTCAAGGTTACAGTCAAAGCAGATAGAGTCGCTCTAATGCGCCCACACATATCGACAGCAAGCTGAGGACGGATGTCCTCCATACTGGGTATATTCTGGCAAATCTATACAGCTGATTAGTGAGGTCATCTTCGCTGAACAGCCGAAAGACAAAGACAAACCCAGCTTATGCTATCTAGGCTCCCGACCGCGGTTTCAACTAGGCGTAGATTAGATTGCAGAACGCTAGATTCTTCACGGTCGTCTAGTTCGCGCGGGCTAGCACCTGGGAGAGACAAAGGGGGAGGTCGAGTCGGACGCGTCCGAGCAGGCAAGTGCGTCTCTGGCTGACGGGACCGTGCAATTTTTGGCGGATGTATTTCACCTGGTGAGGGAGGAAGTTGTTCTGCTGGAGTCTTCTGAGCTTCACTAGGATTTGAGTTGGCATAAGATAGGGTCTGATATGGGAGCATCTCTGGTAAATTTGGATCCACACTCTTTAGCGGAGGTGCACTAAGCGATGGGGGAGGACGGTGCTCAACAGGTGGTTTTCCTTCTCGACTGGGGTCCAAGCTCGAAAGCCTAGGATATGGCATAGCATCGCGATTGAGTCCCGTAGCAGACGCGTGAGTGCCCATCAAATCATGTTCGGGGATCTCGATCCGCTGAGCTCTAAAATTGGGCGCTGGAGGAGGGGTGACAGACGATGGGAGAGGTCTGGTTATCGTGATGGGCCCGTCATAGTCTCTGGGTGTAATGGAATCTCTTTCTGAGTCGGATACACCGTTTTTGATGTGGTGACTCGAACCACCGACGTCCTCGACCCTTCCATGCTCCTGGTAGCGAAGACCCCCGAAGCCATCTGGTTGCCATCCGCCCTCGATGGTGTACCCCTCGACTTGTCGCGGTGGGGGTGGGGGTGGGGGAGGAGCATCCGCCGTTATGTCCATCGGCGAAGGGAAATCCACAAACAATCCCAAAGGGTTCTGATGGTAATACGTTGTGTGTGGCTGTTGCAAGAGCGAATGTGCATGCTGTGGGGAATATATTTCCGGTATATGTTCGTGAGTTGTCGTTGTTGCATCATGATATTGTGGCATCTCAGGGCGTAAAGCGTGCTCTAGTCTTGGGAGAAACATAGTAATTTGAGAAAGCAGCTCAAATAGGGGCAAGAGTTCAGTTGATAGGTTGGTCAAGGAATAATGATAGCTGGTTGAGCTTGGTGACTGTTATGTAGAGGCTGCACGAAAGCACCCACTGCTAACACGTAGCACTGATTTAAACCTGCGAAGAGCATCCTTCCAGTTGTCAAATGTTCGCCAAATCAAAGAGAGCACAATACCATAGCTGAAGAAAAAGGCGTCGTCGCCGTTGAATGACGACGTGGAAGGCGGGATTTGGGTGGAATACATAGACGCGCAACGCGACAAACCAAACAAATGTAACCTCAATTATTTCCTTTTTCATTTGAACCATGAAAATAGGAGAACGAAGTATATGTATATGTACCGAATAACTTTAACAGAGTAATGAAATAATGATAAAGCCAAGAAGCATCAGATTGAGCACAGCGTTAGATAGCAAGATGCAGAAGTCTGGAAATATATTGTGGAGTATGCGTTGTGGGAGATAGCTCCCAAGCGCCGTTAAGACAAACCCTGTGTAGATGAAATGTCAGCACATTTGCCATTACGCATAGCAAAAAAAACAACCTTAGAACAACCGCACGAAATTACTCGGGAACACGTGTCTTCCTTCCTCCTGTCTCTCCTCATCTAAAAGCTCTCCGCTCCACCACCCATCGTCCGGCGTTGCAGTAACAGCAATAACATCCCCCGTCTGGAAATCAAACTCTTCATCGATGGTCGCCGTGTAATCATACAGGGCTTCCACTATATCAACCGAAAATAGTATGGTCATTCAGGAAGACTACAGAGCGACCAATACGCACCGTAGAAGAGAATCCTCTCTCCAGATCCTCGGTCTGACGGTGGCAATGGCGGCATCGCAGGCGGATTCTCCTGCTGGCCTGACTGGTGTATGCCTGGTATGGGCAGAGGCGTCGACTGTCTTAGGGACCGACGTGACTTTGATTGTGCTGCGTCATGATGTAGCTCCGGCGGTGGGGCTTGCAGTGCAGTAGTATCAGAGGGTCGTGGGGGGGACCTGTTTGTAGATGTGCTGTTGCCCCGAGAACGAGAAGGCTGTGAGGACTGGCACGTGCTGCGCTTGTGAGTTTTTCCGTTAGCTTGTGGAACTTGGGTGGCAGGTTCGTCGGGGGGTGGCAAGTGCTCTGCCTGTGGAGCGTGGTGTAAAGAAGGATAAGCTGCCGCTGTTCTGTTGGATATGCGAATAAAGTTGGCTGGGTGTGTTGGAGGTGTCGTTGAAGAGGACGAGGGCATATCTTTGCCATTGAAAGGGACGAAGGATCGGGGTTCTGGTATGAGATTTCCTGTCCCGTAATCACTGACAAAGTGTGCGACATCCCGTTCCGTTCCGAAGCATTCTAGAGCAGTCCGTATCCGCTCACAAGACTGGGGGATTGCAATTAGCGTTAACATTAGAGAGGGAAAGTCGTGATAGCAAGTCACCTCATCATCAGAAACACATATAGTTGACACTAGGTTCGCATATGTCCAGAGAATATCTTTCATGAACTCCATGCGATCTTCCTCCAGATCCTGGCATGTGTCGCAAAAGCCCTTCCAATCCGCTTCCCATCCAGGCATCATATCCACCAATACTTCCGTGAAACTTGCAAAATCCTTCTCGTTGGCTTGTACCGTCTGTTGTGCCCTCTTCAGCTTGAATTGAATCCGCTCGAGATCCTTCCCTTGAGCAAAGGTGCTTTGCTGTGTGTACGAGGTAATTCTTATACAATCCCCATTGTACTTCTCCCGAGCTTTCGATACATAAGCCTCTTGTGCTTGTTTTGCCTTGAACTTTTTCTCCACGGAAGTTTGACGATTTCGTCTATGGTTGATTTGTTTTGCATGATGAAGAGACGTTGGGGTCTCTAGTTCTCGCCGAATAGCGGAAGCGAGCTCGAGGTGGGTGGCTGCCTGCTTTTCCGTCTCAAGCCGCAAGGTATCGAGAGAATTACGGAGTTCACTGACATGATGTTGTCAGCGGTACCATCCCAAAGGAAGCGTAGAGTACTTGCCCAATTTCATCTCCGCCCAATGCTGCCTTTGACAACGCTGCAAGTCGCGTCGCGTACTGTTCCTCAATGGCTGCCCTATTGATGATTGCGTTGACTGTGACACCCTCGCAACCAAACTGCCGACGAACCTTTCATTCCAGAAGCTCTTGAGCTCTTCGGTCGTCTTTGCAGCCCCACGCATGCGAGCAAACAAGATATTGACACCATCGTCCCCTGTGCCCCAAAACGAGTTGCAAAAATCCTCCGAGTTGCTGTCGTTGAGGTCCCTGGTTGCATACTGAGATAACGACGTTGTCGAGTTTTGCGCTGGGTTATGCATTCCTGTGTCTTTAAAGGCGTCCAAAGAAAAGTGAGAGAATCGTGAATTCACGGCTGTGAACGACAAGTGATATTATGATTATTTGATATAATGATGCCAGGGGGTTATTACCACCGGGTGGAGATCAGGGACCAGACGAAATCATTGCGGCTGGGACCATATGGGACCTGGGCCAAACCAAAAGGGTGTTGTGACGAACTGAGGCCGCACTCGGTGGAGAGACAATGGCGAATGTATGATGTCCTGCAAACGAGAACGTCTGAAACGATTTCCGAATGTCCTCGACGATGTCCGCTTCATCGCAACAGGTCCCACGTGAGTCAACGTGACTCGCACAACTCCCAGAACTTCGGCTGTGTAGTCTACATAGGCACCCATAAAGGCATTCGGCACCAGTGAGTAACCACTAACCTCGCACCTGAAACAATATTATCACCGTATTAATGTTTCACAGGTACCGGTAAACGTTCAGCCAACGATCGAAGCGGAATATTCTAACACATCTTGAAATCGATGATGTGTGTTCACCGAGTGCTAAATATTCCCCCAGTCGGCGGGGAAACCGGCCGATGTCAATTTCAGACCACCTAAGTTTGATGTCTCTCCATATGGTATATGCAGCGATGTCAAGTTTCCAATAGACGTCGATTGGATCTACGAGCAACGTGAGGTCTGACATTGGTTGGGCTCCGAGCTCACACGACAAGCTTCGACCCAGGTAGTAAGGTTACACTGCCACCCAAATCTCATAATAACCTTTCCTGCCGTGAATCAGACCTCTACCTCATGTACTAGCTGCATGGGCCTTTACGTCGCTTCGACCTTGGAGGAAACTTCTGGTCTACGTCGAACATTTTTGTCCAGTTGGCATTGAAGTCATTGAAGCTTTTGATGGCCAAGCAGGAAACTGAGATGGACCGTCGATGAAACTAGGGTCACCAACAAAACAGGAAATCCCGCGGGTTACAGCATTGGATTTTAGCTCTACGACGGTGAAGGTGTCGATGTGCGATCATACATGATCTGTAGAAAGGCGTCATCGATATGAATAGCCTGCAGTGGCCGTATGCCATCTCAAGGAGAGGTGTCTGATCCAAAGGCATCTTTCCGACTGGAGCCTTTCGTGGGTTAATGATAATGAACCAGGGATAAGGCAGGTGAACAGTCCTTCCCCCCGGCCCAGCGTTATTGTGCAGATGTGTACACAGTTTTGCAAATAGGACAGGTGTCCTGTGCTAGGAATCGGGGGAACAAGCCAGAATTTCCTATTCTGCAGCGGTAGTTGATACTGTGGTGGAAGTGAAACAGCCTCAGAAAGCACATTGTATGAACAAACGCTAAATATTGCCGTCAGGAATTAAACAGCAAATAGAACGGGATGGAACAGTTAGCCGTCCACAGACTGGTACTATATTCGCGATCCTGGTTTGGCACATTATAGGCAAGAGATAGATGACCTTACGTTGTTCACTCGCGAGAAAGCATGGAGGGAACCACAGTAGGTATGGATGGCGCTGCGCATCCCTGTGGTCTAAGGCTCTTTGAAGGCTAAATTTGATGTCTCTATAGCTGCCATGAAGTAGCCAATGTTGCATGTAACTATGGGGGTGACTTAGGAATTGATTCTCCGCCTGCCTTTGCTTCATCTTCGCACTGGCAAAGGTGTACCGTCTAATGGCTTCTGCCATTGTGGAGCTATTAGTCCCTAGATCTTTGTTTTTGTCATGTACCCTCGCCTCTCGCAGCGCGGGGTTTTTTGGTGGCAATCTGTTAATCTTCAGGCCAGGATATCGAAACCTCGAGCGTATCTTCGTTTTTTTGCATTGATCACTCGGACGTCCCTATCGGTTTGGATACTGGCCCGCCTTCTTTCCATAGTGTCGCTTTCGGATCTTGTGGGTGATACTCTTGCGGGAAATCCTCGGTGGGGATCAACGCATATAATAAATCTGGCTTCCCCCTACGGTTCTCCGCTTAATTATGTAAGTCTGTTACTTGCAGTGTTGTTTGGGGCTCATGGCAGGTTTATACAGCTACCAGCTCGTTGCTTGGATTCCATATACGAGGGGTCACAGCCAACCATACATTCGTGGGTTTTACGGTATCTACCCCCTGAGAGCTTGAAGCTCATTACAACACCTCTGGTATCAGCATCTGAAACACAAGTCGAAAGGATGGTGACGCGATAAATAAGGGAATAGTAAGATGCATCTAACAATGAAAGTTTGCAGTCGAGGCCAGAATGCAGTGTCTTGTCTTGTGCTGCTTTGTTGTCTGGCTTTGGTAAGGCAATCACCGGTGTGCTCCTGCATTTCTGACTTCTGCTCAGGTGTTCTTGAAGCCATGTGGTGATGATCGCTGTTGTCGGCGTGCATGGGAGTCGCCTTTGAAGCTGAGCCCATTGTTGTCCTTAAGAGGACACGGCTTGTATCGCCTTCTGCAAAGCTGCGTATGTATTCTAGTTCCGCGAAGCTAAATATCAAAGTCTTTTCTCCATTGTGATCGACACCTATAATGGAGGGGCACCCTCAAATGCGAGGCTACGCTCGCCATCTCATCTCAGAGCCAAGAACGTATCTTCCACTTTGAAACCATTCAAAACATAAATTCTTCCATGATATTAACTCAACTTTCGAATTCTACTAGTGTGAATCTCCAGCCGGTTGCGCACATTCAAAGTTTCCGAGATACCAGCCCTGGAGGACCGCTAGTCGACATCACCCCCAATTACTTGCTCTATGCGCCGAGTTCTCAAGGAGAGAAGCATTCCAAGGACTTCCTTGCATATACACGATTACCGTTCACTACCCCCGCCACAGGATCCGCCGGGAATCACTTGATGCGATATCCCTTTCTCCTGCAGGATGACGAAAGAATTCTGGCATTTCAGTTGGATGAAAGCCAAGGATTGCTGGCTGTGATTACTTCGTTCGTAGAGTTTTTTTAAATGTATCCTGACGGTCAACCGATACAATATTCCTCAGATACGCATCACAACCTATAGCGGCCTTGCAATTTTTGAGCTTCCCTGGGACAGATTTTCATCCTCTCACCACCGCATCACAAGCGAGGATCTATCTCCATGTTAAAGGCATCCATACGTGCCAAGTCCAGATCCACGAAGATAGGGTTGGAGTCTTATTGTGTGGCGAGACAAATAGTCTGACGATCTATGATTGGAAGACTTGCAGGACTACAGTGGTTCGTATTTGTTTCATCTCTGATTTTACGCCGCTTAAGCGATCCTTACTTTAAGCAATATACTCCGACGTGTGGGCAGAGCATTACTGCCTTTTCGTTTCTCGCGGCCAACGCCATGGTAACAACAAACTTATCAACTCTACAGATAGAGCTGTGGGAGATCCTCCCGGATCGCAAAATACTTCAGCGAACTGGGTTCCTCGGACTCCCAGCAATCCAGCCTGGAATTGTTGTTGAAGGGCTGGATTGCACACCTCTGAGCCCCGGTCAATTCCTGAATTCACAAATTTCCCCTGTCATTACATTCAATCTCCTCATGTGCAAAGAAACGCCAAACGGCTTTATTTCGTATTGTCTCGTAAAATTCGTCGTGTATATGGCCACTTTGTTCGACCTCGGTTTCTCCAACGTACACCCCCCGACATGTGACACGAACCGTCACTTCCCTTGGGCAGCGTGGGGACCCACAGCAGCTCGATGCTTCGACGAGTCTTATGCCGTCGACCATTGTAATCTTGGTGGTCAGTATTTTGTTTCTTTGTCCGACGTGGAGACCGTGGAGCCATACAGCTTGTCCATTTACGATTTTGGTGGGACTGGGTGCCCAGAGAACATGGAGAAATTAGAGGCACGATTCCATTGCGAGGAACTACAACATGATCCTGTTTTCGATGAGGACGTGTATACATTAAAACCGCGCCCGCGGTATCAAGCTATTGTACCAAGTAACAAGGTCCTCGTCGATCATGATCGTATTTTCGTGTTCAAGGTGTGTGATAAACATCTTCCCTTTTCATGATAAACGAGCTTATCTGAGCTCCATGCTTAGTATCGCGAGGAAAATGAAGATGATGATTTTTCAATTACCACGTATTCTTTTTGACCGGGCATCTTCTTCGCTTTAGATGTTGGTGGTCGCACGCACGACCATGCGATTGGGTCATCACCATATAATACAGTGGAATAGAATCCAAGATATAAGAGGAATGGAAATTCTTATATAATCATTTCATGTTTAATCCGAATTTCCATGTTTGGGGAAGAACGTTCAGTTTTTTCTTCCTCGTCGCTTTGCGACTGCGCCAAGCTTGAGAATTCTGATGTGTGGACATTGGACAAGACTCGAAATGGCCCTGTGAAGGCAATTAATTTCAGAGTCTCTGAATTCTCAAAAACTTAAGTTCAGCTTGGAAGAAGTCAGAAGGACAAGGATAGGTCGAATTGGACCGTAGGCGACGACAAGCTTGACCGACTTCAGCACTGCAACGATTCGACGCGTCGTTGATAGTTTCCCACGCCTGTGGCGTGGACGGTAATAGATCATCTTTCACTTAACCACTCTCTTAAGCTTATCCTACGATAACCGTGCCTTGCGTCAGTCATCTCGGACTAATTCTACATAAAGTTGTAGAATCCGTGACAGTCTTTCTCTCCATTGCAAGAAATGCCTACAGACAGAGAGAGAGGACGGTCTCGCTCTCGCTCTCCCAGAGGACATAGATACAATTCCCCCAGACAACGCAGAGATGACTCCCCAAGGCGACGCCGAGATACTTTCCCAGGACCATCAGCGCGAAACGATGATGCTGAGCACCGGCAAAAGATGAAAGAGGATGACAGGCGCCGAGAGCGCCATATACAGTCAATGTCAATGAAGAGACGTAGCAGGACTCGGAGTCGGAGCAGAAGCCGGAGCCCTGGGAGGAAGAGGAGGAGACGCTCGGGGTCTGATTCAAGAGAGAAAGACAGAGACAGGAAGGAGAGGAGGTCGCGGACACGGTCGCGTTCTCGGGAGCGAAGGAGGAGAGAACGGGGCAAGTCGGTGACGAGCTCTTCTGATGACGGTGATCATAAGAGGCGGAGAGAAAAGCGGAAGCATAAAGATAGAAAAAGAAGTAGGAGTAGGGAAAGGAAGAAAGAGAAGAAGAAGGAGAAGAAGGAAAAGGTAGGTGGGATTGTGTCCGTCGTTTGATGCGGTGCGAAGTCTGAACCACAAAATTTACAGAAGAAAGCTTCTGGGGTGCCGCAGTGGGGGAAATATGGAATCATCTCAGAAGTCGAGTGAGTTCCGATAGACGTTCATCCATCGTAAGTTCTGACTTAGCTTTCGTAGTATCTTTTCCAAAGGGCCTGAATTCTCTACGTGGCTGGTTGAAGAACGAAAGATCAATCCCGAAACCATATCGAAAGATCAAAATAAAAAGGAATTCGCGAAATATGTGGAAGACTATAACACAGGTATGTCTTCCAATTTTTGTGATGTCATATCTCCCTTACATGATTCTTGTATAGCAACTCTGCCACATGAAAAGTACTATCACATAGAGGCGTACGAACGACGTATGGCTGCGCTGCGCCAGGGTGAATTCGTTCCACCGCCCGACGACTCTTATGATCCGCAGGCCGACATGAAGGCTATCAGGGGTGCACATAAGAAGAAACCTGTGGAACACGAGAGCTATCTGAACAAAGAACAACTGATGGAGCTGCGGAAGGTGCAGAATGAGAGAATTGAGGTGGGTTCCATGTTGATTTTTGGTCACAAATTAGAAGTTAACTACAACGTGTCCACGCAGGCCGGGAAGATGAAGTTACTTGGAATGGAGATCAAACAGAATATGGGGGTACGCATGGATGGGACTATGTTCGACGACTGATAGAGTTGGTGAGATGTACCGAGTGAAATACCAGTGGGGTCCCAATGAGGAGTGGCTGGGGAGTGTACTGGTATACTGCAGTCGCTGTGATAGCTCACTTTTGTAATTAAATTGTCGTGCCCAAGTCGTGCTGCTTCTGATTCCGCTCCAAGCCTCCAACGCCAAGCTAGCTGTTTATATCTTCTCGGCGTGTTTCTCTCGTCACCACCATCGTCTTTCTCAACACCATGAGCCAAACTGATATCGTTGTACTCGGTGCTACAGGTTTTACAGGCCGTCTCATAACACGCTATCTAGCTGCCCACCCACAGTTTAAGCAGGGTCTCTTCTCTTTCTCAATAGCTGCTCGCTCTCAGTCCAAATTGCACACCCTTGTTCAGGAGCTTTCTCTTTCTCCATCAATAAACACCATTCAAATAGACGTTACGGATGATATTGAAGTAGAAAAGGTTGTCAAAGGTGCAAGGGTTGTCATTAATACTGTCGGTCCGTACTGGGTCTGGGGTTCGCCGGTCGTAAGGTGCGATATTGAAATAACACTTTTTTTGTCCTTCTCATCAATCTTAACAGAGCATGCGCGAGAAATGGCATTCACTACGTGGACCTGACCGGGGAAACCGTTTGGATAAGGGAAATCATCGAGAAGTTCGTCGGTCGGCTTTCTTTGGCTTCTAGCAGCACTTACCCCTCTTATCTTAGGTATGAATACATTGCTGCGAAATCAGGTGCTATTATAGTTCCATCCTGTGGCCTGGACTCTATCCCATCCGACCTATCCGCTTTCTTGGGTAACAAGACACTCAAATCGCATGGTATGCATCTACAACAGTACATTTTGGTCTACGTGATTCACAACATGCTGTTCATCACATAGGTCAATACGATGTTGGATTGTCAACTACCGCGTTCAAAATGCGTGGA
>Ga0179587_10000828_pt1 | contig 13454 bp, 10 predicted proteins | sample CZODoug2_1_08_16_FD_185932 | JGI IMG/M metagenome (GOLD analysis project Ga0179587, IMG submission 185932) | Vadose zone soil fungal communities from Angelo Coast Range Reserve, California, USA - CZODoug2_1_08_16fungal | ecosystem: Environmental > Terrestrial > Soil > Vadose zone | place: USA...
GCTGCTGCAGGCGCTCGAGCTGCGCCTTGGTCTCGACACCCTCGGCGATCACGCGCTTGCCCAGCGCCTCGCCCAGACGGACGATGGCGCGCACGATCTCGCCGCTTTCTTTTGTCTCGCCGATCTGACGCACGAACGAGCGGTCGATCTTCAGGCTGGTGATCGGCAGCGCCGAAAGGTAACTGAGTGACGAATAACCGGTTCCGAAATCGTCCACGCTCAGACCGACACCCAGTTCGCGCAGTTCCTTCAGCGTGCCAATCACGCTCTCCAGATTCTGCATCAAAGTGCTTTCGGTGATCTCCAGCGTCAGGCAGGACGGCGGCACTTCGGCCTCGCGCAGCGACTCGCGCACAAAGGCGACGAACTGCGGTCCGATCAGGTCCTTGCCGGAGATGTTGACGTGCACTCCGAGTTCGCGCGACGACGGGTACTGCTGATGCCACGTGCGCAACTGGCGGCACACGCGCCGGATCGCCCAGCGGGTCAGCTCATTGATCAGGGCCGATTCCTCGGCGACCGGAATGAACGTGGCCGGGCCGATCGGCCCGCGCTCCGGATGCTCCCAGCGCATCAGCGCCTCGAACCCGACCAGCCGGCGTGGTTCGATCTGGTACAGCGGCTGGAATGCCAGCGACAGCTGGTCCGACGTCAGCGCCCCCTGCAGCTCGCTTTCGAGCCGCAGCCGTTCGGACGCCAGCTCGTACAAGCTGGCGTCGAACAGCGCATAACATGCCCTGCCCTTGTTCTTCGCCTTGTACATGGCCAGGTCGGCGTCGCGCATCGCTTCCTCCGGCGTTTCGTATTCGAGATCGCTGAACGTGATGCCGATGCTGGCACTGGTGCTGATTTCGGTACCCTCGATCCTGAAGGCCTCGCGCAAAGCCTCCTGCAGGCGCTCGGCCAGCACGACGGCGTGATGCGTGCCGCCTCGCATTTCGCTCAGGATCGCGAATTCGTCGCCGCCCAGGCGGGCCACGATGTCGGTAGGCCGCACGACCTGCTTGATGCGGCGCGCGGCGCGCACCAGGAACTTGTCGCCGGCGCTGTGACCCATGCTGTCGTTGATGCGCTTGAACCGATCGAAATCCAGGTACATGACCGCGAACTGCTGCGACGGGTCGCGCCGATGCGCCTCGATCGCCTGCGTCAGACATTCGTAGAAGCGGTTGCGATTGGCCAGGTGCGTCAGGCCGTCGTGATAGGCGATGTACTGGAGCCTGCTCTCGGCCAGGCGACGGTCGGTGATGTCCTGCACCTGGAAGATCAGGCAGGATTCGGACTCGTCGTCGTCGGCGAAGATCGCGCAGTGCAGCAGGATCCACAGCTCGGTGTCCTTGCTCGGCCGGCACCGCAATTCGAGGATCAAGGCGTCGAGCTCGCGCGTCACCACGCGCTGCAGCTGCGCGTTGAGCGCGTCGGCGTCTTCCGGAACCAGGAACCGGCTGAACGGCGCGCCGCACATCTGTTCGGGCGAACCTTGCAGCAGGGTGCACAGAGCGTGATTGGCTCGCAGCAGGTGGCCATCGACCGATACCAGCCCCATGCCGATGGCGGCATGCGAGAAAGCGCTCAGGAAGCGCTTCTCGCTGCGCTCGAGCTCGTGCAGGTAATGCGCCTGCTGCGCGGCCTCGCGTTGAGCCGCCTCGGCGCGCTCCCGACTTGACCGTTCGGCAGCCTCCCGCTCGGTGGCTTCCTGCTGGGCGAAGTAGTAGTGCAGCGTGGCCAGGAACATCGCGATCATCGGCAGCGCGACGACCAGCGTCGCTGCGCCGAACTGCCGGAACGCCAGGTATAGGACGGCCGCCACCGAGGCACTGGCGGCGTAGCTCAAGCCGAGCCAGCCGAAATTCTTCAGCCATTCGACCAGGCTCGGCCACTGTTCCCGCTTCAGATAGATGACAATCGTGACCAGCGTCGGACTGACGATGAAATAGCTGGCCGCGAACAGCATCACCGCGCCAAACATCACGCCGTCCCCGGCGATGCCGGCGCGACCCAGCCAGGCGATCAACCCCTCGAAGCCGTAGCCGCAGGTCAGCATCGCGACCGCGGTCGCTGCCGGACTGGCAATGCGGCTGGACCAGCGCCTCGAGGTGCGCCAGACGCAGACCGCAGACTCCATCACCGCGCCGACGACCGCGGCTTCCGTTCCGTGCAACAGAAGCAGCAGAAAGATGAACAGGTCGCCGGCGGCAATCGAGACCTTGGTCTTGGGTGGATGCAGCGGAAACATGCCGACCACGGCCGCGACCAGTCCGATCGCGAGCACCTGCGAAATGCTGGCCGGCGAAAGCGACGCCACCCGCAAGGCGGAGAAGGCGGCGGCCGCCAGACCGCCGGCCACCAGCACCGCCCAGTAACGCGTCGCGGCGGCGTTGTAGTCCGGAAAGAAGCGCTGCCGGAAGCCGCCCGCCCCCGCTTCGAGGGCCGGTGACGCGCTGGCAACGCTCTGCGCTTCGTTCATCGGGGTGAACCTACGGCTCGCCCATCAGGCTGGAATTGTCCAGGCTGGCGGCTGGCGGGGCGGCTACCTTAAGTGGCCTCGACCTCCTCATGTTCATCTCCTCATAAGGCGCCGTCTGCCGGCGCCCGTGCCTTGACGAAACCGGTCGGAACCCGTCAAAGCGTCTCGTTCCGCTGGGCCGACACGCAGCCCCGAGCGCACGGCCGGTCTGGCCGTGCCTCGATCCGGTATGCGCAAAAGCGCAATCCCGGTAATCCCTGTTGGTACATCGGCGTCTGAATCCCGCCCTTTAGGGGGTATTAACCACCATCCGGCATTCGGGCGGGCGTCCGTGTCTCGGACGGGAGGGCAGTGGGGAGGGTTCGAGCGGGATTGTTGAAGCGTTCGGCGCGGCAGTCAGGGTGCAAGGCGGCGCAGCTGGGCGCGCAGGTTGTCGAGTTCTTCCAGCAGGTCGGCCACCAGCGCCGCCAGTTCGGGTTCCGCCTCGAATGCAACTTCCAGGCGCCGGATGTGGCGCGCACGCTGCAGCTCACGACTGCCGAAGCGCCACTGCGACGGCCGATCGCCCACCGGGCGCAGGCGGCCCTCGAACACGTGAGCGGACACCCAGTCGGGGCTGACCGCGCACACGCTGCACAGCTGCTCCAGCGTCAGGCAAGCGTCTTCCAGCAGCGTTCCGATCACCACCTGTACCTGCTGCATCGGCTCATGCTCCGCTGACGGCGCGTGGGTCGAATTTCAGGTCGCGCGCCATGCTTTCGTACAGTTCCTTGGCGCGCGGCGTGTCGGCGGGCGGCACCACCACGCGCAGGTTCAACACCAGGTCGCCCGGCGGATCGCTCGGAACGCCCTTGCCGCGCACGACCAGCTGTCCGCCCGTCTGAGCTCCCGGCGGTACACGTACTTTGAGGTTCGTGCCGTCGGGCAATTGCACCGGGACGACGGCGCCGAGCGCAGCCTCCCAGGGCGCGATCGGCAGCTCCAGCACCAGGTCGCGGCCGTCGATGCGATAGCGCGGGTGCGGGTTGAAATGCACCTCCAGATACAGGTCGCCCGGCGGGCCCTGCTCGAAGCCGGGCGATCCCTGGCCGGCCAGACGGATCAGCTGTCCTTCACGCACGCCGCGCGGGATATTCACGTCGAGCGTTCGCGTTTCCAGCGTCACGCGCCCCTCGGAATCCAATTTCGGCACGCGCAGGGTGATCCTGCGCTGCGCGCCGCGCCACGCGTCCTCGACGTCCAGCAGGATCTTGGCGTGGTGGTCCTCTCCCTGCATCCGCTGCGTGCGGCGTTCGCCCGCGTGCCGCGCCGAGCCCATGCGCCCGAACAGCTCGGAGAAGAAGTCCGAAAAGTCCGCGGCTTCCGCATTCGAGAAACCGCGCCCCGAAAACTCGAAGCCGGCATCCCAGTTCGGCGGCGGGCGAAACTCCTCGCCGCTTGCATGTCCGGATCCGAGCGCGTCGTAGGCAGCGCGCTTCTCGGGGTCCGACAGCACCGCGTTCGCCTCGTTGATCTCCTTCATCCGCAACTCGGCATTGGGCTCCTTGCTGACGTCCGGATGGTATTTGCGCGCAAGTTTGCGAAATGCTTTCTTGACCTGCTCGGCGTCGGCGTCGCGAGGTACCCCCAGTATCTGGTAGTAGTCCTTGAACTCCAAACCGCGCCTCCTCGAGGAAGCGGCAAGCGTACTCCGCCAGAGGAGGGACACGGCGCACGGAGGCGACCGACGCCCATGACGCGCCATGGGTTGTATCGTTCGCGCAGTTCGCAAATCAAGGGGGAGCAAATGGATACCGAATTGAAGTCACTCGGCCACATGCAAGCCACGCTCACCGACATGGCACTGCGCTTCGGGCCCAAATTGCTGGCCGCTCTATTGATTCTGACGGCCGGGGTGATCGCCGGCCGCTGGATCGGGCGCGCGACCGAGCGCTCTCTGGGCCGACTTGCGCTGGAGCCGCCGGTGCGCCAGTTGCTGGTGAGGATCGTGATCATGCTGGTGGTGGGGCTGTTCGCGATCATGGCGCTGCAGAACCTGGGCATCGAGCTGTTGCCGCTGATCGCCGGTCTGGGCGTGGCCGGAGCCGGCCTTGCGCTGGCGGCCCAAGGCGTGCTGGGCAACATGATCGCCGGTCTGACGATCATTTTCACCCGCCCCTATCGGGTCGGCGAATTCATCGCGATCGTCGGCGTCGAAGGCAAGGTCGAGGCGATCTCGCTGTTCAATACGGTGCTCACTCACGCCGATCGCTCGCGGGTCGTGGTGCCGAACCGCAAAATCGTAGGAGAGATCCTGCACAACTACGGCCGGATCCGCCAGACGGAAGTGACGGTCAGCGTGGCTTATGGAGCCGACTTGAAACTCGCGTTGGCCACCTTGACCGAAGTGGTGCGCGCCAATCCGCGCGTGCTGAGCGACCCCCTGCCATCGGCGCAGATCGCGGCTCTGGGCGACTCGGCGGTCCAGATCGCGGCCAAGCCCTGGGTTGCGGTGAGCGACTACGGTGTGGTTGAAACCGAGTTGAACCTGAGCATCGTGGAGGCGATGCGCCGGCGCGGCATCGAGATGCCGTTTCCTCAGTACGAGGTTCGCCTGCTCGGCTCGACCAACCTCTGATTCAGGACGCCGGCCGTCCGCGGCGGATCACTGAATCGCCGCGCCCGTCGCGCGATCGGCTGTCACCCAACCCAATTCCGGCCCGAGCGCGCGGCGGCACCGGGTCAGCGCCGACATCGCAATCCGGACGTCGCTCGCCACGCGCACCAGATCCGGCAACTGGCGTGGATTGCGAAGCAGCGAGGCCAGCACCGCGGCCAGGTTGACGTGGCCGTTGGGCCTCATGCCGATCAGGGCCGCGGGCGGTAGCGCGCGCTCGGCCGGATCGCAGATCACACGCAGTGCCGCGAACGGCCGGCGCGCGCGCAGCGCCAGCCGCGCGACGAAGTGCGACTCCATGTCGGCTGCGACGGCGCCCGTCGCTTTGTGAAGCTCGGCTTTGTCGATCGGGCGGAACAGGGGCGAATCGACCCCGGCGACCGGCCCCGGATCGGCAGCGCCGAGTGCGCAGCGCATTGCCTGGGTCCAGCGCGGGTCTGTCGCGTAGTGCTCGGACCCGCTGATGACCAGGGTCGGGAGGAGCAGCGTGCCGGGCGGGCGCTCCGGCGCCAGCCCGCCGGCCAGGCCGAAGCTGAGCACAGCCTGCGCCCCGTCCGCCAGGGCGCGATCGAGTTCCGCTTCGAGCCGGAGCGGATCCCCGCCGCCGGCGATCGCGCGCCCCGAGACCGGCTGCGCCAGGCGCGCCTCGGCCAGCAATCCGGTGACGACGACCACGAAGTGCGCCATCAGCGGCGGCGGCTGCGACGGGAGAAGCGCGCTGCGGTCTCTACATCCCGACCGGTGCTACCCGGCAACCGGCTGCTTTCAGATTGCGATAGCGCGCCAGCGCCCACAGCGGAAAGAACTTCGCGTACCCGTGATAGCGCAGATAGAACACGCGAGGAAAGCCGGTTGCGGTGAAGTGCGTCTCGGGCCAGAGGCCGTCGGCGCCCTGCGTGCGCTGCAGGTAACGCACGCCGCGCTCCACCGCCGGAGCATCCACCTGGCCGGCCGCCATCAGACCCAGCAATGCCCATGCCGTTTGCGATGCGGTGCTGAGTGCCGCCTCGTAGCCGCGGTAACCCAGCTTGTAACTTTCTCCGTCTTCGCCCCAACCGAAATCCGGATTCTGTATCGATTCGAGCCACTGCACCGCGCGCCGAACTTCCGGCGCGTCCGGGTCGATGCCTGCCGCATTCAGCGCGCACAGTGCCGACCAGGTGCCGTAGATGTAATTCATCCCCCAGCGGCCGTACCAGCTGCCGTCGAGCTCCTGGGTGCGTCGCAGCAACCGCAGCGCGCGTTGCAGCGCTCGCGCCCGGCCGCGCCCGGGCCCCAGTTGCGCCAGCAGCGACACACAGCGCGCGGTCACATCGGCCGTCGGCGGATCGAGCAGCGCGCCGTGGTCGGAGAACGGTATGTGGTTCAGATATTCGTGATCGTTGTCGGCGTCGAAGGCCCCGAAGCCGCCGTTGCGGCTCTGCATCCCGAGCACCCATTCGACGCCGCGAGCGATCGCCACATCGAAGTCGACGCCTTCCGTCGGCCGCGATTCGCGCGCGGCGCGGTCCATCGCCATCAGCACCACCGCCGTGTCGTCGATGTCCGGATAGTGCGGATTGTTGTACTGAAAGGCCCACCCGCCGGGACGCACGCGTGGCCGGGTCATGGCCCAGTCGCCAACCGTGTCGAGCACCTGGCGCGGCTGCAGCCACTGCAGGGACCGCCGGGTCCGTGCCACCGCCTGCTCGGTGCCTACCTCCAGCAGCGTGTGAGCCACCAGCGCGGTGTCCCACACCGGTGATACGCACGGCTGGCAATATGCCTCGTCGTCCTTGACGATCAGCAACCGGTCGATCGAGCGGCGCGCCGCGGCCCGCTCGGGGTGATCCGGGCGATAGCCGAGCGCATCGAACATCATGACCGAGTTGGCCATGGCCGGAAAGATCGCGCCCAGCCCGTCCTCCCCGTTCAGCCGCTCGGTCGTGAACTGCACCGCTCTTCGAATCGCGCGCCGGCGCGGCCCGGTCGGCAGATGCGGCTCGATCACCTGCAGCACGCGGTCGATCGCGTGAAACATCTGGCTCCAGGGGAATCGATGGTGCTCCCCCCTGGGCCAGCGGCGCACCTGCTCGGGCGGCGTGCAGAACAGCTCCGCGATGCCCACCTGTCTCGGATTGCGCGCCGGCGGCCGCAGCGCATTCAACACCGTCAGCGGGACCAGTACGGTGCGGGCCCAGTACGAGATCTTGGCGATGTGAAACGGGAACCAGCGCGGAAGCAGCAGGATCTCGACCGGCATCACCGGCACACCGCGCCACGGGACGGCGCCGTACAGCGCCAGCAGCAGGCGCGTGAACACGTTGCTGCGGGCCGCCCCGCCGTGCGCGAGAATCGCATCGCGGGCGCGCACCATATGCGGCGCGTCCGGATCGTCGCCGATCATTTTCAGCGCGAAATACGCCTTCACGCTGGCCGAGACGTTCAGGCGGCCGCCTTCGAACAGCGGCCAGCCGCCGTGCTCGCCCTGGGTGCGGCGCAAATAGGCGCCGATCCTGCGCTCCAGCGCAGGATCGGGCGTCTCGCCCAGCCAATGCACCAGCAGCACGTATTCGGCCGGAATCGTCGCGTCGGCTTCCAACTCGAACACGAAATGTCCGTCGGCCCTTTGCTGATCGAGCAGGGCGGAGGTTGCCCGCTCGATCGCCTGCTGCAGCGAGCAGGGTGCCGGCCAGCTCGTACCCGAGCCGGGTTTCGGCTCGTTCAGACGCGCCGATATCTTCAGCACGTTGGACTGCGAAATTCGCCGCAAGCCCTCCGCCTGAGCGGACGCGCGCATCCGCGTGACCACGCGCGACAGACGAACCAGCTTGACCCCGACCTTGCGGACCGCGTTGTGCGCCATCAGAACACTCCGTGGCGCAACACGGCCAGCAGCAGTCGCGACTTGCCCACGCGCACGCGGCTGCGCGGCGGAGCAAACCCGCGCTGCTCGATCCGAGCCAGCAGGTCCGAATAGACCGCAGCCATCAGGCGAGGCGAGCGCACGACCGTCCGCCGGCAGGCATCCATGATCCGTGCGGCCTGTGCGAAGTGCTCCCGCGCGCGCGCCAGCAGCGGTGCGCAGGCTTGCCCGAGTTGCGGATGCATCACGACGGCGTGCGGTTCGGACTCGGTGATCCCGGCCGAGGCCAGCGCCTCGCGCGGAAGATAAAGGCGGCCGATCGCGGCGTCCTCGTCGAGGTCGCGCAGGATGTTGGTCAGCTGCAGCGCGCGGCCCAGGTGGTCGGCCAGCGGCCGCCCCTGCGGCTGCGGCACATCGAAGATCCGCACCGAGAGGCGACCTACGGCGCTGGCCACCCGGTCGCAGTACAGATCCAGCGTGGCCCAGTCCGGGGCCCGGATATCGCGCTCGGCATCCATCGTCATGCCGTCGATGATAGCGTCGAAGTCCTGCTGCTCCAGGCCGTAGCGCCGGATCACCGATGCCAGGCTGAGCAGAGCCCCAGGACTGTCGCGTCCGTGATACAGGTCGGCGAGGTCCTGGCGCCACCGGGCCAGCTCGGCCAGCCGTTCGGGGCGAGGCCCGCTGCGGTCGGCGATGTCGTCGACGGCGCGGCAGAACGCGTATACCTGGTACATCGCCTCGCGCTGTGGCGCCGGCAGGATCCTCAGGGCGGCGTAAAACGAGCTGGTGCTGGCAGCCGATGCCGCCGCCGACCGGTCCGTACCCGGATCTTGGGACATCACGCACCACCGCGATGCGCAGCCGGCCCCGGTGCACCACGCAGGCGCCGCAGCAGTTCGGTCAGCGTGGCTGCCGCGGCGAGCCACAGCGCTTCGGGGCGAGCCAGGTGCACCCGCTCGCTGAGCGGGTCGCGCTCGAGCAGCCACCCGTTGAGCTTGCGCGCCACCGCGACGATCACCGCGGTCTCGATGCCCAGCCGCAGGTCCCTGACGCCGCGAGGAAGCTGCGAGGCCTGCGGCAACAGCGAATCGGTCTTGCGCGCGATCAACTGGAGGCAGGCCCGCAGCTCCGGCGTCGCGCGCGGCGCGCCCAGCGCCTGCACGCTCAGGCCGTATTGCGCCAGCGCATCGAGCGGCACATAGACGCGATCCAGCGCCCGGTAATCCTTGGCGCAGTCCTGCAAGTGGTTGATGACCTGCAGCGCCGAGCACAAGGCGTCGCTCGCCTCCCAGGTCGCGCGGCTCTCGCCGTGCACCTCGAGAACGAAGCGGCCTACCGGCATCGCCGAGTAGCGGCAGTAGTTCATCAGGTCGTCCCAGTCCCGATAACGGTGTTTCGTCACGTCGAGCCGAAACGCGGTCAGCAGATCGAGCGCGTGCTGCGGCGAGAGCGCGCGGGCACGCAGTTGAGCGCGCAACGGCAACGCGGCCGGATCGCGCTCGGACTTGCCCAGTAGCGTCGCCTCCAGGCCGTCCAGCAGCTCGAACTTGGAGGCCGGCTCCAGCGTCGGATGGTCGGCCACGTCATCGGCGGCGCGCGCGAAGCGATAGTAGGCGAGGATAGTCTCGCGCAGGCCCGGGGCGATCAGGCGCGAGGCGACCGGGAAGTTTTCCTTCGTTTTGCCGGTCCCGTAGTCTTCGCAGGTTTTCATACGAGCCTTCGGGAAATGGTCGCAGACCATTTCCCGCCCAGACTTCCCCCTCTCCCCTCGTGGGAGAGGGGCCAGGGGTGAGGGGGGAGAACAAGCATGGTCTTCATCGAAGAGTTGCCCGCAGCGCCTGCACGCGGCCTTTCCACAGGCCGCCGCGACCGCGCGCGTGCTGGAACGCGCTGTCGAGCGTGAACCCGAGGTAGACGGCGGCAATCGCGGGCAACATCGGCGCCCACAGCGGTGACAGGCGGTAAAAGCGCAAGGTGGGCCAGAACGCGACGGCCATCAGCAACCAGGCCCCGGCCGCGACGGGTCGACCGATTCCGGAGCCGAACAGCGCGATCAGCGGCGCAGCCAGGTATCCGACGGCCAGCCCCGCCACGGTGCCCGCCAGAAGCCATGGCGAAAAACGCAGTTGCGCGTAGGCACTGCGGGCCACCATGCGCCGGATGTCGCCGAAAGACGAGTAGGGGCGCAGGCTTTCGACCTGACCGGTCAATCCCAGCCAGACCGCGCCCTGCTGCTTCAGTCGCGCCGCGAGCGCGCAGTCGTCGATCAAGGCGTCCCGGATCGATTCGATTCCGCCGGCTTTGGCGAGGGCGTCGCGTCGCACCAGCATGCAGCCACCGGCGGCCGCGGCGGTGCGGGTCTCGCGCCGGTTGACGCGGGCGAACGGGTACAGCATCTGGAAGAAGAAGATGAAGGCGGGGATCAGTGCGCGCTCGGCCAGGCTGCGGCAGCGCAGCTTCGCCATCAGTGAAACCAGCGCCAGCGGGCCTGCCTCGGCCCGCCGTACCAGGGCGCACAACGCCCCGGCGCCGTATCCGATGTCGGCGTCCGTCAGCAGCAGGTAATCGGGCGGCGGGCTCGACGCGTCGGCACGCGCAACGCCCTGGTTCACGGCCCACAGCTTTCCGGTCCATCCGGGTTCAAGCGGCGCGCCTTGCACGATCGCGAGCCGACGCGCGGCGCCGCCCGCCAGTTCGCGTGCTCGAGCCAGCGTTTCGTCGTCGCTGTTGTCGTCGACCAGGATCACCGAAAACGGGCCCGGGTAGTCCTGCTGCAGCAGCGAGGCGAGCGAGCGAGCAATCATGTCGGCCTCGTTGCGCGCCGGCACCACCGCGACCACGCTGGGCCAGCGGGACGGATCGGACGCCGGCAGTTCGCGGTCGTCCCGTTCGGCGCAGCGCCAGAATCCGTCGCGCCAGAGCAGCAGATAGATCCAGACCGCCAGCGCCAGCAGCGCCAGAACCATGATGAAAAAACCAGCGCTCACCGGATCATGCCAGCCTGCCGGAACCAGGCGATCGCGTCGTTCAACGCCTCGATCACCGGGCGCGCGGTGTAGCCGAGTTCGGACCGAGCCTTCGCGCTGGTGAAGAACATCCGGTATTTGGCCATCCGCAATCCATCCAGCGTTGCGAACGGTTCCCGCCCGGTGAAGCGCGCGATCACCTCGGAGGCGAACGCGATCGGGTAGATCGCGCGCCGCGGCAGGCGCACGCGCGGCGCCGCGCGGCCGACCAGGCCGGCGATCATCGCGAGCATCCGCGCCAGGGTCACGTCTTCGCCACCGAGGATGTAGCGCTCTCCGATGCGTCCGCGCTGCAACGCCAGAAGATGGCCGCGGGCGACATCGTCCACATGCACCAGGTTCAGCCCGGTGTCCACGAACGCCGGCATCCGCCCCGACGCCGCTTCGACGATGATGCGCCCGGTCGGCGTGGGGCGCACGTCGCGCGGACCGATCGGCGTCGAGGGATTCACGATCACGAGCGGCAGCCCGTCGTCGGCCGCCATCTGCAGCGCCAGCGATTCGGCCGCCACCTTGCTGCGTTTATAGGCGCCGATCGCCCGGTCCTCGGACAGCATCTGGCTCTCATCGGCCGGCGCGCCGTCCGGATTCAAGCGCAGCGTGGCCACGCTGCTGGTATATACGAGGCGTTCGACCCCGGCGGCGCGGGCTGCTCGCAGCACGGCCCGCGTGCCTTCGACATTGTTGCGGATGATCTCGTCCGGATCCGGTGCCCACAGCCGGTAGTCCGCTGCCACATGAAAGACATAGCGTGCTCCGGCCACCGATTGCGCGACGGCCCGCTCGTCCCGCATGTCGGCCTCGACCAGCTGCAATCCCGCCAGGTCGAGGTTCGTGCGAGGGCTGGTCGGCCGCACCAGCGCGCGTACGCCATAGCCCGATGCGAGCAGTGCGCGCGCCACGGCCGAACCGACGAATCCTGACGCACCGGTGATGAATGCCAGCTCCACGATGGTTACTCAAGCGCTGATTCAGGCGGATCTTGATTCAGGCAATTCACACTCCCATTGGGCTGGGGGAGCGCGAAGCTTATCCGAACGCATCCGGGCGGTGGACGGACGGGTCGAACACTGATTGAATGCAGACGCCTCGGACAGCCGGTGCCGGCCCTCGCGGTCCGGTTGCGGCGGGTCGCGGCGGAAGGGGATGCGATGAAAGAATTCACGGGCGGATGTTTGTGCGGGGCGGTGCGCTACCGGGTGAATGGACCGCTGCGCGACGTGGTCGCGTGCCACTGCTCGCAATGCCGGCGTCAGAGCGGGCACTTCGGCGCGTACACGTCGGTACCCTTGGACCGCTTCTGGCTGGAGCACGAGACGGCGCTAACGTGGTACCGCAGCTCGGAGACCGCGGAGCGGGGGTTCTGCCGGGTGTGCGGCTCGAGCCTGTTCTGGAAGCCGGCGACCGGACCGGAGATCAGCATTGCGGCCGGGACGTTGGACGGCCCGACGGACCTGACGATGGCCGAGCATATTTTCTGTCAGGACAAGGGCGACTACTACGAGATCAGCGACAGCAAGCCGCAAAGGGCTCAGGGCTGACGGCCGACCAGCCAGGCCGCCGTAATTGCCAGCGTGACCAGCGTGACCGGAACGCCGGTGCGCGCGTGCTGGCGCCAGCCGATCTCGATGCCGCGCCGGCGCGCCGCCGCGACCACGATGATGTTGGCGATCGAGCCGACGATCAGCAGGTTGCCCGATAGCGTGCTGGCCAGCGCCAGCAGCGGCCCGTCGGACGCGGACTTTGCCATCGGCAGCAGCAGCATCACGGCCGGCACGTTCGACAGCACGTTCGATAGTACGAAGGTGGCCGCGAACAGCGGGACCGGCAACGACAGCGGTACGCCGGCGCCGGCCAGCCACTGCACGGCTTGCTCGGCCAGGCCGGTATCGGCAAAGGCGCGATTGACGACAAAAAGCCCGATGAACAGGATCAGCAGTTCCCAGTCGACTTGCCCGAGCATCTCGCGTGAATGCAGCTTGCGGCTCATCAACAGCAGCCCGGCGCCGGTCAGCGCCGCCACCTCGCGCGGCCACGGCGTGAACAGGAATGCCGCCACCAGGGCGCCGGCCACCGTCAGGCCCTTGGCGGTCTGCCACCGGTCCAGCGTGACACCCCCGGCGTCGGCCGGCGCTTGCTCCGGGATCCGCCCGTCCTGCCAGCGTCCGCGCGCCTGCCACGCGAACAGCACCCAGATCGCGGCCAGGCCGGCAACAACCGGAACGCTTGCCTCGAGCAGGTAGCGGCCGAAGGACATGTTCAGCACCTGCCCGATCAGCATGTTCTGGGGATTCCCGATCAACGTGGCGGCCGAACCGACGTTCGCGCTGCAGGCGAGCGCCAGCAGAAAAGGCGTCGGGTCGAGCTGGCGGCGGACGCAGGCGTCGGTCAGTGCCGGCGCGATCGCTAGGCACACGACGTCGTTGCTGAACACGGCCGACAGCAGCCCGACCACGG
>Ga0179587_10000830_pt1 | contig 13444 bp, 10 predicted proteins | sample CZODoug2_1_08_16_FD_185932 | JGI IMG/M metagenome (GOLD analysis project Ga0179587, IMG submission 185932) | Vadose zone soil fungal communities from Angelo Coast Range Reserve, California, USA - CZODoug2_1_08_16fungal | ecosystem: Environmental > Terrestrial > Soil > Vadose zone | place: USA...
AACGTTGCTTCTCGCTCATTGCGTCAGTAATTTATTACCTTCAGCTAGCCCGACTTCCAGTTTTTTCTCTCCGATTTCGAGTGAGTGAGGCTGTCTGGTCTGGATAACGCATTGATATTACTGGGGTGAGCATGGCGGGATTCCAGGATTTTCCAAAATAGTGACTAATTGTATGTATTTTAATGTGGTGTGCGGCAGATTTACGTGATTCATAGTGGAACATGTATATCCGCAAATCGATTCGGCTCTACAAGGGCAAGAGCTACACCAACTATGTGTTGGTGGAGTCCGTCATGACCCCGAAGGGGCCGCGGCAGAAGACGATTTGCTCGCTCGGTGACCTGAGCCCGCGGCCGCGCGAGGAGTGGCTCAAGCTCGCCCGCAAGATCGAGGACGCCCTTGTTGGTCAGAGCGATCTGCTCGATGGAGATGACGGCGAAGTCGCCGATATCGTTCGTCGCGTGCGGGCGCGGCGACCGACCGATGAGCGCGCCAATGCCGAGCGTGCACCGCCATCGTCGCCGCGGCGCAACGGCGGCGGCCCGTTGATCAAAGTCGACCCATCGCGGGTCACCACCGAGCAGCATCGTGAAGCCGGCCCGGTCCATGTCGGCTACCAGTTTTGGCAGCGGCTGGAGCTTGACCGCATTCTGCGCGATTGCAAGCTGTCGCCCGCGGCGTGTCGGCTCGCCTGTGTGATGACGCTCAATCGGTTGATCGCCCCCTCGTCGGAACATGCGATGCCCGATTGGATCCGGCGCACGGCGCTCGCCGACATTCTCGGTGTCGATTTCGATGAGCTCAAGGAGGACCCGCTCTACGAGGTGCTCGACAAGCTGCATCCCCACCGCGCCGCGATCGAGGCGGCGCTCGTTGCTCGTGAGCGCAGCTTGTTCAATCTCGATCAAACGGTTTATCTCTACGACCTGACCTCGACTTACTTCGAGGGCCAATGCGCCCGCAATGCCAAAGCCAAGCTCGGCCATTCGCGCGATCACCGATCCGACTGCAAACAGCTGGTGGTGGGGCTCGTGGTCGATCGTGATGGCTTTGCGATCACCCATGAGATCTTCGCCGGCAACACCCAAGATCGCACCACGTTGGCCACCATGCTCGATCGCCTGGGCGAGCGCGTCGGCCTCACCGAAGGCTCGACCGTCGTGATCGATCGCGGCATGGCGTTTGACGAGAACATCGCCGACATCAAGAAGCGCAACCTGCACTACGTCGTCGCCAGCCGGCAGCCCGAACGCGACCGCTGGCTCGCCGACTTCGACGACCCCGACGGATTTACCCCGGTGCTGCGCCAGCCTTCCCCGCTCAATCCGGCGCAGAAGAAGACCACGATCGAGGTCAAGACCTGCGGCGGTGACGATGAGGCGCCGACCTACGTACTCTGTCGCAGCGAGCAACGCATCGCCAAAGATCGTGCCATCCGCAGCAAACAGGAAAGCCGGCTGCTGGCCGATATCGAAAAGCTCTCTCGACGCGTCGCCAATAAAAAGCTCGTCAAGCCCGCAAAGATCAACCAGGCCATCGGACGATTGCAGGAGCGCTATCCCCGCGTCGCCCGATATTACAACCTCTTCCATGACCAGCAGACCGCAACCCTCGTGGCGCAGTTCGATGCCGACAAGCACCTCAAGGCCCAACAGCTCGATGGCTGTTATCTCCTCAAGACCGATCGCAAAAATCTCTCAGCCGACGAACTCTGGCGCATCTACAGCCTGCTCACCCGCGCCGAAAATGCTTTCCGCGATATGAAATCGCCGCTCGCCATGCGACCGATTTTCCACCACCTCGAACCCCGCTCGGACTCCCACATCTTTCTTTGTGTGCTCGCCTACCATCTGCTGATCGCCATCGAAAAAACCCTGCTCGATCTCGGCATCCACACCTCCTGGGCGAGCGTCCGCGACACCCTCAAAACTCATCAGGTCTGCACCGTCGTCCTCCCCGCCAACGACGGCTCGTGCCTGCGCATCCGAAAAGCCGCAACTCCCGAACAAGACGTCCAGGAACTCTACCGAAACCTCGCCGTCTCCCCACAAGTCATCGCCCCACAACACTCATGGACGTAGCCCCCAATAGTGACTAAGAAATGCCCTATCTCATTGATTCAGAACAACTTTGTCTTCAAAAAGCCGGAAGTCGGGCTAGCGGCCCGCGGGCGAGGCGGCGGCTTTGAGGTCGGCGCGCCGATGCTCCCATTTCAGCGCATGCTCGACGATGGTCTCCAGATCGTCGAATTGCGGCGCCCAGCTCAGCAATGCGCGGATGCGCCCGGCGTCGGCGATGATGGCCGCCGGATCGCCGGGACGCCGGCCGCTCGACTTGACCTTGAAGTCGACGCCCGCGACGCGCTTGACGGTATCGATCACCTCGCGCACCGAGAAGCCGTGGCCGTAGCCGCAATTGAGGGTCACCGAGGCGCCGCCGCCGCGCAGATGGCGCAGCGCGTCCGCATGCGCGCGCACCAGATCCGACACGTGAATGTAGTCCCGAATACAGGTGCCGTCCGGCGTCTCGTAGTCGGTGCCGAAAACCTCCATTGCCGGGCGCAGGCCGAGCGCCGTCTCGGCCGCGACTTTGATGAGGTGCGTCGCTCCCTTGGTGGACTGCCCGGTGCGCAACAGAGGGTCCGCGCCGGCCACGTTGAAATAGCGCAGAATGAGATAGTTGAGGCCGTGCGCGGCTCCGGCATCGCGCAGCATGATCTCGGTCATCAGCTTGGAGGAGCCATAGGGTGACATCGGAACCGTGGCATCGTCCTCATGGATGGGAATGCGGAGCGGATTGCCGTAGACCGCAGCCGTGGAGGAGAAGATAAGACAGCGCACGCCGGTCCTGACCGCGGTCTCGATCATGGCGCGCGAGTTCACCGTGTTGTTGCGATAGTATTCCAGCGGATTAGCGACCGAATCAGGCACCACGATCGAAGCGGCAAAATGAATGATGGCATCGACGCCGTGCTCGGCGATCAATGCCGTCACCAGCGCTTGATCGCCGGTCTCGCCGACGACGAGCGGAACGCCCGGGGGCACGGCCCAGTTGAAGCCGGTCGAAAGATTGTCGAGCACGGCCACGGATTCGCCGCCATCGACAAGCGCATGAACCATATGGCTGCCGATATAGCCGGCGCCGCCGGTGACTAGGATCGTCATGATGGGGGCTCGCGATTGTCCGTATCTGCCACTACTAGCTTAACTGGTGTGAAAATCCGGTTAGCGACTTCACCGGCTTGCGCTTAGTGGCGAGCTGAGCGCGACGCCTGGACGAAAGCTAGGGTGCCCGCCGAACATGTCCGACGTCCTGTTCATCAAGACTTCCTCTCTGGGCGATGTCATCCATCATATGCCGGCCGTGACCGAGGCGCGGCGAAATCACCCACAGGCGCGCCTCTCCTGGGTGGTCGAGGAAGCGTTCGCACCGCTGGTGCGGCTTCACGCCGCCGTCGACGCGGTGATCCCGGTTGATTCGCGGCGGTGGCGCCGGCGGCTGCACCGTTCCGCCACCTGGCGCGAGCTGAAGGACTTCGTGGTGGCGCTGCGCGCGCAATCCTATGACGAGATCGTCGATAGCCAGGGACTGTTGCGCACGGCCGTGATGGCGAAGCTCGCCCGCGGCCGCCGCCATGGCTACGATATGCTGAGCGTTCGCGAGCCGCCGGCATCGTGGCTTTACGACGTGCGGCACCAGGTCGATCAGGGTCTGCACGCGATTGCGCGAAACCGGTTGTTGACCGGGCTGGCATTGGGTCACAAGCCTGACAGCAGCCTCGATTTCGGCCTCGACTGCGCGCGCCTCGCCGGCCCGGCGGACGCCCCCTACGGCATCCTGTTGCATGCGACCGCGCGGCGCGCCAAGGAATGGCCGGAGCAATCCTGGGTCGAGGCCGGGGAGATGCTGTCCGACCGCGGCGTCGAGCTCCTGCTGCCGTGGGGGACGGGCCTCGAGCGGGATCGCAGCCTGCGCATTGCCGCTGCGCTCGGCCGTGCGCGGGTCCCCGACCGTGCGCCACTCGATGCGGTCGCACGGCTGATCGCCGGCGCGTCTTTCGTGATCGGGGTCGACACCGGGTTGCTTCACCTCGCGGCCGCCTTGGGGGTGCGGCTGGTCGGTATCTTCGTCGGCAGCGAACCGGGCCTCACCGGGCCGCAGGGCGTGGGTCGTATCGCAGTGGTCGGAGGCAAGGCCGCGACCCCAACGGTTCGCGACGTCGTGACGGCGCTCGAACGGATCAGCCCATGAGAATGGCGGGAAGCGCAAGTCGGCGACAATGGATATTGCCATCGCTTCACCGCACCCTGTCGCGCTGCCCGGTGCCCGGCGCGGTTCGGCCCGCTCGGATCGCGGCTCGGGTCGCTGCCATCAACTGCCCGACCGTGATGTCGCGCATGCAAAGATGATGGCCGAGGCGGCAGACCGGCCTGTGGCAGGGCCGGCAAGGCAATTCATTCGGAGTCTCGATCACGGCGGCGAGCGGATTGAGAGGCGCCCAATGTAGCGGGCTGGTCGGGCCGAAAATGCCGATCGCGGGCGTGTCGAGGGCGGCTGCCACGTGCAGGAGACCAGAATCATTCGACACAGCAACATCCGCTGCCGCCAGCGCCAGAATGGCGTTGCGTAGATCAGATCCGGTCAAGTTCCGAATTGCATCGGGCGCCGACGCGGCAATCTCAGCGGCGAGCGCGCATTCGCTCGGCCCGCCGACAATCCAGACGCGATGGCCCTCGCCGACCAGGCGTCGGCCGAGATCCGCATAGGAGCTGACCGGCCAGCGCTTGGCGGGACCGACCGCGCCGGGAGCCAAGGCGATCACGATGCGCTTGTCAGGCATCAGCCCAAGCCGCTGGCGCCAGGTTGCCACTTCCGCGGTGGACGCCACCAGTTCCGGCAGCGGCCAGCCGGCCGGCGGGCTTTCGCCTCTCGGCAGAGCCAGGGTGGCACAGCGCTCGACCATGCGCGGCAGCCGCCGCTCGCCCCAGCGGAGATCGTTGATGAGACCGAAACGGCCTTCGCCGACAAATCCCGTGCGTTGCGGAATGCCGGCGAGAAAGAGCGCGAGCGCGGATTTCCACGTGCGTGGCATGACCAAGGCCTGGCCATAGCCCTCACGGCGCAGCCGGCGCGCCAGCGCCAGATGCTGGCCAAGCGCGAGCTGCCGGCGCGGCAGATCGACAATGATCCCCTTGCGCACCCCCGGCATGTAGTCGAGCAGGGGCGAAACCATTGCGGTCGTCAATACGTCGATGGAGCGAGCCGGAAAGCGCTGCTTGAGGAGCTTCACCACGGTGTGGCAGCGCACGAAGTCGCCGATCCACATATAGGGGACGAGAAGAATAGGTGAGTCCGGAGCCGCATCGGCTGGACCATGCCGCCACTTATGATATGATTCTAAGTTCATAATTTATTACTTATGAATCAAGATTCACATCTAATGTGAGTGAGCTGGCCTCCGCCATCGCGGTCATCTCCTCCTCGGGCCCGCTAGCCTCTCAGAGCGCAGGCTGAATGCCAACAGGGTCGCGATCGATGAATTCGGGCGCGTCCGCAAAGCGGATCGCTCGGTTTCCGTTTTTGCCGGGACGCACCCGTGCGGCGAGGTTGCGTGTCCGCTCGCTCTGAGGCAAAGGAGGCCGCGGGAGGTGACGCACGGGATGATTCTGGTCACCGGCGGCGCCGGATTCATCGGGTCGAACATGGTGGCGAGCCTCAACGAGGCTGGCCGCAGCGACATTGTGGTCAACGATTCTCTCGATAGCGGAGAGAAATGGCGCAATCTCGCCAAGCGTCAACTCGCCGATGTGGTGCCGCCCGGCGAGTTGCTCGCTTGGCTCGAGGGGCGCAAGCTCGATGCCGTCATCCATCTCGGCGCCATTTCCGATACCACGGCGACCGATGGGGATCTGGTCATCGAGACCAATTTCCGGCTCTCCCTTCGTCTGCTCGATTGGTGTACGGCTACGCGTACCCCGTTCATCTATGCGTCTTCGGCCGCCACCTACGGGGATGGCGCGCAAGGTTTCGGCGACGACTGGTCGCCGCCGACGCTGCGGCGACTGCGGCCCCTCAATCTCTATGGCTGGAGCAAGCATTTGTTCGACCTGGCGGTGGCCGACCGCGTCGCCAAGGGCGCGAGCCTGCCGCCGCAATGGGCCGGGTGCAAGTTCTTCAACGTGTTCGGACCCAACGAGTACCATAAAGGTGAGATGATGAGCCTTCTCGCCAAGAGATTTGACGATGCCCGCAGCGGCCGGGCCATCCGGTTGTTCAAGTCGTATCGCGACGGCATTGCCGATGGTGAGCAGAGGCGCGATTTCATCCATGTCGATGACGCAATTGCGGTGTTGCGCTGGCTGATCGATCAGCCGGCGGTATCGGGCATCTTCAATGTCGGCACCGGCCGGGCGCGCAGCTTTCGCGACCTGGTGCTCGCCATGTTCGCTGCGCTCGGCACTGCGCCGAACATCGAATATATCGATATACCTACGGCGATTCGCGACAAATATCAGTACTTCACGCAGAGCGATGTGGAGAACCTGCGCCGCGCCGGCTACAATTGCGCCTTCACGCCGCTCGAAGAGGCGGTCGGCAGTTATGTCACTCAGTTCCTGGACCGTGCGGACCGCTACCGTTGACGTCTCGGGGATCGGCATCGGCGATGCAGAACATCGATCAACAGCTCGCGCGGCTCAATCAAGCGACGGTGCTCTGCATCGGCGACCTGATGCTCGACGAATTCGTCTATGGCGAGGTCTCGCGCATTTCGCCGGAAGCGCCGGCGCCGGTACTGGCGGTGACGCGCAGCGAGCTGGTCATCGGCGGCGGTGGCAACGTGGCCCGCAACCTCGCGGCGTTGGGAGTCCGCTGCGTCTTCGTCGGTGTCGTCGGGGAGGATGATACAAGCTCGAAGGTAATGCGGGCGCTCGCCGTCGAAGCCCTGATCGAGCCTCATCTCGTCGTCGATGCAACGCGCCCCACCACACGCAAGGTCCGCTTCGTCTCCGAGCACTATTCCACCCATCTGCTGCGTGCCGATTGGGAGCTGGCCAGGACCATCAATCCGGCGATTGAAAAATCCGTCATCGACCGAGCGCTGGCCGTGCTCCCCGATGTCGCCAGCGTGGTCCTGTCCGACTACGCCAAGGGTGTCCTGACACCGCGCGTGATCCAGACTTTGATCGATGCGGCGCGCACGCTCGGCAAGCCGGTTATCGTCGATCCCAAGGGCAAGGACTTCTCGATCTATCGCCGCGCGACGTTGATCACGCCGAACCGCCATGAGCTTGCCGAGGCGGCCCGGCTGTCGGCCGTGACCGACGCCGAGATCGTCGCCGCTGCCGCCGAGCTCAACCGAATCGTCGGGAGCGAAGCCGTGCTGGTGACGCGCAGCGAGGAGGGCATGACGTTTGTTCCGTCCGGCGGATCGCCGATTCACGTACCGGCGTATCCGGTCAAGGTGCGCGACGTGTCGGGTGCCGGCGACACCGTGGTCGCGGTGCTCGCCGCCATGCTGGCGACGGACAGGAATTTCGAACCTGCGATGCGGGCGGCCAATGCGGCTGCCGCGGTCGTGGTCGGCAAACGCGGCACCGCCACGCTCTCGATCGCGGAGCTGCGATCGCGCCTTCTGCCGGCGTCCTCGCTGGCGGCCGAGGACAAGATCATATTCGATTGGTCGGTGCTGGATGAGCGTCTGCATGAGTGGCGACGCCGCGGGCTGCGCATCGGATTCACCAATGGCTGCTTCGACCTCCTGCATCGCGGTCACGTCACGCTGCTGGCCCAGGCGCGTGCGGCCTGCGACCGACTGGTGGTGGGTCTCAATGACGATGTCTCGGTGCGGCGCCTGAAAGGCGACAGCCGCCCGTTGCAGGACGTGCACTCCCGTGCCGAAGTGCTGGCCGCGTTGGAAGCGGTCGATCTCGTCGCCGTCTTCGGCGAGGACACGCCGCTCGCGCTGATCGAACGCGTGCGCCCGCAAGTGCTGGTGAAGGGCGGCGATTACCGGCGCGAGGACGTGGTTGGTCACGATCTGGTGGAGGCCGCAGGCGGCGAAATCATCCTGGTCGATTTGGTGCCGGGTCATTCGACGACTGCACTGGTGCGGCGCTCGGCGCCGTCCAAGCCCGCGAGCGAGCCGCCGGAGCTCGTGTCGGCGGGAGGAAAGCGCCCATCCGCGAAGCTGTCAAAGCCGGTGCTGGCGGGACGAAAATCGAAGATCTGAGCGCCCGCAACAGTCGGCCAAGCTGAAGCGGTCGCCCACGCTGATAGAGTCAGCCCAGCCGAATAGTCAGCCCGGCCGACAAGGTCAGCCGAGATGGTTCACGTGGTCCGCGCCAAGAGCGCAACGACCGAATGCCGGAGCGCCAGGTGCCGCGACTGAGCGCGATCATCATCACCAGGAACGAGGCTCGCAACATCGGGGATTGTCTCGAGGCGCTTGCCTTCTGCGACGAACGCATCGTGGTCGATGGCGGCAGCGATGATGGCACGCCCGAAATCGCCCGGGCGAAGGGTGCGCGCGTGGCGGCGGCAGCGTGGCACGGGTTCGGGGCGCAGAAGAACTTTGCGCTTTCGCTTGCCGGCGGCGATTGGGTTCTTTCGATCGATGCCGACGAGCGGGTCACGCCCGCGTTGGCACAGGCGATCGAAAGTGCCATGGGGCGGCCGGGCATCGACGGCTATGCAGTGCCGCGCCGTTCGAGCTTCCTGGGCCGGGAGATGCGACATTCCGGCTGGTCGCCCGATTACGTGTTGCGCCTGTTCCGCCGCGGCCGCGGGCGATTCACCGACGATCTGGTGCATGAACGGATCATTTGCGATGGCCCCGTCGGCCGTCTCGCCGAGCCGCTCCTGCACTATCCGGTCATCCGGCTCGAGGATGCGGTCGGGCGCCTGGATCGTTATTCGACCGCGGGTGCCGAGATGCTCGCCGCCAGCGGTCGTCGCGTAACGTTCGCGAGCGGCATCGCCCACGGGCTGTGGTCGTTCTTGCGCACTTATGTGTGGCGCCTCGGTTTTCTCGATGGCCCGGAAGGCTTTCTGCTCGCGATCGCCAATGCCGAGGGCACCTATTACCGCTACATGAAGGCGTGGCTCAAGGCGCGTCGCGATGGCTGAGCTGATCTCCGTCATTGTCACGACCTACAATCGCGAGGATGCGCTCGGCGCGGTCCTGCGCTCGCTGTCGCGGCAGAACGAGGCGCGGTTCGAGGTCATCGTGGCCGATGACGGCTCCGGCCCCGCCACCACGAATTTGATCGAGACATGGATGTTGCGTCTGCATGTGCCGCTGCGGCATGTCTGGCAGGAGGATCACGGCTTCCGCGCCGCCGAGGCCAGAAACCGCGCGATTCGCGCCAGCTGCGGGCGCTATTGCATCTTTCTCGATGGCGATTGTCTGGTGCGGCCGGATTTTGTCGCCGCCCATCGCGGGCTCTGCGAACCGGGATATTTCGTGACCGGCAATCGGGTTCTGTTGTCCCGCGCGTTGAGCGAGCGCGTCCTCGCCGGCAGGCTCGAGCCGGAATGCTGGGGGCTCCAACAATTTCTGGCGCAGTGCTGGCGCCGGGACGTCAATCGCGTGGCCCCCCTGATCGGGCTTCCGCTTGGTCCCTTGCGCAAGCTCGGCGGGCGGCGCTGGCAGGGCGCCCGCAGTTGCAACGTGGCTTGCTTTCGCGATGATCTCGAGCGGGTCGATGGCTTCGATGCGGCCTTCACCGGCTGGGGACGCGAGGATTCCGACCTCTTCGTTCGGCTGATCCGCAGCGGCGTGCGGCGCAAGGACGGGCGCTTCGCAACCGGCGTGCTGCATCTGTGGCACCCGGACAGCGAGCGGTCGCGCCTTGCGGACAATGAAGGCAAGCTTGATCTCGCGCTGCAAACTGAACGTGTGCGCGCCTTGCGTGGTCTTTCGGCGCTGGATTTGGACGCAACGGTCGATCACGGCGAGGCCACATGATTACGCTGCGCCCGCGTGCGCGCATTCTCGTCGTCGCGCTGCGCCGCCTCGGCGATGTGCTGTTGACGACGCCGCTGATACGCAGTCTCAAGCAGGCGTTTCCGGACGCGGCCATCGAGGCGCTGGTCTTTGCCGGCACCGAGGGGATTCTCGCCGGCAATCCCGATCTGGCGGGCGTGATCACGATGCCGCCGCACGCTGCCACCGGCAATCTCGTGCAGGTGCGCGCGCTGTGGCGGCAATACGACCTGGCGGTGTCGACCCAATCCGGAGATCGGCCGACCTTGTTTGCCTGGATCGCCGGGCGCGTGAGCGGCGGACCGGTCGCTGCGAAGGGCGGGACCGCGTGGCTCAAGCGGATGGTGCTCGACTATCCGGTGCTCGCCAATGCGGCGCGGCATCGGGTGGAAGAAGTGCTGGAATTGGCAACCGCCCTGGAAATACCCGTGGTCCGCGATCTGGTCTGCCCATCAGGGCCGTTCAAGGACGACCTGCTGTCGCACGGCGACTATGCGGTCGTCCATGCGGGTCCGATGTTTCGTTACAAGCGTTGGACCGTGGCGGGTTGGCGAGCTGTTGCGGCGTCACTAAACGAGCGCGGTCTCGCGGTCGTCGCCACCGGCGGCCCGGGCCCCGCGGATCGCCGCTACGTCGATGAAGTGTGGGGTGGGGCTGGAAATTCATCTCTGGTGCGCCGCCTTGACGGCGTGCTCACCTGGCCCGAGCTTGCGGGGTTGATCGGGGGCGCCAAGGTCTATATCGGTCCAGATACTTCCGTCACTCATCTCGCCGCCGCGACGGGTGCGAGGACGGTAGCCGTTTATGGACCAACGGACCCGCGTCGCTGGGGACCTTGGCCGGTCGGCGGGCTTGACGACGCGTGGCAAGCGGCCGGCACGATTCAGCGCCGAGGCAATGTGTGGCTCGTTCAGAATCCGCAGCCGTGCCTTCCCTGCCAAAACGAGGGCTGCGAGCGCAAGGTCGAGAGCTACAGCCGCTGTCTCGACGAACTGTCGCCGCGCCAGGTGCTGAGCGCGGTCGACCAGGCGCTGGCGAGCGTGCGCCCGGCGCGCTGATTGCAGCGGGGCCGCGAGCGCGCCGAACGCATGGGCTGGCCAGGGGTAGCGTCATTTCTCAAACACCGGTAAGGATTGGCGCAACATCCGCCGATCTGGTCGGGGGAATATGATCATTCGGGTACCGCGGCTAACCGCGCGCCAAATCCTTATCGTGGTGCACGATCTTGTGGCCACGGCGGCGGCGATTGTCGCAAGCTTCTACGTCCGCTTCGAGACGCCTGGTCTTCTCGATCGGCTGCATGCGCTCCTGGCGGTGTTGCCGGGCTATCTCATCTATGCGGGCATCGTCTATTGGCTGTTTCACCTGTATCGCGGCAAATGGCGATTTGCCTCGCTGCCGGATCTCGCCAACATCTTTCGGGCCGTAACAGTACTGGCACTGTCGCTGCTGGTGCTTGACTATATTCTGCTGGCGCCCAACGTGCTGGGCACGTTCTTCTTCGGCAAGATCACGATTCTGCTCTACTGGTTCCTCCAGATGTGCTTTCTCGGAGGGCCGCGTATCGCCTACCGGTATTTCCGCTACACGCGTACGCGCCAGCACGCTTTGGCCACCGAGCAAGCCGCGACCCTGGTTCTGGGCCGGGCCGCGGACGCCGAAGTTCTCCTGCGCGCCATCGAGAGCGGCGCCTTCAAGAAGATCTGGCCGGTCGGCATCCTGTCGCCGTCAGCGGCGGACCAGGGTCAGTGGATGCGCGGCGTTGCTGTCCTGGGCGGGCTCGATGATCTCGAACTCGTCGTGAGCGATCTCGCGGCGCGCGATCGGCCCGTGGCGCGCGTCATCTTCACGCCCTCGGCGCTCGAGCCGGGCGTCAAACCCGAAACGATCTTGATGAAGGCGCGGCGGCTCGGGTTGACCATAAGTCGCCTGCCGTCCCTCGATGAAGGCGGCGAGGCGCTGCGCTTGGCCCCGGTCAATGTCGAAGACCTGCTGTTGCGGCCAGGGGTGAAGATCGACTACCGGCGACTGGAGAATTTCGTGCGCGGCAAGTCGATCATCGTGACCGGTGGGGGCGGATCGATCGGCGCCGAGATCTGCGATCGCATCGTCACTTTTGGCGCCGCCAGGGTCCTGGTGATCGAGAACTCCGAGCCTGCCCTGCACGCAGTCCTGGAAGTGCTCGCGACCAAACAGTCAAACGCGGCAATTGAGGGTCGTCTGGCGGACGTTCGCGACCGCGACCGGATATTTCGTCTCATGGCTGAATTCCGGCCCGAGATGGTATTCCACGCCGCCGCTCTCAAGCACGTGCCGCTGCTCGAACGCGATTGGGACGAGGGCGTCAAGACCAACGTCTTCGGCTCGGTCAATGTGGCCGACGCCGCCGCCGCCGTCGGCGCGGCCGCGATGGTGATGATTTCAACCGACAAGGCTATCGAGCCGGTATCCGTGCTCGGCGCTTCGAAGCGGTTTGCGGAAATGTACTGTCAGGCGCTCGACCATGACTTCGCGCGCCGGCCTGACGCGCTCCGGCGGCCGTTTCGGCTGATCGCCGTTCGTTTCGGCAATGTCCTTGCATCCAACGGTTCAGTGGTTCCCAAATTCAAGGCGCAGATCGATGCCGGCGGCCCGCTGACCGTGACGCATCGCGAGATGGTGCGTTATTTCATGACCATCCGCGAAGCCTGCGACCTCGTCGTCACGGCGGCCAGCCATGCGCTCGGAGCCGACCGGACCGACGTTTCCGTTTACGTTCTCAATATGGGCCAGCCGGTGAAGATCGTCGATCTCGCCGAGCGGATGATCCGCCTGTCGGGCCTCGAGCCCGGACGGGACATCGATATCACTTTTACCGGCATCCGACCGGGGGAACGCCTGCAGGAAATACTGTTCGCCCGCGAGGAGCCGACCGCGCCTGTCGGCATCGATGGTATCGTTGCGGCCAAGCCCATCGCGCCGCCGCTTGAGGCCATGCGCGGGTGGCTGGTCGCGCTCGAGCAGGGCCTGCGGCGCGAGGATCGCTCGGTGATCTATGGCGTGCTGCGCGACGCGGTGCCGGATTTCGGCGGCGAAGCGGCTTAGTTGATGCGGCGTGCGCTCAGCGCTTCCCTCGCGCGAACGTAAAGAGCAGCCAAGCCACCAAAGCAGCGCCCATGAGGAGCGACGCGACGGTGCCGGCGGTGCTGGGCTTTGCGACCGTCACGAACGCAAGCCCGGCGAGAAGGAGATTGGTCGCGAAGACCATCCGCACAACTTCGCGAACGCTGAAGCCCCGTTCACCCGCGCGCTGATAGAAATGGCTGCGATGCGCCTGCCAGAAGGTCTCTCTGGCCGCGATCCGACGAATGAGGGTGACGGTGGCGTCCGCCACATAGTAGAGCGGCAGCAGCAAGGCCGCGGCCGGCTGGCCGTTGCGCGCCAGCTGCACCAACAGCCAGCCGAGCAACAGCCCGATCG
>Ga0179587_10000832_pt1 | contig 13427 bp, 9 predicted proteins | sample CZODoug2_1_08_16_FD_185932 | JGI IMG/M metagenome (GOLD analysis project Ga0179587, IMG submission 185932) | Vadose zone soil fungal communities from Angelo Coast Range Reserve, California, USA - CZODoug2_1_08_16fungal | ecosystem: Environmental > Terrestrial > Soil > Vadose zone | place: USA...
GTGCAACAGCGCCGATCGCCCGGCATGGAACGGCGGATCGAACCAGAACCAGCGCTCGGTCGGAAACGCCGCCGTCATCTTGACGTCGGCGATCAGGAACTGATCCTCGAACATCTGGCCGGCAAACTCCGCGCCGACCATCTTTCGCAGCGACGAGCGCGCCCCGTCGCAGGCGATCACATGCTGGGCCTGCACCCGATAGAGACCGTCCGGCGTTTCGATGGTCAGCACGACATGGTCGTTGCGTTGTTCGAGGCCGATCACCTTGTTGCGCCAGCGCAGGTCGATCGCGTCCGACTCGCCGACCCGGTCGACCAGGTAGGCCTCGGCATAGAACTGCTGCAGATTGATGAAGGCCGGCCGCTTATGGCCCTGCTCCGGCAGCAGGTTGAACTGGTAGAGCTGCGAATCGCCGTGAAAGATCTTGCCGACGCTCCACACCACGCCCTTGTCGACCATGCGCTGTCCGACGCCGAGCCGGTCCCAGTATTCCAGCGAGCGCTTGGAAAAGCAGATCGCGCGCGAACCCTCGCCGATGCGGTCGGCGTCGTCGAGCAGCACCACGCCATGACCGCGCTGCGCCAGATCAATCGCCAGCGACAAGCCGACCGGCCCTGCGCCCACTACCACGACCGGATGTTCGGCAAGATTGCCGGCGGCGCGATCCTGATCGACGTGACGGCGATAGCCGAACTGGGTCTTCGCCTCGTTTGTCGCCCGCATTTGGGCCTGCGCCATGCGTCACCTGCTCGGGCCGAGGAGTAAGGCTTGAAAGCCGTGCCTGGAAAGACGTGGCATTGAAACTGCGTCTTAAGCTCACTCTTGCCAAATAGTCTCAGTTGCAACTATCTTAGTCCGGCATCGTCCCGCGTCAACCCGGATGGAAGCGATTTTGGCAACGGTCCTCTCAGGCGAAACGGCTGGCAGCCCGCGGGCGAAAAGGCCGGCCACGAACGGCGTTTCAGCGCAACCCGCCGACACGAGGCTCGATCTCCTGCGGTTCGTGCCGTTCCGCCTGAACCGGCTGGCGGCCGAGGTCAGTTCGGCGCTGTCGGCCGAATATCAGGCGCGCTATGGGCTCGACATTCCGGAATGGCGGGTGCTGGCGACGCTCGGCTTCCGCCGCGAGCCGTGCAGCGCGCAATATATTTCGCATTGCACACGGACGCACAAATCGACCATCAGCCGCGCCGTGACCGCCTTGATGCGGCGGCGGCTGGTCGAGCGCGTCGAAAACGCCGACGACCGCCGCGAATATCAATTGCGCATGACGCGCAAGGGAAAGGCGCTGTACGAAGAGCTGATCCCGCGCCTGTTGCGCAAGGAGCAGGCGATTCTCGCCTGCCTGTCCGCGCAGGAGCGCAAGGATTTCGCGCGCCTGCTCGGCAAGATCGAACAGAGCCTCGATCTGGTGCAGACCAGCGCGGAGGCGGATGCGAAAGCGGTGTATTAAGACATCTCTCGCGGTCATTCCCACCATGCTGCGACCGAGATCGCAATCTCGCGGCCCGCGCCGCTATTTGGCGAAGGAGCGCGACGGGGCGAGATGCAGCGCGAAGGCATCGACCTTGTCGCTGGCGCGCGGATAGATTTCCGCGACGATCGGATCGTGCCCCGGGATGAAGCGATCGGGGTGGCCGGCGAGGCGCTCGACGATCTCCCAGCCCTGCGCCATGTCCCCGATATTGTAGACGATCGGAAACGGGCTGCGCTTTTGCAGATTGGCGTAATAGTGCGCGGCGTCCGAGGCCAGCACGACTGGCCCGCGCGTGGTCTCGACCCGCACCACCTGCAGGCCATCGGAATGGCCGCCGACCCGATGCACGGTGACGCCGGGCGCGATCTCGCCATCGCCGGAGTAGAAGCTGACGCGCTCGCCATAGACATGGCGCACCATCAAGGTGACGTGCTCGACCGAGAACGGATGCCGCAGCAGGCCGTTGCACATGCAGCGGCCGGTGGCATAGGCCATCTCGCGATCCTGCAGATGGAACCGGGCGGTGGGGAAGCGGTCGAGATTGCCGGCATGGTCGTAGTGCAGGTGCGTAACGATGACGTCCTTGATATCGACGGCCTTGACGCCGAAACGTTCCAGCGCATCGACCGGGTTGAGCGTCAGCTTGCGGGCCCGCGCCTGGGCTTCTTCGGCGTTGAAGCCGGTGTCGACCAGGATGTCGCGACCGTGGCCGCGAACCAGCCAGACGAAATAGTCGAGATCGGCCGCCGCCGTATCGTGCGGATCGGGCTGCAGGAAATTCATCTGGGGGGTGCGGGGCGACATGGTCGCATAGCGCAGGGCATAGATTTCGTAGGCGTTTCCCATCGGGTCACTCTTCTTTTTGCGAATAGGCGGAGGTTCAGCACCAAGCCATTTGTCGTCGGTCTAGGTCAAACGCACAGCCCCGGTATTGCTGTCACTGCCCCTGTCACGGGGCTGCCGCAAACCCGGGCTAATGTGAGGCTAGTCACATTAGTTGCATCCGCCTTTACCTTACAGATCTTATCCGGGAACCACGTGGCGTTGTCGTGTCATCGTCGCTAGCGGGGCCATCTCAGAGCGCGGCGCCGATCCGACCGGGGGAATCCATGTTGCGATCAATCGTCGCGATTAGCTCTATGTTGCAAGCGGTTGACGCTCCACGACCGCGGTTTGATAATGCCCTATGCGTGGAGTAGTGTCGCCGCGGCGCGAGCTGGAATCGGCGCCTTTTTTGCTGGACCGCCGTAGCATGAAAATTCGCCTTGTATTGCTTCTGACATTGATTTTCGCAGCGGCCTTCATCGCCCCGTCTTTCGCGGCAGGCGATCGATATGCGCTTGTCATCGGCAACGCCAAATATCCCGACGCGGATGCGCCGCTGAAGGAGCCGATCAACGACGCGCGCGACGTCGCCGACGAGCTCAAGCGCGACGGCTTCAATGTCGACATCCAGGAGAACCTGAACGTTGACGGCATGCGGCGCGCCTTCGATCGGCTCTACGGCAAGTTGAAGCCAGGTTCCGTCGCCCTGATCTTCTTCTCGGGTTTTGGCGTTCAATCCAACCGCCAGAGCTACATGCTGCCGGTCGACGCGCAGATCTGGACCGAGCCGGATGTTCGCCGCGACGGCTTCAGCCTCGAGACGGTGCTCGGCGAGATCAACAGCCGCGGCGCGGGCGTCAAGATCGCCCTGATCGACGCCTCCCGGCGCAATCCGTTCGAGCGCCGGTTTCGCAGCTTTTCTGCCGGGCTTGCGCCCGTGATCGCGCCGAACGGTACGCTGGTGATGTATTCGGCCGCGCTGTCGTCGGTGATCTCCGACAATGGCAGCGACCACAGCCTGTTCGTGCAGGAGCTGTTGAAGGAGATTCGCGTTCCCGACCTGATGGCCGAGGAAACGCTGAACAAGACCCGCGTCGGCGTGACCCGCGCCTCGCGCCAGGAGCAGGTGCCGTGGATTTCGTCGTCGCTGGCCGAGGATTTTTCCTTCATCCCGGGCTCGGGCGGCAGTCGGCCGTCGACGCCCGGTCCGGTCGCGGCACTGCCTCCACCCAATAATCCGCCGCAGCTGCCGCCCGCCAACACGCTGCCGCCGCCAACGATCACAGAGACGCCACGTAATCCGCCCGCGGTCGAGACCCCCTCGCCGCTGCCGCCGGAAAAATCGGCGGACACCAATACCGACAAGAACAACCCTTCGACGCAGCTCGCACTGGCCGATGATCCGACCATCAAGAGCCTGACCGCCAAGCTCACCGCGAATCCCGACGATGCCAGCGCGCTGTACCGGCGCGGACAGGTCTATGCCAGCAAGGGCGCGTATAACCTGGCGATCAAGGACTTCGACGATACGATCCGGCTGAATGCGAAGGATGTCGAAGCGCTCAACAACCGCTGCTGGGCGCGCGCCGTGGTCGGCGACCTGCCATCGGCATTGAAGGACTGCAACGAAGCGCTGCGCCTGCGGCCGAACTTCGTCGACGCCCTCGACAGCCGCGGCCTCGTCAATCTGAAGAGCGGGGCGACCAAGAACGCGATTACCGATTTCGACGCCGCGTTGAAGATCAACCCGAGGCTGACGTCATCGCTGTATGGCCGCGGCCTCGCCAAGCAGCGCAGCGGCGCGACTTCCGAGGGCAATCTGGATGTCGCCAACGCCAAGGCGATGGACCCGAATATCATCCAGGAATTCGAGAGTTACGGGGTACGGTGACAATTATTTTGGTTTGGCGGCGCGCGCTCTCGAACCCCTGGGTCGGCGCCGTAGACTAAAAGCAGATCGTTAAGCCGCGCTCGGTTTGACGCAGCTCAACTGACATTTGGAACCGCGCGGGCAGCGCAGGAGGGACTGGGGATGTCGAATATCTCGGCAAGGAATTTTACCGCTATGCTTTCGGTGGCAACTATCGGCGCCGCCTTGTGCTTCGGGATTGGCGCCGCCCGCGCCGGCGACGACAACAACGTCACAGAGGACCAGATCCTGCGCGCACTCGCGCCGGCCGCCAAGAAGCCGCTGACCCGCGGCCTGTCGGTTGGTCCGCAGACCGAGCCGGCCGCGAGCCCAGAGGAAACCAAGTTCGTCCAGACCATCCGTGGCCGCAACACGCGTTCGCTCTCCAACACCGAGCGCGAAGAGATCGCCGCCATCGCCAAGGACAAGCCGAACATCGATCTGGAAATCACCTTCGACTACAACTCGGCCAATATCAGCGGCAAGTCGCTTCCCTCGGTCCAGGCGCTCGGCCGTGCGCTCACCAGCGCCGACCTGAAGGGCTCGACCTTCATCGTCGCCGGCCACACCGATGCCGCCGGTGGCGATGCCTATAATCAGGATTTGTCCGAGCGGCGCGCCGATTCGATCAAGCGCTATTTGACCGACAAATTCGGTATCGCCGGCGCCGACCTCGTCACCGTCGGATATGGCAAGAGCAAGCTGAAGGATCCGAGCCAGCCGATGGCGGAAGTGAATCGCCGCGTGCAGGTCGTGAACATGGAAAACAAGACCACCGCGTCCAAATAAGCAACCAAGCAAACGGCCAAGCAAGCTCTCGTGGCGTCAAACAAGGTTCGACAGCGAAACAGCGTCCCGCCTCCGTGCGGGACGCTTGTGCTGTGCAGAATGGATTGCTTTTCGTCGGCCATCGATAGCTGCGCCGCGGCCACCCTCTGCGCTCCAGTGGATTGATCCGGCGATGTCGCTTTCCGAAAACCTCAAGCGTGTGCTGGGCGTGGTGTTCTTTGCCGCTTTCGCGGTCGCCTATTACTGGTGGGAGCATCGCCCGGAGCCGGTGGAAAAGGATACCCCGGTCCAGGCGCTGGTCGTGGTCACCAAAACCGCCAATGCCTGCTTTTCCGATCTGGTGCGCGTGACCGGATTTGTCGTGCCGCGCCGGGAGGCCGTGGTCGGCGCCGATCAGGAAGGCTCCAAGGTCACCGACCTCTTTGTGCGCGAAGGCGATACCGTCACCGACAATCAGGAACTCGCCCGTCTCAGCGCGCCGCCGCAACAGCCGGGCACGCCCCCAAACGCACCCAAACCGGCCGCCGTCTCGCTGCGCGCGCCGGCCGCGGGCCTGCTCACCGAGGTCCGAACCATTGTCGGCGCGCCCGCTTCGCCCCAGGCCGGCCCGATGTTCCGGATCGCCGTCAACAACGATGTCGAACTGGACGCGGAAGTGCCGAGCGTGCACCTGTCGAAACTCAATCCCGGCGCGACCGCCCGGATCAGCCGCGACAATGCGCCGGACCTGATCGGCCGGGTCAGACTGGTTTCACCGCAGATCGACCGCACCACGCAGCTCGGCCGCGTTCGCATCTCGCTCACCAACAATCCGTCGCTGAAGGTCGGGATGTTCGCCCGCGCCAGCATCGACGCCAAGCGCTCCTGTGTCGGCGTCGCCGTTCCACGCACCGCCATTGACCACCTCACGGTTCAGGTGATCAAAGGAGACACGGTGGAGACGCGCAAGGTAAAGGTCGGACTGGTCTCCGATACGTCGACCGAAATCCTTGAAGGACTTGAGGTCGGCGAGATCGTCGTGGCGGACGCCGGCAGCTCGCTGCACGACGGCGACAAGATCAAGATGATGTATGCGGATGAACTCGATCGACGGACACGCTGATGGCACTCAATATCTCGGCATGGTCGATCCGGAATCCGCTTCCGTCCATCGTCTTTTCCATCATCCTTCTGGTGCTCGGCTGGGTCAGCTTCACCAAGCTCGCGGTGACGCGGCTGCCGGCCGCGGACATTCCGGTGATCTCGGTCGCCGTCGCGCAATTCGGCGCGGCGCCGGCCGAGCTTGAAAGCCAGGTCACCAAGACCATCGAAGACGGCGTGTCCGGCGTCGAAGGCGTGCGGCACATTTCGTCCTCGATCACCGACGGCCTGTCGGTGACCACGATCCAGTTCGCGCTGGAGACCAACACCGACCGCGCGCTCAACGACGTCAAGGACGCCGTCACGCGGGTGCGCGCCAATTTGCCGCAGAACGTCAACGAGCCGCTGATCCAGCGCGTCGACGTAATCGGCCTGCCGATCGTCACCTATGCCGCGATCTCGCCCGGCAAGACGCCGGAGCAATTGTCCTATTTCGTCGACGACGTCGTCAAACGCGCACTTCAGGGCGTGCGCGGCGTTTCCCAGGTCGAGCGTATCGGCGGTGTCGAGCGCGAAATCCTGGTCTCGCTCGATCCCGACCGGCTGCAGGCCGCAGGCCTCACCGCCGTCAATGTCAGCCAGAGCCTGCGCGGCACCAATGTCGACCTGGCCGGCGGCCGCGCCGAAATCGGCAAGAACGACCAGGCGATCCGGACGCTGGCCGGCGCCAAGACGTTGAACGATCTCGCCGGCACCATGATCCCGCTGTTCGGCGGCGGCGAGGTGCGTCTCGACGACCTCGGCACCGTCACCGACACCATAGCGGACCGCCGCACCTTCGCCCGCTTCAACGGCGAGCCGGTGGTCGCGCTTGGCATCAAGCGCTCGAAGGGCGCCAGTGACGTGGTGGTCGCCGCCGCCGTACAGAAGCGCATCGACGCCCTGAAGGACGCCTATCCCGACGTCGACCTCAAGCTGATCGACACCTCGGTGCGATTCACCAACGGCAACTACCAAGCCGCGATCTCGACCTTGTTCGAGGGCGCCATCTTAGCCGTCATCATCGTGCTGTTGTTCCTGCGCGACATCCGCGCCACCCTGATCGCCGCGATCTCGCTGCCGCTGTCGATCTTTCCGGCGTTCTGGGCGATGGACATTCTCGGCTTCTCGCTCAACCTCGTCTCGTTCCTGGCGATCACGCTGTCGACGGGCATCCTGGTCGACGACGCTATCGTCGAGATCGAGAACATCGTCCGTCATATGCGGATGGGCAAGACGCCCTACCGCGCCGCGCTGGAAGCCGCCGACGAAATCGGCCTTGCCGTCATCGCGATCAGCCTGACCATCATCGCGATCTTCGCGCCGGCGAGCTTCATGTCCGGCATCGCCGGGCAGTTCTTCAAGCAGTTCGGCATCACGGTGTCGGTGCAGGTGTTCTTCTCGCTGCTCGCCGCGCGCTTCGTCACGCCGATGCTGGCGGCCTACTTCCTCAAGGACCACGCCCATGACGACCCGCCGCCCGGCCGCATCCTGCATGCCTATCACAGCCTCGTCACATGGTCGGTGAAGCACTATTTCATCACCGTCCTGGTCGGCTTCGGAATCTTCGCGGCGTCAATCTGGAGCATCACGCTGTTGCCGCAGGGCTTCCTGCCCGCGCAGGACACCGGGCGCTCGCTGCTGGCAATGGAACTGCCGCCGGGCTCGCAGCTTGCGTATACCGAGCAGGTCACCGAGGACATCGTCGCGCGGCTGCGCAAGCGCCCCGAGGTCAAGAGCGTGTTCGTCGATGGCGGGCGCGTTCCGCCGGGAACGCTGGAAGTGCGCCGCGCCGCGTTGATCATCAACTACACGCCGAAGAGCTCGCGCGGCATCACCCAGCGCGAACTCGAACGCTCGATCGGCGACGAACTCGAGCAAGTGCCCGATATCCGCTACTGGTTCCTCGACGAAAACGGCCTGCGCGCGATCTCGCTCGTCGTCACCGGGACCGACAGCAACATCGTCAACAACGTCGCCAATGAGCTCGCGACGCAGATGAAGCGGATTCCGATCATCTCCAACGTGGTTTCGGAAACCTCGCTCGACCGGCCGGAGCTTCGCATCCAGCCGCGGGCCGACATCGCCGCGCGGCTCGGCGTCTCGACCGAAAGCCTGTCGCAGACCGTGCGCGTCGCCACCATCGGCGATGTCGGCCCCGCGCTTGCCAAGTTCGACGCCGGGGACCGGCTGGTACCGATCCGGGTCCAGCTCGAAGACGGTGCGCGCGGCAATCTGCGCACGCTGGCTCAGCTTCGGGTGCCGCTCGGCCAGCACGGCGAGAAGGGCGGCGTACCGCTCTCGGTGGTCGCCGACATCAAGCTGGATCAGGGCCCGACCAGCATCAACCGCTACGACCGGGAACGGCAGGCCACCGTGGCCGCGGACCTCGTCGGCTCCGCCGCGCTGGGCGACGCCACCAAGATGATCGACGAGCTGCCCGTCAAGAAGAACCTGCCGAAGATCGTCAAGGTGAACCCGTCGGGCGACGCCGAAAGCCTCAACGAATTGTCCGGCGGTTTCGCCACGGCGATCACCTCGGGTCTGATGATGGTCTATGCGGTGCTGGTGCTGCTGTTCGGCACCTTCCTGCAGCCGATCACGATCCTGTTCTCGCTGCCGCTTTCGATCGGCGGCGCGATCGCTGCGCTGCTGCTCACTGGCAAGCAGCTCACCACACCGGTCTGGATCGGCATTTTGATGCTGATGGGCATCGTGACCAAGAATGCCATCATGCTGGTGGAATTCGCGGTCGAATCGATCCGCGAAGGCAAGCCGCGGGATGAAGCGATCATCGACGCCGGCATGAAGCGTGCCCGCCCGATCATCATGACCACGATCGCGATGGTCGCCGGCATGATGCCGAGCGCGCTCGCCTTCGGCGATGGCGGCGAGTTCCGGTCGCCGATGGCGCTCGCCGTGATCGGCGGCCTGTTGTTCTCGACCGTGCTGTCGCTGGTGTTCGTGCCGGCGATGTTCATCGTGATGGACGACATCGGCTCGCTGATCTGGCACTTCGGCAGGAAGCTCGTGGTCAACCATGCCGACGACGAGCATGGCGGCCATGGCGACGACCATCACGCGGCGACAAAGCCCCCGGCCATCGTCCATTCGCCGGCGGCGGAGTAGCCACGGCTCGTTACTTCTATTCCTCCCCCGGACGGGGTGAATGGCCGGGCGAAGGCTGGCAGGGTGCGGCCGAAAACACCGGATGCGCTGACCAGTCGCCAGTTTCGATCAGCACGTGATCGGCAGGCTGCGAACCGCCCTCGCCGAGCTGATCGAGGTGCCGTTTGAAATAAGTCAGGAACGTTGCATCCACGTCCGACGAGATCGAATGCCTTCGGGTCTCGATCGCGACCCGGCTGGTGACGCCGCTGCCGGCAAAGAAATCCAGCACCGTCGACTCCGGGAACGATAGCGAGCGGATGATGCGTTCGATCAGCTCCTTCGGCTTCTGCGTCGGATGCCCGACGCGCTCCTTGGAATTGCCGTTGAGGCGCGGAATCTTCCAGACATTGGTGGGATTGATGCCCTTGTCGAGATTCTCAGGGTTAAGGCGCTTGTCGCGCTTATAGACCTCTAAGGTTCGGGCATCGAGCTTGGTGCGCACCGCGTCGAGATCGAAATAGTATTTCGGCGTCTTCGCAAACCAGGCGATCTCTTCGTGACGGTTGGCGAAGAACCGCTGCGCGCCCATCCCGTTCGGATAATTCCAGATGATCAAATTGGCGAGCAGCATCCGGCTGTGCTTCCGCATCCAGCCCATCAGGCTGAGCAGATCGCCGCTGCCGGCCTCGGCCTGGTATTGCAGGCCACCGAACAGCACGAAATTGCCCGACGGCAAAAGCACGCGCTCGACTTCGGCGAGCCACCGCCCGGCCCAGTCGACATAATCGGCGACATCGTCCCAGGCGGCGACGTTGATGTTGTAGGGCGGATCGCAGATCACGAGCTGGATCGACTGCGACGGAATCCTGCGCAGCGTCGCCAGGCAATCGTCGACCGCGATGATGTGCGAGGTCGCCGCCGAAGTCGCAATCTGCGCCGCGCGCGCGGAAGAATGGAGCATCCCGTTCTTCCGCAACAGGTTCATCCCGATATGACCGGCGTTGCGATGAGACCTGTTCGACATTTTTTCCCGGGCGGCCGCGCGGCAGCACTGTATCCGCGGCACGACCACGGTCAACCGGCGCGGCCCGCCGGGTCAATCCGGGCGGGAGCGGCGCACGGCGCTGAAATCCTCCGCAACGCCCGGGCTTTGGCTGGGCGCCGGCGGCGGCATCGCCTTGTCCGGATAGGGCGGCGGCACGACGAACGCGGTAAAGCGCTGGATGGCGCCGGGCTGGCCGAGCAGGGTCGACTGCAGCACGAAATCGGACCTGACGAAGCGCGGCGACCGCGCCGCGGTTCGCTCCATCGAACTGACACAATACATGTCGTCGCCATAGCACAGCGCCGCCCAGCCGCCCTCGAAGGTGGTTTCGCTCGGCAGATGTTCGTTGCGGGGGTGGACGATGGATTCGAGATAGACGGGATGATCGGCGCTGTAGAAGGCCATTGCGAACGCCAAGCCATCGTCGCCGCCGACCGCCGAAAGCGGCGTATCGGATTGGGCGTGCCACAATTCGGTCAATTGGTCCGCGGCCTGCCGATAGAAATTGCGTCCCTCGTGCAGCGGATGGTCGTTGCGATACACGGCGTGGATCGGCGCCGCCACAAAGGCCGCCAGCAAGCCGATGCCCATGACGGTGCCGGCGAGATTGACCGAATAGGCCCGCGGGATCGGATCGCGCAGCACGCCAACCATCACGATGACGAACAAAAACAGCGCCTGAACGCCCCAGAGTGGCGGCATATCGGTCCCGAATGTGGCGGCCGTGAACGCCGGAAACAACATGGTCCCAATACCGATGTGGAGCAGCAGCCACAGGCCGCCGTCCATCATCTTGAGATCCTGCCGCAAGAACTTGCGGCGTTCGCCCGCCACAAAGGCGCAGATCGCCGCCGGCACCGCGAGCAGCATCGCCATGGCGAGCACAAACAGCGCAGCTTCGAGCAGCGCGGGCAGGAAGGCCTTGCCGGTATGCCGCTCGACCGCATAGGCGAACGGTCGCGCGCCGGTGGTCGCCAGCCAATAGATATGCGGCAATAGTGCCGCAAGACCTGTGGCCGCCGAAATCCAGGGCGCCGACGAGGCAAAGTAGGCGCGCCGTTGCGGATGCGCGAGGGCTGCGGCGGCGAAGCTCACGATCAGGAAGATCGAGTAATACTTGCCGAGCATCGCAAGCGCTGCGGTGGCGCCGGCAGCGACGGCCCAGCCGGCGCGGCGGGTTTCGAACGAGCGCAGGAAGCAGTATGTCGCCAGCGGCCATGTCGGCAGCAACACCGCGTTCGCATTGAAGCGCTGCGCATGAAACTGATAGACCGGCAGCAGCATCAACAGCAGCAGCACGAACAGCCGCTTGTCGCCGGACGCAAACCGCCGCGTGATCAGGTCGACCATCCAGAGCCCAAGCGCCGCGTTGGTCAGCGACAGCAACTGAAACGACCAGTTGGTCAGCGGAAACACCGTGGTCCACACCCGCGCCGCCCAGCCCATCAGCGGGGGATGCTTGGAATAGCCCCATTCGACGCTGCGGCCGAGTGTCCAGGTCTCCAGCACATCGGAATGCAGGTCGCCGCCGATATAGGCGATGACCAGGAAGGTCAGCCAGACCGCGACGAAGCCGGTCAACAGAAGCGGGATCGCCCATCCCGCTTCGACGCCATCCATCCAGTTCAGGAACCAATTTCGCCAGCGCGGAGGGGAAAGCTCCGCGCGTATTGCCGCCACCGTAAACGCGCCACACATCGCCACACAAACTCATCGCTTGCGGCAGGCAACGACTACCGTTCCCCATTCGCGTCCCTGCGAAAGGCGGTGATTTCGTCATGAACTGCCGGACAACTTGTTTATGTTCATTAAAAAACGTTCATGTCCCAATTTGTCAGGAACAATGTCCCAATTGGGATGATGTCTTGGCCCACTCGGCCTCATGCGTGTTCGGGGAACATCTATACCCCCGCGCGAGGTATTAGAATGGTTCGCAACACGCAACCATTGCCACCGCGGGTATCTCGCTGCCGCTACGCCGCGATCATCATCATCCGCGGATGACGATGATCGCGTTCCGTAGCGCCGCTAATCGTTGCGGGCGATGACGGTCAGCTTGTTCAGATTCTGCAGCAGGATGCGGCCGCGCTGCAGGTCCAGAATACCGTCCTTGCGCCAGGTCTGCAGTTGGCGGTTGACGCTTTCGCGCGCGGCGCCGACGAAGATGCCGAGCTGCTCCTGCGAGATGTGCACCTCCGAGCCGAAATCGGCGGCGAGCGCGACAAGCCGTCGCGCCAGCCGCACCGGCAGCGGCTGCAGCATGGATTCTTCCATCCGCTCGCTCTGCCAGCGGATGCGCTGGCACAACAGCATGATGATCTTGATTGCGACCTTGGGTTCGCGTTCGAGATGACTGAGAAAATCCTCCCTTCGTAGGACGAACAGCTCAGTCAATTCGCCCGCGGTCGCATCCGCGGTCCGGCTCTCGCCATCCAATACCGCAACCTCGCCGAACAAATCGCCCGGCCCCATGAAATTCAGCGTCAACCGGCTGCCGTCGGACGACCCTGTCTCGATGCGGATCTGTCCGCGGCGTACCCCGAACAACGCGTTGCCGGGATCGCCCTTCTGAAACAGAACCTCCCCGACCGTGAGATGTTGCGTATGACAAAGATTCGAGATCCGCTGCAATTCGTCGGGACCTAGATCCGAGAACATCGGGTTCATTTTCAAAATGACCGCAAATTCGGCCTGTTTACTCATTCCAATTCCTTCAAATCACCCGACATAAGTATCGGGGCGGTTACACAAGAAGAACTGTGTCTTACGTCACATAACTCGACAGCTCCACCGATTATTTTGAGGGGCTTTTTGAGCGACCTCCCGTTTCCGGGATAAGCTCAGGGGACCGGCCGGAACAGGAATCGCCGCACCGCCGGTCATGGTGCCGTTGCCCGGGAACGTGTCGATATGAGAACATTGAAAATAGTTGGCGCCGTCGTCGCCGTCATCATCGTGGCCGCAGCCCTTCTGCTGGTGATCGGAATCCCCTCGGGCTTTCTGACCTCGCGCATCGAAGAGCGTGTCGAACGCGACACCGGATACCAATTGACGATCGCAGGCACCACCAAGATCAGCCTGTGGCCGTCGCTCAACATCACCTTGGGCGACATCACGGTGCAGGATCCGAAGGACCGCGACGGCAGCAAGCG
>Ga0179587_10000833_pt1 | contig 13423 bp, 30 predicted proteins | sample CZODoug2_1_08_16_FD_185932 | JGI IMG/M metagenome (GOLD analysis project Ga0179587, IMG submission 185932) | Vadose zone soil fungal communities from Angelo Coast Range Reserve, California, USA - CZODoug2_1_08_16fungal | ecosystem: Environmental > Terrestrial > Soil > Vadose zone | place: USA...
AAAAACGGGGGCCCCGCGTACGCGCGCGCGCGCGTGCACAAGTGCTTGACAGGTTTTTTCAGGAGTTGGCTTTTTCGGTTTGTACCGCGGGGAGCGCACGTGCGCTGTTGTTTCGGGAGACCAGGTGGATCTTTCCCACCAGGCTCTCATCCCGGAATGGCGCATGTGCGTCGGAAGTCTCGATGCACACGTAGTCAGGGAGGAAGGGAAGGGAATCGACGAACGCCCGCGGCATGTAGCTCTCGGCCGCCGACAGGGAGTTTTTCTCCGTTGTCCGGTACCAGCGGATCCGCGAGGCGTTCGATCTGGCGATGAAATGCACCAGGGAGGGGATCTGGGCCGTCCCACAGAAGTTCAGGCCCTCGTGCGAGCCGGAAATCATCGCAGAGAGTATCTGGGGAGGGAGGGCGCCCGCGGAGCCGGCCGGAATGAAGAGCCCCAGCTCGTCCACGGCCAGCGTCACGTTGCGGACGGCACGCAGCAAGAGGCAAATCGCGTTGAGCTGATCGGGGAGAGACTCGCGGACGTGGATCACCACGCGAAACTTGCCGTCCCGCCCGCGGAAATAGTTGACCGGATTCTGCTCGCCGGTCCAGCCGCCGCGCTTGCCAAGAATCCATTCCGGCCAAACGTGATCGAAGCCGGCGAGATCCACGAGCTGCGAGCACTTGGGGTCCACCACCACCAGGCGCGGCTGTTTGCGGATCTCGTGGAGCATTCGCGCCGTCTTGCCGGTGTAGGACTTCCCGAAGAACAGCTCCAGGTATTCGAGGGAGCTACGCTTTGAGTTTGGCAAGGCGCTTCCGCATTCCCGGAAGGAACTGTTTCGGCGTGCGCGGATTTTTCAGCGCCTTCTCGATCCCGCGGATTTGTTGGTCCCTGGTGAGTTTGTGTCTCACTGGCTGCTCTCCTTCGTCACTTCTTTGCATTCAAGACACTCATAGGAAACGATGCCGGGTTCCTCGCAGCGCCAAACAACCTCGATACGTTCGCTTCCGCATTTCGGACAGCGCGTGTGCTTGATTCTTAGGGTCACTGCATCGAGGATCATCAGATCACCAGCGATCCGTCGCTCAACCGTTCGCCCACAATTTTTCTTTCCGGCTCTTCGATTGGAGCCGGCGAAGGCATCACAACGACGTCGGCGTTCACGCGCTTGGCATTCTCGCCGGCTTCCGCTCTCGCTTTTTCCTCCTGGGCGATGAGCTTCGAAACGATGCGCCACTTCTGGTAGTACAAAATTCCGAGCGCGGCCGCGAGATCCCAAAACTCCGGGTAACGGTTCGCCAGGCGCGAGATCGCGGCCGGCGCGTATTTGTCCGCGAGCGATTGCAAAAAGACCTGCATCTTCGGAGAGACTTTCGCCGCTTCCTCGTCGTCAACCGCATAGGCCGGGTGAAGGAACTTCTCCGCGGGATAGAACGCGCCTTTCACCGCGGCGATCGCCCACTCCGGTTTGATGATGAGAGCTTCGTCGGCATCTTCCTCGATCGCCGTTGTGGCGGCCGCTGCCGCGATCAACGGATCCGCGGCCGTCACGCGAGCGGCCGCGGCATCGAACTCAATCCCACCAGGACCGCTTGCCGCTTCCTGATTTTGGTTTTTCGATTTGAACCACACGGGGTTTCTCCTTTTCCGGTTGTGGCGGTTTTTTGCTCGCCGCTTCGAGCTGCGATTTGAGATCCGCGATCGTCGCCTCGTGAGCGGCAACCGCCTTTTGCATCTTCTCGATTTTCTTTTCTACTTCATCGACACCCGCATCCGTCTCGATCAGCTCGTCCAGGTAGCTCGATTTTTCGTGAAGGGTTTTTCCGTCACAACTGATTCTGCTTTTGCAGGCCGGGCATACGATCGCCGGTAGCGCGCCCAGGGGCGATGGCGGGATCGCGGCGTCCACTGGGATCTCCACCTTTTTTCTCGGCATGATATACCTCATCCCCTTTCGAGATCGTGGCTCTCGCGGCTTCCCAGGCCGCAAAAAAATCAACCGAACGACCAGCTTGGCCGGAAATCGCGGAAAAGGGAATGGGACGGTCGTACTGTTACGGCCCGAGAAAGAACCACTGGATAGCCACGCCAAGTGCCAGCAGGATGCCGACCGCGAGGAAAAAAAGGATCCGCAATCTGCGCTCAGTCATTTTTAGAGGAAACCCTTTCTTGCCGCGATCGGAGCGCTTGTCCCCGCAGCGACGGTCCTCGCCGCGTCGCTCCGATCAACGGCAAGACCTTTCAAAACGGAATATCTTCGTCGGTGATTTCAATGCTCTCACCAGGTTCGGTCTGTCCCGCCTGGGCGCCGTTCTTTTTCGCTTCGAGCATCCGAAAATTGCTAGAGACGATCTCAAAACTTCGGTGCTTTTCACCATCCTTTTCCCACTCGCGCGACTGGATCCGGCCCTCGACAAAAATCAGAGCGCCTTTCTTCAGATACTGTTGCGCGATCTCCGCTTGCTTTCCCCACACGATGATGCGGTGCCATTCGGTTCGCTTCTGACGCGCACCAGTCTTGTCCTTGTACGTCTCATCCGTCGCGATCGAAAAATTCGCAACCGCTTGACCAGCGGCGGTGAATTTTGTCTCCGGATCGCGGCCCAACCTCCCAACCAACGTCACTCTGTTCACCATTCGTTTCCTCCTTCGCAACCCCGCGCGGGCACACCCTCTCCGTCAAGGCATGGAAACCAGGGTGTGCCCGCGCGGAGTTTAGTTACCGCTTGAACACTTCAACGTGGCGTTAATGCTCGCCTGACGTTCGTACTCTCGCCGCCGTTGCAGACGTTTTTCACGGCGAGACGAAAAGCGATGACCACTTTTATTCGCTGAATCATGCAAGGGAAGAGCGAGCTGCTCTTGCATTCGCAGCTCCAGTTGTGGGGAGGGCGCCGAATCTGCCGGCGCCCTCGTGCTGCATGACCCAGCATCCGACTCAGGAGTGGTCACAACCTGGCCGGACTCCGAAGTGCCGGTCCAGCACCGGCACAAACTCACTAGCCCGCATCGATGGCAAACTTTCCCCGAGCCTTTCGATGTTGGCCCCGTTCCGTGTGGAGCTTCGCCGCGAAACGCGGTTTTTTCCAGCTCCGCGGAAACCGTCACGTCGATTCCGACTTTGCGCTCTTCGAGCAACGGAGCCTCGGCGCGTTTTCTGCGATCGCGTTCGTCGGCCCACGTGGAGCACAGCTCGAAACTCGATTCGTCGCCTTTGAGGATGTACTTTGTGCAATACGCGGCAACGTCGCCCTGGGACTCTGGCTTCTCCGGTGGGTCCATTCCACCGTAGTTTTTATTCCACCATTGCAGCCAGGGACGCCACTTCGCATTGTCCAGGCGCTCCCCGAGAACTTCTCCACCGCAAATCGTCAGGTGAGCGTGGAGCCGGCGCGTCGCATGCTTTCCACGTTCGATGACAGGGAAGTACCGCACGCCGTAGAGGTCCCGCACATCGCGGACGGCATCGAACTCGCCGAAAATATTTTCATGGATGAAGCGTGTGAAGCGTCTGATCGCTCGTTCGATCGCTTCCGGTCCGAGGGATTCTCGAAACGTGAGCGTGATGAAGTAGGCCCAGGGATAGTTGGAGAGCAGACCGACGGCCGCATCGATGTACTCTTTGCGCTGATTCGACCGGCGTTGCTCTTCCTGATTCAATTTGACCTGAAACTCCGGCTGCTTTTTTTGTTGCGCCTCGCGCCACTCACGCCGGCGACGGCGACGTTCCCTTCGAGAGCGACGCCGGTCCCCTCGTGACAATGATCTGTGGGAACTCGCGTACGCGGAGGTTTGATTCATCAGCGCCTTTCCCCGGTCCAGCACCTCAACACCTGGAGATCGTTCGGGAAATATAACCGCGCGACTTTGAAGCATTCGGCACAGAGCCTTTGTTTGTGGCCGAAAATACGAATCAGATGAGTTGCGAGCGATCGGCACGCACCTGCCTCGTGTTCACTGTGAAAAAGACTCTCGCAATCGCAACGCGCAATGCCGTCCAGGGTATAGCTAGCGCGGGTTTCCTCGCTCATTTTCGTACCCCCGCCAGGCGATCGCCGGCGCTGGCGGCCGCGGCCTGGTCCGGAGCTGCAGCTCGATGGCCACGTGGGGCAAGAATTTTCACTTTGCCGAGGTAGAACTCCCGCTTTTCGAGTCCGTCCCTCCAAACCAAATAGCGGTAGCAGCCGCGTCGGACGCGGATTTTCGCGGAGACGTGGCGAACCCGCCAGCCTTTATAGGTTTGCACCTCAACAAAAATCTTCGGAGGCTCTACCCGGCGCGTTTTGGGATCCTCCGGCGATCGCCGCGTGGACCTGATGGCCACTTTCCGCCAGCCAGGGCCCTTGTGGGGTAAAACCTTCATCGCAGTCCTACCTCGTTCCCCGGCCGGCTTCGATATTTCCGAACCGGACGCACAACGTTGTCAATCTTCCGGCGAAATTTTAGAAGGACTTCCGGTTTGTGCTCCTGCATCCAGTGGAAGCACATTTTTCGGAGGAGTGCCGCGCGGCGAGAGCTTTCTTTGTCACGTTTCGCGCTCACATCAGTTGCCTTTCTTCGCAGCCCGGTCCACGATATCTTCCTCACTCAGCAATTTTTTCCGCGGTGGTTCCCGTTTTTCTGTTTCTTCCGCTACACGGATTTCGTCAGGGTCAAAGACAGGTCTTGCGTGCGAAACAATCAACTGGACTTCAGCATAGAGCCGGGCGATCGAAGAACGCCGGAAGTAGCGCGTCTGTCCGTGGTGGTCGATCTTCCACCATTCGCTACCCACTGCATCTGCCTCTTCCCAGGGGGTTTTCATCGGTCGCCCCGCGAGTGAGTCCTATAAGTTATATTCCGAGATGTTGGCAGAAGTGGGGAAGGGAAGTGGTGGTGTGCTCTCACGGACTGAGAGAGTAACCGAAAGCGACTTGCGTTGTCAACTTTTGGAGTATACTGGTGGCGAAAGGAACAACGATGTCAGCACTCAGCTCCGCAGCGGCGATGCTCGGTCGAAAAGGTGGCAAGATTGGTGGCCGCGTGAAATCGCCAGCAAAAACGAGAGCGGCCCGCGAGAACGGCAAGCTCGGCGGCCGCCCTCCGAAAAAAGTAGCTGCGTAGTTTGTTGGAAGTGAACTCACTTCACTTCCAGCGGCACCAGATCCTTTCCTTCCGCCTCGATCCGCCCGCCTTTCAGGCAATCCGCGCATAGCGTCGTTACGAATTTTTTCTGAGCCGCGCGCCGATACCCCGGCACGCGAGAGCCGCGGCCGACTTCGCGCGTGAGGATCGAGACGCTGAAGAACGGCGCCTTGTGCCGGCGCGAACTTTCGCAGCGCTTCAAAGCCCACCTGGCGGGAGCGGCCCAGGGCCGCGCGGTGGCATAGGCTCTTCATTTCGGACAGCCAGGGCGATCAGCCCGGCCGCGACGAGGACCGCGAGAGAGATCAGGAGCGTCACTTCGATTTTTCGCCTCAATTACTTTCCCTCTTTCCGCACCAGAACTTCCCACTGTTTGTCGCGAACGTCTCGGCAAAGAAAATGCTGAAATCCATCCGGCTTCGCGGGAGTGGTTTGCTCGCAACCCTGCCAGAAACGCGGCGCCTGGGGAGCGGCGCGCGCTATCGGCCGGCCGGCGCACCCGAAGAGAACGATCACCATGAAAACCAGGACGGCGTAAAGCACCAACCCGATCGCGAATTGAAGCGCGAATCTTGCCGTCCCACTCACCGGCCCACCCCCATTTGCAGCAAAGAGGAAGTCGGCGCGGCCGGAACCTTGAACGCGGCCGCGCAGCCGACGTAGAAACTCCCGGCGCCGCCGACTCCATCCGCGAAAAATCCGCCAGACAAAAGAGGCTGGAAATCCCCGAGACTTGCAGCGGTTACGGGATCGCAAATCAGGTTGCCGGGTCTTCCGGTCCTGCTGATGAGCTGGCGCCATGCCCAATTCGCGGGAGTGTTCACCATGATGTGAGCCACGAGCAGCTCGTTCGCCTGTGCCAAACTCAGAAATACCGAGGGAGTGCCGTTGCCGGCCCCATTGTTGGAAGTGTCGATCGGATCGGTAGCGCCCCATCCGCCATCGCAGCTATATTCCGCAACGTCGATCTGCGAGTAGCCTCCGCTGTTGGCCCATCCGGAGGCTCTGATTTTTCCCACGTGCGCAGCGATGTTGAAAGCGTAGAACGCTTCCACGGTTGTTCCGCCAAAAACTTGGCCGTGAAAAAAGTGAGTGAGCGGGAGACGATGGAATGTGTTCAAGCCATCGGAAACAGCAAAAGGGCCCACTTGCTCGAACTGATTGCCCGCGCTCGCAAAAACAACCAAAAGACTTCCGTCGTGCGTCGTGAGGACGGGGCTATCTTGAAACGTGGTGTTGCCCGCGGTGTTGCTGTAGCCGTATTGGACGAAGTTCGCTCCCATCGCATTCACGAAAAAAAGATGTTGTAGTCCACGGGATTCGCCGGAGCCCCGCTTCCGGCTCGCGTTGTGGCAGCCGCGATGACGATCCCGTTCTGAACGTCTCGAATGCGATCCCCGAAAAGGTTTGCACCGCCGCCAGCGGGGATGCCCAGGGAAAGGAGAGGAAGAACTGTGATGGCATCCTTCGCACCCGCATCGAAAATTTGCAGATATACCGGGGTCGCATTGGAGTTGAAAATGTACCAGCCGTTGAGCTGTCCCTTTCCCTTTGCCAGCAGAATAGGATCGGTTCCCACGGAACCGCTCGCGGAAAGCGCATCGCAGCAGGAGCCCGAGGGCATCAGGCTCCTTTCACGCGCTCAAGCATTTGCGCGATCCGAGTTTTTTTCGAGCTGGCGGACGCGGGAAGGAAGGAAGCATCCTTCCTGAAATTTTCGAGATAGATCCGGAGGCGGTGAGGGACTGTGTCGGAGCCCTTGCAGACCAGGAGGAAACCGCGCCTCGATCGGTACTCCGAAAAGTTCAGCTCCTGGCCGCAGACCGGGCAGACCCACTCGCTGATTTTTGCCGGCTGGGCCCCGCGGCCCGGAAACTCGACCACTGTTGCCATCGCAAAGCACCCCACAGTTTCAAGAATTTGAGCGCCAGCCGAAGCCGCGCGAACGGATCTCTTTCCTGCTCGATCGAGCGAGAGGCGACGTGTTGGATCCACGCGAGCATTTGTGTTTTTTCAGCTTACGAACCTCTCGCTCAATCGGAAATGGCCCACCCGTCCCGAACTGGTATAGTCCAGACGTACTACCAAACGGGCATCGATAGGCGTTACCTATAGAGACCCGCGAAGTGTTTTCCGACATAAGCGAGGCCCGCGCCGGAAATCAAACCGAAGGAAGGGAAGAAGCCGTGGACTCCTTTCCAAACGGTGATGGCGAACACGGCGACTCCCACAATCTGCATTGCCGTGGGCACCTTCACGTACGAGAACGGATTGAACATGGACACTCCTTTTTCATTTTTGTTTTCGACTAACAAAAAAAATCAGGATCCCCAGCTCGACAGCGACGATCACGCCCCACACGGCGACAGCCGCCGCAATTTGCTGCCCTTCGCTTTTGGCCGCGTCGATCTGCGCGTTCAGGTCCGCACCGAACGCGGAGCCGACGCCCTGGGCGAGATTGGAAAAAAAACTCATGGTCCTGTCCGTCCAGAGAGCAATTCGGTTTTGCGATCGCTTCCCGCGGAACTTCCGAAGTAGTACGTCACCACGGAAACCCAGGCCGTGCCGAGGGCGCCCAGCATGATGTTCACCAGGTCGCGCGATTTATCCACGACTCCGTGAAGGCCCACCACGCCCAACACTCCGAAAAATCCGAGAGTGATTCCCACGGCGAGCAGACCAGGCACACGATCCTTGACAGCGATCTGCCGCGCGCGCGCGCTCTCGCGATCGCTTTCTGAAATCTTCTCCAGTTCTTCGACGTGCTGAAATCCCATCTCCTGCAACTTCGCTTGCAGCTCGCCCTCGGCCTGCCTGAGCTGCGCCATTTGTTCGGGAGTCGCGCCGGCGATCGCCGCGGAGATCGCATCCTGGCTGGGATCCAGACTTTTCACTCCCAGGGCTTTGCCGACAATGCCGGCAGTCAGAGTGCCGAGTGGCCCGCCGAAATTTGCGGCCGCAGAAATGAACGGGAAGGCTTTTCGCATGAATCCGAGAACGTCGGGCATCGTTACCTCTTCGCAAAAGTTTTCTTGATCGTGGAGCCGTAGTGCTGCCAGAGAAAGAACCCGCCGACGCCGGCGCCCAGGGCGATCAGCCCATAGACGATTTTTTCGAGCTTGGCGAGAAATTCCGGCGAGTCAGCGCAGCCGAGACCGGGAAGGCGAAGGACACACGGCTGATCCGGATGCGCGTTCACGCTTTTGAGGTAGCTATCGACCTGATCGCCCGCTTGCGCCGCGGCAACGGCTTTCTCTGCATCCGTCGCGTTGGGCCCCAGCGCTTGCACTCGCGCCACGGATTGATCCTGTTTCAGTTGCGAGAGCGTCCAAGGATCCACGTTCCCGGTCGTCGCGCGGTACGCGAGACCGACGGTGTTCGATAGAACTGTGTCGTACCAGCTCAATTCAATCTCCCGCTGCAACCTGGCCCATCTGTTTCGATTCGAGGCGCATGATCCGGCCGCGAAGATCGGTGAGCACAAACAGCACGAGAATTTGCGTGATGCTGAGAGCCGCGCCCACTATAGCGACAACGATCCCGTTCACCATTTAAGCGACCTGGCCCTTGCCCACGTCCTCGATCGGCTCGACCGCCTGGATCTGCGAGGCATCGAAAGGAAAAGCGGTAGCGAGCGCGGCGCCGTCGTATTCGCCCGACAATCCGTTCTTGAAATGGACGCGGTAGGTCCGCGGCTCGAAGCCGAACGCGGCCGGATCGAAAACATCCGGCTGCGTTGCAGCTTGAGCCGCGGCAGGGGGTGGGGCAACAACGGAGGGCGTTGCAGAAGCAGGCGTGCTGCTCAAACCGAGAGCCGCTCTTCCCGCTTCCCAAATTTCTTTTGTGGTGAACATTTTCTTTTTCTCTCCTAAGGCAGCAATTCGAGTGCATCGAACGATAAAGGCAACTCCGCATAAGCGATAAAAAAACCGATTTTGATGCCGGCAGCGGGAGCAGCGGCGCCGTTGTCACAGGCCCAGCGCAGAAACCATCCCGGAGGGATGATGATTCCGTTTTGCAAAAGGACGGACTTCGGTCCTCCGGCGATCGAGTCACCGGAGACAGGATTCGGCGTGTTCACTTGCACGCCGAAACTGGTGTGCGTTCCCGCTCCCACTTCAGGGCTGGGCGCGCTCTTCAGCTCCGGAGGCATAAGAAAAACTGCACCGAGCAACGCGCCGGCCACTCCCGGCAGCTCGGTGACCGAGCCGGCCATGACGTACCAAAAAGAGCCGCGCGCAACCGGATCCGTGTCGATGACCGGCTGCTTCACGCCGTCCGTGGTGACGTTGTACTCGCGATAAGCGAGAACGCTCAAGACTTCCTGCAAACGGCCGCCGCGGTTTTTAAATTCTTCATGTGGGAACTGCCGGTCCAGGAGATCCTGAGCGGCTTTGCCGCCACCAGGCAGACCCGGAGCTGGAACTTTCACGGTGCCGTCGAATGGAGTGGCGAATGGTTCCATGTTCAGAAGTCCCCCGCGAATCGAGAATAGAAATCCGCAACCTTCGCCTGGTAGGGCGCGTTGCGAACACCGCGGGCCCAGTTCGAGCCGTGGCCCACGTTGTACATATCGGCCGTCTCGACGGTCGTGCCATCGTCAGCGATGAGGAACGCCGCGGCCTGGAGACACGTGGCGGGGTCGAAGAGATCGAGAGCGTCCAAGCCCTGAATATATTTTTTCGCGTTGCCCACGCGCACCTGGGCGATACCGCACGAGGGATTGAGACCGATCGAGGCGGGATCGTTGCCGTCTTTGATCCACGCGACGAGCAACCGCTGACCGTGAGTGTCGTACTGCCCGTAGGAAACGCCGTTCAGCGTGAAGTCTTTCTCCGGGTTTATGGCGTCAGCCCGGAAGCCGGTTTCCGTCGCGCAAATCGCTTTGAGCAAAATCGGATCGATCCCCGCGGCTTTGGCGGCCTGAGCGATGAGATCGTTCCATTGCGTCGCAACGCCGGAAGGCGGGGGAGTGCTGGCACCGTCCGCAGACGGGCTGCTCGAACCACTCCCCACGTCTCCAGCAGCAGCAAAAGCAAAACTCGGATTGACGAGCCGGTAAAACAAAACGCTGGCCGTGACGGCGACCAGGCTCAACGCGGCGGTGAGTCCAGAGTTGATTTTCATGCGTACTCCACCTGAGACAGGGGGCCCTCGTGAACGAAGAGCGGGGGAGGGAGAAATGCTGTTGCCCCTACCCCAGAACCGACCGCAGAAGCGGGAGTTTTCTTGGAGCCGTGAACCAACGCGCGATAGGCGAAGTACAATCCGACACCTCCGATCGCGACGTACAGAAAATGTTTCAGCTTCATCGCCTTTACCTCTTGAGAATGTTGTACGGGTTGTACTTCCAAACCCCGTAGACAGCAGCCACGAGCGCGAGCGCAATCACAACGTGGTAGGTTTTCACTTGCCGTTACCTCCAAAGAGATTTGAAAACAGTGCGATCGAAAGAACTGCGACGCCCGCGACGAGAACGAGCGCGAGCGAGCTTTGCCGCGTCGACGTGAGTCCCGCCTGATCCAATGAGGCGGAAGAAGAGGAAGAAGGCAGCAAATTTTTCGTGAAAGAAGAGACCGCGCCCGCGATCCGACTGAAGATGCTGCCGGCCGTGTTCGTAACCGCGTTCACGACGCCGGAAACGCCCTGGGCACCGACGCGGTTTTGTGAAGCGATGATGGCGTAGTCTTGTTTTCTCTTTTCGATCGCGGCGCGGAATGCTTTTCGATAGATGCACGCCGCGTTGCAGGTGTTTCCGCCCTCTTTGATGATTGCCTGGATCTCCGGCAGCCAAGCCTGGTAACCCTGTTCGAGCGCCTGAGCGGCCGTCGTGATGTCGATTTGCCCGGTAGCAACGGCGGAATCGATCCCGCGGAGAAAATTGTTGGCATCGGGGACGGCGCGGCAGAGAGTGGCCTGTTCCGTTTTCACGGCCGCGGCATGATGCGCCCCGAAAACTCCAAAGATTTTCGCGAGACTGCCGCCGACGATGGGAATCGATCCGAGGCCGGCGCCGATGAGGCTCTGGCCGACGTTCAGTCCTCCGCTTCCCGCTCCAGCGCAACTCGGTTCGTTGTAGGAAAAAAATCCGCTTTCCGCGGCCGACTTCACGAAATCACGGCCCTGCCCTTTGTGGAATGGTTCAAGAGACTTCGTGATCGTCTCCGCGTTCCCGCTCGGAACAGGAGCGGAAGCGTTCAGCGAAGAGACCGTCCCGAAAGAAAGTTGGCTGAGTCCAGGCAACTGATTCACTCTTTCTTTTTCTTCCGACGCCACACAACAGCAATCACGGTGACGACGAAAAACCAAAAGGCTATGCAGGGAACGCACAATTTTGTAGCCGGCACTCCGGCGCCGGCGTCGGGAGAAGAGAGCAGCGTCCCATTGGTCCCATCGGCGTTCGAATTGCCGCACGCGCAACCGGCCATGCTTCAAGCCTTCCTGCGAAACGCAGCCCACAAAACCAAACCGGCAAGAAGGAATCCGCCGAACACCAGGGTGTTGGTGCTGACTCCCGCATTTAAACGAGAAGGAGGCGTTCCGGGATTCCGCGCGAGATAGCCAGGGCTCGCATAAGCCGACGTGATGCCGGTGCCGGCAGATCTCCCCAGAGCGTTCAGGCCGATGCTCGCGGCGCCGGCCGCGAAATTCACGCCGATATTTTCGAGCGCGGAAAAGATCCCGCCGTTCCCGCTGTTGTCGGGAGCTGAACCATCGCTTCCGAAATCCATGACGTCTTGCAGACCAAAAGCCATGCGCCCCTCCCGTTTTCTTGAGCGTGCCGGCTAAGAAAAAAACCGATGCGAAAATCGCAGCCGGCACTCTCTTTTACGCAGCCGCCGTTGCGGGCTTCACCTGCAAACCCTGAGGGATGATCCGGCGCCCGCGCACGATCACATTGGAAGGGCCGGCCGCGAACACCACGTCGAGCTTGATTTCCACGCGGTCCTGAGTGGCGTCGATCCCGCGGGAAACCATGCCGTCGCGGAGAGCTGGAACGAAATACGTTCCGTTCAGATTCTCCGCCGCGTTGTTGACATGCGTCTCGCGGTTCCAGTCGTGAATCATCTGGGCGTTCTTGTCGCCCTGGGGAGTCCACACGCGGCCCGCGCTTTGCACGGTGATACCGGTGATGAGGGTGTCATCCTTCGCGTTCGCCGTTTGCGCGATGAAGAGCAGGTGCGTGTAGGTGAAGCCGCGCTCCAAAATCACCTGCAAGTCCGCCTGCGTTTGCAGGACGGGCACAACCTGTTCGAACTCTTCGACCAGGTGGAACGATCCGGCAACGCCGGCGTCGTAATCGGCCCACAGTTCAACCACCAAGCCGGTGGCGTCCCAGGTGTTCGTGCCTGTGGTGAAAAGTTGCTCACGCCCACCGACAGTCAGCACGAGCTGATATTGAGTGAAGAGAGCGAGCGGCAAACCCCATTCGATCGGGTTGACGCTGCCAGGCATTTTGAAATTCAGAGGAAGCCAGAAATCGACCGGCACGGTAGCCGCGGCGTCCGCGATGGCCGTGCCGTGGATCGAATAGCCACGGTCGAAAATTCCTTGCTGAATGATCCCGCGAGGCGTCAGCGAGTTTTTGCTGACGATGCCCAGCGCGGGAGCGTGACGGCAAGTCACGTTCACCACCAGCGATTCCGGATTGTCGCGGCCCGTCGCGACGCCGGCGCCGGCGCCGGCGACGATGACGTTTCCGCGGATGCGGATCATTGCCCGCGAGATCGTCTCGTTTTGCAAAAAGTCCTTGAGATCGATCGTGACCTGGCCCTGGGCGCTGACAGCTTGCGCGCCGGCAATCGGCCACGGTTTGGAAGTGAGCTTCTTGAGACCCCACAGATTCGGTTTCGCCACTTTGTTCCTCCCCGGTCAGGACCGGATTTTGCAGAAAGTTTTTAGGACGACGTTGTGCTCTTGGTGAACAGCCCCGAGAAAAACCCTTTCACCTTCGTCGTGAGCATCGCGACGAACTGCTTCGGATGGGAGCTGAGGCCGGTGCCCTCGAAAACCACGAAGGCGCCCAGGGCAAGCAGGATCATCCCCACGTTTTTCTTGTTGAAATCCATTAGAGAGATCCTCCGGAAGAGCAGCGCGGGCGCAGTTGAGAAGTGCCGTTCACGTCGCGAAGGATAAACCCGGTCCAAAAACGGGGGCCCCGCGCACGCGCGCGCGCGCGTGCACTAGTGCTTGACAGGTTTTTTCAGGAGTTGGCTTTTTCGGTTTGTACCGCGGGGAGCGCACGTGCGCTGTTGTTTCGGGAGACCAGGTGGATCTTTCCCACCAGGCTCTCATCCCGGAATGGCGCATG
>Ga0179587_10000835_pt1 | contig 13414 bp, 11 predicted proteins | sample CZODoug2_1_08_16_FD_185932 | JGI IMG/M metagenome (GOLD analysis project Ga0179587, IMG submission 185932) | Vadose zone soil fungal communities from Angelo Coast Range Reserve, California, USA - CZODoug2_1_08_16fungal | ecosystem: Environmental > Terrestrial > Soil > Vadose zone | place: USA...
ATCGGGAAGCGAGCACGCCATGGCTGAGCCGATCTACCGTCGCGTGATCGTGAAAATCTCCGGCGAGGTGCTGGCCGGGCGCGCCGGCACGGCGAACGGCGAATCCGGTGATTTCGGCGTCCAGCAAGCCACGCTCGAGCGCATTGCAGCCGATCTGGTGGCAAGCCGCGAGCTCGGCGTCACGCTTGGTGTCGTGGTGGGGGGCGGCAACTTCATGCGCGGCGCCAGCGCCTCGAAAAACGGCCTGCCGCGCGTCACCGCCGACATGATGGGAATGCTGGCGACCGTGATGAACGCGCTCGCGCTCGAAGCCACCATTGAGGCGTTGCGGGTGCCGGCGCGCACCATGTCGGCGCTGGCCATGCCCGAAATCTGCGAGACCTATGAGCGCCGCCGGGCGGCGCGGCATTTGGATCAGGGCCGCGTGCTGTTGCTTGCGGCCGGCACCGGCAACCCGTTCTTCACGACCGATACGACTGCGGTTCTGCGCGCCGCCGAGCTCGGCGCCCAAGCGGTGCTCAAGGCCACCGATGTGGATGGAATCTACAGCGCCGATCCAAAACAAGACCACCGCGCCGAGCGCTACGACCGGTTGACCCACGCGCAGGCGATGGAGCGCGATCTCAAGGTCATGGATGCGACCGCATTCGCGCTTGCCCGGGAAAACCGTATGCCTATCATCGTGTTCTCGATCCGGGATCAGGGTGCGATCCGGGCCGCATTGCGGGGAGAAGGGCGCTCGACCGTGGTCGATTCATGAAACAGGAGCTCAGGCCCAGTCCCCGAGCCCGAATCGATCGGGTCCGGGGCTCGGTCTGCGAGTATGACATCGCAAGCACTCAGCGAGCAAAACCGGAATTTAAGGAGTTGCCATGGCTAGCGCAACGCATGACATCAACGACCTCAAGCGAAGGATGCAAGGCGCCATCCAGACACTCAAGCAGGAGCTGGGCGGACTGCGCACCGGCCGCGCGTCGGCGAGCCTGCTTGATCCGATCCAGGTCGAGGCCTATGGCAACCATATGCCCCTCAATCAGTTGGCAACCGTCAGCGTGCCCGAGCCGCGCCTCATCTCGGTTCAGGTCTGGGATCGCTCGATGGTGCATGCGGTGGAGAAAGCGATCGCGAATTCCCACTTGGGTCTCACGCCTTCGACCGAGGGGCAGGTGCTGCGCCTGCGCATCCCGGAGCTCAACGAGGAACGGCGCAAAGAGCTGGTGAAGGTGGCGCACAAGTATGTCGAGGCCGCGAAGGTCGCCGTGCGCCATGTCCGGCGTGATGGCCTCGACGTGCTCAAGAAGTTGCTCAAGGACCATAACGTCAGCGAGGACGACGAAAAGCGTTCCGCCGACCAGGTCCAGAAGCTGACCGACGAGACGATCGGCGAGATCGACAAGTTGCTGGCCGGCAAGGAAAAGGAAATTCTGACCGTGTGATCATGATGGAAATGTCGAAGGCAGCGCCGCCGACCGTCCCAATCGGCGAATTCAGCATCCCCCGGCACGTGGCCATCATCATGGATGGCAACGGGCGCTGGGCGGCGGCGCGCGGCCTGCCACGCGGGGAGGGGCATCGGCGCGGCGTGGAGGCCCTGCGGCGCACGGTGCGTGCCGCTGGCGATCTCGGCATCGACGTATTGACCATATTCTCCTTCAGCGCCGAAAACTGGTCCCGACCGCCGGCCGAAATCCGCGACCTGATGGGGTTGTTGCGCCGCTTCATTCGCAATGACCTCGCCAACCTCCACCGCAACGGCGTGCATGTGCGCGTCATCGGCGACCGCAACGATCTCGCGCCCGACATCAAAAATCTGCTCGAAGAGGCGGAAGAGCTGACCAAGAACAACGACAAGCTCACGCTTGTCGTCGCTTTCAACTACGGCGCACGCCAGGAGATCGCGCGCGCCGCCCGCCGCCTCGCCGCCGAGGTCGCGGCCGGGCGCATTCCGGTCGCCGATGTCACCGCCGAGAAGCTGGCAACCTATCTGGATGCGCCGGATCTTCCGGATCCGGATCTCATCATTCGCACCAGCGGTGAGCAGCGCTTGTCCAATTTTCTGCTCTGGCAGGCGGCGTATAGCGAGCTCGTCTTCGTGCCGGTCCACTGGCCGGATTTCGACCGCGCCACGCTCGAGCAGGCCATCGTCGAATATCGCGGTCGCGAGCGCCGATTTGGCGGGCTCGTCGCCAAGACCGGATCTTGACCGGTGGCGGACGCGGACCCAGCCAATCCCTCGGGCACGATCGCGCCGGGCGGCCAGAACCTGACGCTGCGCATTTGCTCGGCGCTCGCTCTTGCACCGCTGGCGATCGCGACAGCCTATTTCGGCGGCTGGCCATTCGCGATCTTTTGGGGCCTGGCGGCGATCGGGGTGTTCTGGGAGTGGGGATCACTGGTCGACGGCAAGGAACGCCTCCCGGTTGCCGTGGTCGGCGGAGCCGCTCTGGTCATTGCGTTCGTGCTCGCCACTGACGGGCACCTGATGGTTGCGATCGGAATCGTTGTCATCACGATGGGCGTCATCGCGCCGCTTGCACCGCCGCAACATCGCGGATGGGTTGCCGGTGGCGTGCCTTATGCGGGCGCGATCGGCCTCGCGCCGGTCGCACTGCGCTCCGACGGTGAGTATGGATTTGTCGCGCTGATATTCCTGTTCGCAGTCGTCTGGACGACCGACATTGTGGCCTATTTCTTCGGCCGCATGATCGGGGGTCCCAAGCTGCTCCCGCGGATCAGTCCCAAGAAGACCTGGTCGGGCGCGATCTGCGGATTGGCTGCGGCCGTGGTTGCGGCGGTCGCGATCGCCAAAGCGACAGGACTTTCCGGGCTGTTCGCCGTCGCTGTTGTGGCAGCGATCTTGTCCGCTGTGGCGCAGGTTGGCGACTTGTTTGAATCCCTGGTGAAGCGCAAATTCGGAGCCAAGGATTCAAGCCACCTGATACCCGGCCATGGCGGCTTGATGGATCGCCTCGACGGCTTCCTCTTCGCTGCCGCCGTCGCGGCGTTGATCGGCATCCTGCGCGGTGGTTTCCAGGCACCGGCGCGTGGTCTGTTGATTTGGTAGCTCTTCGCTTGACAATTCTTCGTAGGGTAGCTCGTCGTCTGGTAACTCTTGATCTGGTGGCCCAATGAATTCGCAAATGCCGAAGGTACAGTCCAAGCTCCCGGCTTCGGCGCGTGTCGAGCGCAGCGTCACCCTGCTCGGCGCCACCGGCTCGATCGGCGCCAGCACCATCGACCTGCTCAAGCGCGAACCTGGGCGCTATCGCGTCGAGGCCGTCAGCGCAAACAAGAGCGCAGCCGCTCTGGCCGCGCTTGCGCGCGAGCTCGATGCGCGTTTCGCGGCAGTCGGCGATCCCGGCGCCTATCGGGAGCTCAAAGACGCGCTCGCCGGGACGGGAATCGCGGTCGGGGCCGGCCCCGACGCGTTGATCGAGGCGGCCCAGCGGCCAGCCCAATTCGTCATCGGAGCGATTACCGGAGCGGCCGGGCTCAAGCCGACGCTGGCAGCCGCCGAACGCGGCGTCATCGTTGCGATTGCCAACAAGGAATGTCTGGTTTGCGCCGGCGGTCTTTTCATGCGCCGAGCCGCGGCCGCGGGCGCGACGGTGTTGCCGGTCGATTCGGAGCACAATGCGTTGTTCCAGGCCATGAGCGCGGGCCGGCGCCCGGATGTGCGGCGGGTGATCCTGACCGCCTCAGGGGGGCCGTCTCGCACCAAGACGGCCGCCGAGATCAAAGCCGCAACCCCGGAACAAGCTTTGCGGCACCCGAATTGGTCCATGGGACCCAAGGTCACGATCGATTCGGCGACTTTGATGAACAAGGGCCTGGAAGTCATCGAGGCCTACCATCTCTTCGCGCTCAAACCGGACGAGATCGACGTGCTCGTGCATCCGCAATCGATCGTCCATGGCCTGGTCGAATTCCGCGATGGTTCGCTGATCGCCCAGCTCGGCAGTCCGGACATGCGGATTCCCATCGCCCATTGCCTGGCTTGGCCGGATGAGCGGCTGACCGGACCGGCCCCACGCCTCGATCTGGCGCGGGCCTCGACATTGACCTTCGAGGAGCCTGACTTGGAACGCTTTCCGGCCTTGCGGCTCGCCCGCTCGGCGCTCGAAGCCGGGGGCGGAGCCCCCACGGTGCTCAATGCCGCCAATGAGGTCGCGGTCGAAGAATTCCTGGCGCGCAGGCTCGGATTCACCGGAATTACCGCCTTGGTCGAGGCCACTTTGGAGGCGGCGGTGGCTGGTGACCTTACCGGGGAGCCGGAAAGTGTCGATGAAGCGATCGCTATTGACCACAATTCAAGATTATTGGCCCATAAACTCTTGCCCGAAATTGCCGCAAAGGCATTCTAGGGTATTGGCAGGGGTAGCCTGCGGAGGTCGGCGCCGGGAGGTCTGCACGCGATGAGCTTTGATTTTTTGCACGGTTTGGCCACATTTGGCATTATTCCGTTTCTGATTGTATTAACCATAGTGGTATTTTTTCACGAGTTCGGCCATTTCCTCGTGGCCCGCTGGTGTGGGGTTAAGGTCTTGACCTTTTCCATCGGCTTTGGCCCGGAATTGCTCGGGTTCAACGACCGTCACGACACGCGCTGGAAAGTCTGCGCCATTCCGCTTGGCGGCTATGTCAAATTCTTCGGCGATGAAAACGTCGCGAGCGTGCCTGATCACGCCGCGGCTGCGGTCATGAGCGAGGCCGATCGACGGGTCAGCTTCGTGCATCAGAGCGTCGCTCCCCGTGCGGCCATCGTGGTGGCCGGGCCGGTCGCCAATTTTATTTTGTCGATAGTGATCTTCGCCGCCATTTTCATGTCCTTTGGCAGGCCGGTGATCCCGGCTCGGGTCGACGCTGTTCAGCCCGACAGCGCCGCTGCCGCCGCCGGTCTGAAGCCGGGTGATCTGATCGTCGCTATCGACGGCAGTCCGATCGAGGGCTTCTCGGACATGCAACGAATCGTAGCCGGAAGTGCGGGACGCACGCTGACGCTCACAATCGATCGCGGCGGAGCGCGCGAGGACATCAAGGCCACCCCGGCCGCGCGCGGCTTCTGCAATGCCGTCCTGGGAATCAGCAAGCTCCCCACGGACGACATCAAGTTCAAGACCGAGAGCCCGGGCACCGCCGTCGCCCAGGGGGTGGACGAGACCTATTATGTGGTCCAGCGCTCGCTCTGCTTCGTCACCGGTGTCATTGTGGGGCGCGAATCAGCCAACCAGCTCGGGGGCCCGATTCGGATTGCCGAGGTCGCGGGGGATGCCTGGAAGTCGGGCCTGGACAGCGGCGGTCTCAGCGCGGCAATTGTCCAGCTGCTGCAGCTCTCGGCCTTTCTGTCGGCCTCGATCGGCCTCCTGAACCTGTTTCCGATCCCGTTGCTGGATGGTGGTCACCTTTTGTTCTATGCCATCGAAGCGCTTCGCGGCCGGCCGCTGTCTGAAAGAGCCCAGGAGGTCGGCTTTCGTATCGGCCTGGCGATCGTAGTGATGCTGATGATATTCGCGGCTTACAACGACATCAGCGGCATTTTGCATCGTCCAGTCTCTTGACAGCGTTGCCAATCGGCAACTATCGGCAACTATTTGGCGGTAAAGGAAAAACGGTGCAGACGAGTTGGTTTGCATCGCGGTTAAAACCGGGTAGAAGCGGGGTCTGACCGGTTCGATCGCCCCTCTCACGAGGTGGCCAAGAAGGGGAAGAGGGCGGGTTACGAATGAACCTTTGTGCACGGTTTGTTCGAGGACTGAGCATCGCCGGCTTTGTTCTCGGGGGGGTGGTTTTGAGCTTGGCGGCCGTCAATCTGACGGCAGGCGCTGCGTATGCGCAAACGACGAACTCAACGGTCGATTCGATCGTTGTGGAAGGCAACCGGCGCGTCGAAGCTTCGACTGTCCGCTCCTATTTCAAGGTGGGACCGGGCGGCCGCCTCGATGCACAGGTCATCGATGACGCCTACAAGGCTCTTTACGCGACCGGCCTGTTCCAGGACGTGCGGATCAGCCAAACCGGCGGGCGGATCGTCGTAACCGTGGTCGAAAATCCGGTCATCAACCGGATCGCCTTCGAAGGAAACAAGAAGGTCAAGGAGGACCAGCTCAAGCTGGAAATCCAATCGAAGGAGCGCGGCACGCTCTCGCGGGCAACCGTACAGTCCGACGTGCAGCGCCTGGTCGAGGTCTATCGGCGCGGCGGCCGCTTCGACGTCCACATCGATCCGAAGATCATCGAGCTTCCCAACAGCCGCGTCGACCTGGTATTCGAAATCAGCGAGGGCGCCAAGACCGACGTCAAGACCATCAACTTCGTCGGCAATCACGTCTATTCCGCCTACCGTCTAAAGGACGAGATCAAGACCGTCGAAACCGGCCTTCTGGCCTTCCTGCAGACCGGCAACATCTATGACCCGGACCGCATCGAGGCCGACCGCGAGCTGCTGCGTCGGTTCTATCTCAAGCACGGCTATATCGATGTTCGGATCGTGTCGGCGGTCGGCGTGTTCGATCCGGCGCAACAGGGCTTTATCATCACCTTCACGATCGACGAAGGCGAGCAGTACCGGATCGGCACCATCGATGTGCGCTCGAAGATACCGGCGCTGGCTGGTCGGCTCTTGGAACCGCGCTTGCGGATGTCAACGGGCGATGTCTACAACGCCGAGGCGATCGAAAAGTCAGTCGAGGACATGACGATCGAGGCTGCCCGCCAGGGCTTCGCGTTTGCATCGGTGCGCCCGGGCGCGGATCGCAATTCGCAAGGGCGGACCATCAACCTGATCTTTACGGTCGAGGAGGGGCAGCGCACCTATATTGAGCGGATCAACATTCGGGGCAATAACAAGACCCGCGACTATGTGATCCGGCGTGAGTTCGACGTTGCCGAGGGTGACGCCTACAATCGCGCGCTGATCAATCGCGCCGAACGGCGCCTGAAGAACCTCAATTACTTCAAGAATGTCAAGATTAACACCGAACCCGGCTCGGCGCCCGACCGTGTCGTCCTCAACGTCGATGTCGAGGATATGTCCACCGGCGAAGTCTCGCTCTCCGGCGGCTATTCGACTTCGGACGGGGCGTTGGCCGAGGCCAGCATCGGCGAGCGCAATCTGTTCGGCCTTGGTTTGGCGTCGAAGGTCTCGGTCAGTTATGGCCAGTTTTCGAAGGGCGCCACTCTTTCGTTCGTGGAGCCCTATTTGTTCGGCTATCGACTCGCGCTTGGGCTCGACCTCTATGGCAAGCAGCAATTGCCAACAAATTTCATCTCCTACCAGACCGACACGCTCGGCGCGGGCCTCCGATTGGGCTTTGCCTTGCGCGAGGATCTGGCCTTGCAGCTTCGCTATTCAATCTACCGGCAACAGATCGTGCTTCCGAACTTCTTGAACAATTGCAACAACATCAATCCAGATTTCATCAACACTTTCCCGACCCCGAACGTGATAAACACCACCCCCGCGACGACCTTCATGGGGAAGGCCGGGCAGATCAATATGAATTGCTTCGCCGATGGCGAAGCCTCGCTGCCCGTGAAGGTGGAGCTTGCAAACGGCGCTACGCTCACCTCCTTGATTGGCTACTCGTTGCAGTACAATACGGTCGACGACAATCGCAATCCGACCTCGGGCATTTCGGCGGCGTTCAATCAGGATTTTGCCGGCGTCGGCGGCAATGTCCGATTCGTGCGTGAGACCGCCGATCTGCGCCGCTATTTCGAGGTGGTCTACGACATCGTGGGCGTCATGCACCTGCAGGGCGGCACTATTCAGGGATGGGGCAACGGTGGCGTGGACGGTGGCCAGATTGGAGCGACCGGCGTTCGTATGCTCGACAACTTCCAGATGGGGCCCAACCTGGTTCACGGCTTCGCGCCGGCCGGCATCGGTCCGCGCGACCTGACCTTCGGCACCACCAATGACGCACTCGGCGGTACCCACTATTGGGGGGCGAGCCTTGAATTCCAGTCGCCGGTGGCGTTCATCCCCAAGGAAATGGGAATCAAGGTCGCGGCTTACGTCGACGCCGGCTCGTTGTGGTCCTATAGGGGACCGACCGCCTCGCCCTTGACCGGGGAGACGATGGTTGCCTCCTCCGACAGCATGTTCATCAATACCGCCGCCGGCGTCGGCTTGATCTGGGCATCGCCTTTTGGCCCGCTCCGATTTGACCTTGCCTATCCGATTACGAAACGCGCCTACGACAAGACGCAGATCTTCCGATTCGGCGGCGGCACGACTTTCTGACCGCGGCGGCTGGCCGCGCCGGGACAAAGGTCGCATGACCGAGGCGTTCTTTTTTCAACGGCGAGCGGGCCTGACGCTGCGCGAGATTCTTGCGCTCAGCGCGGCTGAACCGCAGCCTGGCGCCGATCTCGATCGGCGCATCACCGGCATTGCGGCGCTCGATCGCGCCGGATCGGGCGATCTTTGCTTCCTCGACAGCGCCAAATTCGCGAGTCAAGCGTCGATCTGCGAAGCCGGAGCCTGCTTCACGACCGAGCGCATTGCCCATCTCCTGCCGGGGCGCGTGAGCCTGCTTTTTCATCGCGCGCCCTACCGCGCCTTTGTCGAAGTCGCACGGACCTTGTTCCCCGACGCGCTTCGCCCCACGTCTTTGTTTGAGGCTCGTGGCGTGACCGCTGGTGCCGTCGTCCACCCGACCGCGCGTCTGGAGGGTGGCGTGACAATCGATCCGGGCGCCGTGGTGGGGCCGCGGGCCGAGATCGGGGCGGCGACCGTGGTCGGCGCCGGAGCGGTCGTGGGGCCGAACGTGCATATCGGCCGCGAATGCGCGATCGGTCCCAGTGTCTCGATCATGCATGCCCTGATCGGCGACCGGGTGATCATTCACCCGGGCTGCCGGATCGGACAGGATGGATTCGGCTATCTAATGGGTGCGGCCGGCCACGTCAAAGTTCCGCAGATCGGCCGCGTCATCATCCAGGATGGCGTCGAGATCGGCGCCAACACAACGATCGATCGGGGAGCGATGAGCGACACCGTGATCGGCGAGGGCACCAAGATCGACAATCTCGTGCAGATCGCCCACAATGTCCTGATCGGGAGGCATTGCGTCCTCGCGTCGCAAACCGGCATATCCGGCAGCGCCGTCATTGAGGACAATGTCATGACAGGCGGGCAGGTGGGTGTCGCCGATCACATTACGATTGGGGCTGGCGCGGCGCTGGGAGCAAAGGCCGGGGTCATGCACGATGCTCCGGCGGGAGCGCGCTGGGTCGGGGCGCCCGCCAAACCCGTAAAACAGTTCTTTCGCGAGGTGGCGGCGCTTGAGCGCCTGGCCGGGCGAACCGACCCTGGGAAGAAGGCGGCGGAGCGCGAGGAAGGCTCATGAGGGCGACCACATGAGCGAACCGGCGACCACGCTCGAGGCAGCCGACATCGCGACGATTCTGAAAGCGCTGCCGCACCGCTATCCGTTCCTGATGGTCGATCGCATCATCAGCATGCGCGGCGACGAAGCCGCCATCGGCATCAAAAACGTGACGATCAACGAGCCGCAGTTCCTCGGACATTTTCCCGGCAATCCGGTATTCCCGGGCATCCTGATGATCGAGGGCATGGCACAGACCGCGGGCGCCATCTGCTTGCTGTCGCAGGCGAAGGAAAATCCCGCCCCGAAGGTCTACTTCCTGACCATCGACAAGGCGAAGTTCCGCAAACCCGTGCTGCCCGGAGATACGATCGAATATCACATGACCAAGATCGCTCGAAAAAAGAACATGTGGTGGTTCCGCGGCAAAGCCATCGTGGCCGGACAAGTCGTCGCCGAAGCCGAGGTCGGCGCCATGTTCTCGTGAGGTCGAGGATGACCATGATCGATCCAAGCGCGCGGATCGAACCGGGAGCGATGGTCGGACAGAACGTATCGATCGGGCCCTATTGCATCGTCGGCGCCAACGTGGCGATCGGCGACGGCTGCCGACTGCAGGCCCATGTCCGCCTTGCCGGCCACACCACGATCGGCGCCGGAACCGTCATCTATCCGTTCGCCTCGCTCGGAAGCCCGCCGCAATCCGTCAAATACAAAGGCGGTCCCACTCGCCTGGTCGTCGGGAGCGCCTGCGACATCCGCGAGAGCGTCACCATGAGCACCGGCACCGAAGACGGCGGCGGAGTCACCGCGGTCGGCGATCGTTGCTTCTTGATGGCGGGCGCCCATGTGGGGCACGATTGCCACGTCGGCAGCGACGTTACCTTCGCCAACAATGCCGTTCTGGGCGGCCATGTCAGCGTCGGCGATCGTGCGTTCCTGGGTGGGCAAGCCGCGGTGCACCAATTCGTGCGCGTCGGTGAAGGTGCCATGATCGGCGGCCTGAGCGGAATCACCCGCGATGTCATTCCGTTCGGATTTGCCTTCGGGCCCAAGGCCGAGCTCGTCGGCCTGAACATCGTCGGTCTCAAGCGCCGCGGCCATGGGAGGGCCGACCTGCATCGGTTGCGGCAATGCTACCGTGCCCTGTTCCTTGGCGGCGGCGAATTTCGCGAGCGGCTCGCGGCGGTGGCGGCGGACTATGCGGCCGATCCGCTGGTGGGCAAGATCATCGACTTTCTGCGCGCAGGCGGATCGCGTCCGCCCATGATGCCATCACGCGTCCAGGGCGGCGACCGCGCGGAGGCAACCGCAATGCATGAGTGATGGCATGTCGAGTATGCCGCTGGGCCAACAGCCGCTTGCGATCATCTGCGGGGCCGGCAGCTTGCCGTTTGCGGTGGCCGATGCGGCGCGCCGCCGGGGCCGCGGCGTTGTTCTGTTTGCACTCCGCGGCTGGGCTGATCCTGCGCGGGCCGAATCCTATCCGCATCATTGGGTCAGGTTCGGCCAATTGGGCCGCTTTTGCCGTATCGCCCGGCAAGAAGGCTGCCGCGATGTGGTCTTTATCGGATCGGTGGTTCGACCCTCGTTCTGGCAAATCTGGCCGGATCTGGCGGCGATGCGGGCGATGCCGCGGATCATTGCGATGTTCCGTGGCGGCGACGATCACTTGATGTCGGGAATCATGAAGGTTTTCGAGGATCGGGGTTTTCACCCCATCGGAGCCCACGAGGTCGCCCCGGAAATCTTGATGCCGGAGGGAGCCGTCGGCCACTACCAACCAAGCGAAAGCCACCATGCCGACATTGCGCTCGGCCTTGCGCTCGTGCGTGCGATCGGACGGTTCGATGTGGGCCAGGCAACGGTCGTGGCCGGGAATCACGTTCTCGCCGTGGAAGCCGCGGAGGGAACCGACGAGATGCTGTCGCGGGTCGCGGAGCTGCGCCGCAAGGGGCGAATTCGCTCTTCCGGCGGCGTGCTCGTCAAAGCCCCCAAGCCCGGCCAGGATCGCCGGATCGATCTGCCCACGATCGGGCCACAGACCATCGCGGGTGCGGCGCGCGCCGGGCTTGCGGGCATCGCGGTCGTCTCCGGCGAGGCCATCATCGCCGAGCCCGACAGCGTGGCGCAGGCCGCGGATCGCGAGCGGATATTCATTGTCGGGGTGCGGCAAGTTGCGTCGCACGATGATTGAAGGGGCCAATTATGCGGTCACCGCAGGCGCCCGATCGAGGACTTGCAATCGCCCTGGTCGCCGCCGAAGAATCCGGCGACCAGCTGGGCGCCGCCTTGATGCGGGCGCTCAATGAGCGCACCGGCGGCCGGGTGCGTTTCGCGGGCGTCGGCGGGCGTGAAATGGCCGGGGAGGGACTTTCCAGCCTGTTCCCGATCGGCGATCTCGCCATCATCGGTTTTGCGGCGGTCCCGCGGCAGTTGCCCATCATCCTGCGGCGCATCCGCAGCACGGCCCAACTCGTGGTCGCGACCCGGCCTGATGCGCTGGTTATCATAGATGGCCCGGACTTCACCCACCGGGTGGCGCGGCGGGTGCGCGCCACAGCGCCTTCGATCCCGATCATCGACTACGTCTCGCCCCAGGTCTGGGCGTGGCGGCCCGGCCGCGCGCGCGCCATGCGCAGCTACGTGGACCACGTGATGGCGCTCTTGCCATTTGAGCCGCGCGCGCACCAGCGGCTCGGCGGCCCGCCTTGCACCTATGTGGGGCATCCGCTCCTGGAACAGCTTGCCCGCCTGCGACCGAGCGCGCAGGAGGCGGAGCGCCGCCTGGCCGCACCGCCGATCTTGCTCGTCTTGCCGGGCAGCCGGAGCGGGGAAATCCGGCGTCTCCTGGCGACCTTCGGCCAGGCATTGGGGTTGCTCGCGGCTGGGCGCGCACCGCTCGAAATTGTCCTTCCCACTCTGCCGCACCTGCGCGAGCGGATCGCGGCAGCCACTGTGGACTGGCCGGCGCGGCCACGCATCGTGGTCGAATCCAAGGACAAGCAGGCGGCATTCCGCGTCGCCCGGGCGGCCCTCGCCAAGTCCGGAACCGTGACTCTTGAGCTCGCGCTGGCCGGCATCCCGATGGTGACTGCTTATAAGGTCTCCTGGCTGGAGGAGATCGTGGCGCGACTCGCCATCCAGGTGCCCTCGGCAATTCTCCCCAACCTGATCCTGGAGGAAAACGTGGTGCCGGAGTTCCTGCAGCGCCAGTGCACGCCGCAAAATCTCGCCAACGCGCTGGCGCCGCTGTTGGCACAGAGCCCGCAACGGCAACGGCAGATCGAAGGATTCACGCGGCTCGATGCCGTCATGAGTCTCGACGCGCAGAAGATGCCCGATGCTGTCCGGGACGGCGGGCCGCCATCCCCGAGCCGGCGCGCGGCCGACCTCGTCCTTGGCCTGGCTCAGGCAGCGATGGCGAAGACAGGTCGTTAGCTCCGCCATCCGCTCGCGGCGACTACTTCCGCCGCGAGATCGGGGTGTAGTCGCGGCGCGCGGCCCCCGTATAGAGCTGCCGCGGCCGACCAATCTTCTGGTCTGGATCTTCGATCATTTCTTTCCACTGCGCGATCCAGCCCACGGTGCGGGCGACAGCGAACAGCACCGTGAACATGGTGGTCGGGAAGCCCATCGCCTTGAGGGTGATGCCCGAATAGAAGTCGATATTCGGATAAAGCTTCTTCTCGATGAAATACTCGTCATGCAGGGCGATCCGCTCGAGCTCCAATGCCACGTCGAGCAGAGGGTCGTCCTTGATACCGAGCTCGGCGAGAACCTCATGACAGGTCTTCTGCATGATCTTCGCGCGCGGGTCGTAGTTCTTGTAGACGCGGTGGCCAAAGCCCATCAGCCGGAAAGAATCGTTCTTGTCCTTGGCGCGCCGCACATATTCCGGGATGCGTTCGGGTTTGCCGATCTCGCGCAGCATGTTGAGGGCTGCCTCGTTGGCGCCGCCATGTGCGGGTCCCCACAGGCATGCGCAACCCGCCGCGATGCAGGCGAACGGGTTGGCGCCGGACGACCCGGCAAGCCTGACCGTGGAGGTGGATGCATTCTGCTCGTGGTCGGCGTGCAGG
>Ga0179587_10000838_pt1 | contig 13382 bp, 12 predicted proteins | sample CZODoug2_1_08_16_FD_185932 | JGI IMG/M metagenome (GOLD analysis project Ga0179587, IMG submission 185932) | Vadose zone soil fungal communities from Angelo Coast Range Reserve, California, USA - CZODoug2_1_08_16fungal | ecosystem: Environmental > Terrestrial > Soil > Vadose zone | place: USA...
CCGGTAGTATGTCCAGTCTTTTGTTTGTTCACCCTCACGCAATCTAAGAAAAGGGACTCGTTTCTGCAGGTAAAGATCGATTTGTTCCTTCTTAAATGGCTGTAGATATAGACAAGGATAAGCTTGCAATACTTGTTTTTCTTGGTTCATATTCATGAAGTACTCGGGGCGAGTGGTTAACAACACCTTGTTCTGAGGCAAATTCGCCAAACTTTCGAACAATTCGATATTGAGGCGAACAGTATCAGTAGTAGCTCGTGAAGCCATTTCATCAAATCCATCAAGTATGAAGAGAAGCAGACCAGCTTCTGCCATTTTCATAAGTGCTTCAAAATTAGGATTATCTACTCTACAATATTGCTTCAAATATGCAACTAAGTAGCCTTCTAGATCAACGGGATTCTTGCCAAAGTTACGCAGTGGGATAAGCAGAGGTATGCGGTATCCGTAACGTTCATGTCCCTTAGTATTGAGATTGTCCTTGGCTAACCTTGCCGCCAAGTGCTCACAGAAGGTAGATTTGCCACTTCCGTAATCTGCTAGTACTGCTAACCGTGAACTAGCAGGATCAGCATCAGATAGCCAGCATATTACTTCTTCTTCTAAATCTCCTTGCCACGTTAGTTCATAATCCTTTCTAGGCTCACCAGTTGACTTTAGTTCCACTACGTCTACAAGGCTAGCATCCACTTTATACTGGCGACGTTCAGCATCAAGGTAGATGTACACCTCAGCAAGAGGCGGATCGTCACGTCGCTCAGGAGCAGAAGTTTGATACTCATCAACTAGTTTCTGGAGATACTTTTTGAAGTCTATGAGATTTTTCCAAACACTTCCATAGGTTCTTATATCTAGATAACGTACTCCGCTATTGCGAATAGTGTTTTTTACCTCTTTGCCCACTTCAAGAGCTGTTACCAACAGTCCCTCATCCAGATCTTCCTTCTCAATTTGCTCTTTCACGAACAGAGCAATCTTTTCAGCATCCTCAGACGCAAGAGACTCTATTTTGTTGTAGTAAGGAATAATTCCCACTCTATGGATGCGAAGACCAGATTTTATCTCGGCTATATAAAACCCAGCGGGTGCCACTTCCGGAATAACCGTCTCCACTGGTTCATATTGAACCAGTTCTAGAAGCTTTTTCACCTCATTGTGAAACTCACAGTTTTGCGGCGAGTAGTGTGGATTCTTCACAAAGAGGAGATTTGGATTGACCGAAGCAGATCGAGCTTGAATTTGCACTGGGCTTTCCTGACCGGAAAGCTTGCTCGCCTCAGACTTGATGACCTTGCTAACAAAACTATAAATGTCTAAAATGGTAAGCCAGCCATCAGGTCTATTTGGCTCTTGCTCAAAGGCTTGCAGCAGACAGCTGGTAAAAATACCATGCCCTAGCCTACTGGATTCAACAGCTGTTTGATCGTGTCGAGCAGATCCAATGATGAACAAATTAGTATCAGGGTTGAGCTTCAAATCGAGATGCTCAAGGACAACTCCTGCGCCACCGCTATGGCAGACATCCAATAGAAAGATAATATTCTTCACTCGAGCTTCAGATAGAGCTTTAGCTAAACCATAAATGTCTATTACGGTTGGTTTCTTTGGCCTACCATCCACTTCCACATCCGCATCAGATGGCTGAAAATAAAAGGTATTACCCTTCCCATACACATCCCCATGACAGGCAAGGTAGATCACAACCAGATCCTCGGCATTGAGCCCGGGCGCATTTAACACCTTATCAAGAGCCCCATCAAGCACTCGTTCGGTAGTTTGGGCAGGCTCTGTTAGGAGAGTGACGGCGAAATTTCCCCGCTGTGGATCGCCAAGTCTCTCTGCAACAGCTTTGGCATCTACCACAGCATAGCGCAGATTACGATTGGTCAGTTTGGTATACGTTCCAATACCCACGCATAGAGCGTAACGACGACCCAAGGTCGCATCCTCTTTTGACGACTGGGACATTGCTTGCCTCTTCTGTTGAAGATTTACATCTTACTGCTCTTTTAACACCTTTTCAATCTCTTCTGTTGAGAGGTTATAGAGTTCTATTCTCTTCCCTTTTTTAATAATAACCACTTTGTTTTTGCCCTGCTCACTGGTGTTTTCTTTCTTTGCCGGGTGTAAGAAGTCATGGATGATCTTGGCAATATCGTGGGTAGCCTTGATTCCTCCCCCAATTGCAGCAACCTGTTCCAAATAAGGAACAGCAAAATGGAGAAAGAGCAGTGTTGCAGCAATAAAATCGCGTGACTCCTGGAGTTCAATTTTCACACCTTCTACTTGCTTAAACTTCTCTTCAACATCCCAGATTTCTTGCTGTAAAACATCTCGAGGAATCTCAATAAGAAGTGTTGTTTGCTGATCTGACATACTTGTAGACTCCTTTCCCAACTAGGGAGACTTGACTATTTAATAGGCACGTGAAGAGCATCTTCTCCAGAAAACTCCCCAGTCGTTGTCTTACCAAAATAACTTAAGTACCTAAAGTAGTACATTCACTAAGATACTAGACTTTGTCCATTAGCTAGATAAAATCGGCAATCTGCTGGTTTGTCCATTCCATCCTAGATGCTCACAGGCGGCTCACACAATCTGTGCATGTATCGCTTACCCAGTCCCCTTAAGGTCTTACTTCGGTCTCTGCCAAACTGATCTGATGACTTGGCTTGGGTCTTCTTATATTTTCTTCTACCCTTGTCTAGTCTACTCCTCTTTCTTGCTGCTGTCAAATTCAACTTTGCTTTTATACAAGGTTCTTTATCAGAGAACCCTTCCAACCAGACACAGGGCCAGTACTTCCCCAGCTAGAACACTCAACAAAATGACACATCTAGCAGGTAACTCGGAAAGGTTCATTTTTCCTGCTCCTTTTTCGCTTCCTCTTCGGATACCTCTTCCATCAATTCAAATACGGACACGCCTAGCGCTTTAGCTAGCCTATCCAGCGTTTCGGTGTTGACTGTCCTATATGGGTTGCGAAACATTGATTTGACGGTGGTGAAGCTTACCTCGGACCGCTGAGATAGCTTCGTCATATTCAATCCCTTAGCTTCGGCTACCTCTTTTACCCTTAGCCTAATCATCGGCACCATTCCTTTTTGTCCTGATTTTAACAGACTCACGACTTTCTCACGATTGCTAAAATTGAGCTGCTTTCCTCAAACCAATTGTACAAGGTTACTTTTTTATTGACAGGTAAGAAAAATCATGATACTCTCAACAAATCGATATCGACACCGTCTAAAAGGGGAGCTATTTTCAGCGGGGTGGCACGTTTACGTTTAGGAAATTGGTGAAGAGAGCAGAAACATGTCTCCATCCACTCCACTAGTGGAACCCAAAGATGGGTACCGGATTTCATGACCATATTCAATCGCCACGGTTGATCGATACAGGCATTTCAAGGGAGGATGCTAAAAGTGGCAGTCGCTTGTATGCTCGTCAAAATCTCAGTGCCGGAAGAGATAGCACAAAGGATTTTAGATGAGGTGAACATGTTGTGCAAAATAGATTATGTCCTTAATACCGTTCGCGTTAGTCTACTAGAGGTAAAAGACATGACCGCTACACCGCTCTATGGAGATATGCCCGTTCCAGGCAGTATCGATATTGAGCCCTTTCTCCCCGATTTCGTCTCGCATGTTCAGAGGATTATGGAAGAGCATGGAGGACGGCTCGAAGTGTTATCAGACAGACAAGTAGCCCATTTTCCTCCCGGTACCTTCAAAAGGTTCATTTGGCCTGCTTGCTATAGTTGGAGGTATGACGTTTACTTCCCCGACAGTTACTCTATCATGCTCGTTGAAACGCGGGATGGAAAAAAGCTGCTAGGGTTTGATCCGCAAGAGTTTCCTGAGAGCCTCAAACGCAAGTATCCTGCAATGTTCCCATCAGCATAATTCTCAACTAGTTAGACGCTGAACTAGGAAAAAAGCACTATCCCCTATTCAGTTAACTACACAAGGGACCGCATTATCGTATCATGGAGTAATGCTTGCAGGAGGCAACATTACTCCATGAATAGAAAAACACGGTCCTATCTCACGATTGCTCTGGCCATACTCTTGCTCGTTCTGTTGAGAGCATGGTCACCAGCCATACAGTTTGCACAGCAAATACTACATGGAAGCATCACCACTGTAACAACAACACATGTAACAGAAATTGTCACACCAACTACTCCAGCGAAAAATGCAATTCCTATTCCTATTGCGTCACGTTTGCCCTCTCCCACCCCAACTCCACCAGTTCAGCCAAAGCCTGCCCCGAGTTCGTCAGGGAACGGACAGACAGGTGGAACTAGCAGTGGGGTAAGCCAAGCCGCTAACGCTGTATTCAACCAAATCAATGCAGCTCGCGCCCAGGCAGGTCTACCGACGCTACAATGGAGTAATATGCTGGTAAACAGTGCCCATAAGCATAATCTTGCTATGATGGCAGGAAATCAACTCTCACATCAACTTCCCAATGAGCCTGAACTTGGTACCCGTATCAGTCAGGCCGGGGTAAATTGGACGTTCGCAGCCGAAAATATTGGAGAGAGTTCGGACTATCTCCATCCTACGACCGCTGCAACCGATTTAGATCAGGCTATGCTAAACGAGAAGCCGCCCGATGACGGACATCGCCAAAATATTCTTTCAAACGCTAACACTATAGGAATTGATGTGCTGATAGATACTCAAAACCAAAAAGTCTGGCTGACAGAGGACTTCGCTCGGACCGCATAAGTTATGATTCGCCTGGATCAGGAACACTCGTCTCCTCCAGCTGCTCATGAGATTGCTCTACCGGAGCTGTTACAACTGGTGGCTCTAGTTGTTCAGTATGTTTATCGCGGATCTGCGCAAGTTCCTCTTCGATTTCGCGTAAACGGCTTCGGCTGGCTTCGAGGTTGGACTGAGCCTTAGAAAACTTTTGTTCGGCCCTTTGTACATCCTTCCTGGCATCCCCGAGTTCGAGCATCAGTTTTGCCTCGCGTTTGGCTTGCTTCTTGCGCTGCTTTTTAGCTTCATCCTGGTCAGTAGCAGTTTGCTGTGCGTTAAGTGTCTTTGCCATATTCTTTCCCTCGTGAGTCTAGTAGAATAGTTCACTTATAATAAAAGAGAAGCATCTGTGAGAAACACAACAATGTTTGTGTTAGGCTTCACCTCCATTACATTCCATGGTATCATAAATGTTACCTGAAATGCTAATGTCTTCTCAGTCCTCTTGAGGAGGTGGATGTCTACCAGAAGGGACTTGCAAAAAAGACGAGGATGGCCTATACCTATGGAGGACCATCTTACTTGGTCTTGATCTCCTAAGCTATATTCCAGATGGAAGGGAAAAAAGATTGAAGAACACCATGCAACGAACCATAGTTACAATAGCAGGTCACTTACTACTGCTTACCATATTCACTGCTATTACAGCATGCTCAGGCTCACAGAATAGTACAGTTAACAATAGCAACAGTAAGACAGAGACTAGCACGGGGAACAATAGCAATAGTAACACGGAGACACGCGATTTCACGCTCAGTGGAAATACACCGCCTACGCTGATCACGAACAATGATGTCGGTTCCGTGAATGTGCAGCCTGGTAGTAACTCGAACACCATGCACGTCAAAGTAACAAAATCTGGAGACAATCCTAGCGATATCCAGGTGAATTATAATCAGAGTGGCAATACAGTTACGATTACTATCAAACGCATCAATACAGACTCTAATGCCAGAGCCGAAGCTGATATAACATTACCCGCCAAAAGCGACTTGCAACTTCAGGATGGAACGGGAGATATAACAGTCACAGGTACTGAAGGGAAGATGTCATTGACAAATGGGACCGGTAGTATAAATGCGACACAGGTCAAGCTCACTAGCAACTCCCAATTGCAGACCAGCACTGGGAGTGTGAATTTTAGTGGTTCTATAGGTGGGGGGAATTATCAGTTCCTGTCAAATACAGGTAGCATCGAGGTCAAATTGCCTAGTAATGCCAGTTTCCACGTCGACGCCAAGACTAACGTGGGCAGCATCTCTAGCGATTTTCCCAACGTGATGGTACAACAAGAAAATATAGTTGGAGCAAGTGCTAATGGTAACGTTGGCAGTGCACCCTCAGCCCATATAACTCTTACAACTGATACAGGCTCTATCGATCTCAAACAGCTCTGAGATTCAAAGCTTACGAAGCTAGATGGGAAGGGGTCTGCACTCATTTAAGTGGTGTCAGACCCCTGCTGATCCGGTTAGGGTTTAAGCAGTGAGAGGGGAAACTTGACTTACTGGGTCCAGTACCATACGCATGCCATATATACTCCACTTATTTTCTCATCAGAGAGGCTGGATACGCCTTCCATGTGATAAACTCAGACAAATAGCCTAACTGAGGAAGGTTTATAATATCACGATGGAACTAAATGATACTACCGATTATCAGCGTTGTTTTGTCTGTGGACAACTGAATCCATACGGCCTCAAGATGGTCTTTCGCTGCGAGGACAATACCATTGTCTCCGACTTCAGACCAAGCGAGGAGTACCAGGGCTTCCCCGGTATTATTCACGGCGGCATTACCGCAGCAGTATTCGACGAAGCGTTGAATCGCACATCTATGCTCACCAATCAGCCAACCTGGACTATGACTGGACGACTGGATATCCGCTATCGCCGCTATGTGCCCTATGGTCCCCTCTTGCGTGTACGTGCTTGGCTCGATACGCAGCGTGGGCGTATGGTTCAGGCGAGCGGAAAATTGACGCTAGCAGATGATGAGACCGTACTATTTGCTGAAGCACAAGGCACATTTATGACATTCACTCCCGAGATGCTGGACGAGGTCATGAAAGATTATCCTGGTATGCGTTCGTTCTTCGACAATACGAGCGAGTAACGGGAACGCATAGGATAAGAAAAGATCCCCTACTGCTATTTGCAACGTAGGAGATCTTTTCCTGACAGAGGCAATATTATTCGACTTCTGGCGGTACAAGCGGCTCTGTCGACGGTGGAGGTGGTGCAATCACACCTGTTGCAAGGGGCGGGACTTGTTTCTGATTTGATGCAATCGGTGTCCCCGTCTCCTCCATGATGACATGCAATTGCTTCATGTCAACAGTTTCCTGGCGTCGGAGTGCTTGCGCAATGCGATCAAGAGTTGGACGATAGGTTGCCACAAGGTTGACGGCCTGATCATAGCAGGAACGCACAATAATTTGTACCTCATCGTCGATTAACTCGGCAGTCTCTTCACTGTAGTTGGTTGGTACTCCAGTATCGCCTCCATTCATGAATGGGCTTTCTCGTGTACTGTAAGAGACTGTCCCTAGACGTTCACTCATGCCCCAACGCATGATCATCTGACGAGCTATTGCGGTGACACGTTGCAAGTCATTTTCGGCTCCGGTGGTTACCCGGCCGAAAACAACCTGTTCTGCTGCTCGTCCGCCAAGAGCGGTGACTAGGCGGGTCAACAGGTACTCTTTCGAATAGTTATACCGATCGTCCAGCGGCGTGTACATTGTCACACCCAGAGCTTGGCCACGAGGTATAATCGTTACTTTGGTGACAGGATCGCTGCCCTCCAATATCAGGCCAGTCAATGCATGACCGCCTTCATGGTAAGCAGTGACATTCATATCTTCGTCGCTGAGGACCAATGGACGTTCTGCCCCCAGCAGGATCTTATCTAGGGCTTCATCAAAGCTACGCTGGTTTACGTAATCCAGGTTGCGACGTGCACCAAGCAGTGCCGCTTCATTCACCAGATTCGCCAGATCTGCGCCGACCATACCCGTCGTCGAGCGGGCCACAGCCGTCAGGTCTACATCCTTATCCAGTGGCACTTTGCGTGTATGGATCTTGAGAATGGCCAGACGCCCATTCCAGTCAGGGCGATCGACAACCACACGACGGTCGAAGCGACCGGGGCGCAGCAAGGCCTGATCGAGTCCATCAGGACGGTTTGTTGCAGCGATAACCACAACGGCCTGATGGCTATCAAAGCCATCCATCTCTACGAGGAGCTGGTTCAGGGTCTGCTCACGCTCGTCGTTGGTATTAATGCTAGCACCGCGTTGCCGTCCCACTGCATCGATTTCGTCGATAAAGATGATACTTGGCGCGGTCTTCTTGGCTTGGTCAAAGAGGTCACGCACACGGCTAGCACCGACACCGACCAACACCTCTACGAATTCGGAGCCAGACATCGAGAAGAATGGCACACCTGCCTCGCCTGCTACAGCTCTAGCCAAAAGCGTCTTACCTGTTCCCGGAGGACCGACTAGCAGCACGCCACGCGGAATTTTGCCGCCCAGGCGCTGGAACTTCTGTGGCGTCTTGAGAAATTCTACAACCTCTTGCAGCTCATATTTGGACTCATCGACTCCTGCAACATCGGCAAAAGTCGTACTCGGGCGATCCTCAAGAATCAGCTTCGCGCGACTCTTCCCAAAACTGAAAATACCTTGCTGGCCCTGTGAAGCCCTCCTGCTGAGGAAGAAGAAGGCTCCGATCAAGAAGATCCAGGGCAAAACCCCGATTAGCAGGTTGATCCAGAGCGAATTGTCCGGAGCATTCTCTACATCGACGACTGCTCCACTATCAGTAAGCAACTGTGCGATCTGTTGATCAGGATATGGGAGCTGATACACACGATAGTGGGTCTGTCCACTGACGGGCGTCTTCAGTTGCCCCGTAATGTCACTTGAGTCAACAAAGTTCGCTATTTTGACGTTTTTTCGCTCGACTTGTTTGTAGAAATCTCTGTAACTAAGCTCAACCTGTGACGGCGCATTGGTAGTGAGCGTCGAGTTAAAATAGCTGTATATATAGACGATGAGCATGATCCCAACAATCAGAACGAGCCACTTGTTGAGATTATTTGAGGGCCGTTGTTGAGCTGGCTGCCCGTTTGGTCTACCACTCGCTCCAGGTCGTAATGGTTGTTTGTCATTCATCAAAAGTCCTTTCTGGATACCCCTGCGAATACCGCATGGGGTCTGCGAAGCCTCGCAGATACCCCGTAGGGTGCCCTTTTAGGAGAAGGGCGAAACTCTTGCCCGATTACGAGCCACCGTGTCATGTCACGGGTAACATGACCCTTCGAGATGGCAATACAGGCATAGGTCCGAGACCGTCTGCTTGGGTGCGGCAGGTAGTGGGACAGATTAGGGTGGCGTCCGTCCGTACTTTCGCTACTCTCCTAGCACATAAGCCTGTGATTTCGCTATTTCTTAGCCCGTATCGCTGCTGCTCTCGTGATGAGAGCCCTCTAGTCAACACTTGCGTTGCTCTAGCCCTCCGAGCAAGCCCCTAACTTAAGCTATGGGGTTGTTGACCTCATTATCCTGACATATGCTCCATTGTACAACATCTTTGACAAACGTATCAAGATCGTTCAGAACTTCGCTTCCTGTCGGGACACGAATTTGATGATGACTCAGTATTGCAAGCGCTTGTGCTGCATGGAAAAAGGGATGCCATGGTGAGAAAAATTTTACTTTCTCACGTGGTACAACAGTTCGACAACTGACTAAGTAGGAGACCAATTCAGAAATTGCTGCTTCATCACGGTATAAACGGAACATTACAAAGTACATCAGGCGTGTTTCATCGGTCATGTTCGCTTTTTCTTCTTGATAACGAGCAAGCATCAAAGGGAAGTTGGTGTCTTTATCCTCCAGGAGACACTTGATCTCCCACGCGTCATGAATGATAGCTGCTACAGTATTATGATCACTGGCAGTATATGTACGTTCAATAAGATGCTGCTTTTCAATCACATCAAGAATGTGAAAGACTTCAGTTGCTAGCATGTTTTCTTTCTCCGGCCTTTTTAATGGCTTTTTTTGAATATTTTTGGGCTCTGTTCCCATTGTGTGATTATCACCTCCGCCACGTAAAACCCCTTGCTTTAGCTATGGGATAGAAATGGTATTTCTTTTTGTACCTTCTTGGTATCTCATCTCGACTAGCATGGGCCGCTCACCACTATAGGATAATGGGAGTATACAATAAAGCTAATCCTAATTGTGGGGTACTCGAGGGACAGATTGTGACACTCCGCAGGGGTTCTGCACCCCGCAGCTTCTGATGAGCCCGCGAGAAACCCGCCTATCCGCCTGGATTAAAATCACAGCGGCTTGCGGCGGGTTCTTCGGTGTCAGGGCAGAAAACTTTTCCGCCAGGGCAAAAGTACCGTTCAGCCGTGTGTGCTACCGCGCCCAGAAAAAGCATGAAACTAGCCAGAACCTTGCAAATATGCTATCCTTGATAGCAGGAAGATACAGCCCATATTTTTATTCCAGAGGGAGATCTGGCGCTAATCTAGACACCCTACCTAATTTAGAATTGCCATGACTACTGGATAACGAATGAAATAATGGAAAATGAACACCAGCAAGTACCACCACCTCCTACTCAGGGACCCACAGGTCAGCCAGGATATAACTGGCAATACGACCAAGAGCAGCCCGGTAGGCCATCAGAGCCATTAGGGCGGCCACCGTCTACACCACTTGGACCACCGCAAATATCGCCCAACGTTCCGCCACCACATTCGCCCGTGCCAGCACCAGGAGGACCGGACAGTACACTGCTGCGCCCACGACGCACAGCACCACTCCCACCACGCTACCAGGAGCCAATCCAAGATATGGGGACCTCGCTCGGCTATGGTCAGGGCATGGAATACCAGTTTTTCAATCCGCCCCAGCCCTCGCAACCCATGCCCCAGTTACGCATGGAACGTTTACAGGAATTACGCCAACAGCGCCTGCGGCGTGAGCGTCAGCATAACCGCCTTGATCTTACCGACTTATTTCGTCGGCCTAGAGAAGCTGCCATCCCGCCTCCGCTGAACTCGATTCAGACCCCTGCTCCCCTCAAATCGCAGTCATTACCCAATTTCCAAGGGTATAGCGGGCCACTGGTAGCAACCGGAGCGAGAGCAGCAATCGTACCAGCCACCGAATCAACTCAGAATACCGCAGAGATCCAGAAACAACGCGTCGGTCATGCAGCCTTGATCCTCTCAGGTGCATTTATTGTCAGCCGTGTCCTGGGACTGGTACGCCAGAGTATGTTTAGCGCCATCTTTGGAGCCTCTATTATCTCGGATGCTTACTACCAAGCATTCCTAGTACCAGATACTATTTTTAACATTGTAGCTGGCGGCGCACTTAGTTCTGCATTTATTCCCGTCTTCACCAAATACATGATTTCCGAAGACGATGAGAAGTCTGCTTGGCATATCGCCAATACGGCCTTGACGCTGGCACTTTCTCTGTTGGTTGTGCTTGCTATTATAGGTCTCATTTTTGCTGGTCCGCTAGTGAAATTGTACAACCCTATTGCCCCCAATTATACACAGACCGATTACTTGCGTGAAATAAACCTCATCACCGGGCTGGTTCGCATTATGCTATGGCAAGCAGCCATTCTGGGTACAAGCGTTATAGTCAATTCGGTTCTAAACGCACGTCAGAATTTTCTCCTGCCAGCAATCGGCACGGTCCTCTACAATGTCGGGCTGATCATCGGCCTCATTCCTGGCTTTTTTCTCGCCGTAGCAGGGCACGGTACGCACCCAGACCTGACATTCCCAGTCTATTCTGCAAGTGTTGGTGTGGTAATCGGTGCGGCCTTGCAGCTGGGCATCCAGCTCACAGGTATCAAGAGTGTGGGCATGCGTTATAAGCCCTCGTTTGACTGGCGCCATCCAGCCATCCACCAGATCGCTAAGCAGATGATCCCACGCATCGTCAATGCTGCCATGTTCTCTTTTAGCACCTTTGTCGACCGCTACCTGATTGGCTTGCTCGGAGTAATCGCCATTGGCTCAGCACTGGATGGTTTGAAGACAGAGTACTACCAAGCTTACCAACTTGTCATGCTGCCGCTGGGTATCATTGGGATGGCCATGTCCACTGCAGCCTTCCCTACTCTAGCGGAGTATGTCACGAGGGGAAAATTCGAGCGTGTGCGCACAACCATTCTAGAAACACTGCGTAGTATCCTCTTTTTGTCGTTCCCTGCCAGCATTGGCCTGATGGTTCTTGGTCTGCCAATTGTCCAAGCCTTGCTGCAACACGGCTTGTTTTCGCTGAGTGATGCCCAATCGACATCGATTACGCTTGCCTTCTTCGCTGTTGGCTTGGCAGGCTTCTCTGCCGTTGAAATCCTCACACGCGCCTTCTATGCCATGCGCGATAGCAAGACACCGGTTATTGTCAGCGTGAGTCAGTTTATCCTCAAAATCGCGCTCAGTCTCATCTTGCTTGATGTATTCGCTTACTTTGGTGGCGTTTCATGGGGTATGGGTGCCCTCTCTTTCTCGACGGCGATTTCGAGTATTGGTGAGGCAATAGTGCTCTTCGTTCTCCTGCACCAGCGTATTGGCGATCTGTTCAAGCGCTCCCTGCTCACCTTTATTGGCCGCACACTGCTAGCTACCGCTGGCATGGGTGTAGGACTGCTGATTGTGCGCCTTGTCCTGGATAGCATATTCAATACTACCAATCCGCATGGAGCACATTTCCTTGAAGCGGGTCTGCTGGGTATCATCGCCAAATTCCTCAAAGTGGCAATTGAACTACTGGCTGGCACATTCTTCTATCTCCGTCTGGCGCGTCTGCTCAATCTGGAAGAACTTGGTCCGATACGCCGCGTGCTTAGCCGCTTCAAGCTATCGTGGGTGGTCTAAACCAGCGCCACATTGCAACACCACGTTCTTTGCTATGCTCCATGAATAGCTATTTCCTTCTCACGAACATAGCGCCGGATTTCAGCAAAATTGGTCATGCCTTGAGCTATAGCTTCATAGGTCCATTCATATATCTCATATTTATTCTGAAAGAGTCGATTAGAGCAAAAGATATTGCGGAGCGCGAAAGGATTTGGTGTGGTTTTTACTAGAAGTTCGCGCATGGATGGGTCGTGTGCCTGTGTTGTATACTCAAATTCCCTCACCATGGTGGAGCATGGAATGAGTCAAACACAAAGGCCCTTCTTGATGCAGTGCAGCCCTCAGTTGTAGTCATATCAGTTGGTACTGTGGGAGAAAAGTATAGTCATCCCAATAAAGAGATATTTGACGTATTATCATCCCCTCCATACTCGCATATTCGCGTTCTTTGTACCCAAGCAACAAGTCAGTGCCAAGCGACGGTCTCGGATCAAAAAGAATCTGTCATTCAATGCTTAGATCAGCAGGCTGACGGTAATGGTCTCAAGCGAATTGGCTCGAAACGTGGATGCCCATGTGCTGGCACTATCATCGTTGAACTAGGCGAAAAGGCACGCATTGTGCAGCCTACCACTGTCTTTCATCAGGAAAAAATTATACTTCCTCATTTTCGTGCACACAAATGCATCTTTGTATAATGTG
>Ga0179587_10000840_pt1 | contig 13347 bp, 11 predicted proteins | sample CZODoug2_1_08_16_FD_185932 | JGI IMG/M metagenome (GOLD analysis project Ga0179587, IMG submission 185932) | Vadose zone soil fungal communities from Angelo Coast Range Reserve, California, USA - CZODoug2_1_08_16fungal | ecosystem: Environmental > Terrestrial > Soil > Vadose zone | place: USA...
GAGCTCCTCCCAGCCGATGACTCCGGTCAGGAGTCGGCATAATCGGCAAAGCGGCATGCCAGTAGAGCGCGCCGAACGTGATCGTTGGCACGGTGAATAAATCCATGGCCGCAATCGCTTCCCGATGGTTTCGAAGGAAGGCCAGCCAGCGCTTGGCCGGGTCAGGATCTCTCGGTGCTCGTTTCATCCAACGAGAGATGGTTCTCTCGGAAAGGTCAAAGCCGAGCATGAGGAGTTCCCCATGTATCCTCGGTGCTCCCCAGGTTGGGTTGTCAGCAACCATCCGAAAGATCAGCTCGCGAACCTCCCTCGGCGTCGGTCTTCTTCCAACCTCCCTCCGGACTCTGGAGATCAGCCTCCAGTACATACGAAAACCAGTCCGGTGCCAGCGGACGACTGTTTCGGGCGTAACGATGATGAGGGATTCCTTCCAAGCCGACCAGACCCGCCGAGCAATGACCCAAAAGAGCTTATCGAAGAGGCCGAGGCTCGGGCGAGGATGCCGCCGTTTCAGTACCGCGAGTTGTCGTCGGAGCGTGAGATTCTCCAAAGCAAGATTTCCGCGACTGCGGAAAAGACGGATCAGGGCTCCAAGCCAGAGGAGAAGCAGGCTTAACATGGCAGGCAGTTATACCAGATCAACGATTGGAAGTATTGTTGTAAGCTCTTGATTCTGCGGTCGGCCAGAGTTTTGACGTGGCACAATGCTATAGAGGCCATCGATAGAATCCCGGACACTGCTTCTCGTTCGGAGGCTATCGGAGTACTAGCGTTGGAACAGGCAGTCGTTGATAATCCGGCCGCAGCTCTAACAGCGCAAAGAGCCCTCGAGTTCACGAATGAAGTAAGTTCCGGTCCGGTGTCTTCCGGCAGAGCGATGGAAATGATCGCGGTCACGCGGAGTGTACTTGGTGATTTCACTGGGGCACAAGAAATTGTACGAAGCATGCCAGAACCAGGGTCGCGAGTGTGGCCGCTTTGGAACCTCACTTCAATGTTGGCCGAAGCAGGACGAGAGAACGAAGCTGTGACCCTTGCTGAGGACGAAGATTCACCGCTCCCAAAACTCTACGCTCTCCTCGGCACCGCCGAAGGTCTCCTGACACGCATTGTCTCGGAAGAGCAAGCATCCACTGCAAGGAAGTAAGAGCAACTGTAAACGGCGATCACGTCAATGTGGAATCCGCCGCGAAAGGGAGCTCGTCAAATGGAGGAGAAGGCGATAAACCAGGCACAATCCTGGTTTCATTCGTGACATGATATTCCCCGTGCGCAAATGACAGCTCATACGGCAGTCCGTGGATTTCGATTGAAACCAAGGCATTGCACCTTTGCCACTTTCCTCGTTTGCTTGGCAATCATTCCAATCTGCGACTCTTATCCGACTTTCGTGTGGCCGCTTGAGATGGTCGCCAAAAACGCTTCTGTGCTTGCTACGGTAAAAGTCGGACCTGTCAGCCCCCCAGGTACACAAGGAGAATCCGTGTATCGGACCGGTTCCTGGTCACGTAGAGCTGGTGGTGCTAAGGAGTTTCCCGCCGTCGGCGATGAAGGCAGGCGAACACATCCGAGTGGATTACCAGACACTCGCGGCTGGAAATTCAGGTACTAGCGACCAGGATTCTGGAGGTGCCGCAGGATTTGCTATTGAATCCGATAGTCCTGCAAATTGAAGGGACGTCGCCCACTGCTGGGGGTATTTGGCTCAGGACGAAACAAGAGCCAAGCAATCAACCCAATCGGAAAAAACAACACGACAATCAGGGCGACAAGCAACGGCGACTTGTTTCTTCGTTTGGCATCAGTGACAGACCACCCTGTTAGGAGAAGCGGAAAAATAAGCCAGGCAAGAACGATCCAGGAGGCCAGGGAGTTCATGACTTGGACAGTCCAATAATCCATGTGCAGATACTAATATGAAAACACCCTAGGCGACAATACCAGATGTCGCGTAAAACGCGCTTACCGGAAAAGTCGCTCCAAAACCACTTGGCCGGTGACCCCACTTCCCGGGACTTAGCGGCCTGTTAAATCGCGGTTCACTGGAGGGGTTTGCATTCCCTGATTACTCCACTTTCATCACTGAGCACTGATATCCCGTTTCGTCCTTCGCGTCTTTTAACAGGACAATGCAACCTTGGCCATCCGTTGGCACAATTAATCGCAGATTCCACCCAGGCAAGATATCTGCCGTGGGGCCGAAATGAACATTGGGGTCTCGCGAGTAAACTTTTGCGAGCCACTCGTTCAAATATTCTTGCTGGTGCGCCAGAAGAGTCTGCCATGATGCAAACGAGCCGTAAGTAGATTGCTCGACGACTTCGGCTGTGTTAATTGTCCTAACGAGGCCGACCGAGATGCCAGAGTCCCGAGAGCCAATATGAGCAGGGCTGTGTTCAAGATGATTCGAAGTTTCTTCACGGTAGGTTCTCCTTCCTGTGCCTGGCGAACTGATGCGTCCTTTTTAGCATGCCGGGCGAGTTCAACACACGCCATGTCAATCGCGAGCGATAGTTATGTGGAATAACTTTTGGCAAGAGATTCTTCGAGAAGGATGGTCCGTTTGGCCGAGGCAGCTCTTACCCCCCACTGGCCACTCTCGGAACGAAGGCCTGCGACGCCAGAAGCGGAGCGTCTAGGCTGGAACGGCCTATTGGGAGTGATTTCTTGGACTTGGGAGGCCGACCGCCCTTGCGCTTCTTGCGTTTGGCTTGTAGCTGGCTAAAGTATCCCGAGTCTCGCTTGGCGATCTCCTTCCCACCCTTGCGTCCAAGCTTGACGGCGGCGGGATCTTTTTTCTTCGGCAAAATTCAGAGGGTCTAGCTTTAATCTCCTAACCGTATTATGCATGACGACCAATCCGCCTCCAATGCGAGGCACAAGCCTTTTCTTAGAGGTGGACTAGGTCCTACTCGTTCGTGCAGACAAAATTGGAAGCGTCGTCCGTGCTGCCGGAGCCCTCGTACTTAGCAACTTGAGGATACCGGCACAACGGTCGAGTGCGGTCCGGCTTGGCAGCGTGCGCACCAGGTGGGAAGTGAGCCGCGACGATGCGGTCCGGGGCTTTACCTTGCTCGACCCATTGTTCGAGCACCGCGATGCCGTCGAAGTCAAAAGGACCATCGCCGCCGCCACAATGGTTCATTCCAGGGACCATCAGCAAACGCATGGAGTTCTGTACGTTATTAGAGCCGCCCATCGCAGCAACCACACTGTTGTAATAGTCGATTGTGTTCTGTGGGGCGATAGCGGGGTCGTTCCAACCGTGATACAGGAGGAGCTTTCCTCCCGCCGCGAAAAATGTTTTCAGATTTGGATCGGTCGCAGTGATCACTCCGTTGTCCAGTTTGTCTGCGAGCGCCACGTCACTATCGAAGTTAAGAGTACGGTAATCCCAGTTCGGATCTTGGAATACCAGGTATTTGAAGTGGGACGCGACAATCGGCGCGTCCGTGCCACGCGCGAAAAAGTTCCACCCGTTTTCGCTGCCAGGTTCTAGACCAGGGAAAATTTGCTCGCCGGTCCGCGGGTTCTTCGGCCCAGCATAAATCTTCCTGGCTGCGTCCACCTGTGAGGCCGTTAAGCAATCCGAGCCATTCGCTTCCTTGCACAGCAGGACCTTCGGATCAAAGTGGCACTTCTTCGGGTTTTCTAGAACGCCGTCTCTCACTCCATCCAGCGCATCGCAGGCTTCGAGCACGGCTTTATGTAACACGGCGTACTTTTCTTTCGGAAGGTAGCTAGCAGGGTTCTCGTGAGTTGCTTGGCCGATCCAGATGCCGCTGACCATAAGATGTGTCCAGAAATTAGCGGGTGCACCGGCGATGATGCCGTCATAGTCGCGCGGGAAGCGCTGTGCCTCTGTGAGCCCTTGTTTGCCACCCGTCGAGCAACCGTTCCAATAAGAATGCTTGGGAACATCTCCGTAATACTCGGAAAGAATTGCTTTTGCCTTGACAGTCGTTTCATGGAACGCCCGATATCCAAAATCAATCACCTTCTCTGGATGGCCGAGCGCGAAACTGGCGTCGCCTGCGCTGCCTTCGTGCCCAGTGTCTGTTGATGCGGTGGCATAGCCTCGTTGAAGCGCGTCCGACATGTCGATATACCAGACTTCTCCTGACCAACCTCCGTTCCCGACCCCCATGAACTTGTGGTTCCAGCCTGAAGCTGGCATCCATACCTCAAACTTGATGTTGGAATCCTTTGTCGGCTTGATTTCTCCCGCAACGCGGCAAAACGCCCGCAAGTTCCCCAATGGAGGCCCAGGCAAATGTAACTCCACCCCTGCCGGCTCCAGCTTTGCGAGGACAATGGTTGTGTCCGGTAATGCCAGTGTCGCCAGGCTTTCACACGTGGCAGCTCGCGCGGCACACGCCGCCGAAAAAAACGCCAATGATGCAACGAACGCCCTCAACGGGACGCCGAGGAGTGTGGTCCTTGCGATTTCCGTCAACTCATCACCTCTGTTCCACGGAGTCTATCAAGAGATTCCTCGATAGCTCACGGCAGAGAGGACAGTATAACCAAGGACCGTTGAGTGTGGCTCCGCCCAGGTAAGTTTCAACATTTGGGATGGTGCTCTTTGACCACGCTTCGAGGATTCTTGTCCTCGCGCAATCCCACAAACTTTGAATGTCGCAACCGATCGACTTACGCTTCATACTGCACGTCTTCGCGGCGTGAGCCACCAAATCACGGGCCCAAAGGCTGCTCCGTGGCGACTGGGCGCAACGATAGCACGACTTTCAAACGTTGCATGCGAATCCCGCCGAATAGCAAGGCATAGAAAATCGCCACGGTGCCCAGCAACTGTTCACCGCTTCTGTTCTGAACTGCACTAGCCCTGGCCAGAATCCGAATCGACGATGGGTCCGCCACACTACAAGCGCCAATCTGCTGTTAACCTTCGGCCATCCGAGAGCGTTATAAGGTTGAAAGGGCAGCGATATGAATCACATCACGAACACAGACGCCGCTTGGATTGCTTTTGCTGTGCTATTCCCAGTGATTCTCTACCTCGTTTTCAGCGGCTATCAGACCAAGCAACGGATGTCCGTTCATAAGTCTGTTCTTGACAAGTTCAGTCGAGCCGAGGATTTTGCCACCTTTCTGCAATCGCCAGCAGGCCAGAGGTTCGTGGCCGAGCTATCGGGTTCGGAAACTCCGGCCCGTACTGTCATGTCCGCAATCCAGAGAGGGATAATTCTGGTGTTGTCCGGAGGAGGGCTCTGGTGGTCAGGTGTCAAGATTCAGTTGACTGCTGAGATCGCCACTATCGGTCTTTTGTTGCTGTGCGTTGGCATCGGCATTCTAATTTCGGCGGGCGTCTCTTATCGCTTGTCGCGGTCCTGGGGGCTCATCGAAAAACATCCCAATGAGGACCGGACAGATCTGACGAGGAAGTGATTCGTGACGGTGGCAATAGCAGTGATGGACTACGCCGAGACAGACCAGCGCGAAAGGCTCAGCCACGAACAGTTCGAGCGGTTTTATACGCGAACCATGTCTCGTCTGCGCTTCTACATCTGCCGAGTCGCGTCGAACGAGGCAATTGCGGATGACATCCTGCAGGAGAGCTATATTCGGTTGTTGAATGCACCGCCAATGACGGAGAGAGAGCGGAAGTCGTATCTCTATCGAGTCGCGACCAACCTGATCACGGACCACTGGCGAGCAGAGAATCGGCGCCAACGCGGGTGGGGTGAGTGGTTTCGGCGCGCAACGCAGGTGAGAAGTGGCGGCTTGGATCTCGGCTTTGACGTGTGGCAACTCTTTGCCCTAGTAAGCATTCGAGACCGAGCGCTGCTATGGCTTGCCTACGTCGAGGAGGCAGACCACCAGGAGATCGCCAGCACCTTGCACCTAAGGGAAATGAGCGTGAAGGTGCTGTTGCACCGAGCACGGCGCAGGATGGAGGCCGTGCTGAGGAAGCACGGATTTGAGGAAAGCGATGGATGATGCCGAGTTTCAAGGGTGGATGAGGCGTGTTGCGGCGGTACAGCTAGACACGCCGCCCGTCAGTGCTAATGCGATATGGTGGCGAGCGGAGCTACGGCGTCGTTTGATCGCTGAAGCGCGCGCCACGCGCCCGATTCGGATCTTCGATGGCACGGCAGCCATAGTATGCGCGTTAGTGGCGGGAATCCTGCTGGCTGGCGTGGGAACGATTGAAGTTGCCATTTTCGCGGTTACTACTGCCGCGATTCTGGCTGGAGTTAGAGCAACAGTCCTCAAGAAAGTTTAGCAAATACAGCTAACGACAGAAGTGCGAGAGGAGAATGAATATGTTTTCCCTTAGGAACTGGTGTGCGCCTGTGGCTGCTCTGCTGCTGACGGCAACCGTCTCGGCCAACCCCACTTACCCCCAGGACACGATCTGGAGGTATCGGATGGCGTTCAATTTGTCCTTAATAGCTTTGATCGGCACTCTATCGTGGCCATTTCAGATCTGCCCGGCTGCGAGGAGCTTCATCAATTTCTTCAAACTCTGGTGCAATCCCCCGGCTTCCGATCCAAAGTCAACGTAGTCGTAGTGGACTTTGGCAATCCGATCTTCCAGTCCGTGGTCGATCGTTATGTCGTGGACGGCGAATTGATGCCTGAGAGCGTGCTCCGACATGTTTGGGACGATACCACCGAGTCGCCCAGCCTAACGTGGGATTCACCCGTATATGCACAGTTCTTCGATGCCATTCGTGCGGCCAATCTGGCAGTGCCTAAAGAAAGGAGAATTCATGTCGTATTGGGTGATGCTCCGATCCTCTGGAGAAAAGTGAAGACCAAAGAGCAATGGCTTGCGTTCAGGGGGCAAGCACGTGAGCAGGCTTTGGCAGAGAAGGTTGACGAAATTCTGAATAGACATGAGCGAGCATTGGTCGTCGCCGCCCGGTCCCACTTGTTGCACGTTCCAGGTGACTCCACGAACGCACGTGCGCTCATCGAGAAAACGCATCCTGGTCAGGTCTTCTTCGTGATCCCGGAATCCCGATTCGGCGCGGGAGATGTTTACAAAGAAATTGAGGCGCGCGAAGCGAAGATCCCCACGGACAGCATCGCCCTGCTGCGGGACACTTGGCTAGGTTCTGTTCTTTTAGCCGATGGTGAGAGCTCGGAGTGCCTACAACAAGCCGCAGATGCCGTGCTCTACCTTGGGGCGAGCAGCCAACTGACTCGAATTCAACCCTTCGCATACCTGTTTCGAGACGATGAGTTTTGGGCGGAGTTGAACCGTCGCTGGAGACTTGTTCACGGAGAAACTCTCGATCTACTTAAGGCTGGCCTAGACCTTCGCGGATCACTCGATCCTCGCGCGCCGCGCACGCCAGCGGTTCTTCCTCCTCCGCCCCAGGGGCTCACGCCGGTTGATGCCGTGGAATTTGTTTTGAAGAAGCTGGACGAATACCCAATGGTTGGAATAGGCGATCAACATATGTGCCTGGAGTTCTATGACTTCGTGACGCGCCTGGTCATGGATCCTCGATTGCCCGGAAGGATACAGGACATCGTCGTTGAAACCGGAAACCCGCAGTATCAGGCGTTGATGGACCGTTATGTGCTTGATGGCCAATCCGTGCCTCTTGCCGAGCGCAAACAGATCTGGCAGATAGCGGCAGGGGGATGGTATGAGTCGAACTCACCTGTTTACGAGCGATTTTTCGACACGATTCGGAGCGTCAATTTAGCTTTGCCTCAAAACAAACGCATTCGACTAATTCTCGGGGACGCAAAGCCCCTCCTAACGCTAGATTGACTTTCCAATTTCTCATACGAAGTCCAGATGCCTGATTAACGCTGCCATCTCAACCGGTAAAGTCAAGCACTGGGAGCCAAGTTACCGGTAGTACCAGGTAGACCCGCTTGCTTGATGGAGGTAGGCTGTCGGCCCGCGACGACATTCTGCGAGCTAGCGCTTAGCGCGCCGATCCGTCGAAGGAACAGAGGAGAGAACGATGAGCAGACTCAGCCGATGCATGCAGGCGCTCACTTTGTTGCCGAGCTTAATCTGGTTCCCTCGTGAGCGACTGCAAAGTACAACGGGCGAGCCGAGACAACGAGGTTCCTTCGTCGAAGTGGAGGGATCGAAGCTTTATTACGAAGAATGCGGTAACGGTCCGCAGGCTGTGGTGCTGGTTCATGATGGCGTGCTTCATTCCGCCGCGTGGGATGACGTTTGGCCTGAGTTCTGCAAGCACTTTCACACGATTCGGTATGATCGCCGAGGATACGGGCAATCTCCGGCAGCCACAGCGGGATATTTCGCGACGGACGATCTCGCAACGCTGCTGCGCCACCTGAAGATAACCCGCGCGGCGATTGTGGGCAGCTCGCATGGCGGAGAAATCTCAATTAATTTCACATTGGACCATCCGGATATCGTGCAGCAGCTTGTGCTGGTCGGGGCAGTCGTTGGCGGCGTGCCTTACTCGAAACACTTTTTGGAGCGCGGTGAAGTCCTGGGCAGGCCGCTGGAAAAAGGGGATGTACAGGGCGCCATTGCCGCGGCCGCTAAGGACAAGTATCTGGTTGCATCGGGGAACGATGCTGCGAAGAAGAGAATGGCCGAGATTCTCTCGGCGAGCCCGCAAGACCTGACTCACCCGGAGCTGGAGCTTCCGCCCAAACCGGCGCTACCGAGACTTCGCGAGATTCGCATCCCGACTCTCCTACTAGTCGGGGATGCTGATATTCCGGATGTTCACGCCCACGCAGGGGCAATCGAAGCTGGCATACCAAGGGCTCGGCGGGTAGTGATCAGCGGCGTGGGGCATCTGATGTACATCGAGAAACCAGCAGAGTTCAGCCGTATCGTAATCAGGTTCCTAGAAAGTCAGTCCTGGGAGCACTGATGCTTTACCAAGACTCCCGTCATACGGGCTCGCCCCCGTCAATTTCACTTCTGTCCCCGATCTTGTCAACTCCTTCTGATTAACTGGGCTCTAGGAAATGAATGGGGGTTGCTTCGGAGTTCGTGAACTTTTTCCAACCCACAACCCAACCCACAAAAACCTATGTCTTATATGACTTGCGCGTAGTTTGGCAGTCCCCGCGGTCTTGTAAGTTGTAAAACCTAATCACGCTACGCTGTCACGACAACGATCTCCGTTTGCCTCCCCACTCGCTGGAAAATGTTGACATTCGGCAAACACCAGGATATATGTCGAGTTTCTAGGTGTCGCAATGAACGAAGCCAAACCCGAACTCCTCCGCGGCACTCTCGATATGCTGATCCTCAAGATCGTCGCCCTGGGTCCCAGCCACGGTTATGCCATCGCTCAACGCTTGCGCCAAGTCTCCAAGGATTTCTTCACCGTGCATCAGGGCTCGCTCTATCCAGCGCTCCATCGTTTGGAAGATAAAGGCTGGCTCCAGGCGCAGCGGCGAGACACCGACACCGGCCGCGAAGCCAAGTTTTACGCGATAACCAAAAATGGCCGCAAACAGCTCGAAACCGAAGTCCTCGGCTGGGAGCAGCTCTCCAATGCAGTCGCTTTAATCCTGAGAGCCGCCGAGTAGGAGCACACAACAATGAATTGGCTCCGTCGCCTCTTCCACAAATCCCGCAGCGAAAGCCAGCTAGACAAAGAGCTCCGCTTCCACCTGGAGCAGCAAATCGCCGACAACATCGCCGCCGGCCTGCCGCTGCAAGAAGCCCGCCGCGGCGCGCAACAAGATTTCGGCGGCCTAGATCGCGTCAAGGAGGAAGTCCGCGACGCCCGCTGGGAAACTCACCTAGAAACTCTCGCCCGCGACTTCCGCTACGCACTCCGCAACCTCCGGAAAGACCCCCGCTTCTCCCTAATCGCCATCTTCGCCTTGGCCCTCGGCATCAGCGCCTCCACCATTGTGTTCAGCGTGGTTTACAACGTGTTCTTCCGCGCGCTTCCTTATGAGGATTTCGACAGGTCGGTCGTGTTTGAAATTCGCAATACGACCAACGCCGGCGGATCGAAAGGCCGCTCTTACTTCTCACCTGCGGAATTCCGCGCTTTTCACGAACAGAATCATGTCTTCGAAGACATGATTGCTCATGGAGTCGTTGGCCGGCTCTTCTATGATGACGGTAAATCTACCAGCGTTTTGCCGCGCGGCGAGGCCGTATCGCCGAACACTTTTGACTATTTGGGCGTGCACCCGCTGCTGGGTCGCACGATCTCCGAGGAAGATGGCCGCCCCGACGCGGCGCCCGTATTTGTAATGAATTACAGGCTTTGGCAGCGAGAATTCGGCGGTGATCCAAAGATTCTTGGCAAGAGTTTTATCTTGCGCGGCACTCCAAGAACCCTCATCGGCATCATGCCCGCACGATTCAACGCCTTTGGCGCGAGCCTTTGGATCCCCATGAGGGCGGACGAGGCTGGAGGCAATCTCATCGGGCGTCTTAAACCCGGCGTTAGCGTGCAGGCTGCCGGCGCAGAGCTTGATGCGATTGCCCACCGCCTGCAGAAAGCAAGCCCTCGTGGAACGTTTCCAGAGAATTTTGCAGTTGAGGCCCAGACACTGTTGGACAGCCTTATCGGCGGTTTTAAGAAAACACTCTATGCACTGCTTGCTGCCGTCTTCCTGCTCCTGCTGATCGCGTGCAGCAACGTCGCTAACCTGTTGCTGGCGCGCGCGACCGCCCGCGAACGCGAAATCGCCATGCGCGTAACACTGGGTGCGACGCGCGGCCGCCTGATCCGGCAGTTACTCGTGGAAAGTTTCGTGCTTGCCGCGGCGGCCTCGGCCGTTGGTTGTGGGCTGGCGTACTTTGGCCTAAAGGCTGTTGTCACGCTGATTCCGGCCGGCACACTCCCCGCAGAAACCGTTCTTCGCATCAACGCTCCCGTCCTACTTCTGACGCTCGGCGTCACCTTACTGAGCACTATTTTGTGCGGGCTTGCACCCGCTCTGCATGTCGTTCGCGGCGATGTGCAGCCGCACCTCACAGGCTCCGGCAAGGGTGCTAGCCAAGGGACTCGGCAGGGCAAGCTTCGCGCCGTTCTCGTGGTCACCGAAGTTGCTCTGTCGATCGTACTCCTGATCGGCGCCGGCCTCTTGATGCGCAGTTTCCTTATCCTCACGCGCGTGGATCTCGGGTTCAATCCAAATAATGTTCTCTATTTCGAAGTCGTTTGGCGCGACTCCTACAATTTCAGTTGGAAGGACCCGGCTTCGATTGTAAACGTCAGGACTCGGAAAAATTCAGTCACGCGCCGGCTTCTCGACCGCATGAAGACCGTCCCCGGTGTGCTCTCCGCCGCCGAATGCGAAGACGAGCCGCCGTTGAAATCCGACTTGACGGACGTCATCATTCCCGGCCGGCCTCATGTGGAACGCTGGGAAGCCACGGATGAATCGGTCAGCGAGGACTATTTTCAAACTCTCGGAGTGCCGCTGCTCCATGGCAGGGTTTTCTCCGAAGATGACGTGAGCGCAGCCCGGCACGTCATGGTCATAAACCAGGCTTTCGCTGGCCGGTATTTTCCCAACCAAGATCCTCTCGGCCGCAAGGTCAAGCTCACGGCTTTCGACCAGCCATATCGCGATGCCCCGCGTGACGCTTATTTTGAAATCGTCGGAGTCGTGGCGAACTACAGGTCGCGCAACTATGAAAATCCGTCGTGGCAGGAAATTCCTGAGGCCTTCATCCCTTACAGCGTTCAGGTACTCTCCTGGCGGACGTTTATGGCCAGGACTTCAGTGGATGCAGCATCGGTTTTAGGAGGTATGTCGAAGGTAGTCCAATCGATAGACCCGGGCGTAGCCATCGACACATCCGGAACCCTGGAAGCTTCCTTGCACGAGTTCTATCGCGGGCCACAATTTGAATTGGTGACTCTGACGGCATTCTCGGTCATCGGTCTGGTCTTGGTAGTCATCGGCGTCTTCAGTGTGATGGGCTACGCTGTGGAATTGCAGACCCGCGAAATCGGCATTCGCATGGCGCTGGGCGCACAACAGGCAAATATCCTCCGCATTGTGCTCCTCAACGGTTTCCGTCTGGTCGCCGGCGGCATTCTGGTTGGTCTGCTTTTCAGCTACGCCCTTACGCGCCTTCTAACCAGCCAAATTTCCGGCGTGTCTGCCACAGACCCTTGGACCTTCGCCGCAGTGGTGACGCTCGTGGTGTTTGTCGGCCTCGTCGCCAGTCTACTACCCGCGCGCCGCGCCGCGCGCGTCGATCCCCTCGTTGCCCTACGTTATGAATAACGAAAACAGAAAAGCCATGATGCTCGGAACGGCGGAACAGGAGTTGCGACATTGAATTGGCTAACTCGATTTTTTCGCAAAGAGCAAACCGAAAAACACCTCGACGCCGAACTCTGTGACCACCTCGATCGCCAGATCGCCGACTATGTGGCCGAGGGCATCAGTCCCGAGGAAGCTCGCCGGCGCGCGAAACTCGAATCCGGCGGCCTCGAACGCGTCAAAGAAGAAGTCCGCGACACCCGCTGGGAAACTCACCTCGATAATCTACTCCGCGATTTCCGGTACGCCCTGCGCAGTCTTCGCAAAGACCGGCGCTTCACCTTTATCGCCATCTTCGCTCTCGCCCTCGGCATTGTCGCGACGACCGTCATGTTTAGCGTCGTTTACAACCTGCTGTTCGACCCTTTTCCCTACAAAGGGGCCGACCACCTGATGGTCGTCAATATCCACGACCTCGAACAGGGTAGCGTCGGGGAGATTAGAGATTTCTCCATTCCCGACTTTCTGGAATATCAAAAGCAAAATCACGTCTTCGAAGCAATGGTTGGCTCCAACAATCTCAACGTTCTCTATAGCGATGGTCAGGGAACCCGCCAATGGTCGGGTGCGTATGTCACTGCAAATACTTTCGATTTCTACGGCGTCCCGCCAATTCTTGGTCGCGGTATCACGCCGGGAGACGGAACACCAAACGCACCCCCCGTCTTCACGATGAATTACAAATTGTGGAAAGCCGAATTCAACGGCGATCCTGCAATTCTGGGAAAAAGTTTCAAACTCAACGGGAAACTGCGAACACTCGTGGGCATCATGCCTCGCAGGTTTCAAGCTTACGGTGCTCGCGTGTGGCTGCCGCTTGATCTTCGTCCCGGCGGCGAAGGCGCTACCATCCTCGGCAGCTTACCTGTCTCTCTCTTCACCATCGGACGTCTCAATTCCGGCGTTACCTTGGAAGCGGCTACAGCGGACTTCGACGTCATCGCCAGAAGACTCGCTAGGCTTCATCCAAAGGATTTTCCCCAGCGATTTTCGGTAAACGTGCAGAAAGTCGTCGAAGCCGTCATGGGAAGATTCCGCTTCATGCTCTACGCTCTGCTCGGTGCTGTCACCATGCTCCTCTTGATCGCTTGCAGCAACGTTGCAAATCTCTTGCTG
>Ga0179587_10000841_pt1 | contig 13338 bp, 23 predicted proteins | sample CZODoug2_1_08_16_FD_185932 | JGI IMG/M metagenome (GOLD analysis project Ga0179587, IMG submission 185932) | Vadose zone soil fungal communities from Angelo Coast Range Reserve, California, USA - CZODoug2_1_08_16fungal | ecosystem: Environmental > Terrestrial > Soil > Vadose zone | place: USA...
CAATGAATGTTGTCTTTGCGGTCGGTAATGCGCCCAACATCGTGTCCAAAGCGTCTCTGTCGCGGTACCCACCTTCCTCTTTGGCGAACTTGACACGACTCTTCGTGATGTCAGGGTGCGCAGCTACGGCAATTAACTTTACCTGGCTCACGCTATGCTCGCGCACGGCCAGCATGATCTCTCCCCACAGGTGACGCACGTCGATGTTGGCGGAAATGGCAATAGCTTCTATGGGCAGGCTTTCCCGATCACGTTCTGGAACCGCATCATAGGCGTCCAGGAATTCAGCAATGAACTTGCAGTCGTTAGGGTCGGTGAAGCGCATCGCCTCCAAGGCTATTTTCTTCCCGCCGCGTGTTTCTTTCAGGATGGCTGTGATGTTGGGAGCGAGATTCAACTGCTCTTGCGTAACGCCGAGTCTCGCGAGCGCCGTTTCACTTCTTGGACTGGCGAGCGAGGGTGGAAGGTCTCTTGGTACCCGATCCAGCACGTTCGACAACTTCCCGTTCGCGGGGTCCAAGACTTGTCCATTGCTCGATGCTTTCGCTTTCGTCGCCGCTGAGACGTTCTCTGATTTTTTCTTCTTCGGTTTTAATGTGCGTGACAACGGCATCTCTCGGTCCTGGCCTCTGTGGAAAGTCTTTGTCAAAGCGCGACTGTTCTAGCTTAACGTAGGCTGTCAAGGCATCTGCGATTGCCTCGAAGGCGTCCACTAGTCGTCCCAAATCCCGCTGCACCAGATATAATATCTCCTCTTTCGAGAATTCTTCAGCCATCATGCCTCCTTCGCCAGTTTCACGCGATTGCGTGCGTACTTCATATGCTTGATCGTCGGTCTCCCGTCTGGTCCTCTCGCACTCACCGGTACACCTTGGCCAGATTCGACCCTTACTTCATTCGGCGGCTTTTCCACCATCTCCGCCGTCGCTGTCTTGCTGACCATGTTCTCAACTTCCTCGCCCATCGCTAGCTTCGCTTCAATCTTTACTGGGTACTCGGTGCCCATGTCGTGCAACTTCAAGTCAATCGTGATCCTGGCTGAGAACACATCGTAAGAATTGTTTGGGTGCAGATTACAGTCACGCCTCAACGCTTGTTCCACGCGGTCGAGTAGCGCTTCCTGGACCTCAGCCCCGCTTAAGGGGAGATTGAGAACTTTTTCAGACATATTCTTCTACGGAACTATTTTCACGCCTTCAGCCAACGTGTACCCTTCCTCAAAAGCGGCAGCGGGACTGAAACTGCAATAGCCATCCTTGTACAGTACGTAGTAACCGCCAACCTGTGGATTATGCTTCGTGATATAACTCGGTGACACAGAGAATGGCGCAAATTCTTCTTCAGCTGGCGTGATCTGATTCCCATCAAGTTTAGCGATCTTCAACGCCCATACCTGTTTGTGGCAGTTGTACTTCGGAAGCTCCCGTGTCCCAAATTGGCTCTGCTCGCTTTTTTCCATGTTTCCTCCGCAATGTTTCAAATTTACCCAACGTCCTCGCCAGTGGCCTCAACATCCCCGACTCCACATTCTGTACTGTCCGGCGCGACACTCCAAGAATAGCGGCCAAGCGCTCTTGCGTGAAGTAGTGCTTGCGCCGAAACGACTTCCACTCGCGTGCTCGTTTTTTCAGGTCAGTCATGTCACTTGCCACACATTTGTTTTCTCAGTACTTCCAGTCCCCGGTAGTAATAATGCTGGACTTGACCTCTCGACTGTCCCGTCTGCTCCGTGATCTCGTTGATCGTCAGCCCCTCGAAGAAGTGTAACTTTAGGGTGCTACGCTGCTCATCCGTTAAGTATTGGAAAGCCGCCGCGAGCCGGGAACGCCAATAGGAAATCGCCACATCACATGGGCCCAGAAGCTCCTCGACATCCGACCACACTTCATAGCCGTCGTCGTAAAAGTAGTGCCTGCGAGATAACCATTTTCTACGGTCCAGCGCCCGATGATAAGAGACTCTAGCCAACCAAGCCCGCGCTGAGCCGCAAGAAGGATCGAACAACTCCGCCTTACTCAGCAGGAACAGAAACACTTCATGCACCAGCTCATCTGCTTCTTCGTGGTTATGCAGAACACGGCGGCCCAGAGCCCGGATTGGCCTGGCATAGCAGCAGAACAGCAGCGCCAGCGCATCTCGGTCCCCCCGTTGGACCTGTACGAGCAATTCATCATCCGTAGCCGCGATGGGCGCGGACTGCCGCGATCTGCCGAACTTAAATAGAATCGCGGGGAGGGCTTGAGCGATCATGGCTGGACTGCGCCGTTCTCTTCCTGGTAGCTCAAAATGTGCCTCCGATCTTAGCCACTAACTCTATGAAATGACTCTGATACAGCGTTGACTTACCTACGGCCTTCTTAAACTCCATAGCGTTGCGCCAGTCATTTGCCCCGGAGCCGCGTCTGCGAGCTGCAAAACTCCAAGCCATAGAATCCGCACTTTCCAGCAGAGCACGAATCGTGCCGTGCGCTAGAGCCGTTGTCTTGAGTCCGAAACCATGAAGCCGGAGGTCGGGCCGCTCCATTTTGATCGCCATGAGCACATCCAGAATCAGGCAGGGAGAGCTATTGCGCTTGCAGATGGAGCCGACTCCCACCCACATGCCTTGCTGCAATCGCTCCCCGTACTGCCTGATGTGGCTCACATATTCGTCGGGTGTATACCCCTGCAAAACTGGCATGATGTAGACACCAGTGTCACAGCGGGTAATCCCGTCGTACCTCTCTATAGTGAGCCGTTGATGGTCGGCTACCGTAAGGCCAGTCTTGTCGAGCATGACGGCTTCGCACATGTAGTCCTGAGAGACTGCTGCCAGCAGATTGCCATTGTGCTTCCATCTTTTGATCTGTGCGGCATATTCCTCAACGGGATGCGGATACCCGCCATAAGTTCGGATCGTTGTGAACGCCTGAGAATCCATGATCCAATCACCAACGGCGAACAGCCCCTTGCGATCACGAAGTCTCCCTACCGACACAAATGCAGCGTCAAAGTGCTTCGCATCGGAAGGTTGGTGTAGACCAATGAAGAACCTCACCCCGCGTTCCCGTCTTGTTCGGAGTCGCCGCTCATGGCTTCAACCTTGCGAGAATATCTAATAACAGAATAAAATTTACAATCGTTACTCCTAACGTCACGCCCATCACAATCTCCCTCATGGCCACTGCCTCTTTCTCTAAAGATTCACCGCGCTGCTCATCGTTCACTCTTCCAGTAAAGGTAGGCCACCAGAGCCGCGCAAAGCAGACTCACAATCGCCAGCAAAGTTTCGTTGAATCCTGTCACTGCGCCGCCTTCAAGGCTTCCATGATTTCCTGGGTAAGTACAGGGATGCCGGAAGAGTCCAATTCCACAGTAAAATCGCGCCAGTCGCAGAGCGCCGCCATTACCGAAATCTGGACGGGAAAACTGCCATAGGCTGAATAGATTCGCGCGCGGTTTCGCAAAATTGCCCTGAGTAAGAGCTTGAGAGAAGAGGACTCTTGCTCATAGAAATCGGCCACTCCCTCAATCTCTTCGCAGTCCAGACGATGCTTAAAAAACTTGCCGATATTGTCTTCTAGGGCTGCTCGGGAATCAATCACCTTAAAAGCCTCCAAATCTGAATCGTAGCAATTACCAAACTGGTCGTAATCAAACTGATCCCGCCGCAAAACAAGCCAATCGCAATTCCTCCCCACGCATCAATTTTGGTCATGGCTTCTCTCCTAGTAACTCAGCACACGCATCTCTAGCTTTCCAAATCGCCCACACGCTCTCCGAACTTACGACCATTCCTTCGTTGTCCTTGCCCCAATCGTGCCAATGATGCAGTTTCTGAACGGCAACAAATGTTGCATACGCATGTGGCCTTTTGTGCTCGCCGCGAAACATACAATTACAGGTCACAAAATCTTCAGTACATTCAGCATGGCGGCCCTCATAGCAGGCTTGGGAACACGGCTCACCGTGGCGATTCGTAAACTTTGGCCGTGTCTCTTTCTGTGGCGTCCCTTGTACCTCAGGAGAAGGCGCGGCTTTCTCGAAAGAGCACGGTCCTTCATGGCCCTGTTGAAATTCGCACCGAGTGACAGGCTCGGGATGCGGTCGATCAAACCATGTGCACTGACTTACCGGCGGCGCATTCTCTTTGCTGGGTGTGGCTTCTGAGGGAACGCCGGACGCAATGACCGCTTTCACGCCAGCTAGTAATCTTCGGGCGGCGTCTTTCGCAACTTCGTCTGGCGCGGCCCCTTGTCTGTCCTCCAGCGCAGTCCGCCAAGATAGTTCCATATTGTCAATGTCCGCGCTAGTCCATGACTTTCCGGGAAGCTCGGCAGTCCACCACTTCTCAAATCGGCTTCGTTCCTCAGAGGATCGGTCGGTCATCACACGTGCATCCCTTCGAGCAGAAATATTCGTGCGCCTTCATGCAGCCAATTCTTTCGACGATCACCTTATCCATTACCGCACTGCATTTTGGGCAAAACTTGGTGAATGGAATGAGCGCTCGGAGACTTTCGAACTCTTCATCATTTTTCGTGCTTACTCGGTTATTGGGCATCTACAACCTCCCCAGATTCGTATTTTCGTACCGCTTCGCAAGCGTCGCAGAGTCCGTACATACCCTGTTTCGTGGCGGCGTTGGCGCAAGCATGAACATCGAACTGCTCACCGCAGTGACGACACTTGCAGCGAATCAAAAAGTTCCCATCTGGTCGATGTTCGTATCCGAGTTGAGTTAGGCTCACTTTGCTTTCTCCTTCGAGAGCCCTTCTTGAACTGCGCCGCCTTTCGGCGGATTCAGCGCTTCCCGCGCCCCACTGAGGGCTAAGTTTGTCGCTATCCTGGCTGACTCAAGATGGTTGGTGTAGATGCCGTATTTTTCAGCCACATTGAGTAGTTCTCGTAGGGCCTTCTCTAGCCGCGCGTTTTCCTTCTGGAGTTCGGCGGTCAAAGAATCTGCGAATTCAGCCATGTGTTCTATGCACGAGCCTACCGACCACCTTCCGGCACGAATTACGTCCTCGCCATCCTCGTGGCCACCGCCGCCATCTATTAACCATTTCCGAGCGTTTTCCTGAGTAGCTGTCATGCCTTTTCCTCCAAGCGCGCCTTTCGCACCCTTAATCGCAGCTTGTATAGCCGATAGCAGGTCTTGCAGAATCGCCGCAGTATGTTCTTTGGGTTGATATAGGTGTTTTCTGGAGCGAATTCATGTCCGTATCTGCAATGGGTATCGCTAGAAAGCCAGCCCCTAAATCGGCGGTCGCGCCGCGTATTTTCCTTCGGAGTGACTACTTCCAAATGCCAAGGATTGAAACATTTACGGTTGCGGCACAAATGGTCGACCTCTAGCCTTAGTCACTACCTCAACTTCTTTCGCTGGTATTCCCTTCTTTACTGGATCCACTGCCACCCCCTGGTCCCTCGCTAATATCCTCACAATCACCACATTCAAACTGACCTTCTCCGCAATAGCCTCTGCCCTCAATTTCCCATCCAATTCCACTGGCACCCTTAACAAAAACTTAATATCACTCGACGGCATCCCTCTACTCCCTCCACTTCGCCAATATCAATATCACTTAACTTCATTCCTCGTCAATCCCTCTTTTCCTTCCCCTCCCTCATCCTCCTCAGCGCCTCGGAACTCGACAGCTTCACCATCTCGGCTGGGTCTAGCAACCCGCGCTTGCTTTTGGACTTGACTCGACCTTCCTCAACGCGCTTCGGCTTGTCACCGCCCTGTACCCGTCCCTTACGAACTCTACCGCGCAACTGTTCATCTTCGACCTCACCAACACCCTGCACACTTCCCCTTTTCGCCCCATCCTGTCCCAGGCGTACCGATACAACTGCTCCACCTTTGCCACCTAACCCCACCGCCTTCTTCAATACCTCAGGTACCCAGTCCTTCTGCATCACCCCATCCTCTGCGCACTTCATCCGGATCGCCCTCAACAACTCTTCTTCAACCTCTATATTCAAATTCGCCATAGCTTACCCACCTTACCTACCTTACCCAAACCTGTCAATTGTTGACTTACTCAACTTACTTTTTTATTTTTTACAAACTACGTCACGCTAAAAGGCGCTATTGCCTTCGGGTGGGGGTAGGGGCTGGACAACCCAACCACGCTCGCGAGACGACAACGTACCCCCTACAGCATGGCGTAGACAGGTCTACAGCGTACGCCAAGGGGTAGGGGGTGCCCATTCTACAGAATCGGCGAGAAGTACGCCCTACGGGGCTATCAAGTGGCCTAGCGTCAACCCTGGGGAGGGTACCGCGAATCAGGGGACAATCGGCTGCCAATTCGCACACGATACGAAGACGAACCGAAACGACTGAAACCTAAGAGTCGTGCGTTCTTGAGAGGAATGCAGTGAGTACGGAAAGCGGGCCAGCAGCTAGTTGCGATGATCAGCAGATGCGCCGTAGAGATAACTGAAGAAGAGGGGAGACAGAGATGGGATGCGATGGTGCCTTGGCGTGGAGTTGAACCACGTACGCGGGCCCTAAGTGGGCCCCGCTCTACCGGTGAGCTACACAAGGCAAGGGAGAGAATATCACGTGAGATGAAGGTTTGGGCAGGAGTGCCAAATTGGGAGTGATAGCACGAAAGATGAGAAGAAAGTAGAGAAAGTGCTTGACACGTTCTCCTGATGACATGATATCAATATCATCAAGACCTGACCGAACTACGTGCGGCAGGCAAAAGGAGAATCGACACAATGAGTTACCTGCATAGCTTTATAGGTGGGACGCAAGAGAATCGAGCGAAAGAACCATTAACCATAGATCAGATCCAGCGGTATGCGCCGAGTGCGTTTGCGAGTCAGGCACACGAATCGCGGTCAGAGCGTTACACCTACATTCCGACGGCGAATGTAATTGAAGGGATGATTAAAGCAGGGTTTCAGCCTTTCAGCGCGTCGCAGAGCCGATCACGGATAGCTGGCAAGTCCGAGTATACAAAGCATATGATTCGCTTCCGTCATCCTGATTTTGGCATGACGCGCACGGTTGGCGAAGTCTACCCGGAAGTGGTTCTAATCAACTCACATGACGGAACCAGCGCTTACAGGCTCATTGCAGGGATGTATCGCCTAGTGTGCTCGAACGGGTTGATGGTTAGCGAGTCGGAGATGGGTAGCGTCAACGTACATCACAAGGGTAATATCCTCGAAAACGTGATTGAGGGCTCATTCCGAGTAGTAGAGCATTCGGCGAACGTTTTGCAGTCGGCACGATCCTGGGAAAGGTTGCAACTGTCGGACGGTGAACAAAAAGCCTTTGCAGAGGCAGCGCATACCGTGCGATTTGCGGACTCGGAGGGCAAAGTCAATACGCCGATTACAGCGTCCCAGTTGTTAGCGCCGAGACGCAGTGAGGATACTGGCGCGGATTTGTGGCATACGTTCAACCGCGTGCAAGAGAACGTCATTAAAGGCGGACTACACGGCGTCCAACGCGATGGTCAGGGACTCAGGTTGCGAGCCGTAAGCACACGTCAAGTCAAGGGAATTGATCAAGATGTAAAACTCAATCGCGCTCTGTGGCAGTTGGCTGAAAGGATGGCAGAACTGAAGGCTGTAGCAGCCTAGCGGCATCTTAGGGCCTTCCATCCAAAATTGGATGTTGAGGCTCTAGGGAGTCGCTACGGCGAGAGTGGGGAAGAGCGTTCTGCGTTCGGCACCCCATGAGAGTCAGCTTACTAGAGCCGGATATCGCTGTAGTGACTCAAAAGCCTCAACCAGAGGCAAGGAGAAGCAACATCATGTCAATTAACTGGGAACCAGAAAACGAGAACGTTCTAGCATTTCCTCAAGACCCAAACGCCGATCCGATTGAGTTTAAGTACGCACTGATCTTGGTCGACGACTCGCCAAGAGACCCACGGCGTTGGCTCTTGCCAATAGCTATCGCGTGCTTTGCTGTCGCTGGGGCGATTGGGTACTACGTAGGGGGTTTGCTGTGAGCACACAACTCTGTCAGCCCAGTCTCGCCTTTCCCCAAAGCCTTAGCGAGAAATACGTGCCCAACGCGATTGCCGAGTTCGTTGGCCTTGAGAAACCACGTAAGATCCTTAGCAAGTTCGTCGCGAATCCCTACCCTAGCGCTTGGTTGTTTGTCGGCAACTCAGGCATCGGTAAAACTACGATGGCCCTGGCAATGTGCAAGGCAGTCGCGGGGGAATTGCACCACATTCCTAGCCAATCGTGCGACGTGGCCACCGTCAAAGGCATTACCGACACGTGCCACTACTATCCACGCATGTTCGAGGATGGCTGTCCTGCAAGGTTCCATTTCGTGATTGCCGACGAAGCGGATCAGATGTCAAACGCTGCGCAGCTCATGTTCTTAAGTAAACTTGATGCGACTGCATTTCCTCCTAACACAATCTTCGTGTTCACCTGTAACAGCGTGGATCGCCTTGAGGATAGGTTCCTGAGCCGATGTCGGCGTGTTGACTTCTCCAGCTACGGCATGAACGAAGGCATCTCCGAACTGCTGCAGCGAGTTTGGGACAGAGAGACCGATAACCCAGTCGACCGGCCAAACTTCGCAAGGATCGCCAAAGAAAGCAATAACAACGTGCGCGATGCGCTGATGACACTCGAAGTCGCAATTATGGCGGCGTAAACCTTCCCTTCTCTGGGCTGTCTCCAGTCCTGGGGAAGCGCGTCGGTTGGTAACCGATCAGCTAGGGTGCGCAAGCCCTAGCGCACAAATCAGTCTAATTTTGGATGTTGGAGGAAACGATGACTAATGCATGGGTTTACCAGAGCTTTGAACCTGGACTATGGACCGTTGGATTCTACGACCCGAGTGGCAAGTGGCATCCAGAATCAGACCATGACACGCGAGACGAAGCTATCAAACAGGTGAATTACCTCAACGGCGGCGAAAGGGTGGTTACTTAATGGAAAACCACAGGCAGTACACTGGCACGCTGATTGACGACTTAATCCAGACGGCTAACCTGGCGGATGACGGCCAACTCGCACGCATCCATCTCGTCGAGCAGTTGTATCGCGAGTACGAGGTCGCCGCTTGCACAGTGTCCGTCGCACATACCGAAGAACATCAACGTGAAGCCAAACGAACCTGGGAACGCTACGAGACGGCACGCCTTGCCACTGGCTGCGAGATACGCGAGTGAAAAAGACTCTATTGGTTGCTCTCCTAATCGCCGCAGCATTAAATGCTACTTTTAATCACTGGGATCGAGCTAACTTCTTTCTACTCTTGTATCTCGCAGTGAAATACGACCAACGTTTCCGGGACCTGTGAATATGAACCTCATCCTCGAACTCGCCATTCTCGCTTGCATGATGTCGGGCAACTGGACACAAGCTGTGTTCCTCTTCCTAATCTTCATGTGGATGGGCAAGCAAGCGAAGGAAAAACAGTGATTACCCTTCAGTCAAAAGCCAAGTGGAAGGAATTCAATCATCCGATGGGCGGCAAGTGGTATCGCTGGGGCGATCTCTCCGTGTGTGTCGGCACGCCAGAAGTGGAAGGCTCATGGCACATTTCCATTTCGCATCCCTACCGCTATCCAACCTGGGATGAAATCTACACAGCTCGCTACGACTTCATGCCACATGAAATCAACACAGCAATTATCCTGCCTCGCAAGAGTGAGTACGTAAACATTCACCCAAACTGCTTTCACGTTCACCAGTTGCAGGATGCAGAACTTCCAAAAGGTCTGATCCTGTGATTCGCATCATCACCATCGAAGCGAAAGAATGCCTTTGCTCACTGTGCCCGCACATCTGGATTACCCTCAACAAACATATCCCAACAATCTGCCCCAACTGCCGTTCGCGACAATGGAACGGAAAAAAGAAGTACCGCGGCCGTCCACCGATTGAAGACACCATGATCCCTTTACCATCACCGAAGAGGGTACGACTATGAGCGAACTCATATCCGCAGTCTCCTACCTCCGCGTCTCCGGCGCTGGACAAATCGAAGGGGATGGCTTTCCAAGACAACGCGCAGCCATCGAACGCTATGCCGCTCACAACAACATCGTTGTCATCGACGAGTTTGTGGATGAAGGAATCTCCGGCACTACGGAACTCGAAGGGCGTGTCGGACTCGCCGCTTGCCTGGAACGAATCGAGAACAACGGCGTCAAGCTGGTACTCGTGGAATCGGCAGATCGCTTGGCACGCGATTCCATGATTGCCGAACTCATCGTGCGCCAGTTCCAGAAAGCTGGAGGCCGCGTTATCTCCGCATCTGGTAGCGTTGATTTGACGGCCGGCGACGATTCCAATCCAACCGCGAAACTCATCCGCCAGATCCTTGCATCGGTCGCCGAGTTCGACCGTTGTGTGACTGTGCTCAAACTGAAGGCAGCAAGGAACCGCATCAAAGCGAATGGGAGACGGAAAGATTCACCAAAATACTCTGACGACCCAGCAACTAACAAGCGTGTGGAAGGCCCGAAGCCCTACGGCACGCTGCCTGGGGAAGAGGGCATTCTAACCCATATTCTCGATATGGCAGCCCACGGCGCGAAGGCAGATGTAATTGCTCAGCATCTTAACGAGGACGATGAACCAACCCGCTTCAACAAGCGCTGGCATGGCGGCACAATCCAAAAGATTTTAGATCGACAACGGAAACACCCAGAATGAAATTCTTCAAGGGTGCATGCATAGGCTTCGCCTTGTGCGGATTTACCGTCCTCATGGCATTAGCTCTGGCATACCTCATCACCGGCATCGTAACCGGATGGGAGCTGTGGGTGCTCAGAAGTTTACCGCTTGATATTCTCGTTTGCTTATTTATGGGATGCTGGTGTGCGATGTTTGAACGATAATTTAGATCGACAAAAACACTGCGCACGGATTGCGCCTGTCACTTCCGCAAGTTCGTGAGTACAATCCAGATGAGCGAAAGGAGGTCTGGCATGAGAATGAAGACTGCCGTCAAGGCTGGTTCTGTCGTTTGGGGCAACTAAAAAGCAACATCGGAAACGAATTATGAATCCAAATGCCGCTTCGCACGAGGCGGCATTTCTCTTGTGAGCGCTAGGGTACAGACAGAATATTAGCTTTTATGCAACATACGTCCCATGAATCAGTCTCCGATTCCAACCGCCTATCGAGCCTGGTGCCATTACTGCGATGTCGGCTTTCTCACTGCCGAACTCGCCAAAGAACATTTCCGGAAAAATCTCGCGATACACAGCAAAATCGTAGCCATTCGCACCAAACTACGCATGCAACAACTCGGATTTGAACTGGAGGCCGCTTCGTGATTGGAACAATTCTTCTGGTTTTCGCTTTTGTCTTAGCCTGCCTAGCTGCCAAGAATATCGGCGCTCCCAACTGGGCGCTAGGATGGGTCGCGCTAGCTTGCTACTTCCTCAGCTTACTACTCGGCACGTTCGGCCATCCCATCAACTTGCATCAATGAAGTGGGGCCCCAGATGGAAGAATTCTATTGTGTCTGCTACAGGTATTTGCAGCCAGTCGAAGTCAGAATGGAAGTTCAGCGTCCACAATCGGCTGACGAAGCAACGGTGGTTCTGGCGGCAGAGCTTCCACGATCTCTATCTCAGCGCGCGGCGGGTTCCCGTAAAGTTTTGTCGCGTGAATCTCCGTCACTTGCGAATCGTCTTCGTAAGCTATTCCAGTTAAGGAATCGAGCACGGCTCTAACGCATTTGTCGATATCGGGGCGCGTAGTTTTCTCCGCCAGTTTCTTGACCGACTTCGGTCGCGCAAAATAGAACACAACATTTAACCGCATCGGAACCCCGCGTCCTGCGCCACTTTCACCGCCTCTCGCCACTAAACACGCTCCTGAAACTTGCTGCTTCCACGGGCGCGTGCGCTTGTTGTCGCTGGTCAGCACAGCTCGTTTCCAGTTCTTGGGAATGAAAGCGCGAAGTGAACCTTGAGGGATGGGCTCACCGATCACAGTGAATTTCATTTCACAACCTCGAAGCTTGTATCCGTTCCAAAAGCAACTTTATGATTGCGCGCCAGCAGAACGGAACTTGGATTCGCGGACTGAAGCGACCAAACTCTATCTCTCACACCAGCAACAATGCAATCGGAAAGCGTGAAAGAAAGTCCTAAACATTTTGCCGGTGCCCTCAAGCGTTTGTGCAGTTCGCCTTCAATCACCACCGACTCTCCGTGGATGTACACACGGTCGATGACACCAATGTTCCTAGCATTAAAGTGCCCAGCGTTTTTCTGATATTTCAACGGCTTGCCAACCAGTTTGCGAAGTGACGGCACGAACTCTCTAGGAACGAGAATCGGGTGGGGCTGGTAAATCCCTTGCACCATCGGAAACTTGGAACTAGCTTTCCCAATGGGGCACAGCACCCCTCGGAAGCGCTTCACGCCATCGCTCCCTGTAGGCACTCAGCCAACTGTAAGACTACCCCAGGGGAGGTCTCCAACGCCTCAGCTAGTTTCAGGAACGACGTTAGTCCTGGTACACACTCCCCCCGCTCTACCTTGCTTACCCAAGGCCGCACCGTCCCATACTTTTTCGCTAGCTGTTTTTGCGATAACCCGCTGGCAAGCCTCAGCAGCTTCACAGAGGCCGCTACGGCTTTTTCCAGACTCAAGGGCGTTGGACTGGGCAAAGTCGCTACCACGGGGCTGCTAAGTGGCTTTACGGGGTATTCTACGAACGGTAGGTGGCAGCGTTTGCAGCGCTCGGAAGAGAACTGGTTCAAATGGCAGGATGGGCAGCGAGTCGTGGCACGTCCGAAATTGGACATTGGCGAAGGGATAACAACAGCAACACTCACACTGTTGCCTTTCGCTGACTCCCTAGACGCATGTTGCACTCGTAACGCATCGCACGGTTTAACCAGTTGCCTTGCTCGTCTTCGATTCGATCATCTCGGTCCTTGCCGCGTAGGGCGTCATGCTGGAATGTCACAGTTCCCATGAGCCCTGGCATTGTCAGCATGAACCGAAAGCAGCCGCAGGCACATAACCAAAATTGCCGGATCGCCATCGCTTCGCGCCGACGCTTGTACTCAGCCTTGCCTTTTTTGGTTTCCAGGCAGATTTCTCGCCCATCGGGAAACTTGCGGTAGGTCTCGTTGACGATGACTGGAACCAAGCCATCAACCTCTGCTCAATCAAGCGCTCAGCATAGTCAGCCACACAGTTAGCGAGTTCGGGAGGAATGGTGGCCAACTTAGCGGCTCGGCGTTTACTTGGCAGCCAGCATTCCGGTGCCGCATTGCCTGGCCGGTCCGCCTGCATCGTCCATTTCGTCTTGGTGATCCCTTCGCCCACGATGGCTGGCACGCCTGTTCCCCATAGGTAGCACGTTCCACAGTGGTGCTCGGACTGC
>Ga0179587_10000842_pt1 | contig 13334 bp, 11 predicted proteins | sample CZODoug2_1_08_16_FD_185932 | JGI IMG/M metagenome (GOLD analysis project Ga0179587, IMG submission 185932) | Vadose zone soil fungal communities from Angelo Coast Range Reserve, California, USA - CZODoug2_1_08_16fungal | ecosystem: Environmental > Terrestrial > Soil > Vadose zone | place: USA...
CGCCCAGCCGACGCCAGTTGCCCGCACACGCGTGGGATAGATCATGGAGCTGAGCGCATGCAGGCCACCCTGCCCGGCGATGACGCCGGCACCGACGAAGAAGACGACCACATAGAGCCAAGAGGATTGCAGATCGATCAGCCCAAGAGCCGTGACCGCCATCGTGGCCAGGATGCCGGTGAGCGTGAGCACCTTCGGGGCCCCGTAGAGGTCGATCAGGCGTCCATAGACCAGCATCGCGACAATGCCGCTGATCGAATAGAATGAGGTGATCGCGGCTGCATGCGCCAGCGAGAGCCCGCCGAAATTCCGCAGGAAGGTCGGAAGGAAGGCTCCCAGCAGCGTGATCACCAGAATGTTCATGAAATAAGAGAGCCAAACCAGCGGCGTGATCACCGCGCGTCCATCCCGGAACAAGGCCGCCACCGGCATGCCGGTCGAGGCCGGCTCGGCGAGCACGAAGCGTTCAGCGCCAATCAGCGCCAACGATGGGTCGAGGCGCCGCAACAGCGCCGGGATGCGCGGATCGCGCGCGTTCCTCTGAACGCAGAAGCGAATCGATTCCGGTAAGGCGAAATAGAGGATCGCCGCCATCCCCAACGGCGCCAGGCCGCCAACCCAGAACGCGCTTGGCCAGCCGTAGTTCGCGACCAAGAGCGCCGCGACCGCGCCGCCCGCCGCGGCGCCTACCGTGTAGCCGATGAACATCCAGTTCACCATGGTGGCGCGCAGACGGTCCGGCGCGTATTCCACCGTGATCGCGATGGCGTTCGGTATGAGGCTGCCGTAGAAGAGGCCAGCCGAGAAGCGTAGCGCCACGAGGTCGCGAACGGAACCCGCTTGGGTCGCCGCCAGGGTGAGCAAGCCGAGCAGGACCGCGGAGGCGAGCAACAGGCGACGACGGCCGTAGCGGTCGGCGAGCGGGCTGACGATCCAGCTGCCGAGCGCAAGCCCGATGCTCTGCACCACGAAGACCGACGTGATCGCCGCGGGCGCAACCCCGAAGCTCTGCGCGATCGGCTGCAGCAGGAAGCCCATGACGAACACGTCATAGCCATCGACCACCATGATGGTCGCGCAAAGCAGCATGACCATGAATTGGAGCGTGCCAATACCCCGATTGTTGATGAACTCTCCGACATCGAAAATCGTTTCCTGCATCACCTCCTCCCACGCGTGTTACTTGTGACATCTTGGCGTCTGCTCAGCGCACTATGATCAGCGCATCGACCGCGATGGCTCCCTCTCGTTCCGGATAGACAATGAGCGGATTGATCTCGATCTCGGCGATTTCCGGGTGCGCCAGAACGAACCCGCCAAGGCGCGATGCAATTTCTGCCACGGCATCGAGATCGACCGCGGGCGAGCCGCGGAAGCCGGTCAGCAATGCGGCGGCCTTGAGGGCACGCAACTCGCGGACGATCGCCTCGACTGCCAGGTCCGGCGGCAGGACGCGCACATCGTGCAGCACCTCCGCCCAGATGCCACCGAGGCCGATGACGAGAACCGGTCCCCAATCCGGATCCCCGCGCGCGCCCACGATGAGCTCGATGCCTGGACGCGCCATCGCTTCGACCAGGACGCCATCGAGCGCAAGCGCCGGGCGCGCTCCACCGACATCGGCATGAAGCCGCCCCCAGCCCTCCGCCAGGGCCGCGGCATCGGCAATCCGCAGAATGACGCCGCCGGTGTCGCTTTTGTGAGGGAGCTCCGCAGCTTGCGCCTTGAGGGCGACCGGAAAGCCGACGCGCGCCGCCGCCTCCAGCGCGCCCTGCAGATCCGTGACCAACGCGCCCGGCGGGATCGGAATGCCGGTCCGCGCCAACAGCCCCTTGGCGGCGTGCTCTGGAAAGACGCCCGGCGGCAGCCGTTTGTCCACATCTCCGCGGTCGGGATGGGCGTGCCCTGCAGGCTGCGGCGATCGAAGTGCCGCCAAGCGGGAACCAACTCCCGACAGGCTGGCGAGCGCACGCAGCGCGCGTTCGGGCGAGCGGAAGAAGGGCACGCCCAGCCCGCGCAGCTTAGCGATGATCTCTGGGGGGACTTCGCAATCCTCGCCCAGCATCGCGAACACAACCGGCTTCGACTGTTTGAAATCTTCGAGCGCCCCGATGATCGGCGCCATCTTGCGCGTGCTGTGCGTCGGGCTGCTCAGCACCACGGCCAGCACGAGGCTGCCAAAGCGATCGTCGTCGAGCAGCAGCTTGATGGTCTTGCGATAGAGATCCGGATCGACCAGCGACTGTGCGGTCACATCGAGCGGGTTGGTCGGCAGGATGAGGCCGGGCGCGATGGCGGCGAGCGCCGCCATGGTGGCAGGCGACGGCTCCGGCAGATCGAGCACGCAGGTCTCGCAGAAATCGAGCACCATCGCCTTGAAGGCACCGGAATCGGAAATCACGGCAGTGCCGTTGCGCGGCGGCGAGCGCCAGCGGATCAGGAGCTCACCGAGATCGATCAGCTCTTCCAGCGACTCGACCACGGCAACGCCTTCGTGCGCCACCAGGGTGTGCATGATCTCGTAGTCGCCGCTCAGAGCGCCGGTGTGGGTCTTGGCCGAGACGCGCGCCGCCTTGCCGCGACCCGGATGCAGGAGAACGATCGGCTTGCCGGCTGCATCGGCGCGACGCGCCAGCGCCAGGAAGCGCTTGGGATGACGGAACTGCTCCACCAACATGAGCAGCACATGGGTCGCATCGTCCTCGATCAGATGCTCCAGGAAGTTCTCGGCACCGTTGAGCGCCTCGTTGCCGGTGGAGATCGAGTAGGAGATCGCGATCGCGCGCGCATGCAGCGCCGCGCGCAGCACCGTCGCCATGGCGCCGCTCTGCGATACGATGCCAATGGCGCGGCGCCCGGCCGGCGGCACCGGCACGCAGGCGCTGAAGGTCAGCGGAATCCCGTCCACATAGTTGATATGCCCCAGGCAGTTGGGGCCCGCGATCGCCATGCCGTGGTCGCGGGCGATGCGCGCAAGCTCGGCCTGCAGCGCGCCACCTTCAGATCCGGCCTCCGCGAACCCGGCTGCATAAATGATGACGCCGCCGACGCCCTGCCGGGCGCAGCCGGCGACGGCGTCGAGCACGCCGGCGCCCGGTATGGCGAGGGCCGCACAATCCACTCCTGCCGGCAGGGCCAAGGTAGAGCTCAGGCAGGCGCGCCCGTCGATTTCGGAACGACCGGCGTTCACCAGGTGGATGTCGCCGCGGAAATCGAAGCGCCGCAGATTGGCGAGCAGCCCCGCACCCAACGAGCCGGGCGAGGGCGACGCCCCGACGATGGCGATCGAGCGCGGCCGCAGCATGCGCTCGATCGCCGACCGCACCGGAGGCTCGGGCGCCGGATCAGGCATCGCGCTTGTATCCAGCGAGCCCGGGCCGGAAGCTCTTGTCATCGAGAAACTGCTTGAGCCCCTTGGCGCGGCCGTTCTCGCTGTCGAGGAACCGCGCCTGGGCGCTCTTGGCCATCAGATACTCGTCCGACATCTCCCATGACATGAACTGCACGTGACGCACCGCCGCCTTGGCGGCGCGCAGCACCGTCGGGTTCTTGCCGGTGAGCTCCTTGGCGAGCGCCGTGGTGCGCGCGCGCAGCTTGGCGCGCGGACAGGCCTCATTGACCAGGCCCATCTCGGCGGCCTTGCGGCCGTCGAAGGTGCGGCCGGTCATCACGTAATACATGGCGTTGCGCAGATTGAGGGTCGCCACCACCGCACGGGTGACATTGCCGCCCGGGATGATGCCCCAATTGATCTCCGAAAGGCCGAACTGCGCGTCTTGCGCCGCAATGGCGAGATCGCAGGCGACCAAGGGCATGAACGCGCCGCCGAAGCACCAGCCGTTGACCATCGCGATGGTCGGCTTCGAATAGTTCATGAGCATGCGCCATTGCCACTGCCAGGCCGAGCGGCGCGCGCGCATTTGCCGCGCATAGGGGAGATGGTCGACATCGCGGAAGAATTCCTTGAGGTCCATCCCGGCCGAGAAGGCATCGCCCGCGCCGGTGAGCACGAGCACGCCGGCCGCATCCTCGAGCTCGATCGCATCGAGCACCTGGATCATCTCCACGTTGAGCGCCGGGTTCATGGCGTTGCGCTTTTCCGGGCGGTTCAATGTGACCCAGGCGATGCCGTCGGCAATCTCGACCAGCACGTTCTTCCATTCGCCGATTTTGTTGGAGCTGGCCTGTCCGGATGGCTTGCGCTTCGCCATGAATCTCTCTCCCGATCTTGCCGCGCGCCCGCTCTCCAGCGCCCTGCGGCGGGCGCGGCGAGCGGTGCCGGTCGGGGACAAAGCCTATTCAATTACAAGCCAACACGCTCCAACTAATTTGCCCGGCCGCCGGGTCGGTGGCGCGGACTCTGCACAGGAGCGCGGGCGCGAATTTGGTGCGCAAGTCCTTGCAAAGAGTTAGTGAGGAACGGACACTTTCAGCCCCAATCGTGCTAGCTTTTTGGAAGATCGGCGCGGCGCGATCCCTGAACTGGTCGTCTAAGAGAACATCGGTCATCTAAGAGAACATCGTCAAATGCGCCGTATATCCTCAAGCCCTTGGAGAGCCGCAATGAGCGATGAGACAGAGCACACGAGACGCTGGCTGATCAATGCGAGCGGCGTGGCGATTTTGTCGAGCGCCATTCCGATTGCGCCCCCATACGCGCAAACCGCTGCGGCGGCAGCCCCGAGCGTCCCCGCGGATGCGGCCGAGGATGTAACTCCCGTCTCCCCGGCCACAACCGCGCTCGCCGACTATGTGGCAAAGGCGCTCGATCGCGAGTTGCCCGCCGAGACCGTGGCCAGGACCAAGTTGCATGCGCTCGACACTCTGGCCGCGATGGTATCGGGATCGCGTCTCAAGCCAGGAGGTCTCGCCGCCCGTTATGTGGACGGCCTGGGCGGCAAGCCCCAGGCGATGGTGATTGGCACCGGCATCGTGACGTCGGCCGTCAATGCGGCGCTCGCCAACGCCATGGCGGCCCATGCGGACGAAACCGACGATACCAATCCCTTGATCGGGCCGGTTCATCTGGGCTGCGGCGCCGTGTCGGCGGCGCTTGCCACCGCCGAGCTCGCGGGACGAACCGGGCAAGACCTCCTGCGCGCCGTGACGGTCGCCTACGACGTCGGCGCCGGAATAGGCTCCGCGCTCGGCCTCGGTCTAGGACCGCGGCGACAGCATAGCCCGTCGTGCCTGATGACCACCTTCGTGGCCGCCGCGGCTGCCGCCGCGACGCTGCGCCTCGACCCGCGCCAGGTGCGTCATACGCTCTCTTATGCGGCGCAACAGGCATCCGGCATCGGCTTCTGGACGCGCGATCACGAACATGTCGAGAAAGCGTTCGATTTCGGCGGCATGGGGGCGCGCAACGGTGTCATGGCGGCCACCATGGTGGCGCTGGGCTTCTCGGGGGTCGACGATCCCTTCATCGGCGAGGAGAATATCTACACGGCGTTCGCCGAAAAGCCGGCGCCGGAAAAACTCCTCGCCGAGCTCGGGTCGAGCCACGCCGTCTTCGGCACGACGATCAAGAAATGGACCGTCGGAGCGCCTCTGCAATCTGTGCTCGATTCCGTCGCTGCGCTGCTTGAGGATCCCGGCGTACGCGCCGACAACGTCAAGCACATCAGGGTCGACATGCCGACCGCCAGCATGCGCATCGTCGACAACAGCACGAGCCCCGATCTCTGCCTGCAACACCTGGTCGCGCTGATGATCGTCGACCGCGGCGCTAGCTTTGCAAGTGTCCACGACGTGGCGCGCATGAGCGACCCCAAGGTGCTCGCCATTCGCAAGCTGATCGAGCTGGTGCCGAGCCAGGAACTGCAACTGGCGGTGCCGGCGCGCCAGGCGATCGTGCAAATAGAGACCGCGGACGGGCGCTCGCTCAGCCATCGCACTACCGTGGTTCGCGGCACCGCGGGCAATCCGATGGATGCAAAAGAGATCGAGGCCAAAGCGCTTGACCTGATGGCGCCCGTCCTCGGCGCCGACCGAGCCACTGAGCTCATCGCCACGATTGGCCATCTCGAGCGCATCGACTCGGTGTCCAGTCTGCGCCGGTTATTGCAAGCATAGCCATTCGGCCGCGTCGACGAGGTGCGCGGCGGGATCCGAAACCCCGCGCAATATCGGTGAGGCAGCTCAATTTGCTCCGGCCGCAGGGTAGACGGCGCGGACTTTTTCCAAGAGCGCGGGTGTGAGGCTGTTGACTTGGCCCACCAGCTTCCGCACCTCGTCGCCGCTCATCGCCGTGACGCCGAGGCGAATTCTCTGTGCCTCGGCGAGAAATTCCGGGTCCTTCATGGTTTCGTCGAAGGCGCGACGCAGGACGGCAAGGCGGTCGGGCGGAACCCCGGGGCTCGTGAAAAAGGCGGTGCCGACCTCGCTCGCATTCATGATGGCGCTGAGCACCGCCCGCTCATCGTCGTTGCGGGCGAGCTCGACGGCGGTCGGGATGTCGGGGAGCTCGGGGTGCCGCTGCAAGGCGAACTGCACGATGATGCTGACAGTCTTGTCGCGCAGCCAGTCGGGCTTGGCCACCTTCACGGCCGACCAAGCCGTGGAGTGACCTTCGACCTCGCCACGTTCCATGGCCAGCATGGCTTCGTTGGAACCCCGATAGCCCATCACCAGCTTGAACTTGGTTCCGATCACGTTGTTCAGGACGGTCGGATAGATCGAAACGGTCGATCCGGCGCCGGTTCCCGACAAAGTCGATTCAATTCTCTGCGCGTCCGCGATGGTCTTCACCGGCGAACTCCTCCACATCATCACGATGTTGATGAGGCTGTCGACACGACCGAGCCAGTTGAGCTCGGCGGTCTTGAAGCGGACGCCTTGAGAGCCGAGCCTTTCGTCAAGCGCCAAGGTCGGCGCCCCGAGGCCGATGATGGTGCCGTCCTTGGGCAGCGTGCTAAAGATCCGATTGACCGCCAGGAAGCTCCCGGCGCCCGGCGCGTTCCTGGGCACGACGCTTGGGGCTCCCGGGATGTGCTTGCCGAGATGGCTGGCGATGAGCCGCCCATAGGCGTCATTGCTGCCGCCGGTCGGATAGCCGATCTCGAGATCGAGGAGCTTGCCCTTGTAGAACTGCTCGGGGGTTTGCGCGAAGCTCCGGCCGCCCGCGCCCAGTACCATCACGAAGGTGAGCGCCGCCAAGGTAAGCGCGACCGCCCTCGCGCGCCGAAAACCGTGCATGTCGACTGCTCCCCTTTTGGTCACCGCCTCGGGCCAATCCCGGGGTCATCGCCTTGATTAGCGCGCAACCCGGCTGAGTGGAAGCCGGGCAGATCCAAACGATGAGTGTCAATTTCGATAGCAATTCCGATTTCAAACGCAGATCAGGCGCCGTCGACGGAATGGTCGACGGCGCCCGAAATTTGCCGGCCGGACACAGGGGAGGGGCATGGCGGCCGGATACAGCAACAATGCACGGCGCGTCTGATGGTTCCATTTTCGTAGGACGATCGCAGTTTCCGGCTCCTGGAACTAACAACGCTGTCGCGAGTTTGCGAACTGGGGAGAACACAGGAGAGGCCAACCAATGCGACCCTTCCAAACAATACGACCCTTCATGCTACTAGCAGTCTCTGCAATCGCCCTCTCGAGCGCGTCATTAGGTCAGGCGAATGCCGGGACCTCGAGCGGTGCGGCCGATCTGCGCGACGCGGCCGCACAGCTTCGCATCACGGAACCGATTGCCCGCGTGTGCCGTGAAATCTGCCGCGAGAACGTCTGCCGGACCCGGTGCATCAACGAGCGCGACCGGGACGAGGTGGTTCACGAGCGGATCTATCGCGACCGTGACGATCATCGCGACCGTGACGAGCACCGGGATCGAAGACCCGGCGTGGAATTGAACCTTCCGGGCGTCAGCATCGAGGGACATTGAAATCGAGGGACATTGAAACAACAAAACCCGCCGGGCGCGCGCTCGGCGGGTTTCGCAAGCGGCCAGCAACGTTACTTGACCTTGAGATTTCCCGCGGACTGCTTGCCGCGATCGGTGACGATCTCGTACTCCACCTGCTGTCCTTCATTGAGCGAACTCAGGCCCGCCCGTTCGACCGCCGAAATATGGACGAACACGTCCTGCCCACCTGCTTGCGGCTGAATAAATCCGTAACCTTTCTGCGAATTGAACCACTTCACCGTGCCGAGCGCCATGTGTCATCTCCGAGTTGGGAATCGAGGATAGCCTGTGGGCGGCGAAATGCCAATCGCCATCGCGGGGAAAGGGCGGGGAAGCGCCCGGGATGGATCGCAGCATAACCGCCGCGGCGGCGGTGCCCCATCGTCGCAGTGGAGCTTGATGTAGGATCGCGCCGATCAAGTCAGTCGATCAGGAGAAGCAGGCCATGAGCCTCAGCCCGGCGATCAACTTCCTGATTGTCCTCGTCATCGGCGTCGTCGCTGGTCTAATTTTCGATCGCTTTGCTGGACCCAACTGGTTCAAGCGACGGATCACCGGGGCCATGCCGAGCATGATTACAAGCGCACTGGTCGGTGTGGCAGGGGCATTCGTGGGGTTTCATCTTGCCGAAGCGCTCAAGCTCACCGTGGAGGTCGCTGTCGTGGCGGCCGCGGCGGGCGCCGCCGCCGTCCTGTTCGGGTGGCGGACGGTGCGCTAGCCGCTCCCGACGCAAAATTCGTCTAGCCAGAGCCCCCGCAACGCATCGGAAGCCCATTCGCAACAATGCCGCGGACCGCCTCGCCGGACAACCGCGTTAACGATTGCACGCCGCGCCCGCCGGTCGTATAGGCCAGGGCCAGATAGCGCAAAAAGTTGCAGCGAGGATGAAATGACCTTTGGGAAAAGGATCGTCGCGCCATCCAAGGACGCTCAAGCCGAACAGGATTCATGTCCCCATTGCCGAGGTACGGGGGTCATCAGGGCGCGCGGACAGCGGAAGGTCTGCGTCCCATGCAACGGCACAGGGAAAAAGCCGGACGCTTCAAACCAAACGGATCAGACGGATCAGGTGGAATAGGCGGACCGGCGGGTCGCACTGTTGCGCCGGCTCGAGCCGGGCAGGCTTAAGGTTTTTTCCATCGGACCCGAACGCAATTTCGGCAACGTCTTTGACCTATTGTCTTCGCGCGGGTTCAGCATAAATGAACCGCGGCTTTGCATCGCATAGTATTCTTGCTCTATAGAAGGGCCATATGGAAGGGCCGGTCCGGGCGGTCGACCGGTGCCGCCCGGCCCCGTCGCGCGGCGAAGCGCTGCACAAATTGCCTGAACATGATCCGACCCGGCAGCGTTGTTGTTCTTCCTCTGCTTGCATTCAGTCATGGCGGTCGATGAGTTGATGATGTTGTCTCTCAATCCGATGAAAACGCCGCCCGAAGCGGCAACGCACATTCCCACCTCCCTGGTGCTGCAGGATCTGCTTGACGAGGCGCCCGCGGATCATTTCACCCTGGAATGGCTGATCAGCAGCCTGCCGGAGCGCTCCTTCGGCGTCGTCATGCTTCTCCTGGCCGTGCTCGCTATGGTGCCGGTCGGTTCGATCATCCCGGGCCTGCTGCTCGCAATTCTGGCAGCGCAGATGACGGCAGGTCGCCAAAGTCCCGTCTTTCCGCGCCGTATCGCCGCCCACCCGCTGCCGACGCGACACCTCGTGCGCATGGGGCGACAGCCCATCCTGGTCCTGAAGTATCTGGAACGGGTCATCCGCCCGCGCTGGCCCACGCCGTTCGGAGCGACCAAGCGCGTCATCGGCGTCGCCGTGCTGCTGCTGACCAGCCTCGTCCTGCTTGGCCCTTTGCCGCTGAGCAACGTTCCGCCCGCGGCCGATATCGCGCTGATCTCGCTCGCCTATATCGAGGAGGACGGCGTGCTGCTGACGATCGGGCTCTTGGTCGCGCTGATCCTGCTGGCGATCGCATCGGCGGCCGTATGGGGAGCGGTCGTCAGCGCGATTTGGATCGGCCGGATCTAGAGCATGATCCCGAAAAGTTGCAGACCTTTCGAACAAGATCATGCGACCGAACAAATACTTAGAGCGAAATCGCGATTCAATCCGGAGCGATTTCGCTCTAATTTCGCACCGGCGCTGCCGACCCACAGCGCATGAAACCATGATAGGCTGCGGCTGGTCGACGGTACAGAGGGCTGCCGGCCCCGAGCAATTGGTTTCTTCCTAGGGACCGGCAGCAGTCGAAAAATTCATTTTTCGGCTATCCAAGCCGCGACGATCTCTGATTTTGCTGGCATAATCGCCCCATAGTGCTCGCCATGAGGGGGGAATCGCGATGCTTGTGCTCCTGGTCAACGTTCTGATCATCGTCGTTGTCGGCGCAATCTGCTTCTATCTCATCGACAAGTTCGTTCGCGACGGGCGGCTGGCCAACCTGCTCAAAATCCTGGTTGTGCTTATCTGCGCCGTGTCGATCCTGCGGATGCTGCTTCCGTTCTTGGGACTGGGCGGGCTGCTCTAGAGCATGATCCCGAAAAGTTGCAGACTTTTCCGACAAGATCATGCGGCGGACAAATCCTCAGAGCGAAATCACGAATCAATCTGAAGCGATTTCGCTCTAAGCCAAGGAACGCAGCATGTAGGATGGATTGAGTTCATAAGGGCGTTTACGCCATAGCCTGCGAAACCCACCGGCGGCGTCGATGGGTTTCGCGAAAAACTCAACCCATCCTGCGGTCTTCGCCCGCGCCGTGCTATTTGGCGACCGAATCCTTCGCCAAGATGGCCACGGCTTCCTGCACGGTCGTCATGAATTGCGCCGGGAAGATGATGGTCGAGTTCTTCTCGATCGAGATTTCCGCCATGGTCTGCAGGGTGCGCAACTGGAGCGCCACCGGATGCTGCGTGATGATGTCGGCCGCTTGGCCGAGCTTCACCGCGGCCTGATATTCGCCTTCGGCCGCCACGATCTTGGCGCGCCGCTCGCGCTCGGCCTCGGCTTCCTTGGCCATGGCGCGTTGCATGTTGTCGGGAAGCGTGATGTCCTTGATCTCGACCGCCGTCACCTGCGTGCCCCACGGCTCGGTGTGGCGATCGATGACGTCCTTGATCTGATCGTTGATGCTCGCGGTGTCCGAGAGCAGCTGATCGAGGCTGAAGCGTCCGACCACATTGCGCACTGTGGTCTGGCTGATTTGACTGATCGCATTGTAGACGTTCTCGATCACGATCACGGCCCGTTCCGGATCGGAAATGTGGTAGTAGGCGACGGCCGCGATGTCGATCGAGACGTTGTCCTTGGTGATTATCTTTTGCGAGGGGATTTGCATCGTGACGGTGCGCAGGGATACGCGCACCATCTGCTGGATGGGGACGAAGACGATCGTGAGGCCAGGCCCGCGCACGCCGCTGAATTTTCCCAAGAAAAACACCACGCCGCGCTCGTACTGCCGCAGAACGCGCAGCGAGGCGAGGCTGTAGAAGATGAGCGCGACGACGATGAAGAGCAGAAACATCAATGCACTATCGCATGAACCAAGATGGCGGTCGAGCACCCAGATTGGGGTCTACAATTGAGTCTCCGGAAGCAGCTTGCGGACCCGCATCGCCGCGAAACGTTCGGCTTCTTCGGCCGAAAGGTCCACCTCCACGATCGTCGCAAAGTCGAACGTATTTGGAAGCCGGTCATCGGCCGGGATCTGCACCCTGCAACGCTTGCTCAAGCCTGATTCCGCCTCCTCCAGGGAAGGGTAGAGGGACGGCATTTCGCCCTGCTTGATCATTTGCCGAACGTGCTCGGACAAGGCCTGGCGGAATTTCTCGCGCGCCGGCCACACCTGGACATCGCACCCTTCACATGAGGGAAATTGCGCCGAACGCACCGCATACATGCCATCTCGCAGTCGCAAAACGTAGCCGATCGAGAAATGGGCCATTCTGGCGCCCCTGAAAGAGATTGATAGATTGTACTATACTCGAAGCACGTTTGACGCACGCCCCTCGCGAACACCTCGAACACCGGTGGCGCGAGGATCATGGCTCAATCGAGGCAAGCCACAAGCCCGGCCTCGGTAGCCGAAATCAAATCCGTCCCGGAAGCTGTCGGCGCGGGATACCGAACAGATCCAAATTCACCGACGGCCGGTATCCGGCGGCACGACACTCGCATTTCGGATCCTGATGCGCAGATGCGGCAAGCGCGTCCGGCATGGCATTTCCGGCATCAGAAATCGAGATCGGCGCTCCTTGGCGGCCATTTTGCCAATCGGACCGAGCGCGTCGGTTCACCGTCCTGATCGCAAGCGACCCAGTAGCCCGAGGCTGCGCTAAATTGGCGCAGCCACAATAAAATACGTTTCGTGCCGCATACTCGCGCGCCTGTCGCAGCAACGAAACTCAGCAGCAACGAAAGTTAAGTGATTGTATGAGTGGTCGGAGTGGCAGGATTTGAACCTGCGACCCCCACGTCCCGAACGTGGTGCGCTACCAGACTGCGCTACACTCCGACTGAAGCCCGGTCTTATATCGAGGGCCTCCCATTGCCGCAAGCGCCGAAGGCGAATGCACGGACACGAAAGACCCCAGGACCGCCCAATGACCGCCGAATCGAGGACCCGCATTCTCAAGGCCACAGGGGCCGCTTCGGCGGCAATGGAGACCGCTTCGCCGGCAATCGAGGCCGCTGCGCGCTGCCTCGCCGAGGGCGGCCTCCTCGCCTTCCCGACCGAGACCGTCTATGGGCTCGGCGTGGATGCCCGCAATGGTGAAGCGATCGCACGGCTCTATGAGGCCAAGGGCAGGCCCGCGTTCAATCCGCTCATCTGCCATGTCCAGGATCGGGCCGCGGCCGCCAGGCTCGGCGATTTCGATGCCGCCGCGACGCGGCTGGCGCAGGCGTTGTGGCCGGGACCCCTCACCCTGGTGGTGCCCAAGATCCCCGACTGCGGGGTCGCTGAGCTCGCGACCGCCGGGCTGCAGACGATCGCCTTGCGGGTGCCCGCCCACCCGGTCGCGCATGCCATTCTGGCGGAATTCGGCAAGCCGGTGGTGGCGCCCTCCGCCAACCGTTCCGGCCATGTCTCGCCGACGACCGCGGCACATGTGCTGGCCGACCTGAGTGGCCGGGTCGACCTGATCATCGACGGGGGAGCGACGACGGTCGGCCTGGAATCCACCATCGTGGCCTGCCTCGATCAGCCGGTCCTGCTGCGGCCCGGCGGTGTACCGCGCACGGAGATCGAGCGGGCGCTCGGACACGCGCTCGTCGAAGGTTCGTCGGACGGGCCGGTCTTGGTCGAGGATGGCGCAGTTCCGACCGCACCGGGCCAGCTTGCCTCCCACTATGCGCCACGCGCAGGCCTGCGCCTCGATGCCTGGAAGCTGTACCCCGGCGAGGCGCTGCTCGCCTTCGGC
>Ga0179587_10000844_pt1 | contig 13328 bp, 10 predicted proteins | sample CZODoug2_1_08_16_FD_185932 | JGI IMG/M metagenome (GOLD analysis project Ga0179587, IMG submission 185932) | Vadose zone soil fungal communities from Angelo Coast Range Reserve, California, USA - CZODoug2_1_08_16fungal | ecosystem: Environmental > Terrestrial > Soil > Vadose zone | place: USA...
GGCGCCATTTTGCGGTAATCGGCGCGCCGATCTGGCTCGACGGGGGCTGCTGGCGCGTCTACCGCGTCTGGACCTACTGGGGATGGAGCTGGCGACGGGTGTGGGTGTGCGGCTGAGATTGTCGCGCTTCGATGCGGCGCTCCCCGAAGCGGCGCATCCTGATCGCGGCCATTGTTTCGAGCGCTTTGCCGACATGAATGCTGATCGCGGCTTGGACGACAATCCAAGTCGCTATCCAACACATATAAACATCGGGGGAAACACATGTCGCATCGAGCGAACAGGCTCGCGATCGCCAGTGCGGCCGCGTTGACCATCGTGGCCTCGGCGCAGGCTGCCTCGGTTCTGTTGCTCGCGATGATTCCGGTGCCCGGCGAGCCGCTCGAGTCTTACGACATCGGCATCGTTAATGAGCAGACCGACCGCTCCAACAAATCGATCGACATTTTCGATGCGGTCAAGAATACGTTCGTGGGTCGCGTCCCGGGCTTTGTCGGCTTCACCGGAAGCGGCGGTACGATGCGAGGAACGGGCTGTTCTACGTAGAGCTGCCGGTGATTGACAAGACCGACAACAAGGGCGGGATCGCCGGCATCGATCCGCGCGAAGCCAAGGTGACGCGCCGCGGGGTGACGATTGCCCTCGCCGCGACATTGCCGGTCGCTGGCGGCCAGCCAGGGATTGCGGTCGACGGGCAGCGCGCGGCATGCCCACGTTCCCGCGAAGGAGCGTGTGAAGGAATAGCATAAGGGCCGCAACCGTCCCGGTCCGCTCACCCTGCGCGAGCCTGCCCCTGACTACGGTCGGGGGCGGCGCGAGCGGCGATGGCCTCACCGGCGCGAAGGCGGGGCTCGGGCCGACCGCTTGTACACAATGAGGATTGCGGTCCAAACTATCGCGACGGCGTCCTTGCCGGGACATAGGGAACGTCGCATGAAACGTCTTCTGCTCACCGCGCTGCTCGTGGTTCTCCTGGCCTGTGGGTATTTCTTTCGCGGCGCCTTCTTCGATACGACCGAAACCCGAACAGCACGCCCGGCTGCGCCGCAGCTCGTCGTAGCGGACGTCGCCACGCAATCGCCGACCCCGATCCTGGTGACCGGGATCGGCACCGTGCAGTCGATCGCGACCGTGATGGTCAAGTCGCGGATGGATGGCGAGATTGCCAAGGTCAATTTCGAGGAAGGCCAGGAGGTCAATGAGGGCGACATTCTCTTCACCCTCGATGACCGTGCGGTCCGGGCGCAGCTCCAGCAGGCCGAGGCCAATCTCGAGCGCGATCGCGCTCAGCTCGATCGCAATCAGCTGGAGGTCACGCGCCAGACCGAGCTTGCGCACCGCGGCGTCGCGTCGGCGCAAAAGCTCGAAGACGTGAAGACCAGCGTGGCGGTCTTCGAGGCGACCGTCCGCGCCAGTGAGGCGACGGTCGAGAACGCTCGCGCCAACCTGAACTACACGACTATCCGGGCCCCCATCACGGGCCGGACCGGTTCGATCGCGCTCAAGCGCGGCAATGTCGTCAAGGCGGTAGATACCGGACCCGCGGTCATGCCCCTGGTCACCATCACGCAGCTGCGGCCGATCTATGTCGGGCTAACCGTGCCGGAACGCTATCTCGCCGATCTGCGTGCCGCCATGGCGGCCGGACCGGTGCCGGTGGCGGTGACGATCCCGAGCCAACCGCAGGCTCCGATCAGCGGGACGCTCACCTTCATCGACAATCAGGTCGATGTCGCGACCGGCACGATTTCCCTCAAGGCGAAATTCGCCAATGATGACGACCGGCTGTGGCCGGGCCAATTCGTCAACGTCACCTTGACGCTGGGAATCCAGGCTGACGCCATCGCGGTGCCGAATGCTGCCATCCAGGTCGGGCCGAATGGCCCCTATGTGTTCGTGATCCGGCAGGACTCGACCGTGGAGCTGCGTCTGGTCAAGCCTGATCGGACGGTGGAGGACAAGACCGTCGTTGCCAAGGGGATCGCGGCCGGCGAGCAGGTGGTCGTCGACGGGCAGCTGCGGCTCGGCAATGGGACACGCGTCAATGTGCAACGGCCGCCCGGCACGGCGCCGAAGGCGCAATCCACTCCGGTCGCGGAGCGCACGCCATGACGCTTCCCACCCTCTGCATTCAGCGCCCGGTCATGACGACGCTGTTGACCCTGGCGATCGTCATTGTCGGAATTGTCGGCTACGGGTTCCTGCCGGTGGCAGCGCTGCCGCAAGTCGATTTCCCGACCATCGCGGTATCGACGAGCCTGCCGGGCGCCAGCCCGTCCACGATGGCGGCCTCGATCGCGACGCCGCTCGAACGCGAATTTTCCGCCATTGCGGGCATCGATTCGATTACATCGGTGAGCGGCCTCGGCACCGGCCGCATCACCGTGCAGTTTAACCTCAATCGGAATATCGACGCCGCCGCGCAGGACATCCAGGCCGCGATCGCGAACGCGGCCCGCAAGATGCCGGTCGAGATGACGACCCCGCCCTCCTACCGGAAGGTGAACCCCGGGTCGGCGGCGGTCCTGCAGATGACGCTCACCTCGGCGACCCTGCCGCTTTCGACGCTCAACGAATATGCGGAGATCAATATCGGGCAGCGGCTATCGACGCTCGCCGGCGTAGCGCAGGTCACCATCTTCGGTCCGCAAAAATACGCCGTTCGGGTTCAGGTCGATCCCGACTTGCTTGCGATCCGAGGCATCGGGCTCGACGATGTGCAAAAAGCATTGGCGGCGGCGAGCTCGACCACGCCGGTGGGGGCGCTCAGCGGACCGCAAAAGGCGGCGACCCTGCAGGCCGATACCCAGCCCACCAATGCGTCCGGCTACGAGCCGCTGATCATCGCGTATCGCAACGGCGCCCCGGTCCACCTCAGCGATGTTGCCCGCGTCATCGACGGCGTCCAGTCGGACAAATCCGGGAATTGGTACAACGGCCGGCGCGCCATCACGGTCGCCGTCTCCCGACAGCCGGACGCCAACACCGTCGAGGTGGTCGAGCAGATCAAGGCGCTGATCCCGGTGTTTCGCGCCGAGCTTCCCGGCGCCGTCGAGATCAACGTGCTCAACGACCGCGCTGCGCCGATCAAGGCCGCGGTTTCCGATGTGCAGCGCACCCTCGGCCTCACCGTGATCTTGGTGGTCATGGTCATCTTCCTGTTCGTCCGACGGGCTTCCGCGACGATCATTCCGGCGCTGGCACTGCCGGTATCGATCATCGGCACCTTCGCGGCGATGTATCTCGGCGGTTATTCGCTCAACAACGTTTCGCTGATGGCCCTTACGCTCGCGGTCGGATTCGTGGTCGACGATGCGATCGTGATGCTCGAGAACATCGTCCGCCACACCGAGATCGGCACGAGCCCAATGGAGGCGGCACTGCAGGGCTCGCGCGAGATCACCTTCACCATCATATCGATGACCGTCTCGCTGGTCGCGGTTTTCATCCCGGTGTTCTTCATGGGTGGCGTGGTCGGGCGCGTGTTTCATGAGTTCGCGATCGTGATCGGCATGGCCATCCTGGTGTCGGGCTTCGTATCATTGACCTTGACGCCGATGCTGTGCAGCCGATTCCTGCGGCCGGCCACCGCGCACCACGATAGCGGAATGTTCGCGCGCGCCCTGGAGCGGGGATTTGCGGCTTTGCTCGGGTTCTATGAGCGATCGCTGCGATGGGTGCTTCGTCATTCACGCCTCACGGTCGCAGTGACGCTCCTCACGATCGGGCTCACCGGATATCTGTTCTACGTCATTCCCAAGGGCTTCTTCCCGATCGAGGACACCGGCTTCATCGTCGGCGGGACGGAGACCGCGGAGGATACGTCCTATGGGGGCATGGTGGACAAGCAGATCCAAGTCGATGCCATCATCCGGTCCAATCCTTATGTCGTGGCCTACAACATGGAGGTCGGCATCGGCGGAAGCCGATTTGGAATCAACAGCGGAGACCTGTACATCGAGCTCAAGCCGCGCAACGAGCGTCCGCCCATCGCTGAGGTCATTCAGGAGCTGCGCCGGCAGGTCGGCGCAGTGACGGGAATCAACGTCTTCTTGAACCCCGTCCAGAACCTCAATATCGGCGCGCGTCCGAGCAAGAGCCTCTACCAATACACCCTGCAAGCCGGCAACCTCGAGGAGCTATTCCGATTTGCGCCCCTGGTCGACGCGGCCATTCGCATGCTGCCGGTTCTGCAGGACATATCCTCCGATCTGCAGATCAGGAGCCCACAGGCCATCCTCAACATCGACCAGCAAAAAGCCGCCTCCATCGGCCTCACGTCGGAGCAGATTCGCACGACGCTTTACGATTCGTTCGGATCGCGGCAGGTCGCGACCATCTACACCGCCAGCAACGACTACGCGGTCATCCTGGAGCTTGACCCGAAATTCCAGGAGAATCCGCAGAACCTATCGAAAACGTTCATCCGCTCGACATCGGGCCAACTGGTGCCGCTTGGAACCGTCGCCACCGTGAGCCAAGCGGCGGGCCCGCTGACCGTGAACCATCAGGGGCAGCTGCCGGCGGTGACCATCTCATTCAATCTGGCGCCGGGGGTCTCGCTCGGCGATGCGATCAATCGAATCCAGGAGATGGAGCAACAATTGGTCTTCCCGCCGACCATAACGGCCGGCTTCGCGGGTACCGCGCAGGTCTTCCGGCAGTCGCTGCGCGGACAAGGCTGGTTGTTGCTCGCGACCGTCGTCGTCATTTACATTGTGCTCGGCATCCTCTACGAGAGCTTCATCCACCCGATCACGATCCTTTCGGGGCTGCCGGCGGCCGGCGTCGGGGCGCTCCTGACGCTGTGGCTGTTCAAGATGGATCTGAGCGTGATCGCCATCATCGGGGTCATCATGCTGGTCGGCATCGTCAAGAAGAACGCCATCATGATGATCGATTTTGCGATCGACGCGCAGCGCAACCTGGGCGAAACGCCCGAGCGGGCGATCTATCGGGCGTGTGTTCTGCGCTTCCGTCCCATCATGATGACGACCATGGCGGCGATCATGGGAACCTTGCCGATCGCGTTCGGGCTCGGGGCGGGGGCCGAGATGCGCCAGCCATTGGGCATTGCGGTCGTCGGCGGGCTGCTCACGTCCCAACTCCTGACGCTGTTCATCACGCCGGTCATCTATTTGTCGCTCGAGCACGCCCGCCGTGCGGTCATGGGTGCGATCGGCCGCGCCCCGCCGGTGCGGCCGGCGTCGAGCCAACCGGCGGAATAGATCGGCGTCTTTTGCCCACCGGGCTTTGGCTGGCATCGAATCTACCGTTGCGGTTTTCGATCGGCCCGGGACCGGCTATTATTGATAAGGTAGGAGGGCCGGTATCCGGGGACCCGGTTTTGCCGCAATTTCGAGGCTCCTCAAGCAACTTGGGCGGGAGAGGGATCATGCGGAACGCAGTGCGCTTTGCGGGCGCGGCCTTAGTGGCCGTGGTTTTGCTTTCACCGGCACCGGCGGCGAGCCAGAGCTTCCTCAACAATCTCATTCCGGGGAGGGGAGACTCCAGCTCCCCGGAGGCGTGGAAGGTGTGCGAGGGCCAGGATGGCGCTCCGCTCGACAAGCAGATCGAAGCTTGCACCGCGGTGATCGATATCGGGGGAGAGTCGGACACCGTCACGGCCGGCGCCTACACCAACCGCGGCAACGCGCTTCGCGAGACCAGCGAGATGGACCGCGCCATCAAAGATTTCAACAAGGCGATCGGGCTCGATTCGAAGCTCGCCGACGCCTTTGCGGGCCGTGCCGCGGTGTTCGTCCTCAAGGGGCAGTTCGATTTCGCGCTCCTCGATTACAACCAGGCGATCAAGCTCAATCCGAAGCATGTCGACACCTACTATTTCAATCGCGGCACCACGTATTCGCTGCAGGGCCAGTACGACAAGGCCGTCCAGGACTTTGACCAGGTGATCCGCACAAATCCCAAGAACTCGGCGGCCTTCAACAACCGTTGCTTCGCGCGCGCCAAGGCCGGCCAGGCCCAGGCGGCCCTGCCAGATTGCGAGGAAGCGCTGCGCTTGCGACCATATGATGCAGAGTTTATCGACACCCGCGGTTTCGCCAACCTGAAGCTCGGCCAGCTCGACCGCGCCATTGCGGACTACAGCGACGCGCTCGACATCAATCCGCAGCTCTCAAGCTCGCTCTACGGCCGCGGCATGGCGCGGCTGAAAAAGGGCGATAAGCGCGGCAGCGCCGACATAGCGGCCGCGAAGGCGATCAACGCCGACATTGTCGCACAGTTCGCGCGCTACGGCGTGAAGTGATTGTGCGTGTTGCGATTGATCAACAAATGGCCGTCTCGGGGGTTGACTGAAGCGCGTTGGCGACCCGAACAAAGTGGTTGTGAGCGCAGCGACGGCGAGCTAGTGTTGGTATGAGAGTGACAACACTCTTGATTGTAAATCAGAGACACCGGGAGGAAATCCATGCGTATCTTTACTCAATTCTTGCTCTCGGCCGCGGTCGGAGCGTCGGCATTCGCCGGCGTCGCCAACGCCGCCGAACTAAGGCAAATCGGGACCATCTCGATTCCTGGAGCGCCTTTGGATTCGTTCGACATCAGCTTTATCGACCAGGCGACCGGCCGCTACTATTTGGCCGATCGCAGCAACAAGGGGATCGATATCGTCGATACCAAGACCGGCACCTATGTGGGTCGGATCGAGGGCATGATTGGCCCCATCATGAAGAAGGACGGAACCTGCTGCAACAATGACAAGTCCGGTCCCAATGGCGTCGTGATCGCGGGCAAAGAGGCCTGGGTGGGCGACGGCGACAGCACCGTCAAGGTCATCGACTTGAAGTCGATGAAGATCGTCGACACGATCAAGACCGGCGGCGAGGCCCGCGCCGACGAATTGGCCTACGATCCCAAGGATCAGGTGATCGCTATCGCCAACAATGCCGACGAGCCGCCGTTCCTGAGCTTCATCTCCACCAAGCCGGGCCACAAGATCCTCGGCAAGCTGGTAATGGAGCACTTCTCCGACGGCATGGAACAGACGGCGTACAATCCGGCGGACGGGTTGTTTTACACCGACGTTCCCGAGCTCGACAAAGACAAGACCAAGGGCGCCTTGATGGTCACCGATCCGAAGACCCAGAAGGTCGTCAAGATGATCCCGGTCGACAGTTGCATCCCCCACGGGATCGCGTTCGGAAAGAACGGGATGGTCTACCTCGGCTGCAACGCCGGACCCACGCGCCTGGGGCTGCCCGCCAAGCAGGTGGTTGTCGATATCAAGACCGGCAAAGCCACAGATATTACCGGCATCGGTGGATCAGACGAATCGGCCGTCAACAACAAGCTGGGTCAATACTACTCGGCTCTCAACGGCAATCCGGATGGGCCCATCCTGTCGGTCGTCGATGCCAAGACCAATCAGCTCGTTCAGAAAGTCAAGACCGGTCCGGGCGCGCACTCGGTTGCGGTCAACGAGTCCAACGGCCGCATCTACGTTCCGATCGCCACCCAGGCCGCGGGCTTGACCGGCGGCTGCGGCTGCATCGCGGTCTACGGCGCGGAATAGTCCGAATTACATTCGCCGACCTTGTGATGCGCGGGCTTGGGCCCGCGCATCATTTTTTTTCGGCACGTCCGCACCCCGCTTGATCGAGCCCGATGGGCACGCCACTGCGGGGCTCTTGCCTTGTCGCAGTTTCGGCCGGAAGACCGGATCCCAGCTCGATCAGGCCGACGGCATGCTTTTTCTGAAAATGCTCTATTGCCCGGCATGCACCCTCGTGCGCTCGTGGTGCAGGCCACGGGCTTGATCGCCGGGTGCAGGTGTGCACCATGGCGCCGATGACGCTCACACTCGCTCGGCCCGGGGAAGCCGCCATGGAATGGATCGTTGCGCCTTCGGCGGACGAACGGGCGCGCGGGCAATTGTCGCCGCAGGCCCAGCACGACGCGCATGCCGCCTTTCGCAAGCATGGCTGCCTTCTGCTGCCCGGCGTGTTGCCGGTAACGGTCATCGAGGCCATGTATCAAGACTATGTCGCGCGCTACGGCGCGCTCGATGCGCGTGGGATGCTCGAACAGTCGCAGCGGCCGATGCCGAATCCGATCGGGGCGCGTGGCGAGGCGCGCTATGAGATCACGGTGCGCATGAACGGCGCATTCGGCGCGCCGGTGGTGTTTGCGAACCCGTTCCTGTACGGAATTCTGGCTCCGCTGCTCGGCGGCGACATGCAGCTCAACAGCTTCACGATCGTCACATCCTATCCGGGCGCATCGATGCAGCAGATCCACCGCGACCACGGGCATCTGTTCGTCAACGAGCCCGACGTTGGCCCGAACCTGCCGGTCTACGCCGTCAACGTGGTGGTACCGCTCATCGATGTCGACCTGAAGACCGGGCCGACCGGCGTCTGGCCCGGCTCGCACCAATGGCCCGCCAGCATCGAGGCACAGCCCGACGGCATGACGGCGTGCCCCATCCGGCGTGGCGACTGCATGTTGTTGGACTATCGCACCCTGCACACCGGCCTGCCCAACCAGGGCGCGCGCGTGCGGCCGGTCCTCTACATGGTCTATGCGCGCGGCTGGTTCTTCGACGACGCCAATCATTTCGGCGTCAACACGCCCGACATGTCGCTCGAGGACTACAAGAGCGTTCCCGAAGGGGCCCGCATGCCCCTGCACCGAGCGCTGTCGCAGGCGATGCGCAATCAAGCACGTGAGATCGAGCGCAATGGGCGCGCGGGCGGCCGCACGCGCAATCCCAACGATCCCTCGAGCTGGGGCAAGGTCGGACGCAACGACCCGTGCCCGTGCGGCTCGGGCCGGAAGTACAAGCAGTGCCACGGGCGGACGTGAGCAGCGTCGGCTATCAACAGAACTCCTCCTCGATCAAGCCGCTGCTTTGTGAAACCTCCGTAAGGTCGGGAACAAAATCATGCCCGCCTTCGTTTCATCTGTCAGGGCGGCCCCAGTCCGGAAAATCCGGCGACCCGGGATGCCCAATGAACAACTTGGAGGTAAACAATGTTGACCAAGACCAAGATTGCTCTGGCGGCGGTCGTTATCCTCGGCGCTGCATCCGCCGCCCAGGCGAATGAGCCGCGTGATGAATACGGGGGATACAAATACGGTCCCTACGGGCAACGCATGGGGACACATTCCCACTGGGGTGCGCGGCGGGGGTTTGACTTTGGCTTCGCGTTTGCACCCGGGCACGCCCGCGGCTGGCGTCACGAGCCGGATTGGAGATACCGCTGGTAGGCCGAAGGCAATTGGAGTGATGTCACCATCGACAGGGGTTCTGACTGTCGATGGATCGACCCGGCGATGATGGGTGCGACCGGTTTTCGGTCGCACCTCTCGGCCGTGATCCGATCCCAACGTGTTGCGGTTTCCGCGCCATTTCCCGATTTCACCGCCGCACCGATCAAATCCGATCCTGACGTGCGGCAACATGACCATGTAGACATGGCCTCGGACTGGCATGGCCTCGGACATGGCCGTGACCGATTTCGAAGCCATGCCGATTTCGAACGCGCTTCGGATCGCCCGCGATTTTGGTGGTAACGGTGCGGCCCAATTGCCCAATTGCGGATTGATTGGGCCGAGCATATGGATATGCGCGCGCGGATCGGACCGTTGGTTGCCAGGGGGAGTTGCTGATGGATTGGGTCGTTGCCGTCTCGGCGAGCGAGACCGCCAGTGGGAAGCTGGCGCCCGAGACCGATGCTGCGGCCCGCGCGGCCTTGCAGGAGCACGGCTGCGTGCTGCTGCGCGGAGCGTTCCCGCCCGCCACCATCGAGGCCATGTACCGCGAATATGCGGCGCAGCTCGGCACGCTGGACTTGGCCGCGATGGAAGCCGAGTCGATGAAGCCGCCGCCGAACCGGCTCATCGGGGTAGGGCGGGCGCGCTACGACACCACGCTGCGCATGACCGGCGCCTTCGGCCGGACGGATGTCTTCGCCAACGATCTTCTCATCAATTTTCTCCGTCCGCTGCTCGGCAAGGACGTGCGTCTGAACAGCTTCACGGCCGTTGCTTCGTATCCTGGCGCGCCCGAGCAGGCGCCGCATCGCGACCACGACCATCTGTTTCCGCAGCCCGGCGTTGCCGCAAACTTGCCGGTCTATGCGGTCAATGTTGCGGTTCCGCTCATCGACGTCGATCTTGAGACCGGCCCGACCGGGGTTTGGCTCGGCTCGCACCGATCCGGGCAGGTTGTCGCGGTGCTGGGCAAGGATATGAAGGCATGCGCATTGCAGCGCGGCGACTGCATGTTGCTGGACTATCGCACGCTGCACGCCGGCATGCCCAACCGTAGCGGGCGGGCGCGGCCGATCGTGTACATGGTCTATGGGCGCCGGTGGTTCTTCGACGACGTGAACTACATCAACCGAATCCCTTTGGACATGACGCTCGAGCATTACTATGAGCTCCCCGAAACCGTTCGGCCCCTCCTGGTCCGGGCCTTCTCCTACGCGATGCTTACGCGTTGGCACGAAGCCGACGTACAGCCGCTTGCTCGGTAATCCTTCAAGATCGGATGGGAGCCGCCGATGGATTGGGTTGTTGCCGTTTCGGCGAGCGAGAGCGCCAGCGGGGAGCTCACTCCCGAGAGCGCGAGCGCGGCGCATGCTGCCTTCGATGAGCACGGCTGCGTTCTGCTCCGCGCAGCGTTTCCGCCCGCCACCGTCGATGCGATGCATCGGGACTATGTGGCGCAATTCGGATCGCTGGATTGGGTCGCGATGCAACGGGAGTCGGAGAAGCCGCCACCGAACCGGTTTCTTCTGGTCGGAGGAGCGCGCTACGACATCACTCTGCGCATGACCGGCGCCTTCGGTCGGCCCGAGGTGTTTGCAAACAGCCTCCTGCTCAAGTTTCTGGGTCCGCTGCTCGGGGAGGACATTCATCTGACCAATATCACGGCCGTGGTCTCGCACCCTGGTGCTTCGCGACAGCACTTTCACCGCGACCATAACCATTTGTTCTTCAACCCCGGCGTCGGCCCGAGCCTGCCGGTCTATGCCGTCAACGTGGCGGTGCCGCTCGTCGACGTCGATCTCAGAACAGGGCCGACCGGGGTTTGGCTCGGCTCACACCGATTGGCGCAAGGCGTCGCCGTGGAGAACGAGTCCATGACGGTATGTGAGCTGCGGCGCGGCGACCTCATGCTGCTGGACTACCGCACCCTGCATGCCGGCCTGCCCAACGCGAGCGGGCAGGCACGGCCGATCGTCTACATGGTTTACGCGCGCCCGTGGTTCTTCGACCAGCAGAACCATGTCACCCGCATCCCGCTGGACATGCCGTTGGAGCACTACGCTTCGCTGCCCGCATCCGTTCGTCCGCTCCTGGTCCGGGCATTTTCCTATGCGACGCGTGCCCGCTGGCACGAAGCCGACGCGCCGGGGCGCGCGCCCCAGCGTCCCGCGCCGTCGGCAACTGCGCCCGCCGGCCCCGATCCGGGCGCCGGCAAGGTCGGGCGCAACGACCCGTGTCCCTGCGGCTCCGGCCAGAAGTACAAGCATTGCCACGGACGATTGGGTTAGCTTGGCAAGGGGCCTTCGGCTACGGGGCGAAAGACGCGGTAGGGATCAGTCCGCCGCGGGTCGCCTGGCGCGATCCGGCATGGCGCCTGACCATCAAACAGAAGATCTCACGGAACAAGCATCGGCTTTATCGCGCCACGGCTTGTGTTTCGGCGCGGGAGAAGTTTCTTGGAGGGCGCGGTGCCGCGCGCAATCTGACGACCTATGGGCCTTCAAGGGCTGCCGGTCCAACGTGACCGTTCCTGAACGTGTCGTGGGCTGTCGCCCGGTAACGAAACTGCTTCACCGTTTCGGGGCGCGAAATTGCCGCCGGTAGACGCCGGGCTCGTCCGCCACCGCGGTTTCCTGCACATGGCTGATGGCGTCGCCGGCGATCATATCGAATTGGCCGGTCCAGAGGTCGCGCTTGACCGGCAGGCATTGTGCAATCGGAGTGCCCTTAGGCAGAACGCCCTGAAACTTGGGATCGCGCCACTGTACCGGAAAGTTGATGAAATCATTCTTGTAGAGATCGGTATCGACGAGCGCCGTCAGGGCGGTGAATGGCAGATCGTATCGGTTGACCGGATGTGTGACGAGCAGGGAATAACCGGGGGGCGTTTCGATCGTCCAGAAGTTGTTGAACTTGACGATGAAGCTGTCTTCGTCGAACAGCGGCGTTCCGACCACCTGGCTGTTGTCGTGGAAATAGAGCGGCGAGCGCGGATAGCTCGTGATGGCTCCGCTCGGAAAATCGAGGTGCCAGGTGAACGTCCCGTCCTCGATGTGAAGATCGGTCACCAGTGGAATGAGAAAACCGAAGGTCATCGCGTCGATGAAAGGCGGACACTTCTTGAGGGTCATCTGTTCCGTCTGCATGACGTCGCTGAATGCCTTCGCGGGCATCGTCTTGAACCAATCCGGGATTCCCAAGACCGCCGGAATCGGTCGCGGCAGGATGGCGTCCAGCTCGGGCGGACAACGGAACGTGATCGTCTGCGACAAGGCTTCAGGCGATGCCGCTTCAGGCGATAGGGTTTCATCTGTCATTGCGGCAATCGCTCCGGCGGGGAGGCCCCCACCCTATCCTTCCCGCAAGCCGGGGAGGGAGTCGGAGGGGGTCAACCCTCGCCCGCAAGCGGGGGAGGGTTAGGGTGGGGGCTGAGAAATCGGGCGGCAGCGCTTCGACGAATCCAGAATCGGCCACGGCCGTCAGACACCAGAGCTTTCAGGGCCCTGCCGTAATGTTGCGGCGCGGAGCGAACCATTGCACGCAGGCTGGCGATGGCATCGTCGGATTGACCGAGCTGCAGCAGACAGTGCGCCAGGTCGAGCTGTGCGCTGAGGTGGCCGGGTTCGATCGCCAGAACCTGCCGAAAGCGCTCGATCGCGCGCCCGATCTCTCCTTCATACAAGAGGGCGACCCCGGAGCCATGCAGGGCGCGCGGATGGCGGGGAGCGTTGACCAGGGCCCGCGCAAAGGCGACCTTGGCATTCTTCGGATCGGCGCGAATGATATAGAACCTGCCGAGATCCAGAGACAATTCCACCGACGTCGGCTCGGCCTCCAGCCCGCGCTTAAGGACGGCTTCCGCCTCATCAAACCGGCGCATCGAGCAGAGCAGGATCCCGAGCTCCTGAAACGCGGCCACGAAAGGCGGCTTGTATTGGATCGCGCGCTGCAGTCGCGCCAGCGCCTCGCTGGCGCGCCCCGATTCCAACAGCGCCTTGCCCAGATGGGTCTCGATGTGGGAATTGGTCCGTTCGCGTGCGGCCTGTTCGAGTGGCGCGACCGCCTCGCGCGCACGTTCCTGCATCAGC
>Ga0179587_10000845_pt1 | contig 13325 bp, 14 predicted proteins | sample CZODoug2_1_08_16_FD_185932 | JGI IMG/M metagenome (GOLD analysis project Ga0179587, IMG submission 185932) | Vadose zone soil fungal communities from Angelo Coast Range Reserve, California, USA - CZODoug2_1_08_16fungal | ecosystem: Environmental > Terrestrial > Soil > Vadose zone | place: USA...
GACGCAAATGACGTCATTGACGAACCCCGGGCAACCAGAGAGCTGGTGGATGGGCATCAACGACCAGCTCAATGGTAAGGGGGAACGCTCGGCTCTCGAAGACGGTACCGAACTCATGATGGTCACATCTTGGACCGTATCCGCCGTACGTTTCATGATGTCACTGTAAGTTTTGCCAGATGCTTCATTCGCATTACGCGGCCTAGCGTAGTGACTGCGGACATACCGATGGTGGACTTCCGATCGGCGCCAAAATGAAGCTCTCACTCTCGCGCAGCTCGATCCTAACGGCGCTCGCCATCGCGATTCTGTTAGCGGCGCTGCCGAGTGCGATTGCAAGGCTGGTGCGGACTGGGGATCCCTACTTATTAACTCATCGATTCTTTGAGGACATGTTTGCGCGTCTTTCGGGAGCCGGCCGTTTACGTTTTATTCTGCAACCCGTGGCCGCGCTCCTGGTTGGAACACGTGACGGCATAAAAGACGCACGGGTAGGATGCCCACCTTTTTTGTCAGCGCTGGTGTCCCAACGGACGCGCAGGACAGATCTCCTACGAAGCGCATTTGCGTCGGTCCGCGACCTGGTAGCGATCGCTATAATTGTGGACGTCATCTCTCAATTCCTCATTTTCCAGGAGATTCATCCAGGAGCCGCATTAGCGCTTGGTCCCGTGCTAATCACCGTACCGTACTCGATATCGAGGGCCTTGGCGAATCGGATCGCCCGGAGACGGGGCCAGCAAGCGCCAGTCATTCGCCCAAGTTGATTTTCCCCGAGAAGTGGTCTCGCCGGGTGAAGTGGCAGGTCGCAATACGATCACCTCTTTAGAGACGCCGAGTCATATTTACTTGGGCCTGCTGCTTCTTTATGGATATGATTCGACAGCAGGTGCTATCGTAAAGGGCGCTTCGCGCATCGGGCCGTGGGTTCTTAATGCTTCATCCTGGAAAGACCGGTATATGAGTCGTGCGCGGTCGCCGCGTCGCCTGCGCGTCTAAACTCTTGTGGAAAACCGTTACTTTGTGATATATCGTCCGCCCTTGGGCCGAGACGGCCGCGCTTTTCGGCTGCTGGGCCAGGGCTCCTGAGGATGTTATGAAATTGCCCCGGGTGATCCTAGCCGATGACCACACCCTTATCGCTGAGGCTTTGCATCACCTTATTGCTCCTCACTATGAGGTTGTGGCGACCGTCGCCGATGGTCGCGCACTCCTGGATTCCGCTACGCGCCTTAACCCCGATGCGGTTGTGGTTGATGTTGCTATGCCATTGCTGAATGGACTGGAGGCTAGCCGGCAACTCAAGCAGAGGGTACCTGGTGTCAAAATCATTTTTCTGACCATGAACGAGGATCCTGAACTTGCTGTGGAGGCCATGAAGTCAGGTGCATCAGGGTACGTTTTGAAGAAATCTGCGGCGTCGGAGTTGCTTCAAGCTATTCAGTCGGCGCTTCGAGGTAAATCCTACGTCACCCAGCAGATTGCTCGCGGAATGCAGGAAGCCTTTATTCGGCATCCGCAGGGTAGGAGCCGCCATGAATCACTGACACCACGCCAGAAAGAAGTCGTCCAGCTGTTGGCAGAGGGGAAGTCTATGAAGGAGGCGGCGGATATCTTGCGAGTAGCGCCTCGGACTGTGGCCTTTCACAAATATCGTATTATGCAGGATCTGGGGCTTAGGACGAATGCCGATCTCATCCACTTTGCCATTAGGAGCCGAATTGTCGTGGGTGATCCAGACTCAAACGAATTCTCTCTTGGGCAGATGGGCCGTGCAATTTCCTCATCGCCGAGCGGCCGCGCGACGGCGCCTCCAAGAAACGGCTCGCGTTCCTGTCGGTCCGGTCTACGAGGGTCTCGGATGTAAGCGGTAACTCTGCAGTGCCTTCCAAGGATGAAACCCCATAGCGCGGCCTCGCCGCAATCAGTTTCTGTACTTCCGCGTGAGGCAGCAAGCGCGGCCCGCCAAGAGATTCGGCTGTGAGCAGGATGGTCGCGAATCGTTCCACGGTCTCCAGTCGTTGATAGGCGGTGGTCAGGTCTTGGCCGCAGGTCACCACGCCGTGATTCTCGAGCAGAATCGCGTCAAATTCCGTCGCTAGCGGCTCAAGACCCGCGCAAAGCTCCCAAGTGCCCGGTGTTCCGTATGGTGCCAAGGGGATTTTGCCGAGGCCCACGATTACCTCTGGAAGAACGGCTTCTTCGAGAGCACGGCCCGCGGCGGCAAATCCTGTCGCTATTGGGGGATGTGCGTGGCAGACGGCCTGCACGTCAGGCCGGAGCCGATAATAGAGGAGGTGCATTAGCATTTCGGTGGAAGGTTGCCTGGTACCGCAGAGAACCACTCCGCTTAAGTCGGTAACTAAGAGATCCTCAGGTCTCAGGTGCCCTTTGCACGCACCTGCGGGAGTCACAAGAATTCGGTCCCGATCGAGTCGTACCGATAGATTGCCTTCGCACGCCACGACGAATCCGTGTGCGTACATCTTCTGCCCGGTTTTGCAGATCTGGCGTCTGAGCTCGCGCTCCATCTCGAATTGTCCAATTCCGCTAGCCACCAAGAGAGATTTGGGCATCGAGCCTAGTCCTTCCTGCGCGAGCCGCGTGCCTATCTTGCAATCCTCGCGTTGCCGGTTAAGCGTCGTTTTACAGTTCGTTTGCCAAACATCTAAGACGGGGCAGGCTCAGCCCACCCCATCTCCCCTGCCTTCGACGTCGGGAAATTGAGATCTTCGCTTTCTCAGCCTTGCGACCCACTGAATCGCGAAGCGATCGTCCGTATTGTCATTACCGTCACAGATAGACCGCAGAACAGGGCGCTCAGCAGTCCAATGAGCGGCAAACCGCTGGCGGTCTTTGGCAGTAGTTTGGGTGCCGGCTCGGCTGCAGCTGTTTCAACGGCTGGAGCCGGAGCGGTGGGAACTGGTACCGTGACGATTAGAATCGGAACATCGGCTTTCGGCTGCGGTGGAGGGGGTGGCATCTTTCCGGTTCTCTTTATTTCCTCTGCAACAAGTGTTTCCGGAACCTCGGTCACCCTCTGTGCCTGGACCTTCATTCCCTTTTTGAGGCTCCAAGCATCTTTTTCTTCTCCGTCGACAACAAATTTTTGCCCCTTGGGAATCTTAAAGCTTTGGTTAGTGCCATTTTCCAATGTCAAGATAACGGTGCTGGGCGGTGCAACATGCCATACGGTCCCGCTCACTGTCTCGACCGTGGTGATCACTCTTGGTGTAGTGCTCGTGATGGTTTGCTTCTCCACCTTCATGCCGACCTTGGCGTTATGGATGTTAACCGGCTTTCCGTCAACCACAACTGTTACATTGTCTGGAATGTTGTCGAAATGCCTGAGCGTGCCGTCCTCCATCTTTATGACTGCACTATTTCCACTGAGATAGATGATTTCGCCGCGTTCTACCTGAACGGCCTTTGTTGTTTCACCTTGTGCTTCCGTTTTTTTTGTCTGCACTTGTGCGGCTGCCGACAGTGAAAGCGCGATAAAAAGAGCGCTGCCACCCAGCAGGCCGCGCAAGATCTTTCTTGACAGCCTAGTTGAGATCATCTTTTCTTCTCCTTATTTTTTTTGTCGTTGCCCGTTGAATTGATGTCTTCGCGGGCAAGGATGTAGGATTCGTGCGCAGGATCGAGCTGTGCTGTCACGATGTATCGTTTGGGGGCGTGGCCGACGAAATAAAAAGGGAAGCACGTTACCAGAGTCAAAATCGGCACTGCTGTAGGATTCAAAACGGAAGTATCCTCAGGCGTAACAATTCGAATTTGGCTCACAAAGTACCGATCTAAGTGTCCTGGCCGGACGACCTCAAGCACATCCCCTGGGGCTATGTTCTGTAGGCCTCGGAAAAAACCATCCCGGTGTCCTGCGATCCCGAGGTTGCCTGACGTCCCAACTTGCGCGGTCCCTAAAATTCTTCCAACGCCACGATTTAGTGTTAAGTCATCCGTGTCATTGAAGATCGGAACTTCAAGATTGATCTTCGGAATGCGGAGAATGGCCAAGGGCGCATCGGTCTTCTTAGTGAGGCTATCGTCGTAGGCCGAGATACGTTTGACCGACCATAGGCGAAAATCGACCGGCACACCTAAGACGGGATCCGGCGAAGCGGACGCTTTCTTAGAGGAGGCAGCTGCACTTTCTGCTTTAAACTCCGCGATAGCTGCTCTGGAGGCGATGGTCCTCTGAAGTCGGGCTGCCACCCACACGGTCATGAGCGTCAAACCCGTGGCCAGCAGCACGCGTTCGATTTTTTGAGTCCTCACGGTGTTTTCTCGCAACGCTCTACTTTAGAGCTTGTGCCAAACACGACGTTCCATGCCCAACCCTTTGCTGCAACTAGGAAGCAACTCGCATCAGTTGGGGCCACTGCGAAGTCAAGCATCGACTGCAAAAATGTTCCTAGCAGGTTGGTGGCATTGGCCATGACGCTACTTTGCTTCATCTCGTCTCCTCAGGTGTGAGCCGAGTATCGGGGTGCTGGGGACCACCTACGCCCAGCTCCGTTTGCGCCTGCACGATATGAAATCTTTTGTGCGTCGCAAACTGTCAAAAGTTACAGGGTCGGGAGCACAAATCTCCAAGGCTTCATCTGGTAGTTTTGCCAGTGTTCTGAGTCGCGGAGGCCAGCTATAGAAGAAACGAAAAGTGAACAAAGAGGTGACGAAATGGCAACGCTCGTCCGAAGCTTGCGGAGTCAACTGACGGCAGCATTCTGCTCGATGCTGCTAGTTCCTGGAGGGCCGGTAACGGTGGCCCAGACGCAAGAACAACAACAGGCGGCCGTGGCTGATGAGCAGGCTGCAAAGATCCCGAATGATCAACTCGATTCTCTAGTAGCGCCAATCGCCCTTTACCCAGATCCACTGTTGGCTCAAGTCCTTGCTGCATCCACCTATCCTTTGGAAATCATCCAGCTCCAGCAGTGGCTCACGAAGAACAAAGACCTAAAGGACAAAGCCCTGGCGGACGCGGTGCAGAAGCAAGCCTGGGACCCGAGCATTCAGTCGATGGCTGCGCTTCCCGATGTCGTGAAGCGATTGGCAGACGACATTGGGTGGACGACAGATCTTGGAAATGCCGTTCTGGCCCAGCAATCTGACGTGATGGATGCTGTGCAGCGCATGCGCGCCAAGGCCCAGGAAAAGGGAAATCTGAAGTCGACGGAGCAGATGAAGGTGGAAACAAAGACTGTCGAAAGCAAGAACGTCATTGTCATTGAGCAGTCTAAGTCCGAAGTCATCTATGTCCCCAGCTATGACCCCGTGGTCGTCTACGGCGCACCTCCGTACCCCTACCCGCCAATTGCCTACCCGCCACCTGGATATTACGCCGCGGGCATGGCTGTCTCTTTTGGTGTCGGGATGATGGTGGGGGCAGCCATGGGTGGAGGCTGGTGCTGCAATAGTGGCTGGGGTGGAAACAATAATATCAACATTAATAATAACAATAATTTTGTGAACAATTCCAACAGACAGAACATCAGCAACAGTGGAAATCGCACCGGAAATCGCAGCGGGGGCGGTAATAGCTGGCAGCACAATACCCAGCACCGTGGCGGTACTCCCTACGCGAACAAGGCAACGGCGAACAAATTTGGTGGCACAGCTCGTGGGGACTCGATGGGCAACCGCCAGGCGAATGCACGTCAGAATCAAGGTCAGAGGGGCGGGGGGCAGCAAGCCGGCACGATGGATCGTGGCGGCAGACAACAAGCAGGAACTATGGACCGTGGCGGAGGCGGCGATCGCGTGGGCAATCGGAGTGTATCACCAAGCGCCGGCGGCGGCTCCAAGGGAGGAGGCGGCGCCCTTGCCGGAGCTTCGAGTGGGAAGGGCGGCGGCAGCAGCGCGCGCGCGAGCAGTTCGCGGGGTTCCTCCAGTATGGGGGGGTCCCGCGGTGGCTCTCGCGGCGGTGGCGGGCGGCGGAGGTAATCAAACATGATCAAGGAAAAGCACATGAAGTCAAAAGTAGCGACGGCTCTTGAAACAATAATTCCTGGATTCCTCTTGCTGATTGCAGTGTTCTGCATTGCGGCGACACTCTCCAGAGCTGGGAAACAATCCGTACAGAAAGCATCCACGCGATCACAGCCAGCGCCGAAAGCGTTCGCGACACCGAAGCAAGCCTCCGAAGCGTTGATCCAGGCGACAGCGACTTTTGATCTACCGGCTCTGAAGGAGATTCTTGGCCCGGACGGTGAAGATCTCGTGTCCTCGGAAGACCCTGTCGGAGACAAGAACATCGCCGCCGCATTTGCCACGAAAGCGCGCGAGAAAAATCAGATCGCTGTAGATCCCAAAGATGCCAGGCGCGCCATCCTTTCCGTTGGCAATGACGATTGGCCCCTTCCGATCCCACTTATCAAAAAAGACGGAAAGTGGTCTTTCGACACCAGGGCGGGCCGCGAGGAGATCCTTCTCCGGCGCATTGGTGCCAATGAGCTGGATGTTATCCAGATTTGCCGTGGCTATGTGGAAGCGCAAAACGAATACGCTATGAAAAAGCATGACCATGCCGAAGTAAACCAGTATGCACAGAGAATCATCAGCACGCCTGGAAAACAGGATGGTCTTGCATGGCAAAACTCTGATGGAACGTGGGGCGGTCCCGTTGGAGAGGGTATTGCCAAGGCCTTGGCGCAAGGTTACACGGATCGAAGCCAGCCGTATCATGGCTACTATTTCAAAATTCTGAAAGGTCAAGGCCCTGCAGCCCCCTTGGGCAAAATGGACTTCATGGTTAATGGGGCGATGATTGGGGGATTTGCGCTCGTGGCCGCACCTGCTGACTACCGCGTCACGGGAGTAAAGACGTTTCTTGTTAGCTACGAAGGGCTTGTCTATCAGAAGGACTTAGGGCCGGACACCCTCAAGACCTTCAAGGAAATGGAACTTTACAACCCCGACAAGACATGGGATCGCACGGACGACAACTGGTGACGCGCTGCGGCCTCGTTCGGTCCGATGTTTTCCAAAGGAGAATACAAGAATGAAAAAGCTAGCCTTATTAACGGTCGCATTTGTTTTCTTGGGAGTCAGTGGTGCCGCAGCCCAAGATGTACGCTATGATTTCGACAAGGACAAAGACTTTTCGAAATACAAGACTTACAAGTGGGTGGCGATCAAGGGAGCCGAGCAGCCGGATGGCCTCACATCCAAGCAGATAACAGCTGCGGTTGACGCCGAGCTTGCCACGAAAGGGATGACTAAAACGGATGCGGACACTGCGGACCTCTACATCGGTTACCAGACTGCTATCGGCCAGGAAAAAGAGTTCACTTCGTATGACACGGGTTGGGGCTATGGTCCTGGATGGGGTAGAGGATGGTACGGCGGCGGCGGAATGTCCACGACCTACGGATCGACCTCCACGGTTTATATCGGCCAGCTTGACCTGAGTCTCTACGATCCTGCCGAGAAGCAGCTGGTATGGCGGGGAGTTGCGTCGAAGACCCTGGATCCAAAGACCAAACCTGAAAAGAAGCAGAAGAACATCACTAAGGCGGTCCAAAAGCTTCTGAAGAATTTTCCACCGCGAGCGAAGAAGTAGTGGGTTGATCGGGCTCAGGGCTAGCCCAAGAATTTGGCTTCCCCGACAGAGAGCTCATGCTGCGATTCACTCCGGAGTTGCGGATTCAACGGCATTGGAGCGGCCTTAGCCTTCTCGCCTTTCTGTCGATTCTTTTGTCTGGTTGCGCGAACACGTGCTTCGTGGCAGTCTCAAACCCGCCAACCGGCACGATTGGCGTTGTCGCCGGCAATCCTCAACCGGCATGCAGCCTTGCAAAGCCCAAAGGGGCCGTCCGCGTAGTCGCACACGCAAACCGTTTATGTGAGTTTTGTTCGAAGTCCAATCGAATTCAGTCTGTCCTCCGGAGTCTAAAAGGTGTCGACATTCGTCTAGGAGCGAATGCCAGGGACGAAACGCCAGACTGGCGGGAACTTTTTCCGCAACTCGAAAAGCAGCCTCTCCAGGTCGATCTGGTAAACGAAGGCACAGATAGTCTTCCCGCCGACTTCCTGGCAGCAAGGGTGCTGATACCCGCGGGGAGCTATGATCTGATGCGCCTTCCTATTACGTCAAATCGGCGGCGTGCCGATGATGAGATTCCAGCAAAGAACGCATGCGGTAGGACCTGACTGCGTGGTCATGGCCGACGGTCAAATCGAGCCCTTGGTGTTGGGGGCAGATAGGCTGGAATCCCGCTTCGCCTCGAAGACAGGATGGGCTTCTTTTGCCCGGTAGTGACAGTGAGTTGCTTATCGAACTGACGCCAATCGTGTCCAGAGGGGTGTCTTTCGGAATCTTTTTTCTTAATACCCAACAGAACAAATCTAGAGAGATTCTCTGCGGTTAAGTAGAAGGCCGCGGCTCTCGACTTTTTAGACGTTACGCGATCTGCGCCTGCTTAGTTAACGAAATTTCATCCAGCGATGCAAGCTTTACTGGGGGGATTACCAGGTGCCGATGCGCAGCGTGAGTCCCGATGTAAATCGCACTCCCTCCGAGGCGTGGATCTGATCCACGTTAGGGAGCCAGGAATGAGTATATTCCAGATTTCCGATGCGCCAGGCGAGGGCACGATTGACCACGAGATCCAAGCCCCCGCCCACCGCCACTGCAAATCCGTTCTCCTGGTGTTCTACGGACCAGTCGCTGCGCTTCGGATAGTGTGAGAGTGTCCCACTTCCGTCGTTCCAGGCATCTCTCAATTCTTTCCTCTTCTGGGGGTCGTCGACTTCATGCGTGATTCTCCGCCCGCCAACAAGCACCTGAACATATGGCGAGACCAGCTTGGACGCGCGCGGCGTCCAGCGTGTCCCTCCGGAATACATCTCGGAGTCTGCGCTCTCATTCCTGGGCATATTGATGACGAGGCAGCCGGTGAATTCCCCGACGATCTGCCAAGCGGGATTTATCCTGAACGCGCCCGTGCCGCCGCCACCGATACAACTTCCTCCGCCGAGAAAGCTTTCGTACTGAATGGAGACCATCAATTCGATAGGGGCTTCCAAAGGAAGCTGCCGTTTTCCGTCCCCTGAGGTGTTTTTCGCAAATTCGAATGGTTTCATGCCACCGTTTCGGTATTCTTCCAATAATTCCTTCCTCAGAACGTAATTCTCCTTGAAAAGCCCAACTCGCGTTCTTCGATACCACGGCTCCTTGAATTCCATCATATTGGCGAAGGTACGGCTCGGATTCAGAAAGCTGCGGGCGAGCATCAACACGACGCGGTTCGATGTTCGGTTTTCGAGCGCCGTGATTACATAGCGATCGGTAATATCTTCACCCATCATTTCGCAGATTCCTAACGTAGGCGTATTCGCAAAGTCGGCGAAGCCTGAAGACTCGTGGAGCTGCACGTTCCCTAGCGACGCCTCGCTTGCAAGCCCCATCTTCCACTGCGTGCTCATCACCGCTGAGAATGACAGGGCGCGCAGCCGACTGATCCAGTAACCGCGTCCCGAACCCCACACCACGTCGCGATATCGCGGATCGTTGTTCTCCTGAATAAAGCCGAAAATGGAGCCTTCCATGGAGTGGGCGACATAGTTCGTGACGAAGGGGTCACCGTCATCCCATCCGCGAAGCTCTGAAACGGATGCCATCCAGTCGTTGAACCATGGTCCGTGCAAGGCGTCGCGAGTCCCCGGCTCGGTAGCAATACGGAATGCGTGCATGACACCTGTATATAACCATGCCTGTTGTGTCGCGGTACGCCACTCAAACTTCTCAGTGTTTTCCTTCGAACTTTTTACGGCAGGATTGCTTCGGGTTCGGGGCCAGTTGGGAGGAGAAGGCGTGGCGACGATAGTCGCGCCATCGCCGCTGGCAGTCTCGGTGCTCTGGCCTGTCGCACCCGACGCAAAACAAAGCGTCATCAGAATATTCATCAGGTATTTGTTTAGCTGCTTGTTCCAAGAGGAGTGCCATCCAAGAACTTTGGGATTAGGCCAGGTTTGTATCATCAAGTTCGTCAGGCACCGCGCGGATAGATTGCACTGCAAAGGACGCTCACTCTTAACCTCCATCCCTCGACACGAGGCTGCCCTTTGCTTCGCGGTCCGGCCACTGGCAGAAGTGCTAGTTCAAAGGGCCACGGCGTGGCCGACTGTGGAGCAACGCCCAGCCTCTTCAATGGCCAACACCTTAGCTTTCGGAATTTCTACGTCCGAACCAGCTTCAGGTCTTACCAACAGGGTCTCGCTCCGATCCCTCAGCAATGTTCCCCGCAAGCTCAACTTGATTCGCCCCAGGGTTAGTTGCACTACGACCGCTTGTCCAATCCAAGGCTCAAATGCGCTTTCCATTTTCTCTCCTGCACATGTTAGTTACCTAAGACAGGAGCATCTGCCGTAGTCTGAGGGGTGAACACTGTTAAGAATGACAGTTAAAGAAATTTGGTAGAGAGCTGACACTGCAAAATAGTCTTGGGGATGCGCTGTTGAATCAAGATGAAATGCTTGGTATCTGAGCGTTTGGAGGTTCGCATCCTATAACCGGAAGACAGAGCGCCGAGGCCGCGGTAAGTCGAATTCCGCACGGAATGTCAAAAACTTTTTGAGCCTACTGCTAATTCGGGAGCTCCTCCGATTGTCAGGCCGGTTGAATAATGCGGTTTCCACGATTCAAGAAAGCCTTAAGGAACGCGGACCTTCGCGGCACTGAACGGACTAGGCGTGGGTGTAGGCCCCGTTGGAGGACCAAAATAGAGCGCGCGAATCGAGACGGCCTGTCCGGAAACCAAAGCAGTTGCACCATTAACTCCGTCAAAGTTCGTACTTGGCGAGTCGTTCGACAGTTGCACAGTCGCGGGCACGGCCAGGCCGAAAAAAAAGGGAAAAGATTGCATGGCGAAGGTATTTGGAGGGGCTGCACTGGCCACGCTGCCGGTGACACGGGTAAAACGGAGATATACAAAATCTACAGTGGCAGCTGCCAGAGTAGCGCCAGAGGCCGGTATGAACGAGACCACATGGACTGCGAGGGTCTCGCCGGGCATCAGAATCGAAGCGTCCGTGGCTCCCGTGAAGGATGTATTCGGAACATCTAGGCCTTTGGTATCCACCACGAACGGTTTAGGGTTCGTTAAAGTAATTCGCACCGGAGCCCCTAGTTCTAGATGGCTGCCGATGAAGCTATTCGAAGGGCTAAGAACCAAGTTATTTGTGACCATCTGAAATTGCGTGGACGACGAAGGCGGCAACCCGACAATGCCCTCGATCCAGTCTCCTGCAGTTGTTGCCAAGGGATCGTATTCCAGAAGAGTGAATGTGCCATCGGCATTCAAAACCATATCCAGACTGGCGACCTGACCCTGCTTTGCACACGTAAAGGCGCTGCCCAGATTGAAAGTGGCGCAGTTGGGAGACAGAGTCGTCGCGCTATCTACAACGGCTGTTATTGCACCTGTTGTTGCCGTTTGTATCGTGACACTCTGAGAGGCCGTATTAACGGACGAGATGATTCCGGTCACGTCTTCGAAGAAGTTTAATGCGTGAGAGGGCAGAGTGCTAGATGCAGGTGGGAGAATCATCGCCGTCAAAACATCGGCTGCCCCAAGGTTGACGCTCGTAATTGCTTGTGTCTGTGCGTTCAAGGTCAAGGCCTTTGCGATATTCACGTTAACAGCGAGACCTGTGCTCTGGCCATCGGTGATAACCAGCGGAAACGGAGTTGCCGCGATTATTGGTGTGGCAGGTCCGCCGCCCAGAGTGATTACGCTGCCAGGCGCACACCCTGCAATTCCATGAGTCTGCGTGCAATAAGTGACCGCCGGATTCGAGAGGCTCACAACCATGTTCGTGTAGGTTCCGGCTGGAATCGCAGTCGAAAGAGCGAGGAAGGCAGCATCACTTTGGAGCCTGGCAAAGTCTACCTGATAGAAAGCAGAATTGAGTGGCACATTTACGGATCCCCCCGTTAAGGGAGTCAACGACACTCCGAGGACTGTCGCGCTGAAAGAAAGTACGTTCGTATTTCCTGGAGGTGGCAGCGGACTGGCCCGAAGCGCGACAATCAATGCGGCACTGCTGCCTTTGCCGCTACCTGCCACGGTCGAGGTTGGGCGGCTGCAGGACGCCAAAGAAAAAGCCCCTGCCAAGAACCCGCAAACAGCTAGTTTTTTGAGGTCCCTGCAGGACCCCATAAACAGGATAGCGTTGCAGCGAACGCTCATGAAACCTCCGCTGCGTGATCGTGACGTTTGCTTCGCGACGCGACCACTGACAGAAGTGCTAGTCTGCGGTTCTTAGAGCGAGTGGTGAATTGGAATGTCGTGGGAGCCTGACAGTTCTTGGTGTTCAGGCCGGACCAGTCGGTTCAGGTTTTTGAACTTAAGTGCCAAAGTCGGGGCTGTCGCCTCGGGAAAGACACATCCACTCTTCTTTTTGGTCGCGTTTTGCACCTTAGGGATCTTTAGGACCTGGTAGGATCTGAAATTCGACGGAATCACCTTCCAATAAGTCCGATACCCAGCCGCTAGAATTGCTGGAAGACCTGTTGGAGAATCATCCGCAGCCGGGGGACACGAAGCGACGACCGTCTTTTGCATGCTCGATTGCTGAAATCAGATCGCTTGCCAAACGAGGCTTGAGCACGTAGCCACAAGCGCTGGTCTCCAGGGCTGCACGATAGGTATCAGAATCGGTGTAGGCTGTGAGGAAAACAATTTTAATGGACGCGTTGATCTCCAGCATGTGTCTTGCTACTTGGATTCCATTTAGGATGGGCATGGAAACGTCGAGCACGAGGACATCCGGAAGCAGTTGGACGGCGGCGTCCACGGCTGTTTGCCCGTCAGCTACCGCGCCAATGACTTCGCAACCGTTGGCAGATAGAAATTCACGGACGTATTCAAGTACTTGCCTGTTATCGTCAGCTAGCAATACTCGGATTTTGGACAAGCGCGTACTCCGTCCCTACAAACAGATAAAACACGCTGTACCCGGCAAAGTTGTTACGAAGAGGTGGTTAGCCGCGAGCGGTGCTCCCCCCTGGGGACGTATGGGCTTGCTTGCAAAGCATAGTGCCGAGAGTTCAAGGAGATGTCAATTGGTATCTTAATTCGGAAACGTGCGACGTGAAGAAGCTCTTTCAAGTGGGCAACTGCTGAGGAGGAAGATATTTGACCAGCAACACTTCGTTTCCCTTCTCACTGTATACGAGCTCGTCGACGAGGTGGTTGGTTATCAACACTCCGTAGCCGCCAGGACGAAGGCCTTGTGTTTCGCGGAAAAGAGCGTGACGAATCGGATCATAGGCGGGGTTGTTGATGGCAGCATGGTGTATTTCTCCGAGAGAGAAACCC
>Ga0179587_10000846_pt1 | contig 13325 bp, 16 predicted proteins | sample CZODoug2_1_08_16_FD_185932 | JGI IMG/M metagenome (GOLD analysis project Ga0179587, IMG submission 185932) | Vadose zone soil fungal communities from Angelo Coast Range Reserve, California, USA - CZODoug2_1_08_16fungal | ecosystem: Environmental > Terrestrial > Soil > Vadose zone | place: USA...
TGAAATCTTGAACGCGACAGAAGGTTATCTCTGGGTATGTTGTTACTGCAATTCATTGCCTGTCTCACACATACTAGCGTTATATTCGTGGATCGGGGTTGGCATATGGTGCCTTTGTCTCCTTGGATGTCGAAGCTGGGCTTCTCAATTTTTCTTTGTACCGCGTAGGTTATCGTCACTTGAAGATTTCTTTCCATGACTTGGTTTGACTTGGCAAATTTATAGAGCTCGAACAGCATGAACGCATTTCAAGAAGCAGCGAAGGTCCTTAAGGGTCTGGTTGATGGATCTGTAGGTTACTTTGTCACACTACCTCCCTTCCCCAGTCTGAATAGAGACGATTAGATAGCACTTGATCAGACTACGTTGGATGCTGCTAAGAGCAGCATCGTTTATGGGGTGACAAAAGGGGTGTCTACTGTTGGACGAGCTGTAAGATTTTCTACTTCTAGGACTACACTAGCTTATACACTTCTCAAGGCAATGGTTTCATTCACAAATCAAGCACTGAAGGGTGTTACGAGGACCTATCAAATAGATCTTCTCGAGAAATATCAGGAAGTATCCAGAGAGGACGTCGTGCAAGCCTTACGGAAACATCTCATGCCCCTGTTTGATTCTGGCTCATCGGTTGCAGTGGTGGTCACTGCTCCTTCCAAGGTAGACCAGACTACCGATGGACTGAAAAAAGCTGGGTTTGTGGTGGAACGACGGACGTTGGATTTCGACCCCAGTGAATTAGTGGATGGCTCTGAAAGTGAAGACGAGACTGAATCGGAGGATGATAGACAGCATTGAAAGAGCACCGGTTTCAGAGTACAGCGTATGGGCTCAACATACTAATTGTGAAGAAAGTGGATATCAAGATACCACTACTTCACTTCCATTGATAACTCGAATCATGTCACCCTCTGCTTCTCCAGCCTTCATTTCGACATTGCATAGAAAATCATTGTCTACAAGGAATCTTATGGCTTGAGAGAGATTCGAAATCGTTACACGGATCTCAGGCAACAGCAGCTGACAAGACGTGTTAGGATAGACGAAGAGACAAGTTGTGAAACGCACATTCCGCAAAAGGGCGGGGCGAGACCTAAATGGATTGGGTGGCTCTCTTCTGGGCTGACGGATGTGAGGCTTTTGAATGTGATGACTACTCTCTGATGCACCAGAGGGGGTGATATTGGACTGGGTGTCGCGGTGTACTGGTTCTTGGAAGGTAGGCGGGCGTTTGGACGAGTTTACTTCTGGTTTGTCGTCGTCCGGCTCTGCTTCGGAACGTGAATTACTAGGAATAGGCGTGTCCTTAAAAGCTGTAGAAGGTTGGTACGCCTCCGTAGAGGTCTTTGATCCATTCCGGCCTTTTCCCTGTTGTGCATTTGAAATCGTTCTACGTGCTGCGCCATCCCCTCTACGGTCTCTCTCATAATTTCCACCTATTTTTCGTACGCGGGATTCGCTTAACCTCCGTCTTTTCCTGCTGTGAGGACTGGAGTCCTCTGGAGAAAGCTGGCCACGAGCGATTGCCTCGTCCATTTTTTGCTTCTTCTCTTGTATGCGGTGAGCTGTGGGCCATCGTCTTTTACGCTCCGAGATCCATGCCTCTAATGCTTCTGGAGAGTCGAGGACCAGCCCAGTGCCCTGAATTGGTATTGGTTTTCTGGACAGGATGTAAGTACAGCGATCAGAGGAAGAGTACCAAACGAACCCTTTCAGACTAGGATCTGCGTCCCAGTCGGGCTTCTGTTTCCTTTTCCCCCAGCCAGGGGGATAGATAAGATGTCTGTCCATTTTGTGTATTTCAAGAGCCTTATGCGACCCGGTAAAAGTGCAGCCAGGGTATGAGCATTTGTCATTGCCAGGCTGATGCCAGTGAGCAGGATATTGCGCGTTGAAGGTCCTTTGAGGTTCAGCAGTTCTGTTTGGTGCAAGTGGTTGATTTAAACGGGCAGTAAATGCAGAAGACAGTGTATAACCATCGAGAGTAGTGGCAGCTGTTTGACCTCGGTATGCATGCGTATAATGGGTAGCGTAGGGGTTCACAAGGGCAGCTGCAACGAAGGATGCCGAGTTCGATGGAGATGGTGTGGTAGAGGAGGGAAGAGCTGGTCCATAGCGCTGCATGATAATTTATAGATCTAGAGTAGAATACTACATGGTTTTATTTTTATTTATGCAAACACGTGACTCGAAATCAGCGCACCAACATGAATATTGCTGGGAGATGGATGCTATGAAACATATCACGGGGGACCAAGGAAAGAAGAGTGCACAACGGCCGATACGAGAGCCAAATGGAATGGATCACACATAAAAAGAGACGTGCACAACTTCAGAAGGTTAATCCTGCTGCTCCAATTGCTGCTGCTCCCTTCCAACCCGCCTCTCCTTCTCGCTCTCAAGCTGATTATACAACAGGAACAACGCCTTCTCATTGGCTTCCGGCGTACCAACAATCGTGAACATCCTTTCTCCTGTTTCATCATGAGGTGCCTTGGCAATAGAGATCTTCGAACCAGACAAACGGCGGATTTCAGTAATTTTGGTTCCACTACGGCCAATGATGCATCCGACCATATCAGATGGAATGGAAATGTTTTGGGTGCGAAGATTTGCCGCAGATTGTGCAGCTCCCGGCGAGTGTGCCATGTCAGGAGACGGAGGAGAGCGGCCACGAGGGTGGGCTTCGCCATTGGAGCGACGAGAGCCAGCATAAGGAGATCCTGAATAACCGTGGGACGGACGTCTGCTTCCACTGGATCGATCATCATTTGTTCCAGGATGGAACAAGACCGTTCCCAAACCCCTCTCCCAGTCTTCTAACAGGCATTTTCCAATCTCCGCAATGGCACGGCCGATAGCTTCTGGAGAGCCTTGCACTTCGACAATACGCTCAGTTGATTGTGGCAACATATCTTTTGAAGCCACCATGCGTGCTCCAGAGCCATCCTGAATGGCTTTGATTTTGAGACCACTGCGGCCGATGATGGTGCCCATCAGATTGTGGGAAATTAAAAGTCGAACAGAAGTATGGACAGTCGATGGAGAGGGTGTAACAGGGGAGGAGGGATTCGAGACCACGAGTTGAGAGATGATAAGTGTGTATGCCTAAATATTATGTTGAAGCGATATGCACGGATGGCGAGAAGATTGACATACTTTAGCAACGCCTTCGACAGGCCCAGTGACAGTAAGAACCCGTTCGTGGACACCAGGGATGACCTTGCTAACACCAGCTTTGACACCAGTTTGCTCGCGCAGATCAGCGACGTTCTTCCCTGCTTTTCCGATGATAACACCAGCATCCTTGGTGCTAACGAGAGCGCGGAGAGTCAAAGTGTCATGAGCGGAAGGTGAAGGAGAGCGCGATTGGGGTGGTGAGGCTAAAGAGAATAGATGAGTCTCATCATAAATCGATGGGGTTGTTGGTCCGACCAACCTGAATCACGTTGGACAGAGGAATCAGAGGGCATTGAGAAGAGGAACGGTGGAGGAAAGGGAAGGAAAGGAAGCGGGATGAGGCGGGAAGGAAATGCAGACGGGACTGATACACTGCAAAAAATGTAAGTAAGCGCGAGGCCTCCGACGCTGACTCACAACCTGAACAAACACCCCCAATACCCACATTCTCCATAGTCGTTACAGCAACAAAACTCTACTACTGCTGAATACATATATAGATAAAATCAGATAGCATTCGCCCTCGATATACGTAGTTACGACGGACCCTTGTCATATTCAAAAGGCTTGACTTTCCTTTCACTGTCGATTATGTAAGTTATCGTTGTTAATTTATTAAATTTCTTTTTTTTTTTTTTCATAAACGTCTTCTTCCAACATGTCTTTCATTCGTCTGGCTACAAGAGCTACATTCTCTCCCCGCTACCGTCTGTTGTCCTCTCATCCAAGAAACCAGTTTCTTGCACGTGCTGGTTTCTCCGCCGCAGCCGGCTTGTCGCGGGATGTCATCCAGTCGCGTGTGCTTGAGGTCCTCAAAGGGTTTGAAAAAGTGGACCCCGTAAAAGTAAACCATAAACGTGGTTCTTTCAGTGGAAACTCTGACCTACATTACCAGGTATCGCTTTCTTCTTCTTTCACGAACGACCTCGGACTCGATAGTCTGGATGCAGTTGAGGTAGTCATGGCAATTGAAGAGGTGCGAAGACCCGTTTGTACCGTCGTCATTCTTTCTAACCCGCTCTCCAGGAGTTTGCAATTGAAATCCCGGATGCTGAGGCTGATGAAATTCAGACAGTTCAACATGGTATACGTCTTGTCGCGACCCTTGGAACACACTCTTATGACATCTCCCCCTTAGCAATTGATTACATTGCCAAGACCCCAGAAGGTTTGTCATTGCAGGATTATGGATGTTTCACCATCTCTTACCGTTGACTTCCCATTTCATCGCAGCCCATTGATGGATTGTATCTCTCGGAAGAACCCGTACCATACTTTACTTGGACATCTATTTTTCGTCCCCAATATTAGCACTGGCAAGTCCTTGATTTGTCTGCTGACATTGGCTTGGGAAGAGATGTCCTCAATCCAAAATCCGCTAGAGATTGTTGATGGATAAATCTTGTCATCGTACATCGCTATACTTTTTATCTCCGAGTTTGGAATAATCACAGACAGTCTTCCTCTCTGTCTTGTTTCTCCACTATATCCACTTAAGTTGCCTGGGTTGTAACCAATGGTGCACACACAAATTGTAGCCGACCATCCCTGGTTTGAGATTGGCTGTACCCTAGGGGAAGGTGCACATATTATGTTTTAATTAATTCCGCACCTTCACTTATGCTTTCGGTAATAATGGCTAGGCCCACTTTATGATCCAAGGACTTCAGTTTTACATTTTGTCGACATATCGGAAAAAAAGGTCCGCTATCAGTATCATGCCATCACCGGCATCTTTCGTTCTCACTGTGGTTCAAGGTTTTTCATCTCAATACAAAAAACTTCAAGCTTGATGTGGAGACGTTTGAAGAACCCGTTTCCTGCCTGGCACTACGACGAAATGGCGAAGGAGTGAGCAGTTCTTGCATCTTCGCTTCAATTAGCTTCAGCTGTTAGCCTTTAGTTGGCTTGTGCTGCTGCCCGGGGTTTTGCTTTGCTGGAGGGCAATTCTATCTTGAAATATATCAGTCAGCCCCTTCCTATGGACCAGTTGCCATACACACGTTTCAATGATGGAGCGTGTGACTCCAAAGGCCGTTTCTTTGCGGGGACAATATGTTCCAGGGCACATGGCGTCCCAGGCAAGTTATACAAGTATGATCCTGAGGAGGGCTGCACTGTTGTTGACGACGGACCCTTCACGGTGTGCATACCATTCAATATTACTGAGCAAGTGGTCTGACTGTGCTCAGGACTCAAATGGTTTGGGGTGGAGTCCCGATGAAAAGACCTTGTGAGCTTGTGCTGTTCATTAGTTGGACTTCTCTGGAAGGGAAAATCAGTTATTTCACAGATTCTTTGACCAACAAGATACATGCATACGACTATGATGATGGAAAGCTGTCCAACCGCCGTGTCATCGTAGATGCAGTTGCTCTGGGGCTACCTGACGATACCTTCTGTGACGGTTTATGCATTGATGATGAAGGGTGCCTCTGGAGCGCACGGTTTGGCTAACTATTGTTCGCTTCCCAAGGAGAGCACTGATCCGTAGCGTTTCCAAGATGGGGAGGCTCGCGAATAATTAGGTATACCAAGGACGGAACTATCGATGCTGAAGTCGTTTTCCCCACTGCCTTGAATATTACCGCCTGTTGCTTCGGAGGTGGGCTGCCCCTTGACACGTGTATGAAGAATTCTGAGTCTATACTTCCTCTATCAGGTCCAGATAACGACCAATTGTTTATCACAACGGCGCATTGTGGAGCGATAGGTGGGGATGCGAGCAGACAAAAGCAGTACCCCGACTCTGGACATGTGTTCCTTATCGACTTGTCAGGAAAGTATAGAGGTACCCCGCGTTCAGAGTTTGCTATTTAACTAGTTAAAGCCTACTAGCGTCTCCATGTACCTGTAGATTTAGAGTCGTACAATGACGCAACTGGATAGGAGCCTGACAGCCTTGTCGGCAACTGCCGAACTAACTGTGTAGTTCCAAAGAAGGTTTGAAATCGGTTGCAAGCCACTGTCCTTCCGCCATACGGCGCAAACGGTTAAATCCCTCAAGGTAAGGATACCACCAGGTCTCATCTCGAACTCGTCCTGAACAACACCCTATTATATCGGAATAGGTTGGTGTCCCGACTTTGTGCGATACCTAATAACAATTGCGTTTTCCAGACTTCAGCATGGCCACCTTTTCTTCGACACCCATCGTAATTGATGGCAAGGGTCATCTCCTTGGTCGATTGGCCTCTATCATTTCCAAGCAAATACTCTCTGGCCAGAAAATTGTCGTCGTAAGATGCGAAGAAATTAATATTTCTGGTAGCTTCTTCCGAAACAAAGTGAGTGTTCTCAAGCAACTATAATATACAACTATCATCTAATGCACTTGAGTCCTACAGCTCCGTTATCACAATTTCCTTCACAAGCGGCATATCGTTAATCCTAAAAAGTCTGGTCCTTTCCATCATCGCGCTCCTTCCAAGATCCTTTACCGGGCTATCCGTGGCATGACGCCTCACAAGAGTCCCAGAGGCGTTGCCGCTCTTGAACGCCTCAAACTGTTTGAGGGTGTCCCGCCACCATACGACCGGAAGAAGAAAATGGTTGTCCCGGAGGCTTTGAGGGTGTTGAGGCTGAAGCCTGGTCGCAAATATTGCACCGTCAAAGTACGTTACCAATTCCCACTTCTGAGCCAGCTTGACATGGGCCAATCAGCGTTTGTCGCATGAGGTGGGATGGGGTTATAAGGATGTAGTTGACCGCCTTGAGGAGAAAAGGAAAATTAAGGCACAGGCATTCCATGAACGCAAGGTGCGCTATCTGGTGTAGACGATACCTTGAATGCTAAACTCTTGTTTTCAAGCTTGCTACGATCAAGCTGCGCCAAAAGGCAATTTCAGACGCCGCGTCATCATTCGGGCAGCTTACGCAGCTGGGCTACTAGACAGACAGTGTGGTCCATTATTAAATCTTTCTTGGTACCACAATAGGTGATTTATATGCCTGATGTATACTTTCATGCTCGGCTGCCTATATGACATGCGATTCTGCCAGTAAGACCAGCCTAACCCTGAGAAGTAGCGCCAGAGTAGCGCAAAGTATGATGTACCTATTCCTTACCCTTGGCATCTACATTCGTGTATTCTGACTTGCCCAGTTTCCATTATTTTTCCTGGCAAGCCATGAGCATCTTAGTTCTGTACTATGTCTTGTAATTGATTTATTTAGCTTGTTGGGGGGTATTTGGTAGGAGCTTCTACTAGTGCACAAGGTAGTTGCCTACAAACTATCTTTATTTCCTGGTCATGAAGCATGGCGTCGCCTTTCGCAAGCTCTCGAGAACATCGTCACACAGGATGCTTATGTTGCGGTAAGGAAATGCTGGTGTTAAGGTCGACCACATCTCACGAAAGCATGCATCAGGAATCTAGTCACGTCACTAGTTGAGCATGAGCAAATCAAAACAACGCTGCCGAAAGCCCGAGAGACAGCTAGACTCGCAGAAAAGGTGGTCTTTGTTGAGGTTTAACATGATGCACTACTTATTGTTAACAGATAATCACTCTGGGCAAGAGAGGTGACCAAGCAGCGCACGCGCGTGCTTCCGCATTCCTTTTGAAACCGGAATTACTACCCAAGGTATTTAATACCTTTGCGGAGCGGTATGCTGGTCGTCCAGGCGGCTACACGCGGCTACACAAATTTGGTAATCGACCAGGGGATAACGCCCCTCGCGCCATTTTGGAATTGGTTGACAATCCAAGAGACTTACGATGGGAAATGACTGCACGAGCAGTCGGGCGAGAGGTGTTGAGGGAGAAGCTGAAGATTAGTGCACCCGTGTCTATCATCAACAAAGGCGTCGAGGGAATATACGATATTGTTGCAAAACGAAGCTCGACCTCGGGTGAATCTGGTGATCTATTGCGACCGAAGACAAGATGGAATCTTCAAAAAGTTCTCAAGTTCAGAGATCAGAGTGCGCCCATGGAGCTTAGCCAGAAGGCTGGAAATTACATCGTGAATTGCAATATTCCGTCCACTTCTGCTGGAGTATTAATCAAAGTGTTTGAAGGACCATCTCTTGGCTACTCCGATGGCTCTCCGGACTATCCATTCCGAGATGAAGGAGAGAAATCCACAGAATCGAGCACCACGTCGAAAGGCTGGGCAAGCACTTCCTGGGGAGACCCAAGGTGCTTTATATATGTCACAGGGCGAGCTTGGAGAACGCAGGTTGTTACCAAAGGGACCTGTACGGAGTTTGAGGTTTGTTTTCGGACGGGGGTAAACAAGCACGTAATGATATTGCTTTTAATTCCACATCTACCATATAACATAATTGTTCTGCGAGGTGTTAAGACTTCCTAGTGCGTGGATTCGTATCTGCCTTATTTACGTAAGTAGGGTTTATACAACACATGAGGGCTAATGGGTTCAAAAGTAATAAAATCAAGATGGTAGCTGTGGGACCAGAAGTAAATCGTCTCTACAAAACGCGACAGATACTTCAATCGGGATACCGAATGAGTCTACGCATGAGATAACGTATCCCGGTGAGTTGCCGTGCCACCATAAAACCCGTCATCGTACTGTTTGAGTCCCAGAGGTGAGTATGATCCTTTCTGGTAGTCGGGGTCCGTTAGTGCGTCATGAGGCTGCACTTGCGGCTGAGCGATCATATCTGACACGCTTCCGTCACTCTCCCGCCGAATGTGATTATAACCATGACCAGTGTGGTTGGCAGGCGTATGGAGCAAGTCAGTGGAGGGTCTGGAGTCCCAAGGATCGTTGCGTCTGTTCATCGGAATACTGTCATTGTGGAGCTGGTCGTATTTTTCATGGTCTCGGCGTTGGGAGCGGCCATAGGAGGATAAGATCACATATAGATATATCTTTGAAAAATTATAAATTGGAGGAACATGAAGTAGAGCATCCTGTGTCTTACATGCAGAATGCCCAATACGACCCACAGCCCACTCATGACGCCGATGTCCACCCAGGGAAATATATCGCACATCACATCTCCCTCAGAAGTCAGCGCAGAGTCACCAGAGGAAAAGAAATCGTCCAAGCATTTTGATTTGGCATTAGAGTGTCGAGACGCCGACAGAATTATCCACGCTGCAGCGACGGCAAATGTGGCAAGCGTAGCTAGACAATGTAAGCTGACGTATCTTCGATATAATATGGCCTTTTCCTTGTGTACGCAGCACAATCAAAGCGAAGTCATCTGAAGGTTATGGGACCTACTTTTGCGACACCAATAAAACCAAGGACCTGGATAGCAGCCGCTACAAAGCTCAGGATAGCAAGGATCCAGGGAGCAAAGGATGGTGTAGCTGCCCCTACAACTGAGAGCCTATTAGACTACACCAGACAGAGGACATATAGATAGCTGACTGGAGGGAGTGGCCAACGACAGGACACCAACCAAGATTCCAAGTATAAACTGCTCGGTCAAAGTGACATAGATTCCTGTATTGACTATAGGGATTGCACAGCAGCAATAGTCTCGGGGCTTCATGACAGAAAAGGTAAAAGGAGGTGAAGCTGTGTTAACAGGTACTTGCTTAAATAGGTATATAATATATAATTATTTATTGCCTAAAGCATCCTACTTAAGTTAGTAGTGGCTAGGTGGCATCTTCTACAACCATCATGCGCTCCCCTCTGATCACTCTTTTTGCACTCTCGCTTCCTTGCCTGGCTCTAGGAGGACCTCGAGCTGTTCAAGTGGCTTTGCAAACGGATACCGCTATCCACACCACAGAGAGTTGGAACTACGTCGATTGTGGTTTGTGCAGTGTCGAAATCTCGTGTTTCCGGGTGTTCATGCTTGTTCAGGACTCCCAACGGATGTCATTCAAATCGAATCAATTGAGGTCAAGCCAGATCCTCCCAAGCCAGGCCAACCCTTGACTATCAAAGTCAAAGCCCAGGTGACCGAAGTCATCGAGGTAGCTTGTTAGTATGCAATGAAATGATTTTACTTACCTCTCATGACATAGGACGGTGCCTACGCAGATGTTACAGTGAAGCTTGGCCTAATCAAGTTGTTACAGAAACGTTTTGATGTCTGCGAGGAAGCGTATGTCTCATCCCCTGTGGATATCTGCCCTACCTGATATTCTCGAAGGCAAAACGCCAATGCAACTGTCCAATGCCCTGTCCAACCAGGCTCATACACTGTTGAACAATCGGTCACCCTTCCAAAGGAGATTCCAAAGGGTATGCTTATCATCAGGTGTGCAACATGCAATTGCTCATTTCCAACAGCCAAATTCGTTGTTAGCGTGCGGGGGTTCACCGTCGAAGACCAGGACATGGTTTGCCTAGATCTCAAAGTGGATTTTATGAAGCTCCCTTGGTTGATAATTTGATGAGCCGTCCTGGAATTTATGACTATAATCAACTCCTAGTACAGTTTGCTGTGACTTAGATAAATTACCAATGGAGATCCTACTGTGACTCCGTCACACTTTCATTGACGTTAAGGTTATTCCAACTTCTTACGATGCCTAAAAGCGCCAAGAAGCGGAAGGAAAAAGCAGCAGACTTTTCGGTATTAACATAGCTGTTCAATGGCTATCCAGGCTCACGGTTTAACACAGAAAGCAAAGCTCAAACTGGGAAAAACTAAACGCGCGCCTTCAAATGCAGTAGATACATCCTTCAAGGCTCGCTGTACGTCCTTTTGTCTTATTATATGGTCGGCCTTCCTGACTCTTAAAACATTTATGTAGCCATTGCATTACCAACACAAAGCATCTCTCTTGCGACAGATGAGAAGACACCCACTACAAGGAGGAAACTGTCTTTCGACGACCTGACTCAACACCTGAAGCATTATAGTGCAGGGACGCGCAAAGGTGTTACATGTCTTGATCATAGAGAGTCGGGCGATGACCTTCTCCCAGATGCGATACTGGGGCTGCGAGAGCTCTTGGAAGCCCATTGGGCTTTAATGGATTCTGCTCTCTCTGTACTAATCAATGCATGTGCGCGGGTCATTGCTGATGAGGTTTGGAATCTTTGTTCATATTGTATTGTTTCACTGACGATCATATCGCAGGATGCAGGTGTACGCAAAGCACTTTTGGGGTTGTTCACCTGGATATTACCACGGGTTCCGCAGGTATGAGTAATTGCTTGCCGAACAATTCATCCAGTAATACATCATGCTCAGGAAGATCTTATCCCTCATCATCCCGTCCTCCTCCTGTTTACTACATCAGCGCAAACCCATATTTTCCCCGAGATTCGACTCGATGCCATACGTTTCCTGGATATCTTCCTTGAGTACATACCTCACGTTGTCGTGGAAGGATGGGATGGGAATAGTGGCAATGCAGCCCGCATCTTGGAGGGTTACCTCGGATTTCTGAATGCAGGGTCAAAACTAAGAGAAACAAATGGTATGGTCCCTTTTGCGATATGAAATATTATGCTAATGCTGTTGACAAAAGAGCCGGTAAATGCAACTTGCTCTACAAGCATGATCCTAAGTCCAGCCGTACGTGTACTTTTCCACAACTTTTCATGTCAAGGCTGACTGATGCGCTTTCATATAGTCTAAGCTCGTCGTGCTTCACTCGCTTTCCACCTTCCTTCAATCTGCATTGTTATCCGCTGCCCAGCTTCCATCGAGCACTTCTCTTCACTCGTCTTTCATGCATTCTTGGTATCTTGCACCTTCGTTTGTGAAACCTGAAGTATATGTCTCTTTTGAGGCACTTTTGCAGCCACATTCCTCAGTCTGCTATTCTCGACCTTGGCAAGCGGAAGTTGATCCAGGGGACGACGATTTTCCATACCACCACACTTTCGCGACTTGCTATCGAACGTATCCGGATATCCGGTTGGACGAGGTTGGAATCACGGAATCGTCAGAACTCAACGGTTCTGATGTCAACTATACGTTCATAACTGTATAGTTGCTTTTCTCAACTCCGGAAACATTGCTAATTTCTGTAATAACAGCATCTGAGTCAAAGGTTACATGCTAGTTTGGTTGCCACATTTCTTGATTGTGCGCCTGTTGCCTTTTCACCAGGTGGCACCCCACCAGAAACAGAGATGCAGCTGATCGCGGCGATGGCCCAAATATCACGTACTTTGTATGGGTCTTTGCTACAAGCACCTGCATCTGTAGGTCCTTCCCACTGTTTCTTTCTCTTTTAGGTTACTCATGAGACAACAGGAAACAAGTCACCTCGATGTAGCACGCGACAATCTTGGGACCGTTCTTGGATACATGACGCCATATTTTCCCTTCAGATCAGGCGGGAGTCGCGATGTCAAGGTTAATCAACACCAGGGCAGTAAAGACGTTGCTGAAAATTTCCTCGTCCATTTTGGCCGTAGATCGAACAAGCTGTCCATGATCTGAACCTGACTTTCTGCGAACTGACTTCACTTCTGGTCCTTTCGGCCCACCGCGAATCCCAGAGTTCGACACAATCAGGAAAGTCATCGAAAACACGGCCAGGGGCCAAGGTGTCGCAGGACGCTTTACAAGCGCGGGTGCTGCGTGTAAGTGAATATGTCATTCGTCTCCTTCGCGGAGAAGTTGCCTTTGCATCGCAACTCGGACGACCTCTGGCACCTGCAGCTTACGTTGCCCTTCTGCCGACAATATGGGCTCTTCTCAACAGCCCGACTACAGTTCAGAGGACGTCTACTCCCATATTTCAGGCTATTGTTGAGCATGCAGTGAAAGTGTCGTCCAAGTCAGCTTTAAAAAGACCGACGATAGACTTTGTTGCACGACTTGTTCTCGTTTGTGACATCTTTTCTTGTAGCGGCTTTATCTTCTCATCATTTATCCAGCTTGACACGGAACGCCAGTACGTAGGAAGTTTCCGACTTGGCCGGAATTCTGTAGACGATCGAAAGCTTGAAGAGTGGATCGCTCATCTCCCGCAGACGTTGTGGGAGCTTAGTTCAAGCAATTTACCAGCCACAGAGGTGAGCGGGTGTGCCGGGGTGTTTCCGAATGCTGCTAATTGATACAAGGTTGTCCTTCGGTTTCTATTGCGCGTCATACAACGCAGATCAAGATTAGTCACGGCCAAGGTTTGGTCTTTCATCTGTTCACGAAGGTTGCTATCTAACGTGCCTCAGAGCATCGGAATTCTCCGATTGAAACTTGTACCCTTTTTCAGTATCACTCACGCGGTACATGGGCAACTGCT
>Ga0179587_10000851_pt1 | contig 13293 bp, 9 predicted proteins | sample CZODoug2_1_08_16_FD_185932 | JGI IMG/M metagenome (GOLD analysis project Ga0179587, IMG submission 185932) | Vadose zone soil fungal communities from Angelo Coast Range Reserve, California, USA - CZODoug2_1_08_16fungal | ecosystem: Environmental > Terrestrial > Soil > Vadose zone | place: USA...
ACCTCGTTCTCAATGGCCATGAGCTCGGCTCCGGCAGCATTCGAATTCACCGCCAGGACATTCAGGAGCGCTTGTTCAAAGCGCTGGGCCTATCCGAAGAGCAATTGCGTCGGCGCTTCGGTTTTTTCCTCGACGCGTTGACCTATGGCACTCCTCCGCATGGCGGCATCGCGCTCGGGATCGACCGCGTGGTCATGCTCCTCGCCGGTGAAAAGTCCATCCGCGAAGTCATCGCCTTCGCGAAAACGACTGCCGCACAGGATTTGATGGCCGATTCGCCGTCACCAGTGGACCAAGACCAGCTTGACCAGTTGGGCATCGCCCTAAAGCAAGATCAGTAGGTGGGAACGATTGATTATGGACCTTCCTCAGGCACTTAGGGAAGAACACAATCCGCTTGCATTTGACGGTCGCCTTGTTCTCCTGCCGTGGACGACCTATCGCTGTCCCCGCCCTCGAGGAGCTTTCAGAAGAGACTTCTGGCCTAATAATGTCAAGCTCGGCAGGGGGGAGCACATTTGCCGAAAGTGTGGCAGAGTCTTTGATGATGGCTCACATGAATGGCCGGTGTTGAGCTTGGCCAAGAAGCTAAGGCTCCTCTGCCCACCCCCTTCTTATTGGAATCTCGGGAGGGTTTGTGGTTGCCGCGATCCTCAGTGTCTTAATTACACCGTGGGACGAGCACAGTTGGCTGGTGATCCTCATTGTAACGGGATTCTCCCTTATACCCATAATTGTGTGGCGTCCTATTCGTCTAGTCTGCGTGCGTGGCTCGAAGAATCGATATGAAACTGAACTGCCCTCGATGCGCACAAGGCTAGAGACTGACAGGCTCAGCTGATGTCACGGATACGTATATTGCCGGAGGCGGTGGCGAATAAAATCGCCGCGGGCGAGGTTGTCGAGCGGCCGGCGTCGGTGGTGAAAGAGCTTCTGGAGAATGCCATCGACGCAGGTGCGAAGACGATTCGTGTCGAAGTGGAGGTCGGCGGCAAGCGCATGATTCGCGTGATCGATGATGGTCACGGGATGACCCATGACGATGCGCTGTTGGCGTTCGAGCGCCACGCCACGAGCAAGTTGCGCTCGGCGGACGATCTGCTCTCGATTGCCACGCTGGGATTTCGCGGTGAGGCCTTGCCAACGATCGCCGCCGTATCGCGATTGCTGCTCGAAACGCGCGATGAAGCGGAGGCCGAAGGCACGCGCATCGAATTCGCAGGCGGCAAGCTGGTTAACGTAAAGTCGGCGGGTTTGCCCGTGGGAACAACCATCAGCGTCGCCGACATTTTTTATTGTGTCCCAGCGCGCAGAAAATTCCTCAAGTCGGACACCACGGAGTTGGGTCACATCGCTTCGCTGGTCACGCACTACGCGCTCGCGAATCCCGGCAAACAATTCATTCTCACTACCCCGACCCAGGAAATTATTAACTGTCCGCCCACGGAAAAGCTGGCCGACCGCGTCTATCAACTCTTCGGACGGCAAGCAGTGGAAGAGCTGGTGGAAATCCTCGCCGTTTCTGCGCCTTTCCGCGCGGCCATCGCCGAGCCGGAACTCGAACCGCAAGAAGAAAAGTCATCGCTGACGGTGAGTGGGTTTACCTCGCGTCCCGACATACAGCGGATGAATCGCAATGGAATCTACATTTTTGTAAACCGGCGCCTGGTGCGTGACCGGCTGATTCTGCACGCCATTCACGAGGCCTATCGCAACATTCTGCCGCCGGCCGTCTTTCCCGCGACGCTGCTTTTCCTGGAGATGCCCTACGAAGAAGTCGACGTCAACGTCCATCCGGCAAAAATCGAAGTGCGCTTCCGGCGTTCGCAATTGGTCCACGATGTTGCGCGCGATGCAATTCGCCAAGCATTGATGGGCGCGCGGCCGATTGCAAGTTTTGCTGCGGCCGCTGCCGCCACGCCGCAAACCGCGGGCTCCGGAAATGGGACGTTTTCCGGTGGCATCACGCCCGCGGCGGTGGAATCGGGCGTGCCGCGCGCGATTATTCCTCCCATGGAAGAGGTCGGTGGCGGCTCCGTCGTCGGCTCCGACGGCGGATTTGATCTCACCGGCGCGCCGCTCAGACCGGTCGAACAACGGATTCCATTCACTTCGGGAACTGCATTTGGCGCAGGTGTCGTACCGGTGCGGACGTCTACCCCCGGAAATTGGGCCGCAAATCTCGCCGCTCCTAGCGCGGAAGCTCCCGCGAGTCTCCCGCGCACCGAACACATCGCAGATCTAAAGCCACTTGGTCAGGTGAGCGCAAGTTTCATCGTTGCCGTGAACGGCGAAGGGCTGTGGATCGTAGATCAACATGTGGCGCACGAGCGCGTACTCTTTGAGCAGCATTTGGAAGCGCGCCGCGCCGGAAGAGTAGAATCGCAGCGCATGCTGATGCCGCTGGTGATTGAATTGTCGCCCCGCCAGATCGTCACGTTTGAAAAAATCGCGGAAGAATTGTTCGCGAACGGATTTGAAGTCGAGCCCATGGGTCCTAAAAGCGTGGCGATCCAGGCCGTGCCCGCCGGGGTTGGCGCGCCCGATGCTGAAAAACTGCTAACCGAAATTCTCGATGGCATCGAACGCGAAAACGCGGCGATTTCGATTGAAACACTGCAGGCGAAAATCGCGGCGTCCACCGCGTGCCACGCGGCGATCAAGGTGAACACGCCGCTCGAACAATCGAAAATGGAATGGCTGCTGGACGCGCTGGCCAAGACCGATTGTCCGATGAGCTGCCCGCATGGGCGGCCGGTGGTGCTGCGGTATTCCATGAAAGAAATTGAGAAGGCGTTTCATCGCCTTTAGCCATGTCATGTACGCAAAGCATATTGTCATCCTGAGGGAAGCAGAGGAACTCAAGGTGATGATTGGCGCGCAATCCAAAGTTGGTTGCAGATGGTGGCGTTGAGATCGTTCGGGCCCCGACCCGGTGGGGACCTCAGGATGATAAGTGTGGGGAGACGCGGATGACGGAGACGCAGAAAACGGCAGTGATTTTCGGCCTGGCCAACAAGCGCAGCATTGCGTGGGCTATCGCCCAGAAGCTGCACCAAGCCGGCTGGCGGCTGGCTATCACCTATCAGAACGATCGGATGGAGCAGGAAGCCAGAGACTTGATCACCGATCTGCCGGGCGCCGCGGGCTTCATGTGTGATGTCTCGTCGGACGACCAAATCGCAAGACTCTTCGATGAACTAAGAACGCGATATGGCTTGTTGAACGGGATCGTGCACAGCGTGGCGTTTGCTCCTGCGGAAGAATTGAAGGGCGAATTTGTGAACACCACGCGCGAGGGATTTCGTATCGCGCACGACATCAGCGTGTACTCGCTGGTCGCGGTGGCGCGCGCTGCCGCGCCGCTGATGACGGCGGGCGGAGGAATCGTCACGCTGACCTATTACGGCGCGGAAAAAGTCGTGCCGAAGTACAACGTGATGGGTGTCGCTAAGGCCGCACTCGAAGCAAGTGTGCGCTATCTGGCAAACGACCTGGGGCCGAAGAACATCCGAGTGAATGCCATCTCTGCCGGCCCGATCAAAACGCTGGCGGCACGAGGGATCTCTGGGTTGGGAGACATGTTGAAGGCGCATGCCGAGCGCGCCCCGCTCAAGCGCAACGTCGATCCGGGCGAAGTTGGCGGAACCGCTACGTTCCTGCTTTCCGAGGCCGGTTCTGGTATCACTGGCGAAACGATTTACGTCGATTGCGGCTATAACATCATGGGATTTTGAGAGTGGCACAGGGACTCCGGCCGGTGCCCGGTTGGCGGCCGCCTCAAAGTAAAGTCACACACTCAAGACCGAGCTGAACCACGAAGATGCCAAAACTTACTATCGCTATCGATGGTCCTGCGGGGTCCGGCAAAAGCAGCGTGGCGCGGCGCGTTGCCGCCATGCTCGGGTATCTGTATCTAGACAGCGGGGCCACCTACCGCGCGCTGGCGCTGAAGGCGCTGAGGCACGGCGCGTCGCTGAATGACGAGGTCGGGCTGGAAACACTTGCGAAAGAAACGCACATCGAACTACAGCTGCCTAGACCGGAGCAGGAAGCGGCGGGCGCGACCAATGGTGTATTCCTCGACGGTACAGACGTGACGAAGGAAATTCGTACCCCGGCAGTGGCGCAAGCGGCGTCGCGACTCGCAACGATTGCCGGAGTGCGTCGCGTACTCGTCGCCGAGCAGCAGCGCGCCGGTGGGGGCGGCGGAGTAGTGATGGAAGGGCGGGACATCGGAACCGTCGTTTTTCCAAACGCCGAGCTGAAGATTTTTCTGGATGCATCGCCGGAAGAGCGCGCGGAACGCCGCTGGAAAGAGCACCAGGAAAAAGGCGAGAAGATGACGCTCGCCGAAGTCTTCGACGAAGTGATAGAGCGCGACCGCCGCGATCGTGAGCGCAAAGTGTCCCCGCTCGTGCGCGCGGGGGACGCCGTACTGGTGGACAACACCGCCATGGGCATCGAAGAAACCGCGCGGTTGATCGTCATGCTCGCAGAGGATCGCGCGAAAGAATTGGCGGGGGTTGCGGGAGCAAATCTGTGATTCGAACATCATTGATGCTGGCATTTTCCGCGGGCGGCGCGCTGCTAGTGATGCCCTTGCTGACCATGGCACAAACCAGTTCCCGCTCAGCGGAAGCAAGCCGAAAATTCCGCGCTTATCTCGATGAAGATTGGAAACGCTGGATGCAGGAATATCCCGAAACCGCGACTCTCGTTGGGTTTCCCGGACAGAACCGCCGGTGGCGCGACGATTCGCGAGAGGGCCTGCAAACGAGAATCCGCCACCTCCACGAGAGTCTCACGAAGCTGCATCCCATTCCGCGCGATCGACTCCCTGCCGAGGAACAATTCAACTACGACCTTTACCGGGAGCTTCTGGAAACGGCCGAAGAGGGCTTGCAGTACGGCGACGATCCTATTCCATTCCGTGATGTTGTCCCGAGTAACTCTTGGATGCCCATAACGCAGATGGGTGGAATCCAGCAGGGTGCAGCAGAAATAATCGCGGCGATGCCGCACCAAACGGTCGCGGATTACGAGGATATTCTTGCGCGGCTCGAAGCGCTGCCGACCAGCGTTGAACAGAATCTTTTGTTTCTTCAGGGGGGTTTGAACAAAGGCTATACGCCGCCGAAGGTGATGCTGCGCGATGTTCCGAAGCAAATCGCTGGTCTGATTCCCGCCGATCCGCTGGCTAGCCCGCCGCTGGAGCCGTTCAAAGAATTCCCCGCGGGATTTCCCGAAGCGGAGCGAATCCGGCTCACCGATCGCGCCAAGAAGCTTTACGCCAGCGCCGTTGCTCCGGCGTTTCAGAAACTGCACGACTACGTAACTTCGACGTACTTGCCGGCCTGCCGTGAATCGATCGCGGCAACGGCGCTGCCCAACGGTGCCGCAGCTTACGCGTTTCATGTGCGTTGGCAGACCACGACGAACTTGACGCCGCAGCAGATTCACGAGATCGGACTTTCCGAAGTAAAACGTATCCGCTTGGAGATGGACAAGGTCATTGCCTCGGCGGGATTCAAGGGCAGCTTCCACGACTTCACGGAAGTTCTGCGCACGGATCAGCGCTTCTACTATGACCGGGCGGATGATCTGGTGAACGGTTACCGCATTATTACAAAAAAGATCGACCCAGAACTCGCGCATCTCTTCGGCAAGCTGCCGCGGCTTCCTTACGGCGTATGCGTGATTCCGGAGTTCAAAGCGCCTTCACAGACAACGGCATATTACCAACCGGGCGCACCGAGTGCCGGGCGGCCGGGCTGCTATTTCGTCAACACCTTCAACCTTCACGCGCGACCAAAGTGGGAAATGGAGGCGCTCTCGCTGCATGAGGCGGTGCCCGGGCATCATCTTCAGCTTTCGCTCGGGCAGGAGATGGAAAACGTGCCTGAATTCCGAAAACACCTCGGCTACTCGGCGTTTGTCGAGGGATGGGCATTGTATTCGGAGAGCCTCGGCGAGGAGCTGGGCATGTACAAAGATCCGTATTCGAAATTCGGGCAGCTGAGCTACGAAATGTGGCGCGCGGTAAGGCTCGTGGTAGATACCGGGATGCATTCCATGGGCTGGACGCGGCAGCAGGCCATCGATTTCTTCCGCGAGAATACCGGAAAGACCGATCAGGACATCACCGTCGAAGTCGATCGCTACATCGTGTGGCCGGGGCAGGCGCTCGCGTACAAGATCGGGCAGATGAAGATTCGCGAGTTGCGCTCGGAAGCAGAGAAGAAACTGGGCGAAAGACTCGATGTGCGCAAATTTCATGATGCGGTGCTTGAAGAAGGCGCGGTGCCCCTGAGCGTCTTGGAAGCGCGTATCAAGCGCTGGATGGATGAGCAGGTGGGCCATTAGCGGCCTGCCGCCATGCACTTTAGCCCCACAGGCGTTTCAACTCGCAAAGAGTCCGGCACCCTCTGAATTACAATCCGAGCCCTGTAACTCCCGCAGCTCTCCTTCCGTATTCACTTAGAGACGATTCCGATGTGGTGCGTGAGCTTTGAGTGCGCGCCCAAAGGATTTGATAGAGTGAATGGGAGTTCCCTTAAGCTTATGCTCGCCCTCCGTGACAATCTCGTGCAATGCTTTAGTGCCGTGCGCACGCACAAACTGCGCGCCTCGCTCACCATGCTGGGGCTGACGATGGGTGTGGCCACACTTATCACGGTCATGACGATCGTGCAGGGCGCAAACGTCTACGTCGAGCAAAAGATCGCCAACCTGGGCACAAACGTCTTTCAAATCGCGCGCACTCCCTTCGCGGTGACCGATTTCAACATCATTATCAAGGCGCTGAAGTTCAAGAAGATTGAGCTCGAGGACATGCGCGCGGTTGCAGAAGGCTGTCCCGCTTGCCAGGAGGTTGGCGCCACAGCCAGCGGAAGCGCGCACGCAAGATACGGTAACAAAGAGGTGACAGACGTGAATTTCTATGGGCAGACGCCAAACATGGCCGACATTGATACTCGCACTGTGGAATTTGGCCGCTACTTCACGGCCGCAGAAGCCGACCACCACACTGATGTTTGCTTGATTGGCGACACACTAGTGCAGCAGCTGTTTCTCGGCATGGACCCCATCGGGAAGAACCTTCGTGTCGGTAATGACGAACTCATGGTAATTGGGGTCATCGAGAAGATCGGCAGTGTCCTGGGGCAGGACCAGGATAATTTCATCATCGTCCCCCTGCCGGTATTTCTGCGCATGCAAGGTGTGCACACAAGCCTCACGATCAACGTCAGAACGAACACCGGTGATTTTGAAAAGGCACAGGATCAGGCCGACCTGGTCCTGCGGGCGCGACGTCACCTCAGTGGCAAGAGGGAAGATGATTTCTTCATCGGCACGAAAGAAAGCTACATGGCCTTGTGGCGCAGCATCAGCTCGGCGTTTTTCGGCGTTTTCATTCTGGTGAGCGCGATCTCAGTGGTCATCGGCGGAATCGTCATCATGAACGTGATGCTGGTAAGTGTGAACCTGCGGCGACGGGAAATCGGCGTGCGCCGCGCGGTGGGTGCGACGAAGAGCGACATTCTGCGCCAGTTCATGGCCGAAAGCGTCATGCAGTGTATCGCCGGCGGCGCTCTGGGCATCTCTCTCGGATTTCTGGTGGCGCTGGCACTCCGCACGTATACGCCGTTCCCAGCGGCGGTGCAAACGTGGGTCGCGGTGCTAGGAGTATTTCTGAGCTCCGCAGTCGGATTGTTTTTCGGAATATATCCGGCATTGCGCGCGTCACGGCTGGACCCGATTGTGGCTTTGAGGTCCGACTAATGCCCATTATGACGGTTGCGCAAACGCGGGAGAATCTGTTTGCTGCTCTGGAGACGTTGCGCTCGTCCAAGGTTCGCTCCGCCTTGACGGTGCTGGGTATCGTCATCGGTGTATCTTCGGTGATTTCCATGGCGGCCATCATTCAAGGTCTGAACAAGTTTGTGCAGGACCGCGTGGAGCGGCTGGGGTCGCGCACTTATTTTATTTCTCGATTCCCATTCGGCACCGACCCATCCCGCTTGCCGGAACGGATTCGAACGCGCAAGTATCTCGAATACAACTACGCCGAGTTTGTCCGAAATGCTGCGCCCGACGTGCGGATCGTCACGACGTTTGGCACGCGGGGCTTCTTCTTCGGTGACAGCAATCGGATTATCAGCGGTGACCGCAGTGTCGAGAAGGTTGTCATACGCGGCGCGGAGCCGGAGTACACGGAGGCGATTCCGTTGTTCAGCATCGAGCGCGGCCGTTTCATCAGCGTCTTCGATCAGGAGCATGCGCGGCCCGTCGCCGTGCTGGGCGCGGCCATCAGCGAATCGCTGTTCCCCAATACGGACGCCCTCGGGAAAACTGTGCGCGTCAATGGCGCCGCTTACGAAGTGATCGGCGTATTCGAGCACGACCAGGGCTTGTTCCTCGGCCCGGGCGTGGACATCTTTGTGGTCATCCCGCTCAGCAACTTCAAGAAACAGTACCCGGAAGCCAAAGAATTGATTATGGCATTCACTGTTCCGGAGAACGTCAACGTGGAAACCGCGCACGGCGAAGTCATTCAGGCCTTGCGCCGTCTCCGCCGTATCCCTGCCGGGAGGGAAAATGATTTCGAGTTGAGCTCGCCGGATTTCCTCAGCAATCTTTGGAACCAGCTCACTGGCGCGCTGGTCATTCTCACTACGGTGATCAGTTCGATCGGGCTGCTGGTGGGCGGCATCGGCGTAATGAACATCATGCTCATCTCCGTGACCGAGCGCACCCAGGAAATTGGCGTGCGCAAAGCCATCGGCGCGCGCCGCGCGGATGTCCGTCTACAATTTTTGCTGGAAGCCGTGGTGCTCACCCTGGTCGGCGGTTCGATCGGCATTGTGATTGGGGCAGGTGTGTCCATTCTCGTGCGCACACTCGTGCCTTCGATTCCCGCGACATTGTCGTATCTGTGGGTCTCGATTGGGTTTGCGATCTCCGTCGGCGTGGGGCTGTTCTTCGGATACTATCCGGCGAATCTGGCTGCTAACCTTGACCCCATCGTTTGCCTGCGGTACGAATGAAGACCGTGGCGTAGGTTCTGCGGCCTATAAGTACTTTGGAATTAACAAGCAGCGCAAAAATGGGCCAAAAATGGTGCTTTTCAAAAATAGCTCTTGACAGATTTTCCGAATGCGTTTACTTTTGAGATACCTCAGTCGTACGCCTTGGCTTAGCCGAGGTCCTCGCTGAGCGTGAAGAGCAGACTATGAGACACGAAGACAAAAGCCAATACGGAATCACACCAAGGCGATCGGGTCTCGTGGACTGCTTGTTCGCGCGATTGTAAAACAAGCCGCCTAAGTAGTTTCGATTCAAGATTATCGGCCTCGTGATTTGTGTCCCGGGACGTTGAAGTTCACGGCTTGTTCTGGGCCTCGGGAGTACGCAGTGCTCTCCAGGCGGGCATGCAGTTTCACCGTGAGCGCCATCCCTCCCGGATTTCATGACGCCGTGGATCCTTGAAGAAGGAAGCGCCACACTACGGGTGTGCGCTAGTGAAGGCCTGGGTTACATCGGGCTCCGACGGTTGCAGGTTCGACTCCTGCCGGTGGCGCGAGCTGCCGTAGCTCAGCGGATAGAGCAGCGGACAAATACCTGGGCCGCTGATTCCCGCCGCAAGAGTCTCTGGTGTGCTGAAGGTGAGCGTTACTTCGATCGAGCGCCCCGGTGATGAACTGGGGGAGGTCGCGAGTGCAATTCTCGTTTGCTTCGTAAGAAGCAGTGGCTCAGACAAACGCGAACCGCTTGTTCCCACCAGACGGGCTGCCGGGATGGCGCTGTGCAGAGATACTTCGTGGTTAAACGATGCGGGGCTGCTGCTCCGCAGCTCTGCTCGATTATTCCTCCCGGCTCAAATTTGGCCGGCGCGAACCGCGGAACAGTTGGCGGTTCGCGCCGGGGCTGGGGAAAGGAGGACTAGCAATGGCAAAGATGAACGTGTGGAAGCCGATGTTCCCGGTGCGGACGCGTGAAGGAGCAGTGGCGCAGAAGGTGGACGCGAAAAGCGAGCTGCGGCGCACCATGCTCACATGCTTGCTCTGGGAAGACACCTTCTACGAGAAGGGCAACGACATCGCCAAGCGCATCGCCGCGCTTGCCGCCGAGAACAAGCCGGAAGTCGTGGCCGCTCTCGCGCGGGAAGCACGCGGCAAGATGCAGCTTCGTCACGCGCCGCTCTTCCTCACACGTGAACTCGCGCGCCGCAAGGGCATCGGCCGACTCGTGGCCGAAACGCTCGAGGACGTCATCCAGCGGGCCGTTGAACTCGGCGAGTTTGTGGCCCTCTACTGGAAGGAAAAGAAGCAGCCGCTCTCCGCGGGCGTAAAGCGCGGTCTGGCACGAGCGTTCACGAAGTTCGACGCCTACCAGCTTGCGAAGTACGACCGCGAGTCGGCGGTGAAGCTCCGCGACGTGCTGTTCCTGTGCCACGCGAAGCCCAAGGACCAAGCGCAGGCCGTGCTCTGGAAGAAGCTCGTTGAGAACACGCTCGAACCTCCCGATACCTGGGAGGTTGCCTTGTCCACAGGAAAGGACAAGCGCGAGAACTTTGAGAGACTCCTGCGCGAAGGGAAGCTCGGCGGCTTGGCCGTCCTGCGAAACCTCCGCTTGATGCTGGCATCGGGCGTCGATCCCAAGCTCGTGCGCGAGCGGCTGGACCAGGGCGTCGCGCGAGCGCTGCCGTTCCGCTTCGTGACGGCGGCTCGCTACGCACCCAGGCTCGAGGATGCTCTCGAAAAGGCCATGCTCAAGGGCATCGCCGGATTCGCGAAGCTTGCAGGGTCGACCGGACTTGTCGTGGACGTGTCCGGCTCGATGAACTACAAGCTGTCGAAAAAGGGCGAGACCACGCGCATGGACGCGGCGGCAGGGCTGGCGATTCTGCTTCGCGAGAAGGCCGACGAGTTCACCATCGCGACCTTCTCCGACACTTGCATCGAATTGCCTCCGCGACGGGGCTTCGCGTTGCGCGATGCCATGGTGGGCTCGCAGGCGCACTCGGGAACCTACCTCAAGCGCGCGCTGACGCAGCTCCACGACAAGGCGGCGTGGCGCGAACTCGATCGGCTAATCGTAATTACCGACGAACAGTCGCACGACGGCATCCTGCAAGCGTGGACGCCGCGCGCGTACGCGGTGAACGTGGCCCCGTACAAACACGGCATCAGCTACGGCAACGGCTGGACGCACGTTGACGGTTGGTCGGAGCGAATCGTCGATTACATCGCCGCAGTGGAAGCGCAAGCAGCGGCCTGACGATTCGTCTTTGAACTGAACAATTCAACCAGCGCAGCGGGGAAACTCACTGCGCCTTTTTTTTATGTGGTAACTGAGATGGAAAGATCGCGGAGTGCTCAGGTCGGTGCAGACATCGAGCTCAGAAATTCCATATTGGACTTCGATTTCGACAGTCGGCTGATCAAGAGCTCCATGGCCTCGACTGTTGAGAGCGGGCTCAGTACCTTGCGCAGCACCCAGACGCGGCTCAACTCGTCCGGCGGAAGGAGCAGTTCGTCCTTACGGGTGCCAGAGCGCTGAATGTCGATGGCGGGGAAGACGCGCTTATCGGCGAGGCGCCGGTCAAGATAGATTTCCATGTTGCCGGTGCCCTTGAACTCTTCGAAAATCACGTCGTCCATGCGGCTGCCGGTGTCAATCAGCGCCGTGGCAATGATGGTGAGCGAGCCACCTTCTTCAACGTGGCGCGCGGCGGCGAAGAAGCGGCGGGGGCGTTGCAAGGCGTTGGCATCGATACCGCCGGAGAGCACTTTGCCGGAAGGTGGAGTGACGGCGTTGTAGGCACGGGCGAGCCGGGTGATGGAGTCGAGCAGCACGACCACGTCGCGCTTGTGTTCGACCAGACGCTTGGCCTTTTCGAGGACCATTTCGGCGACTTGGATGTGCCGCTGGGGCGGCTCGTCAAACGTAGAGCTGATCACTTCGCCCTTGACGGTTCGCTGCATGTCGGTCACTTCTTCGGGACGCTCGTCGATGAGCAGCACGATCAGCGCGACCTCGGGATGATTGGTCGCGATGGCGTTGGCCATGGATTGCAACATCATGGTCTTTCCGGTTCGCGGCGGGGCATTGACCAAGCCGCGCTGGCCCTTGCCGACCGGACAAAGAAGATCTAGCACGCGGCCGGTCGAATTCTCCTTAGTCGTTTCCATTTTGAGGCGGCCCTGGGGGTACAGGGGCGTCAAGTTGTCGAAGAAGATTTTGTTACGTGCAACTTCCGGGTCTTCAAAATTGACCGCTTCGACTTTGATCAGCGCGAAATAGCGTTCACCATCTTTGGGCGGGCGGACCTGGCCGGAGACCGTGTCGCCCGTGCGCAGATCGAACTTGCGGATCTGCGACGGCGATACGTAGATATCGTCCGGGCCGGGGAGATAGTTGTATTCCGGGGCGCGCAGAAAGCCGAATCCATCAGGAAGGCACTCGAGGACGCCTTCGGAGAAGATCAAACCGTTCTTTTCGGTTTGCGCCCGGAGGATCTGGAAGATCAACTCCTGCTTACGCATGCCGCTAGCCCCTGGAATGTTCAATTCCTTGGCGATCTTGGCGAGGTCGGTGATGTTCTTTTCCTTCAGCTCGGCAAGGCTGATACTCATCTGATTGTTTCCTTCAATGCTTGTTTCTTTTGGCATATGTCCTTAGCGATGATTGTGAAAATTGACCCTGAGAATCCGGAATTGATTTTGAGGTGGTCTACCGCACTGGCGGAGAAGCGAAAACCTGCCAGGATGGGCAAACCAGACTTTGAGCAACCGGCGGCAGCGCCGGGCCGCGCGAACCTGTGAATTCCTCAAGCATAACTCCGACCAGGTCGGGGTAACTCGCGGGACGGGCGGGACCCAAAACAACGCTGCTTAGTTGGTCAAACTCTTGTCTTTCTCGGCGCCGGCCACGAAAGGTTCCGCTACGGGCGCAACCGCGGCATGCTCGAGCGGCACCGTGGGCCGCTCCAGCGCAAACTGCAGCACTTCATCCATGGTCTCGACAAAATGAGTCGTGAGACTGGAAAGAATCTCCTGCGGGATTTCCGCCAGGTCCTTCTCATTGTCCTTCGGAAGCAGTACCGTACGCAAGCCCATTCGATGGGCGGCCAGGAGTTTCTCCTTGACGCCACCGATGGGGAGCACCTTGCCGCGCAGCGTGATTTCGCCGGTCATGGTGACGTCGCGGCGCACCGGATTCTTCGTGAGCGCGCTGACGATGGAGGTGCAGATGGTAATGCCGGCAGAAGGTCCGTCCTTAGGGATC
>Ga0179587_10000854_pt1 | contig 13284 bp, 8 predicted proteins | sample CZODoug2_1_08_16_FD_185932 | JGI IMG/M metagenome (GOLD analysis project Ga0179587, IMG submission 185932) | Vadose zone soil fungal communities from Angelo Coast Range Reserve, California, USA - CZODoug2_1_08_16fungal | ecosystem: Environmental > Terrestrial > Soil > Vadose zone | place: USA...
GGCAAGTTTTGGTTAAACAACTCTGCTGGCTGTTAACCGAGAGGCTGTAGGTTCGAATCCTACCCGGGGAGCCAGAATCCTCTTTGCCATCAATAAGTTGCCGCGCCGGGTAGAGCATTCGGTTCGGGCCGAAGCCTTCCTGAGAGTCAAGCGTAACGACTGAGCTTCAAATCCTTTGAGCGATAAGCACTTTCAGCGAATGCATGTGCGCGAAGAAATCCACTGTCACAAAAATGTCACAGCTTGTTCATTCCTCAGAGCCCCGTGCCTGTTGCAGGTGGGAGAGAAGAGCGGCGGTGGCAACCTCGCTCTTTTGAAAGAGATGGGACATCGAGGCTGGTCAGTACGTGCACACGCTGCGAATAAATCACAGATGTGCGGAGAGTGTTAAGGAATTCCGGTCAGGTCTCCAGAAAGTGCGAGATCATACTCTGAAAATATTCCTCATTGGCCACTCCCTCTGTTTTGGCCTAAGCGCTCCGCCTACGGCGTCGCAGGCCGCCGCTTCGGGAGTAGCCCGTGAGACTCAAGGCATGTTCTAATAACCCACCCGTCGGCGAGGGAACCGCCTCACGAAGCTATTCCACTTAACATATAGATACATGGAATTTCTCCGTTTCTGCCCTTGTAATTGGGGCACCCGGAAAGCGAGTGGATGTTGCTCCCAAAGCGAGCGGCTGCTTTTTGGGAGGGACACAAGAAATTCCGCTTACAATACTCTGTTGCTATATCTTGTCAAGTGTCCAGGTCCTAGATAACCACGCTATTGACGATCTCCTGTCTTTTGGCATATAACTTGCCGCATTACTCTTTCCCCTGATCCTCGGCGTTTTAACCCGTACCAGAAAGGAGCCTTCAATGAAGCGCAAAGCCACTGTGATCCTTGTTTGGGTACTTGCTCTGAGCCTTGGCTCACCACCGAGAGCCACGGCGCACAACGTATGGTGACATTGCCCCAAACGTGACCGTGCTGTCACGATCAAATTCTTTTATAAATCTGGCGAGGTCTACGAAGCTCTGTCGCGCGGTGTGCTTCTGCAATGGCACGAGGCCAACGGCCACCTAGAATCCGCGATTCTGGCAGAATTCGATTACAAAGTTGATCCGAAAAACAACAAACTTGACCCCCATGGATTTAAGCAAGCTCTCGCTGGTTATGAGCAGGTTGCGCTGGCCTTGGAAACACTCGACAAGAAGCTCGCCGAGCTGGAAGTGATAGAGAAATCCGGGCCGGGTGTCGAGGTTTTCGAACAGACTGTGACCAAAATCCTTGCCGAGAGCAGTCCGCTCGAACGGCTGTCCACCAAAGGAGTACGTTATGCCGACATTGCAGGTGCGAAAATGCAGAAGAGCGAACCTATTGTCGGCACTGCTGGAATCCTTGCAGCCCAAAGACAAGATCTGGCTATCCTTCGGGCGACACTCGAAGAAGTGTTGGAAGGACTAAGGAATGCATTGCCGTTAGCGCAGAAGGGCGAGTTCGCCCAGGTCATGCTCTCTGGCAGAAACGCCTTTGGCGACAAAATGCCTCAGTTCACTGACATGATGAGCGCCTTCGAACGCTTCTATGTCCGGACGTGCATGGCAACGATTACCACGACCATGCAGGTCTATCCTAGGGGTTTCGAATGGTTGACCGAGAAAAAGGCGCCATAGGTCGACCGCTTAAATCATCAGTTCTTTTGCTGATTGCGCAGATGTCTGCTTATTTGGTTCTCACTATAGTCTGTGCGGCGGGCGCAGAGGGACAATCACCCGGTGTCCCCCCAGTCACCATCTGGGATCCACCAGCCATCGATGTGTTTCCGGATCACGCTGCTGCTTCTCGCTCGGGCAAGCAGACGGCCGCTATGATTGTGGCAGGGGAACGGCTTTTCCGGGCGCGGTTCAACGCGTTGGATGGAGCAGGCCGTCCGGCGGCGACAGGGGACTCAAAGCCGACTTCCAGGTCTCCCATGCCCGGTTACGCGTTCATTCGAACATCGGGCCCTGATGCAGGCTCGTGCGCAGCTTGCCACAACCAGCCGGCTATGGGCGGTTCGGGCGATTTCGTCGCTAATGCATTTGTCGGTGCTCATTTCGCTGACCCTCCGACGCTTTCGATCGCGCCGGAGTTCACGAACGAGCGGAACACTATCAGCGTCTTTGGTGCGGGCGCGATTGAAATGCTCGCTCGAGAGATGAGTCGCGATCTCCGCGCACTGCACGATGATGGCCTGCGAACTGCCCGGCAACTTCATGCAGACCAAGAGGTTCATCTTCAGACCAAAGGTGTCGATTTCGGTTACATCGGAATTTGCAAAGACGGCACAATCGATACATCTAGATTGGAAGGTGTCGACCTGGATTTGGTGATTCGCCCGTTCGGCAGTAAAGGCGTGGCAGCGTCGATCCGCGAGTTCACGATCGCCGCACTCAACCAGCACCACGGCATCCAAGCCGTGGAGCGCTTTGGATGGGAACGCACTGGTCATAGGGACTTTGACGAGGATGGCGTCGAAGTGGAATTCACTATTGGGCAACTTTCAGCGCTCACACTATTTCAAGCAGTCCTTCCCGCACCAGGTCGAGCCCCCGCGAAGGACACAAAACAACGTGCGTCAGAAGCACGGGGAGAAAGACTCTTTATCGAAACCGGTTGCGACAGCTGTCACAAACCCGCACTTCGCCTAGGGAATATTCAGTTTGAGGAGCCAAACCCCTTTAACCGCCCAGGCACGGCAACGCCAAGGGACTTGGGGAATGTGATCCGGGTCGCTCTGCCGGTGAGAAAGGGCGGTGGCATACAACGCGCTCGGGATGGAGGCCTCTTGGTCGCAGCGTATTCCGATCTCAAACGGCATCGAATCTGCGATGAGAAGACTCCTTTTCTTTGCAACGAAAAACTCCGTCAGGATAACGTCCCCACAGATATGTTTATGACGGCCAAACTTTGGGATATGGCGACATCTGGTCCCTACTGTCACCGCGGCGACTGCGCAACTGTGTCAGAAGCAATCCTCGCTCACGGCGCAGAAGCCTCTGAATCGCGCGATCGGTTCCTGGCTCTGCCGGAGACTGACAAGAGAGCGGTGATTGCTTTTCTCTTGTCACTCGGTCGAGGGAACTACTACGACGCGAGCGCCACCAACCGTTGAAATACTATCGTCTTGAAAAGTTACTAGTCGCGAACAAAGTCGTGCCCTATGTTTTGGAAACTGCTGTTCACCTTGAATCGGTGACGGCACGGCCGAGCATTGAACCAGAAGGTAAACAAAACATCCGCAATTTGTTCTCCGAATGACGTTGAAGAAACAAAGGGCCTCACTCTAAGCGAGGCCCCAGGTCGATTCATTTGCGAGCATTCTAATTCGCCTGTCTCTGTTTTGGCGACTTACGCTTTGACACTACCGATTTCTCGGTATTGTCTCTGCCGGTTTGTCCGTTCGATGTAACATTTTTATTTCGTGTTAGTTCCTCTTGGACTCTCGCCACTATGCGAGTTGTCTCAACCTTGTACCGTGCCGCGGCGCGTGAGAGGTTCGAGTCTTTTGCCAGTGATTGCCTCGGGTTGTAGCCGGGGCAATATAGGTCGGAAGCAAGAGCGCAGACGACGAGGAAATGATTAAGGCCGGCTACTTTCATGGCTTGCACGGCAGCCGCTGCAATCTTTTCGTAGTCCACGGTTTCTGCACCCCATGATGTTTTGCCCTTTTTCTCTTCCCATGCGTAGAGCTTGGAAAGACGGCGATGATTGTCATGGCCCAAGCGCCGGAAGTAGTCGAGGGCTACCATCTGCAAATCTGGCCGAGATAGAGAATCCGGCAGCTTCTTGCGGACGGCTTCGAGAACGCGTACCCGCGTCAGTTTCTCGATGCGCTCGGCAAGCGCCTCCTTCTTGCGTTGGGCTTGCTCTTGGGGCGTCGGCTGGTAGCGGGTCACGCGGTTGTGAACGTCGCATTTCTCTGTCTGGCAGAGATAGAAGATGCTGCCAGCACCTTTGCCGTCAATAAGAACGGCGGCTTTCGTGTTGGGGCACTCCCCTTTTGCTTTGGCCTTCCGGTAAGCTGAGCCGGTTGGGTGTACAATGCTCAGTACGGAAAGCCAAAACGGAAATCCCGGATTACCGGACTGATGATCGGGGACGCAGAGGCGTCCGCGCGGTGTTTTCCGGAGTCCTTGGGGAGGTGTTTCTGATATGCCGGCATGGATTGGTGCGCAACCCGTGGCCTACATTCCCGTAATTCCCGACGCCGCCGCGGGATTCAACCAGCCACCCAGTAACTTTAAAGATGTCGTGATGCGGCGGCTCTTTTTCGACCCTGATCCCAACGGCAGCGATCGATCGTTACGAACCTACTTTTTTCAGGTTTCCTATGGGCGGGCAAGTTTGAATCCGACCGTGTTCGACCCGGTGAATGCCCCGGATGTCAGCGCGGTCGGTGTGGGTCAAGCTTGCTACAACTTGATCAGCGCGACGCTGGCTCAGACCAATTTTCAGTATGCGTGCGTGGTATTTCCGGGCGCGCCGTTCAACCCCTTAGATTGGGCGTTCCCGGGTAACGGCGTGGCCAAAACCAATGTCACTGGCTTCTGTTATGACTTTCTGGCGAGCGGAGTAGGGCCCTGGGCCATGGAACTCACGCACATTCTCACATACTTCCTCGATCTCTATGGGATCAGCGATAGTCCCGGCTCGTTCGACAATATGGCATGCGCTTGCGGTGTGCATCCTTCGACGTTTACCAAACTCAATCTCGGATGGCTCGATCCGAGTGAAATTGTCGTCGTCCAGTCAAACGCCGCCGCCACCGCAACCCTGCATGCCCTGGGACTTCCACGGCCTTCTCCGCCCGGACGCGTGACCGCTGTAAAGGTACCTACCCCCGATCCCCAGCACTATTACCTAATCGAAGCGCGGCTGAGGACGGACACTTTTGAAGCCGGAATTCCCAGCGAAGGCGTGGTCGTGTATGAGATCCAGGAGGCAGTATGGCCTCCGGTTCACCTCAGGACCGCCACAGCGCTCGGTGTCTCGCAGTCATATGACAACTACGTGAACGTACTGGTTAAGGCCGCTGTGCCCGGCGGCTTCACTATCGAGATCGGCTTCCCATCGAATGCGGTCGCCGTCCCCGATCTTTCGGACATGACTTTGGCCGAGGCCCGTGCTGCCGTCATTGCCGTCGGCCTGCGCCTCGCATCGAGTGGCAGTGGAAATGTTGTCGCGCAGAGGCCGATGGCCGACACTTCGGTCCCAAAGGGGTCTGTCGTTCATGTGGATCTGCGGCCGCCGGGAAATTTATAACTCTTGAATACTTTCCTCGCGAAATAGTGCAATCGTGATCTCCGCACGCCTATCGTTTGGCGCGAACTTGGCCGCTGAACTACCTTGATGATGATGTTCTGCTTTAAGATGTCTCACACCTTCAATCTGCCAGAGCCTCCACCAATTGGCAATTGCAATTGAAACGCCATTACGGGCAAGGCGATCTGCATTTTTTATTACTTTCTGTTGTTACCACCGGCGACGGTATCTGGAGACAGTACGAGCGAGAAACCTGTTCATCCGGATGCTTGAGGAAGCTCGAAAGAAATTCGACTTTCGGCTAATAGGATATGTCGTATGCCACATAACGGGCTTGGCCACATAATGCAGAGCATTTTTAGCTTGGCGGCACGGCGACAGCAGGTATAAGCCGGGAGGGAAGGTGATCGGAGCCGTGCCGGTGAGCTAAAAATGTATTGGACTAAACCGCTGCGAGATCCGTGCCCTATGGGTTTTGTTTGGTGAATTGGACAAGACGAAGAGAGAGCAAACCGTAGGTTGTTTCGGAAATGAGCTTGTTGGGCTGCAATTCGTGGACTTCTGCGGGCTTGTAAAGGGCGGAATGTGGGATTCTTGGCTGACCGCAAAGAGTTCAGAATTCCGTGAGACAAGACGATTTCGTTGACTCGACGGCTTCGAGTTTTTGGAGAGTGCGATTTGGGGTCGCGCGGGATGGATCATGACGTGTCTTTGAAGCTGTGCCTACCGAAAACCCCGTCTGGCCCATTACGGCCCGCAGGGCCCATGTAGCATGTTACACGGCCTCTTTGCATCTTGTTGATTTCAAATGTGCTTCTAGTTTTGGCGAGGCACAGGCTCTAGGAGCTTTCAATAGAGCGTGCGTGCGCCCTCTAATTTGCCGCCAACTCTGAGGAATGTGGTTTGCCACCAGGTTTAGGTTCTGGACAATTCAAATACCGTAATCTCCGGTCGGGCGCCGAGCCGGATCGGAAAACCAGTAATCCCGACGCCGCGGTTCATGTAGACTTGCGCGCCACCTTTTTCGTACAAGCCCCGGATGTAGGGTACCCCCATCAGGCTGCCGAGGTTGAGCCCGCGGTGCACGAAATCGAGCGACATCTGGCCGCCGCCGTGAATGTCGCCGGCCAGCGTCAAATCGATACCCAGCTCGGAATGATGATCGAAGAAATGCGGGTAGTGGGTAAGCAAAATGTTAACGGTATTCGGCATCACCAACGCTTTGAGCTCCTGCAGTCGCCGGTAGCCCTCTACCTCCTGCGTATGCATCGGGGCCACATCGCCCCCGTGGTCTATCCCAATCAGATTAATCGTATCGTTACGCAGCCGGATAGGTGCGCGCTCCTGGCGCAGCATGTGGATACCCTGGGCGGCGAACAAACGAGTGATGGACTCTTCAATCCCCACGTCCGCTTCGTGGTTTCCCATACATCCGAAAACGCCGTGAGGCGCTCGCAGGCCCGCCAGCACACGAACCACCTCACCCTGGGCTTCCGGGTCCCAACTAATGTAGTCCCCGGTCAACGCGATCAAGTCTGGTTCTAATCCGTTGGTGATGGCGACGCAGCGGCGAATGTAGTCCGGAGTAGTGAAGGGACCAATGTGAACGTCGGAAAGCTGGGCGATGTGAAAACCCTCAAAGGCTTTGGGCAGGCGCGCCAGGCGGATGCGCTGACGAACGATTTCTACGTTCTGCCGACCGTAGAGAAGCCCATAGCCGGCAGCGACGAAGGGCGTGGCGCTGACCAGCACCGCAGTCCGCTCCAGAAAGCGACGGCGGCCGGGCGACGGCAGGGCGGCTTCGGCATCAGCGGCGGCGGAGTGCTGGTGTATAGCCGTGCGCGCTTTGCGGTAAACCCACCCAGCGGCGCGGGCCGCCCGGTCTGCTGCCCCGAAAGCAATGACTAACAGAAAGGCCAGCAGCGATCCCACGAACCACCACGAGAATGCCGCGAAGATAAGCATGCTCTGCGGCCGGTAGTCGGCGGCGCGGATTATGTGACCAGCACTCAACTCGGGGTAGCTGTACAGGAAGGCAAATAGATAGACCAGGCCGGCCATGATCGTGAGCCAGGCGCGGCGGGGCTTACCGGGGATGAGCCGCACCCCGAGGTCGAGGATAAGGCCAATCCAGAAAATCTGGCTGGCAATAAAGAGCAGCAGCAGGGCGAAGAGGATCAGCATGAAAGGGACGAACTCGTCGAAAGGTGCGACGATGAATGCAACAAAACCGAGGATCAACAGCAGAACGATCGCACGCCAGTGAGCGGCGACACGTTTGTACACCAGGAGAAAACTGCCGCTCCCCGCGATTTTGGAGCTACCTAGACTGTGCGCCATCAGGCACCCCTTGTTCCTCGGACGCCAGGAGCGGCGCCAGAAGGTAACGCGGCGAGCAAAACCACTGACTAATCGACATTGCATTGGCTCGGAAGGAACTTTGCGTCATTCTATTCCCTAATGCTAACCCTAGCCCGAGTTTACCGCCCTCAGAGCGCGAATACGAGTCTAAGCCGCTACTGGAGCGGTCGCAGCGTATGCCGGGTTGTATGACCTACGGGCTGCGATAACGCTCGAGACCGAGAATCTTGACGAGTTCGCGCTGGGTCGGGTCCATGTCAGCCAGGACGGTTCGAGCAAAAGGCTTCTGGGAGGCAGATGCTCCGGGGTAGAGGAGCGTCGCCTCGCGAATATCGGTAAGCGCGTCCATCATCTTCGCAATGCTGAGCGGGATGCCGGCCTGTGCGAGCTTGCGCCGTAACAGGTTCAGCAGCAGCAGGGCGAGCACGCAGTAAAAGGCGTGCACCTTGAGCTTCTGGTCCGTCCAGTGGAAAGCAGGACGGAAGGTCAGATAGTGCGGATCCTTTAAACGTCGAAAGTCGGCTTCCACGTGGTGTTGGGCGCGATAGGCAAGAACGATCTGCTCATCGGTCCAGTCGCTTCGGTCGGTGAACAGCAGGGTCTTGCCCAGCAGGGTCGCGCGGAGATGCTGATAGGCCTTATCGCCAAAGCGGAAAGAGAGTCGCGGCAGGCCGGCGCGATTCTTGCGCACCTGCACGGCAAACAGATCCGCCATGTGGCGGCCGCGCAGAATCCCCTTCACCTTCTTCTGCACTCCCTCCAGGGTAGGCGCTTTCCCTGGGGAATCGGGACGGCGATTTTCCAGGTGTGTCCGGAGTTCCTGTAATTTCCGTTGGCGCTTGGCGATCTCGCGGGAGAGGGTCTGGGTCTGGGAATCGAAGAGCTCTTGGTTGAAGGTGCACAGGACGGTGCGCTCGATTCCGAAGACCACTTTGCGGGTGCGGTAGGAGCGCACCGCGGGCAGCTGCGCGGGATCGAGCCGGCGCATCGCTTTTCGCGCAATGCTCAGGAGATCCTGGTGCTGGGTGGGAACTAAAGAGCCCACGAAATGAAAGGGGCTGTCCGCGACTCGCTTCAGGTTCTCTTCGGAGTTGTTGCCTTTGTCGAAAACCAGGGTGATGTCAAAAGCGCTGCGGGCCAGAGAACGGCACCGTTGGAAAAGTTCTTCGGTGACGCTACCGAAGGTCACCGAATCGTGCTGATTCCCCGCATAGGTATGATGAAACAGGGGAACCTGGCCATCGGAAGTAACCAACAGGGCCAGGCCCAGAATCCGCAGGTTGTCCCGACCCTCCTTGCTATGGCCTCTCTGCGGTAGCTTGGCTCGTGCGTTGAAGCTGTCCAAGAAGGTGAAGAAGTTCGTGGCGTCAAACAGTAGGCAATGAAGGTCCAAACCGAAACGCGCAACCACCGTGCTGGCGATGTCCTGTTCTATGGCGGTGATGTGTTTGTCGCCGATGCGCGCCATGTTGTCCCAAAAGCGCTGACTGGTGAGTTGCCCGGAAGACAGGGGCAGCAGGCGGCGCAGCGCCGTTTTCTGGTACCAATCGGCAATGTGGGCCTTGCTGCAGGGGGCGATGCAGCGGTTGAAGGCGGCCAGCAGCATGTACTGACCGACCGAGGGTCCCTGGGAAGCCCGTTTGGGCACGTGGCGATCCATGGTGGCGAGCAAATCGATGGCCTGCGCCATATCCCACACGGCGGCGGAGGCGCCGAATTCATAGATGGCCAGCTGGGCCGGTTGGGGGCGCATCAGGCGATCCAGGATGTTTTGCGGGGGGCCCAGGTAAATGGTGGAAACAATCTTGGGCTTACCGGCGACCCGCTGGCATTCGCGCAAGTAGTAGTAGGGTTTGCCGCGAATGATCTTCTTGGTGAGGCTTGGCATTCTGTTAGGTCATACTATACACAACTGCTTGTATGTCAATGGCAAAATATCCGCAATACTGGTGTAATAGTTGCACATTAGGGACAATTCCAATTTCTGCCGGAAGCGATTACTTTTAATAAGATTAGGTCATACACAAACTGGCTACGTAAGCTGAAGCGAGTTGGGCCTGCGAACCGCTCCAAATGGGGCGCGGACGCACTTAGGCCTGTTGCGGGAAATACATTAAATCAGGCGAGCGCGGTAAACTCGGGCTAGATAGAGATTTTCCCGCGTGACAAGTGCGCCCAGAGCGCTCGGTCAGTGCTGCCTCAATGTACGGCTCGTTTGCATGCATCCTTAAGGCGCTTTCGGTATTCACGCGCGGCTTTGTCAGCGGCATTCTCGCTGGCGCTGTTGGCAGCCAAATGTCCGAGTTCATGCGCTACCCAGTATCCCAGCGAGTCATCGCTCACATAGCGGTCGCTGTCGATGAACACGCTTCGGCTGGGTAGGTGCGTGAACATAGCGCTGGTATATCCAACGGGCACATGGAGGCGAAAGGTTCTGGCCGTTTCAACGTACTTCCAGTGCGACACAAAAAGAACTCGCAGAGGATAAACGTCGGGTTGCATGATCCGAATCTGATCTCGCACCAAAGTCTCTTGTTCGGACGTGGCTCCCAGGACGGTGTAGCTGTTTACGGAAGGTTCAGGCGAGGTCGCTTCCGCAGTGACCAACTTTGGATTCGTGCTTGTTTGTCCCCAGGCAACCTGCGCTATTGTCATCAAGGATAAAGTTGTCCAGCTCCTGAGCCTCATTTGCCACCTCCAAGCGTGTGCTGGAGGCGAACATTGGGCTCGTTCTGAGGAAGCTCAATAGACGGTGGATTGATTGAAGCTTGATTGCTACTAAGCGACTAAAAGCCCTTGTTTCAGTTATTTAGTGCGCTGGCTTATCTAAGTCTTGTCATCTAGTTGGGGGGTGTTAGACTCGCGCGAAGACTGGGTGTAGGTATAGATGGCCCTCGAGGTCCGATCTCCCTCAATTCTGCGCTTCGGAGTTTTTGAGGTGGAAGTGCGCTCGGGGGAATTGCGCAAGCAGGGCGTGCGCATCAAGCTCCAGGAACAGCCATTCCACGTACTCACGGTTCTGTTGCAACGGCCTGGGGCAGTGGTCACTCGCGAAGAGCTGCGCAATCAGAACTGGCCTGCGGATACTTTCGTTGACTTCGACAACAGCCTCAACACAGCGATCAACAAGCTGCGGGAGGCGCTGGGCGACTCCGCCGACAACCCTCGATTTATCGAGACGCTGCCGCGACGCGGATACCGCTTCATCGCACCGGTCACTGGGCTAGATGGAACCACAAGCGAAACCGCCACGGGTGTGAGCGCGGCCGCGCCGACACGCAGTCGAAAGATCGTCGTGACGGCGGTAATTGCTGTGCTAGCAGCGGGAATCGCCGGAGGACTGCTCTGGCGAACGCAGCAAGCGCGGCATCTCACTCAGAAGGACACAATCCTTCTCGGAGATTTCGCCAATTCGACTGGCGACGCAGTATTCGACGGGACGCTGCGAGAAGGCCTTTCTGTCGAACTGGAGCAGTCCCCGTTCCTGAGCCTTGAGTCCGAAGAGGGAATCCAGCAGACGTTGCGGATGATGGGACAGCCGACGAACGTCAGGCTCACGCCGCAAGTCGCGCGCGAAGTTTGCCAAAGGACCAACAGCACGGCAGCACTAGACGGTTCGATAGCGCTGATTGGGACCCGCTACAACCTGATTCTGAAAGCCGTGAACTGCGTTAATGGAGAGTTGCTGGCGAGCACGGAAGCGCAGGCGAGCGACAAAAGCCACGTTCTCGACGCACTTGGGAAAGTCGCTTTGGAAATGCGAAGGAGACTCGGGGAATCCTTGAGCACCGTACAAAAATACAACACTCCTCTCGAGCAAGCGACCACTCCATCTCTGGAAGCATTGCAGGCCTTCAGTCTGGGTGTTAAGGCACAGTTCGCGGGCGACGACGTTGCGCCAGTTGCTTTTTTCCAGAGTGCAATCCAATTGGACCCTAATTTCGCCGCGGCTTACGACGCGATGGGCACCGAGACTGAGGTGATAGGTTCCGGACTGGCCGTGGAATACATCGGGAAGGCCTTCGAACTGCGCACTCGTGTGAGTGAGCGCGAGAAGTTGATCATCGAAGGAGATTATTACACTTTTGTGACTGGCGACCTCATGAAAGCACAGCAGACCTATATCCTTGGCGAACAAATTTACCCGCGCGAGGCCGCCTTCCGAGAGAACCTTGGTGCCCTCTATAACGCTCTCGGGCAATATGAAGCCGGTCTCAGAGAACATCAAGAGGCCGTTCGTCTTGCCCCGTCCACCATTACATATCGATTTCTTATATACACATATTTGTCGCTGAACCGAGACGAGGACGCTGCTTTGGCCAGAGAGGCGCATGGAAAGGGCCTGGACCCTAGTCTTGGGACCACGCTCTATTCGCTCGCCTTTTATCGGAATGACGCCGCCGAAATGTCGCGGCAAGTAGCCGTTTGGGCTGGCAAACCGGGGCAAGACTTGCTCTTGGCATTAGAGGCCGACACGGCTGCTTACTTCGGACATCTTGGAAGAGCGCGTGAGCTATCACGGCAGGCTTCAAGTTCTGCCAAGCGGGGAAGAGAGAATGAAACTTCCGAGACTTACGAGGCCGTGGCTGCTTTGCGAGAAGGCCTGTTTGGCCATGCAAACCAAACTGGACAGCGGACAGCGCTACCAAAGGAACGGTCCCCCGGGCGAGATTTGGAGTATGCAGTGGCGCTAGCTCTGGCCTATGCGGGGGACGCGGACCGAGCGCAGGCCTTGGCCGATGGCTTGGGCAAGAGGTTCCCCGAAGACATAATTGTGCAAGTAAACTATCAACCGACTCTTCGCGCAAAGCTTGCGCTCCTCCGCGCAAATCCTCAGGAGGCGCTTGATACTCTTGAGGTCGCTGCCTCATATGAACTTGGTCTGCCTAGTTCTTGGTTCTATAACTGGCCGAATTTGTATCCTGTCTACGTCCGAGGAGAAGCCTATCTTGCGGCGCACCGGGGCGGCGAAGCGGCAGCAGAGTTTCAGAAAATCCTCGACCATCGTGGAATCGTGCTGAATGAACCCATTGGCGCGCTCGCCCATCTCCAACTCGGTCGTGCCTACGCCATGTCCGGTGAGATTGTCAAAGCCCGCGCAGCGTATCAGGATTTTCTTACGTTGTGGAAAGACGCCGACCCTGATCTCTCCATCTTAAAGCAAGCCAAGACCGAGTACGCAAAGCTGCAGTAACTCTCTCACCGTTTTGGAAATGTCGGCTTTTGCGCCAGGTCCACCGCACAACCATCCTTTCTAGCCAACCAATCCACTGCAGAATGAAAACGTCGCAGTGTTGCCTGAACCGATCGACTCCTGGATGGTTGGTTAACCGGAAGCGATCTGATGCTGGCTTACCGCGATTAGTAATCGGCTTGTCGTCAGGAAATCAAGCACTAATGAGATGCGCGTTTAGTTGGCACCTGCAAACATTGAAGTGTCATACCAGTGTCATATGAATTGTGATGAATGGCGGCAAAAAGTGAATAAAGACCACGAAGAGAAGGTGAATCTGACTACGCCCATTTAGCTAGAACTTGCTCGATCAACAACCACTCCCAGAACCGCCACCGCTACCCCTTCCGCCATCGCATGACAACATTCGTGGCGCTGAGTACTTCGAGTAAAAAGGAGAGAC
>Ga0179587_10000855_pt1 | contig 13260 bp, 12 predicted proteins | sample CZODoug2_1_08_16_FD_185932 | JGI IMG/M metagenome (GOLD analysis project Ga0179587, IMG submission 185932) | Vadose zone soil fungal communities from Angelo Coast Range Reserve, California, USA - CZODoug2_1_08_16fungal | ecosystem: Environmental > Terrestrial > Soil > Vadose zone | place: USA...
ATCTGATTGTCGAATGCGCGCTCCCCTGCTTTCCCCGGCTCGGTCACTGTAGTTGTACCGGCGCCCAGGAGCGGAACGTGATCCGCAAACGCCACTCCAGTTACCTCTGGAAGCGCGGAAAATCTGCGTGCCAGCTGGTCGCGCAGTGCCGCCGTGTGCGCCGTGCCGATGCCTGCATTCTCGAGGTCCGCGAATTCGATGTTGATCACCTGCTCCGTGTCAAAACCAGGAAACACTCTCTGCCCTCGCGCCATGCCTCGCGCCACAAGTCCCGCATTGACTAACAGAACTACAGTGAACGCAACCTGCGCACCAATGAGCACATCCCGTGCGCTCGCGCGCAGCTTGCCGCGATTTGCCGTCCACTGCGCCACGTGACCTTGCAACGCCTCGTGAGAATCCGCCTTGGTGCAGTGAGCTGCGCCCAACACGCTGAAGAGCATCCCCGCCGCGATTGAAACCACCATCGTCCAGGCTAGCACCCAACTGTCGGGCGAAAATCGAAAGGTAAAAACGTAGAGATCTGAGAACCGGAACACGACACGGCTCTGAATCTCTCTCCAGACGAAATCGCACAAAAGCGGCGACGCGATCAGCGTGATGGCACCCGCAGCCAGCCCGATCAGCACGCCTTCGCTCAGAAGTTGCCGCATCAGTCTTCCTCGGCTCGCCCCCAGAGCCCGCCGCACTGCCATCTCCTTGCGTCGGGCCGTGGCCCGGGCCAGGAAGAAATTCGCGAGGTTGGCACAGGCGATTAAAAGGACCATGCCGAAGCTCACCATCAGCAGTGCGGCAAGAGATTGGAATTGCGGGTTGCCTTTCTCAATGAAGTACGCCGGCGGATCGGTGTCGATTGCGGAAGTTACTTGCTCTAACCCTCGGTTCGTTTCGAACCGCTGCGCAATCGCCGTCAGTTCAGCCCGCGCCTGTCGTGCGCTGACATCTGGCCTCAGCCTTCCGACCACTCGCAATCGAGACTCACCCGCATAGTGCGCCCAGTCACGGCCTGGCTCGACTCGCGTCTGCATCGCAAGCGGGATCCATAGGTCCGGTGGCACCGGAGGTAAGCCCGTGCCGATAAAATCACCTGGCGCGATTCCAATAATCGTGATCGGCGTCCCGTACAGCAGAACGGATTGCCCCAGCACCGCGGGGTCACCGTGAAAACGGCGTTGCCACGAGGAATAGCTGAGGATCGCCACCGGTTCTGCGCCACCGTGCTTCTGTTCTGTGAACATCCGCCCGGCAATCGCATTGACGCCGAGAACCGAAAAGTAATTCTCGGAAACCAGCTTGATGATGACTTGTCGCGGTTCAACGAGATGTTTCTGACCTGTGTCGGGGAGTTGTGCGAGCACGGTGTTGTATCCGGATTCCGCAATTACTCCCTGGAAAACCGGATTGTGCTCGCTAAAATTCCGGTACTCCGGCTCGGAGAACGCTGTGCTGGCACCACCTTTGCGCAACTCCCGCTTGAGGACTGCCAGGCTCTTGGTGTCCCGGACTGCCAAAGTTCGCAGTGCGAGCGCATCATATGCGGTGAATACTAGGGTAGTTCCAATGATTCCCAGGGCCAGGGTCAGGACACTCGCGGCAGTAAATCCAGAACTCTTGCGCAGCACGCGGGCGGCGAAGTGCAAATCCCGCCACAATGTCTCGACAAAAGACTCCCAGCCCGCAGCGCGGACGGCTTCCTTCGTAACTTCGAGGATTCCTCGCTCCAAACGCACCGCTCGAAGCGCATCCTGGCGGCTCATGCCCTGCTTCATCTTTGCTTCGGCGGCCATCTCCAGGAAGCCGTTTAGTTCTTCGTCCAGCTCCCGGCTGACGTGCTCTTTTCGGAACAGCGCTCGGAGTCCGCCCGCCATGCTTCGCAGCAATGACATGGTTCGCTTACGACGCCTCCAGGATTCTGGCGATGGCCGCCACTTGCCTTCCCCATTCTCGTGTTTCGCTGTTGAGCCTTTTTCGTCCCTGGTCTGTTAGGACGTAGTACTTGGCGCGCCGGCTATTCTCGGTGGCTTTCCATTCGCTGCTGATCAGCCCCGCTCGTTCGAGCCGCTGAAAGGCGACAAACAGCGAACCGGCATTGAGGCGGAAAACGCCTTTGCTCATCTGTTCGAGCCGGACGGCGATCCCATATCCGTGCATGGGTTCGAGCGCCAGCGTTTTCAGGATGAGCATGTCCAGAGTTCCTTGGACGAGATCACTCGGCTGGTCCGCCATAGACGCATTCCCCCTGAGGTTCAGGAGGAAGAATACATCTCTCCTACTGATTGTCAAGAGGAGAAGAGAGCTAGAGGGAGAACGGGCGGGCACTTCCGTACTTATGGACATTCAAACGCCTACGCAGATTTGGCTTCGCTGGATTTGCCAATCCTGTCGATTTCCTTCTGAATGGCCAGTTTGTCGAGGCTGGAAAGGGCAAGGCACAGAAACAGTGAGATCGAGAATCATGTAGGCATCGAGGAAAGCACGTTCAATTTGTTGACGTGTTCCGGCCACCGCCGCAGGATCGGGAAGATCGAACGCTAACTAACAGAGAGCGCCAACCCATATGAGAAGTGAGCGGCGAAGGGCCCACATCCTTTGCAAACATACGTGACCTGCAGACGCGGCAGCTTGCGGAATTCGAGCAGCTACCGCGGATCGTTCACATCGTTGCGCCTGAGTCCACGCACTTTAATGCGGTCGTCATACGGCCGTAATAAGCCGCTACTAGGCTAGCCACCCTTGAATCGGCGCCGATCCCCGCGCCAGAAGGTTGACACTCCTCGTCGATAGAAAGGTGATTGGAATGACAAAAAAGGCCGTAGTTCTATGCCTGTCCGTGATCCTGCTGGTGAGCACCACGCCAGTTCGTGCTAACGAAGGGCAGATTCCGCGTGGCATACCGCATCTCGATCATGTCTTCGTCATCATGATGGAGAACCACAGCTACAGTCAGATCATCAACAATCCCAATGCGCCGTTCGCCAATCATTACGCGAAATCCGCGAACGCGGCCAACAATTACTTCGCGATCGCCCATCCCAGCTTAACGAATTACCTGGAAGTCGTCGGCGGATCGAACTTTGGAGTCCTGACGGACAACTCTCCTGACTGGCACAATACCAACTGCATCACAAACCTGGCCTCGGGGAAGGCCGCGACGGACGTGCCGGCAAGCCCCGATGTTTGTCCGATTGCGGGAGAGGGGACTGACGCCGCTACCCCACTCATCGACACGACGAACGAAACTAGCCCTCCAGCGGTCACCGCCGTGGTGGACATCGATGGCCAGCTTGCGATTCCAGCAGCCACGAATACGAGTGGTAAGAGTATCGGCGATCAGTTAGTTGAATGGGGCAAAAGCTGGGAGAGCTACCAGGAAAACCTGCCTCCCGGCGGTGCCGACGGAGTCAACAATAGCGATGGCTTCTTTACCAGCAACGCGGAAATCGCCAACGCGATACCGGGCGAAAAACAAACCCTCATAAATTTGTATGCGGTAAAGCATAACCCGTTCGCGTATTTCCGCAGCGTGCAAGAAGGCACGAATTCCCGCAACAGCATGAGCAACGTTGTGGGTTTTCAGGGCGCGCATGGTCTGCTTGAGGATCTCGGCTCGGGTCACATCCCCACGTTATCGTTCATTGCTCCAAATCAATGCAATGACCAGCATGGACGCGGCAACGCCGGCCCTTCCTGCGACTTCGATCCGAACGACAATGGCACACAGGTTGGACTAAACCCAGCATTGATTTATCAGGGCGATGTTGCCTTGCGAACTATCGTGAACGCTATCCATGACTCTTCTGTCTGGCGCGAGGGCCGCAACGCCATCGTCGTGCTGTGGGACGAAAATGATTACAGCGCCGTACCCAATACGAACCAGGTGTTGCTGGTCGTGGACACGAACTACGGCGTTCACGGCGTTCAGAGCGGCGAGTTCTACACTCATTTTTCGCTCCTGAAATCACTCGAGGCGGGCTGGGGCCTTCCGTGCCTCAATCATGCCTGTGATTCGAGCGTGCACGTGATGTCGGACCTGTTTGCCGGAGAGCGCGGTGAGTAAGTGGCACATACGGCGGTAGATCCGCCCAGCGGACGGCCGTGGGACTTGTGCCACTGGGCCGTGGTTGGCTTGAACGTGTAGGTTTTCCTGGTCACTTCGCCCTTGCAGCAAGTAGGGCTGCAGCACGCCATTGCAGCAACGGGTTTCGTCGCGCGCACCAAGGCGCTTGAGAATTGTTGCCCTATACTTGATGCCTAATCGAATCCGCACTAATTCCTGCGCGAAGAAATTCGCAGGCGTCGAGACTGGCTTCTACAAGCAAGTCACACAAATACAACCTGATCATCATCGAACCGCAAATACGCAGGGACTAAGCTACCGCGCGCGATTACCGCCACAGGTAGTCCAGAGAGGGTGAAATCCACCATGAGCAGAGACCGTCGCGACTTCCTTAAGCTTTTGACGACAGCTGCGGCCTACACCGCTTTTCCTGCAAGCATCAGCCGCGCGTTGGCGATTCCGGCGGACAGCCGCAGCGGGACTATCCATGACGTAGAGCACATCGTCTTCATGATGCAGGAGAACCGTTCGTTCGATCACTATTTCGGAGCGCTGCGTGGTGTGCGCGGCTTCGGAGACCCACGAGCGGTCAAGCTGCCTTCGGGTAAGAGCGTCTTTCATCAGCCGGACCCGAACAATCCCGACGGCTATGTGCTGCCCTTCCACCCTGGTGCCTCCAATCTGGGTCTAGAGTTCCTGGAGGACACGCCGCACGACTGGAACGGGACGCATGCGGCGTGGAATGGCGGAGCCTACGACCAGTGGGTCCCGCATAAGGGCACGACCGCCATGGCGCACCTTACTCGCCAAGATATCCCATTCCACTATGCGCTTGCCGATGCGTTCACGGTCTGCGACGCATATCACTGCTCGTTGCTGGGACCGACCGACCCGAACCGCTATCACATGTGGACCGGCTGGGCGGGCAATGACGGAAGCGGCGGCGGTCCGGTGATTGACAACGCCGAAGCCGGTTATGGGTGGCCGACCTACCCTGAGCTGCTCGAGCAAGCAGGGATCTCCTGGAAGATCTATCAAGATGTTGGCGACGGACTCGATGCTGCCGACTTTTGGGGCTGGACCGGCAACGCCTACATTGGCAATTACGGAGACAATTCATTGCTGTACTTCCATCAGTATCAAAACGCGCCAGACAGCAGTCCACTCGCGCAGAAAGCGAGAACCGGGACCAACATTTTGAAGAGCGGAACGCTGTTCGACATCTTCCGCGATGACGTTCTCGCGAATCGGTTGCCGCAAGTGTCATGGATCGTGGCGCCCGAGGCGTATACGGAGCACGGGAACTGGCCCTCGAACTACGGCGCGTGGTACGTCAGACAGATGCTTGATGCGCTGACCGCCAACGCCGAGGTTTGGAGCAAGACTGTCTTTTTCTTAATGTTCGACGAGAACGACGGGTTCTTCGATCACATGGTGCCGCCGACACCCCCACAGTCGCGAGCGGCAGGCATTTCGACGGTGGGCACAACGAATGAACTGTTTACCGGCAGCCCTTCGTACCCGGCGTCTACGTACACCCCCGGACCGTACGGGCTTGGCGTCCGTGTCCCGATGATCGTTATCTCGCCTTGGAGCAAGGGTGGGTGGGTCAACTCCGAGGTGTTTGATCACACATCGCTGATCCGCTTCCTCGAGCGCCGCTTCGGCATCTTGGAGCCGAACATCACGCCATGGCGCCGCGCGGTTGCCGGCGACCTGACTTCGGCGTTCAACTTCGCGTCGCCAAACGACGCAATCGTTGCCCTGCCCAACACCGCCTCCTATGCTCCGCCCAACCAAAACCGTTATCCCGATTACGTGCCCACTCCGCCGGCCAACCAGGAACTGCCGGAGCAGGAGCCCGGCACGCGTCCGGCACGCGCGCTGCCGTATGAGCTGCATCTCGAAGGAGAAGTAAAGGCTTCGCACCGCGGCGTCCAGCTTTTCTTCCGGAACACCGGCAAGGCCGGAGCGGTCTTTCAGGTGCGCTCCGGCGACGGCCAGACCGGGCCATGGACCTACACCGTGGGCGCAGGGGACGAAACTTCGGACAGTTTCGGAACCAGCGGCGCTACTTCGTACGATTTCTCCGTCTTCGGTCCGAACGGTTTCCTGCGCACTTTCGCTGGTGGCCTCGGAGCGGGCAGCGCCAACCTCACCGTGAATGCAATTTACGACAAGGAATCTGAGGGCGTCGCGCTTGTGATTCGCAACCATGGCTCAAGCGCAGAAAACGTGAGTATCTTTGACGCTTACTCCGGCAAAACGCGCACGCACGTGCTGCACCCGCACGACAGTGTTACGTATGTTAGCCAGTTGCATGAATCTTTCGGCTGGTACGACTTGACCGTACGCGTCGATTCCGATGCCAGCTTTCAGCGGCAGTTGGCAGGACACCTGGAAACCGGAAGACCCAGCGTGACCGATCCCGCCATCGCCGCAACTGTGCCGCAAGCTACTTCGGCAACCTGACGATTTTCCGCAGTCAAATGATGAAGGGTCATGATTCTTTGTCAGCTTTTCAATGACCCAGTGGCGAGCGCAAGCCCAGCGCTTCAGGGCGGGGTAAGCGAGCCTTAAGCGGTTAAAAATAGTGCGTGCCTTCGGGACCTAATGGTGTGTGACGAACGGGCTGCGCAACACCGTTATCAGCGGTTCTTCCGAGGCCAGCAAGTTCACCCGCCGCAGTTTAAGAAAAAGTCCAAGGCAAGAATTAGTTTTACGGAATCCGACCCCGCATGCTTCGAGATGGATGAGCCCAATAAGCGGGTCGTCTGCCCAAGTTTAGGGAATCCCCCCCGTTCACGTGGGGGAGGATGTCAAGGAAGGAGCTCACGACTTTTTCCTACTTTCCTGGCAAGCGCGAATCCGGCCGGTGGGGGCACGGAACTGTCTAGATCTCATGCGCGTGCCTAGGGCGGTACTTGACCCTCATGGGTGTTCCCACTAGCGCAGCCCCGCGGAGAATATGTGTCATGCTGGACGAATTGTCGAGAATTGGGGTTGGATCTAAATTCCGAATGCTCCGGCATTTACCCCCAGGCCGACTCTTTCGTTCGCTCAGCCTTTCATTTGGCGGCGAGTTTTTGTCTTGCCAATTCGGTCCGGAAATCGTGTTCCTTTTGGGCAATATACTTTTTGTAGCCGCTAGGATCGACGAACGCGTTCACGCCTCCCTTTTTCATAAGAGGGTACTTTTCTTCGAGTCCGAAGTAGTTACCATGGGCACCGAGGAAAATATCGCATGGCAATGACTTCAGAACGCCCCACATGCGCTCGTAGTCTTCGGCGATCTGCGGGTACGCTGTGTTGTCGACGAGTTTGTAGCCAGCGTTCACATTGGGGCTGCCGAGGATCACCACGTTGTATGTCTTACCGCGTTCTGTCACCTCCATCGTCCAGGTGGTGCAGCCTTTGGTGTGTCCTGGAGTGAGGTGCGCGACGAGCACGGCACTACCAAGTCTCACTTCGTCGCCGTCGTGCAATACGCGGTCCACCTTGACGGGCCGATAGAGGGAAGTGGGACTGTTGCCGTACTCAAAATCAGTCTTGCCACCAGATTCGACCACAGGCACGTCCGCATCCATCACCATGTACGTCGCGCCCGTCAATTCCTTGATCGTCGCGCTCCCGGCGTCGTGATCCCAGTGCGCGTGACTGATGAGCAGAATCTTGGTGTCCTTGAACTTGAATCCGAGTTTCTCGATGCTCGCCTCAATCATCTGCACATTAGCTTCCAGATCGCCGTTGATAAGGATGTTCCCTCGCGGTGTCGCGACCAGATAATTCGCCAGCCCCTTACTCCCAACGTAGTACAGGTTGCCTGCGATGTGAAACGGTGGGAACGGTTCGGTCCAGTCGGGATTGGCCTGGGCGAAAACACTAGCGGCAGCGGACAGGACGAAGATTAATACGCGGGGAACAATCGGGATGCCTTGCCCCATGGGCGGAGTATAAGCCAAGTCATCGGCATGAGCGAATATCACAATTCTGGAAGGATCGTCGGCCAACCCGTACTGTCGCTTCGCCAACCGCCGCTTCGGCGTAACGATCAACATCCCGCTGCTCCTCTTCATGCACTTTACCGGAACCATGGATCACTGGGATCCCGGGTTGACCGACGGATTTGCCCAGGACTGCGAAGTGATCTTGTTCAACAACGCCGGCGTCTCCAGCTCTAGCGGTGAAGTTCCAACTTCGATTGAGGAGATGGCGCAGCACGCAGCTGCCTTCATCGAGGCGCTCGGCGTTCTGCATTTGCCTGTGCGCGATCAACCGATTCCTCCGCGAGTAGCGGATCAATTCTTGATCGCCGAAGATGGGTAGTCCTGCCAGATGTACTGAAGGGCCTCGGAAAGTGTCTGTTGTTTCACCGTTCGATCAACGTGTCCGGCGTTGCGGGCAAATACGAACTGGTAGTGATAGCCCTTGGCAGCGAGTACGTTAGCCATATGCTCGTTTGCGAGAACCCAATCGTGCATATTGTCGCGCATCACGTTCGGATTCAAGAGATCTCGGTCACCAACTTCCATCCAGATTCGTATCGGCTTAGCCGGGCTGTCCGGGATGAGATGCTCGTGAAACTCCCAAGCACCGTGCGGCGTTTGCGGATTGTACGGCCACTGTTGGTTTACAAATGTTCCGGAATAGCTGAGAACGCGGTGATAAAGCTCGGGGTGATACCAAGCCATGATCAACGCGCAAGAGCCTCCTGAGCTGCCACCCATGGTTGCCCTGCCGTCCGGATCCTTAGTGAGTTTCACGTGAGCTTCGGCTTCCACCAGAGGCAAAACTTCGCTCTCCACAAACTCGGCATAGACTCCGGAAATTGTGTCGTACTCAAGACCGCGTTCACTCCCCTGCGCGTCCCCACCTCCGTTGCCGATAGAAATGGCAATCATCACCGGGATCTTATGTTGAGCAATCAAGGTGTCCACGGCCGAAAAAAGCAACGGGTCAGGCCCGTCCGCCCCGACGATGAAAGGCGCGAGGCTACCCGGCACGTATTGCTTGGGAACATAGACGCTCACCCTCCGCGTGTACGGAGCGGGGTGGCTTGTAGTCACCACGAGCTTTGAGGGGTTAGCAGGATCTATAGTTCCGAAGGTGCTGGGGTCACGTGCAATGCCTGGATAGACCTTGCTGTCCGACGAGTTCATAGTGAACTCCATCACCGTTCCCCTAGGTATGCCGTCCTGGACAGCCATCTCGGGAGGAACATCGTGGGTCGGCCCGATGACGAAATTGCCGTCCGCGTTGACCGGAGGGTTTGAGCCGTCGGGCAATTCTTTGGCCGTGACATAACCGGGACTGTTGGGATTGCGTGTTGGCGGTGTCGGACGTTCCATGTGTTGAGCTGACGGAGGAGACTGGCCGGAGACTGGATTGAGAATCGCGACTAGGCTAACCAGAAGTGAGATGCTCAGAGAGCGCGGGACTGGAGTCATGTTGCCATTTCGCAGTATTCCGAACTTCGGGGGAATGGTTGCTTTTGAGTTCCGCGCTGTCATGTGAATGGCCTTCGTCGCCTCAACTGACGAACCGTACCGACGTTGGGGATCGGGAGCCATCGGTCATCGTCTAACGGTGCCATAAAATCCGGTCCCGTTGAAACAGGGTCTCCGTTGGCCTAGAACTTTGACTCTTGCGCGGGTGTCAACTCTTTTCGAGTCTCGACATCATTCGGTGCCGCTGCTTGATTGCTCATTCCGAGCAGCCTCTCAATCGTTGCGAACAGCTCATTTGTCCGAATGGGCTTTGAAATGTAGGCGTCCATCCCTGCTGACAAGCAGCGCTCCTCATCACTGTTGAGGGCATGTGCAGTCATGGCTACGATGGGGGTGTGCCTACCACTAGACCGTTCCCTCTGCCGGATTGCCGCAGTGGCCTCGAGACCGTCCATCTCCGGCATTTGGACGTCCATAAGCACAAGGTCAATGTTCTTGTTCGAAGTGAAGACGGAGGATTTGTCATGAGATTGAACGGCACGGAGTTCACCGTGATTGGCGTGGCTCCGGAGGCAGCCCCGTCTCGGCCCCGCCGCTCTGTCGAATAGGGCATCGAGCAACATTGTGCTACTCCCAACGAAAAACCCTCGTCGAGAGCGCTGTGCAAACGGCAAACAACACGGCCAGTGCCGCTACGTCGCCCACGTGGGTTGACCAGGCTTCGCCGTTCCAGATTCCCTGGAGTAGTGGCACCGCGTAGGTTAGCGGCAGCACTCGCGCCACCGCGTGAAGCACTGGCGGCAGCGAGTCTACCCGCACGAAGAGCCCCGAGACAGCGATCATGGGGTACAGAATAATGGCGCCGATCGGCTGCGCAAAGCGGGCCGTGGGAACGATGCTGGCGATGAGAAAACCGATCGACAGGATGCTCCAAGTGCTGATTAGCAGCGCAAGCGTGAAAGAGAACAATGGCGCATGAACGTCGACAGGGTAGTAGCGTTTGCCGGCCAGGACCATTAGGGCCAGCGTGGCCGCGGTGAGTATCAGCTTCACGATCACGTGGGCGGTAAGGATCGTCTGCGGGCGCAGCGGCGTGGCGCGTAGTCGCTTGAGGATGCCGCCTTCGCGATAGATGGAGATTATCGTGACCAGCGAAAGCACAGCGCTGACGGCGATCAGCACGGAGGCCAGGACTGGTAGACCCACGAGAATAAAACTGCTGGCAGCGAGTGGAGGTGGTGCGAGTCTGCGGCCGGCTACACGGCCCAACACGAGGAAAACCAGAACAGGGAAACCGATCGTGCCAAATGCGCCAAGCGGTTCGCGCAGGAAGATCTTGATCTCTATCCAAGTCAGTTTCCAGAGTCCACGCATCATTATCGAACCTACTCGCGAATCGAGTGACCGGTCAGCTTGAGAAAGACGTCCTCAAGGTTGGGGAGAATCGTGCGGAAATCCGTGACCCGGATCCGATTCTCGGACAGACAACGAATCACCTCGGTCACTAGGTCGTCGCCCCGACCGCGAATGGTGAATCGCAAGTCAGTCAAGATCACCGCCTCAACTCCGGGGATGGCCCGGAAGCGGTCTTCAGCGATGGGGTCGTCCGTGGCGAGAACCACGGTTCGCTCAGGGCAGTGTCGGTCGACGAGGCGCTCCGGCCTGTCCATGTCGATGATCCGTCCGTGCTCGATGATGGCTACCCGGTCACACAACCGTTCGGCCTCTTCCATCAGATGAGTGGTCAAAAAGACGGTCTTGCCGCGGGCGCGGATACCGCGCACGAGATCCCAGATGGCCCGCCGGGACTGCGGGTCCAGCCCGGTGGTCAGCTCGTCGAGAAACACCACCTCCGGATCGTTGATGAGTGCAAGGGCGATAAACAGACGCTGCTTCTGGCCTCCGGAGAGGTTCATGAACCAGGCGCCCCGCTTATCGGCGAGACCGAGTTGTTCGAGTAAGTGTTCGCCGTCGATCGCTTTCTTTTGGTAAAGCGAAGCCCACAGGTCCACCGCCTCCCACACTTTTATCCGCTTCTGCAACTGCGCCTGCTGGAGCTGAACCCCGATGCGGTCCTGCAGCTTGTAGACGTGACGAAAGGGATCAAGACCTAAGACCGAGATAGTGCCCTGGTCGGGCGTGCGCAGACCTTCGATGCACTCCATCGTGGTGGTTTTTCCTGCGCCGTTGGGCCCGATTAAACCGAAAATCTCACCTTCGTTTACTTCGAACGACACCTCGTCGACAGCCACCGTTTTGCCGTAGGTCTTGCGGACTCCCGAAACTTGAATGACTGGACGCATGATAGTTTGCAAGATCCTGGAGGCACAAGATGCACTGAGCCGGACCGAAAGTTTATATCACGGTTAGGTTAAGTCCTGATTGCAGCGCATTATCGGAAATCGACTTCCGAGGCCAGTCTTTCAATTTCCAGCGATTCTTTGTCGAAGTAGTTCAGGAGAAATCTTGCATGGGTTCGAGTTCCCGCAGCTATGGCAGGGATGCCGAGCATCGTTCGAATATCTTGCGAGTCCTTCGCCCGGAAGACCTCAACGGCACCAACCCTTACGAGATCTCGAATGGCGCGGAAATAGTCTTCCTTCAACTTAGCATTCGAACTGTATGGTTCCGTGAGACCGCATGACTTGCGGTCGCACGCGGCTCCCAGAGATCGCGTCGTTTGCAAGTTGACTCGTTAGCGAAGGTATTGAGCACCCTCCATCAGGCTGCCGAAAAACCTTGGGGAGTGTGTTTTGGAAGAGTCCGGTTTTCGGACTATCCTGCTGCTTTCTTCGCTTGCGCTCGAAACTTCGCCCATCGCTTCTTGGCGGCTCTGCCAATTTTCGCCCTGGCCGCGGCCGACAACACGCGCTTCTTCGCGCCCCTTAGTTCTCGCTTCGTCGAATCGCCCAGAGCTTTTGCCGCCGCTCGTACTCCGTTCAATTGATGCTGTACCTTGCCTAAGTGTTTTTCGAGTTTTCTCTCTTCGCGCTTGATTGCTGCCAGAATGTCCATGAACCCTCCGGGATGAAATTTATCTCAAAGCGCAGGTAGTGCACCAGACGTACTGCAAGAGACAAGTAACTTGGCAGGTCTCCCACAGGCGTCGAAAAGCTTCCGGTGCGAAGGCCTTTGAATTCAGCGGTATTCAAGAAGGTGAAACTGAGGCCTGGCTCGTCAGGCGATAGGAATGTAACCAACGTTACCTAGCGTTGAAATCCGCTGAACGGAGTTTTTTTGCATACCACCGTCGCTGGCGGGCATCACCGCCGGCGTCCATCGCACCCTCCTACGGGCACCGCGGCAATGCAGATACCCTGAAATCCTTTGAGTTCGGCTCGTTGAAGCTTGCTGCTCTTCGTTACCAATAATTTGCCCGGAATTTCCCGGCGCTACCCGGGAGTCCTGGCTAAAGAGAAAACCCGCGCCCGCCCGAAATAGATACGCAATTGTTCCAAATACAGGGTATAAACGGACCCTTGATCGACTTGTGCGACTACAGCACGAGGTTGCGCGGGATCGACCGGGAGTTATGGCTCAGCGAGAATCTGAGGTCGTGGCTTCCCTAATGTACTGCAGCTCTATGACGCAACGGTGACATGTGGCCGCAGTTCGATCAGATAAAGTGGGAGGAAGGCCACTGCCCCCGGGCGAGTCGCTGGGCTTATTTTCCATGGTCTCGAACTGACCTTGTGGCGGCCAAGCGGGGACGGCATGTTCCGGACGCAACGGGAGTTGCTGTCATGGTAGCTTTGG
>Ga0179587_10000857_pt1 | contig 13252 bp, 13 predicted proteins | sample CZODoug2_1_08_16_FD_185932 | JGI IMG/M metagenome (GOLD analysis project Ga0179587, IMG submission 185932) | Vadose zone soil fungal communities from Angelo Coast Range Reserve, California, USA - CZODoug2_1_08_16fungal | ecosystem: Environmental > Terrestrial > Soil > Vadose zone | place: USA...
ATATGCGGAGGTACCGCGGAAAGCAGTCCTGATTTCCGCGGTACCTCCGCATATGGCGCAGACGCCCACCAACCCCAACAGCGCGCAGATGAGCGTCTTCGACGGCCTGCGCTCGAGCCTGCTTGCCGATCGGGCAGGGTTCTTCAAAGAACTGGCGATGCCCTTCTTTGGATACAACCGTCCCAACGCGAAGGTTTCGCAGGGTCAGATCGACTCCTTCTGGCTTCAGGGCATGATGGGGAGCCTCCAAGGCGAGTATGATTGTATCAAGGCCTTCTCCGAGACCGATTTCACGGATGATCTCAGGAAGATGACGATCCCAACCCTGCTGCTGCAGGGTAATGACGATCAGATCGTTCCTATCGACATCGCCTCCAGGCGTTCGGTGAGGATCCTGCCAAACGCGAGCCTGAAGGAATATGCCGGTGCTCCACATGGCATGTGTGTCACCCACGCCGATCAAGTGAACGTGGACCTGCTGGCCTTCCTCAAGGAATGACGGGGGACGAAGTCCTCCTGCCGATCGACCGGCGGCAAGGTGGATACGTCGCGCGGCAAAGCATACTCATTCTGAGTGAGGCGAAAGATGAGCAAGGCACAACATGAACTTCCGATTCTCGTGACCGGGGCGGCTGGACGGATCGGCTCGGTGGGCCGGTCCGTGACGGAGCTGCTTCTCGCCCGTGGGTTCCGGGTACGGGCGCACGTTCGTGTGGACGACGAGCGGGCCACAAGGTTGCGAGCGCTCGGTGCAGAAGTCGTGGTTGGCGATCTGCTCGATCTTACGGCGGTACATCGGGCGATCGAAGGGTGCGAACGTCTCTGCTTCGCAATGTCGGTCGCTCCGACTTATCTCGAAGCGGCTGTCAACGTCGCCGTCGTCGCGAAGCACCACGGCGTAAAGGCGTTCGTCAATCTCTCCCAGATGACCGTCAACGAGATGGACATTTTCAATACGACCCCTAGCCCACAGCAAAAGCAGCATTGGTTGGCGGAGCAGATATTATCCTGGTCCGGGCTGCCAGTGGTGGAAGTACGACCAACGGCTTTCATGGAAGGGCTACTGCTTCAAACCGCGAAAACCGTCTCCACGCAGGACAAAATCATGGCGCCCTCTGGCAGGGGCAAGAACTCAGCCATCGCTGCAGCCGATGTCGCTCGGGTGATCGCCGCGATCTTGAGTGAGCCCGCCGAGCATATCGGCCAGACCTACCATCTGACCGGCCCGGTTTCGCAGGACATGGACGCGGTTGCACGCGAGTTCTCGGCCGCGCTTGGTCGCACGATCTCGTATGTCAACGTTCCACTTGAGGTCATGAAGGGGCAACTCGCCACCTTCGGAATGCCGCCTCATGTCGTTGCGCACGTAGCGACCATGGCGGAACTACATCAGGACAACCGGTACGATCGATTCAGCAATGATGTCGAAAGGCTGACCGGCATACGTCCGATGAGCGTTCGGGAATTCGTGCAGAAGAACGCACATGCGTTCGCACCGGGCGCGCCTTCGAGCGCGGCTGAATAAGCACGGTATCGTAGACAGGGGTCCGACTTCGCAAGGAGGTAATCCGAGCAAAAGATATTCCGGCTGAAAATGCGTTCTCGTTTATCATTGCGATGCAGCCAGTGCTCGCGGGTTGCTTTCTCGATCCGCCGGGCTGACACGATCTGGCTCTACACGACAGCGCCGCCAAGCAGATAAGTGCGACGAACTTCGGAGATGCAGGTTCGAAGTTCAACGCGTTTGCGATGCGGACCTGGGTTGGTTTCTAGTCACATTGAAGTCATACATTGGATGAATCTCATGACCGACCTTATGATTTTCGGAATCAGCGTCGCGTTCAGCTTTGTAGCTTGGGGAGCGGTTTGCTCTCGCTACATTTGGCCATTTGTCCGATCCCGCTCATTGCCCGACGCGGCCACGCCTCTGCTTTATCTCAATGTATTCCGCTTCGTTGGCGCGTCTTTCCTTGTTCCTGGTGTCGCGGGCTCATTGCCCAGAGCCTTCGCGGCGCCCGGTGCTTTCGGCGACTTGTTTGCAGTCGTACTCGCTTGGGTGGCCCTAATACTCCTGCGGAGGCCGGCCGGATACGCCGCGCTCTGGCTCTTCAACCTGTGGGGAGCGGGCGATCTTCTATTTGCATTCTACCAAGGCCTCTTTGATGCGGACTTCCACCCCTCGGCACTGGGCGCCACGTTTTACATTCCGACCGTATATGTGCCCCTTCTTCTGTGTGTACATTTTATGCTTTTCGCGCTTCTCCTGAGGGCCCGGTCAATGTCGACCAACGCAGCCGCCGGAAGCTAAAAAGGCGAGTCCGCGAAGAACCGCTTCTGGCGGCGGGTTCAACTGATCGCCGCAACACATTCTGCGAACTTCTCAGCTGGGGTCTGATAGAGCAAGGTCTTTCGCGGCCTTTCATTGAGCTGCCTTGCGATCGCGCTGAGCTTGGCCTGGCTATGCAGGGACAGATCGGTGCCACGCGGAAGATACTGGCGCAGCAATCTGTTGGTGTTTTCGTTTGACCCGCGCTGCCAGGGACAGCGAGGATCACAGAAGTAGACGTCGACCTCGGTGGCCAATGTCAGGCGCTGATGATCGGCGAGCTCTTTGCCTCTGTCCCAGGTCAACGACCGGCAAAGTTCGCTGGGCAGTCTCTGCGATTGTTTGATGAGCGCCGAGACGACGCTTTCGGTATCCTTGTTCGCGACCTTGACCAGCATCACGTAGCGCGAATGGCGCTCGACAAGTGTTGCGACATAGCTGTTCCTCGATCCGCCAATCAGGTCACCCTCCCAGTGGCCTGGGACCGCACGATCTTCAACAGATGCCGGTCGTTCTCTAATGGATACGGCATCCTTGATCTGGCCGAGCCCGTTCCGTTTCAGGCTGGCGTGCCTGGAGCGGCGGATCGTGCGTTTCGCTCTCAGGTGCTCAAGCAGCTCTTTTTTCAGCACGCCGCGCGCCTGAATGAACAGGCTGCGATAGATCGTCTCGTGTGACACCTGATTTTGTGGCTCCCCCGGATATGTGCGCTTGAGCCAGCCAGCTATTTGTTCCGGCGACCACTGTCGCCGCAGCCCAATCGATACTGTCCGCCTCAAGAACGGGTGGCAAGCCAGCTTGCAAAGCTTGGGACGCCGCGCCCGATCCCAGGCGGCCTGATCTGACCCGGCAGCCCGGTAGCGGTCCGCTCCTCCATTGCGGCTGACTTCGCGGCTGACGGTCGATGCAGATCGTCCCAAGTGGCGCGCGATTGACCGCAACGAGCGGCGCATGCTGAGCCATCGAGAAATCTCTTCTCGTTCAGAGAGAGTGAGCGCCTGCTTGGCACGGTGCCGATCCGGTGGACGAATGCCACCGGTTGGCGAAATCACTGAAAAGACTGACGAGGACTCCCGGTCAAACCGACGTCCGATTGAACTCATCGACTCGCCAGCCTGCCAGCGATCCCAGATTTCAGACCGCTGAACCGCAGAATAATAGATGCGACGTCGCTGCTTCATGTCCACACTCCATCTTTGCTAAAAGATTAGAGTGTTCCGCCGACCGGTTGAGCCCACCGCGCAAAGCGGCCGTTCGCATAATAAGCGGGCTACGCAGGCTTTAAGTAACCCCCCATGGACGCAGCAACCGACGCCCCGCAATCGCGCTATTACCCGAATGAGTCTCGTTTCGAGACGCGTGTTTCGAAGATCAGAGGAAATCGCGCCTGCTGCCGATCGGCAGCAGGCAGATCGCTACGTCCTTCGACGATGTCGTTCGCGAGCCGCGTCGCGCGCCACAAAGGGCGGCCCAATCGGTGTGCGCTATCGCAAGGCGTCCGCAACCCCGACCGCTTTAATCGAGACGGCGACGGTAATAGCTCGGAGTTTCGCCGGTCAGCCTGTGAAACGCGCTGGTAAATGTGCTGGTATCGCTGAAGCCGACCTCAAGTGCAATCGCCGTGACCGACCGTTCGCGATTCGCCAATAGCTGCTTGGCCCGTTCGATTCGGCGGGTCGCGTGATATCGGTGCGGCGGCATGCCGAAAGAATGTTTGAACGAGCGGGAGAAATGATATGGACTGAGCCGCGCCAGCTCGGCCAGCGTCGCGAGCGGAATATCGTCGGCGACATGCTCCTCGACATAGGCAGCCGCCCGCTTCTGTTGCCAGGACGCAAGGCCGCCACGACTGACCGGCTCGTGGAGTTCCGTGTCACCGTTGATGCGAACGAGTTCATGCGTCAGCACGATGCCGAGCGCTTCGGCGTATTGCCGATGCACCGTGTCCGCGTTCTCGATCACCGACTTGAGCTTGAGAGCAGTTTGCCAGAGATCGCGATCGTAAAAGAACAGGCGCGGCTTGAATTCGATCTCCTCAAACCGCAGCGCGGGATCGGCGAGAGGCCCGCGCGGATCGATGTAGAAGTAGATTGTGTGCGTCGATGCACGCGGTCTCTGCCATCCGTGGAAGTCGTGCCCGGCGGGAACGAAAGTCAGCTTGTGCGCGAAATCGCGCAAGGTCGACCGCGGCAGGCCTTCAACAAAGGACTCACCATCGTAGCGCTCGGCGACTTCTGCCGCAATGAGCAGGTGCCACGGAGCCCGGAATCCGTATTCAAACGGCGTGTGCCGCATGATCTGGACCGTCTCCCCGCGAAAGCCCGACCACGTCGTGGAACGGCGCTTGGCGATCTCAGGCGGGGAGATATTGACGAGCGGACGAGATTCAAAATGAGGTTGCGGCCATGCCGACGGGTGCTCGGCAATCGGACGTGGGAGAGGTGGAAGGGCAGCGGGTTGATTCAAGGTCGATTCGGCGGAACTGGCCATTATTCGATCTCACTCGCTTTGATATCCGCCCAACCCTAGACGTTGTTAGTAGGGCGGTCGCGACGATGAACAAGATGTGGAGGCGGCCGCGCTCACGCCGAGTTGAGACTCGACCGTCACGATCGATTGAGTTTCGCGTGTTTCGCCCGCGATTTCGGACGAAGCCGTGGAAAGGTCGCCGCGCGCGAATTGTTACAAGACCAAGACGTCGAGACCTTGGCGTGATGCGATGGAGAATTGACACGAGACCGAGGCGCGATGCCGCACAGAATTAGCGCAAGATTGGGGGCAATCGCAGCAAGACGGCCAAAGTCGTCTTCAAGATCCGTCCATACTTCCAGAGTGATTGGGACTATCTGCGCCCGCCGATGCGCCTGTTCCCAGCAAAGAAAACCCATCGCGTCGACATGACGCACAGCGCGAGACCTAAGGAGTTTGCAGATGCCCTCCAATTCCAATCGCGGCGTGGTTTACCTCAAGCCCGGCCGCGTCGAAGTTCAGAACATCGACTTTCCGACCTTCCGCAATCCTGCAGGAAAGACGATCGATCACGGCGTCATTCTCAAGGTCGTAACGACGAATATCTGCGGCTCCGACCAGCACATGGTCCGCGGCCGCACGACAGCACCGGCCGGCATGGTGCTCGGACACGAGATCACAGGCGAAGTGATCGAGAAAGGCCGCGACGTCGAATATCTGGAGATCGGCGACCTGGTGTCGGTTCCTTTCAACGTCGCATGCGGCCGGTGCCGGACCTGCCGAGAGGGTGACACCGGTGTCTGCCTTCACGTCAACTCCGACCGTGCCGGGGGCGCCTACGGATATGTCGATATGGGCGGATGGATCGGCGGGCAGGCCGACTATGTCATGGTGCCCTATGCCGACTTCAATCTGCTGAAGTTTCCGGACAAAGCTCAGGCGATGGATAAGATCCGCGATCTGACCTGCCTTTCCGATATTCTGCCCACGGGGTTCCACGGCGCCGTCACCGCCAAGGTCGGCGTCGGATCGACGGTCTATGTCGCCGGGGCAGGGCCGGTTGGGCTTGCGGCCGCCGCGTCCGCGCGCATCCTTGGCGCGGCGGCCGTGCTGATCGGCGACATGAACAAGGAGCGGCTCGCTCACGCCAAGAAGGTCGGCTTCGAGCCGATCGACCTCACCAGGCACGATCGTCTCGGCGAACTCGTTGCCGACGTCCTCGGCGTTCCGGAAGTTGATTCGGCGATCGACTGCGTCGGCTTTGAAGCGAAGGCGCAAGGAACAGACGGCAAAGTCATCGAAGCGCCTGCCGTCGTGCTCAACAGTCTGATGGAAATCACCCGGGCAGCCGGCGCGATCGGCATTCCCGGCCTGTATGTGACCGACGATCCGGGCGCGAAGGAACAGGCTGCCAAACATGGCAACCTCAGCCTTCGCCTCGGTCTCGGCTGGGCAAAATCGCACGCACTCCATACCGGGCAGACGCCGGTGCTCAAATACAATCGGCAGCTCATGCAGGCGATACTCTGGGACAAACTGCCCATCGCCAGGATCGTAAATGTCAAGGTGATCGATCTTGAGCAGGCGCCGGAAGGTTACAAAAACTTCGACGCCGGCGTCGCGAACAAGTTCGTCATCGATCCGCACCGGCAACTGCCTAGGGCGGCTTAAGTCAGCTCGCCATGACCAAACTTGGAATTGGCGTTGCAGTGTTGGCAACAGTCTCCTGCCTTTCTGCCGGGGCACAGACCATCAATGTAACGACCCTCAATCAAGCCGGGGCCCAGATGGTTCTGCAAGCAGCGAAGGCAAGTGCACAGCAGCGCCATGCGCCCTCTGCAATCGCGGTGGTTGATCCGGCCGGGGATCTGCTTGCTTTTGAGCGGATGGACGGTGTTCGGCCGGCAAGCGCGGACCTCGCGATCGGGAAGGCACGAACGGCCGCGCGGCTACAACGACCGACGGCGGAGATCGAGGACAACATCAACCGCGGTCGAACGGCGTTCGTCACCGCCAGCATCGCGGCGCTGCGCGGCGGCATGCCGATACGCGTAGGGGGCGAAGTCGTGGGCGCGGTAGGCATAGCTGGCTTGAGCAAGGAGACGGACGTGGACATCGCCAACACCGCGGCGGCATCGCTGGGTTCCTTGTCGGAGACAGCCGGGCATCATTGAGAGAGTTACTGATCGTGTGGCCTGTGCCGCCCAATTATTGCAACCCGGCCTATCCAGCGGCCTGGACGAGACGCGGCCATCTTCGGACGTGCCAGCGGCGAACTTCAGCGCAGCCCGCGCTCTTCCATTTGCTTGCCGCGACCCGCCTCTCGCCGTGACGTCGCCGCAGACGAAGAACCCAGGTCTCGCCGAGGCGTCCCTCACCGTTGCCAGAAAACGGCCGCTTTGAAGCGATCGGACACTATGCGTTCGAGCTCTCCAAGGTGACCATCACTGCAGACTTCATTGCCAGTACCGCTCCATTGATGAGCGCCCGCTGGCGAACGAGCTTCGGCCTCTCGCTGCGCCGGCGGCTGCAGAACGTTCAAAGCACTTGCGGAGATTGTAGTCAGATTGGGCAGCAACCGGCGCGGCGAACGACGGAGGAATCAGAAGAGCTGAGAGAAGTCAGAGAGACATAATGCTCAAGGAACGCTTGGACGTGCGGACCTCGCAAAACAGCCGGCCGAGCAGCAGGCTCTTTCACGATCAGCAACGCCCGGAAATAACGTGCCACCGTTTCGGCGTTCTGAATAACTGATTTTTTAGTTTGTCTTTGCCGGGAGGCAGGTAGATTCGGCATCTCATCGTAATGGAGCTGTCGATGTATTCGAAAAGCCAGTTTTACGATCTCGAGCTCATGTGCCAGGAGCGCGCTGCCGCTGCCAGGAAAGATATGGAGTACTGGTTGGCCGAGGCCGAGGAATGGATGCGGCTTCGGCGGCTTTCCAATCCACAACAGAAGAGTTCAAGCGAGCCAACCCAGTCACCAAGCGGTGCTGACGCCGGCTGGTCCTGAAGCTGGAATCCAAAGCTCTTCAGTGGAAGCGTTACCGCGATGGTTTCGTACACAGACGCGCGATCAAGATATCCTGTTGAGAAGCTTCGTCACAATTGGCGACGCCCCCAGCAACCCGATGTCCATCAGGCAAAACAGGCGGGAAAAACGATTCTCTGCCGCAGTCCCTTGGGTGACCGGTTCTGGAGAGTCAATTTTCCGCCGTGACGTTCAACGATCTCCTTGGCGATCGCAAGCCCAAGGCCCGCACCGGGTCCGGATTTTCGCCGCGCCGGATCAACACGGAAAAACGGCTCGAATACGCGTGACATGCTTTGCTCGGGAATGCCCGGTCCCTCATCCTCGATGGTAATCAAGGCGGCGTCGTTCTCCAGACCGACGGTGACAAAGGCGCCGCCACCATGAGTTGCCGCGTTGATCACCAGATTTCTCACGGCCCGCGTCAGCGCCAACGGCGCCGATGAAATCGTCACGGCCTCCATTTTCAAGATCGTGACAGTGGCCTTCATCGAAGCGAGGTCCTGACAGATCTCGCCGATAACCTCGTCGACCCGGAGCAACTGGATTCGTTCCCGCTGGGTCTCTTCGCGCACAAGCTGGATGGCACTATCGGCAATGTGGTCGAGTTCCTCCAGGTCGTTCAGCCACAGGGCGCGATCCTCCTCATCGAGGAACTCAGCGCGAAGCCGCATTCTCGTCATCGGTGTCCGCAGATCGTGGCCTGCGGCTGCGACCAGTCGCATCCGACTTTCCGCAGCCATCTTCAGCTTTGCCGTCAAGGTATTGAGCGCGCGGGCGGTCGCCCTCAGTTCGGCCGGTCCGCTCTCCGGCAAGCGCGGCACGACGCCGTCCGCGTCGATGGTTGCCGCTACGCGTTCCAGCGCCGACAGGTGACGGGTGATGCGGAAGGCAAACCATATCGCCACAGCAACTGTGCCGGCCGTGACCAGCAGAATCCAGCCGGCGAGCGCCGCCAGAATTCCCCCTCTGGAATGACGATCCCTGACCGGAATGGCAAGCCACCCCGCTTCGAACTTGACCGAGGCAACTGGATGAGGCTTTCCGGCGGGTTGCGTCACCACAATCTCGAGATCAGATCCGGCCCTGCGCAATTGGGATTGCAGCAGGCTGGTCAATTCGGGGCGCGGTTCGCCTGCTTCGGGACTCGATCGCAAACGCGCGCTCCCGTCTGTTCCGTCATCACGAAGGAATGGCGCGATCAGCAAAATCCCCTCGGAGACCAGTTGGACATATTGCTCCTGCTCCTTCTCCTCGTGGCCGGCCCGCGCCCAAAACAGGGTTGCGGTCGATATTCCGACCACGCAGATGATCGACAAAACAAGCGTCGCGACGATGCGAGCCCTCAAGGAGGTCATTCGCCGGCTCCTACCTTCTCGACCTCGGCGGTAAACACGTAGCCTCCGTTTCGCACCGTCTTGATCAACCGAAACTGGACATCGCCGAGTTTCCGGCGAATCCGGCTCAGCAACACGTCGACGGACCGGTCGAACGCGTCGCCATCGCCGCGGTTGGTCGCATCCAGCAGGTATTCGCGCGAGAGCACGCGTCCGGACCGCGCCACCAGTGCAAGCAGGAGATCGAATTCGGCGGAAGTCAGCTCCAGGAGCCCACCGCTCGAATCAACAACCCTGCGCAAACCGGTCTGTAAACTGAAACCCTCGAAACGGTATTCTCGGGGGGTATGTGCAATCCGGCCTGCATCGGTCTGACGACGAAGCACCGCGCGGATACGCGCCGCCAGCTCGCGCGGGTTGAAGGGCTTGCCGAGATAATCATCGGCGCCGATCTCAAGCCCGATGATCCGGTCGACGTCTTCCTTCAATGCGGTGAGAAGAATGATCGGAATCAGCGAATTCTCGGTTCGCATATCTCGACAGATTTCCAGGCCAGATCCATCCGGCAACATGACATCGAGCACGATCAATTTGATATCGTTGGACTCGAGGGCGGCCTCGAGGGTTCGCTTGTCGGAAGCCAGCGTCACCCGGAATCCCTCGCCGGCCAGATATCGGCCGAGCAACTTCCTGATCTGGAGATCGTCATCGACGATCAGAATATGCGGTTCGATGTGCACTCGTGGCGTCCTCATCGAAGCTTGGCTTCGACCGAATAAAGCACTTGCCCGTGGCTTTCAACGCGGGAGCCGTCAGATCCTCTTTCCAGCAACATTGAGACATATTTCGGAGGCGCCGATGCAACGTCGGGCCCAAGTGGCCTGATTCTGGCGATTGCAAACGAGTTGGAGCGCCTCAAGGCATTGAGTGATCCGTTGGGGCGCGAAGGATCATCACAAGTTTGCGAGCCGAAGCCACGCACTGCGCGCCGCTGAAGAGGCGGAGTGGGACTTGCGAAACGTTCGGAAATAAACCCTTCGAATTTGGAACAAGCTTCGGTCGCAAATCACCGGCAACAACCGGACTGATCGAGCCCCGGTGGTCGATAGTCCAGATGCGCACGACAGCAGTTCTCACCAAAGACGATGTTCGCAAGCGTTCGGCCCAGCAATTTATCAAGAATATCTACGCGGCTCGATATGACGCTCGGCTGGATGCCTTTCCGTCCCGGATCATCGCCCTTTTCGATCATTGTGACGAGATGCTCTGCGCGGCCGGCCTTCGTTTTCTCGACGACGGATTTTTCTCTGAACGCTATCTGGACGGCACCATCGAGAACGCGGTCAGCGCGATATCGGGGAAATCGGTAAACCGAAGCGCAATCTTCGAAGTGACGACGCTTGCCAGTCGAGCGCCGCTGGCGACGGCGGAGTTTATCGGGGAAATCGGCGCTTTTGGCGAGCAGGCTGGATTTGAGTGGTCTTTCTTCACCCTGACACGCCGCCTTCACACCATGGTCTGTCGGCTCGGCATTGCGCCGACCTTTCTTGCTGAAGCCGATCCTCGACGCATCGCGGACGCTAAGCGATGGGGAACCTATTACGCCTGCCAACCGAAAGTATATGCCGTTGCCAGCCGACGTCTGAAAATGTGCTGTGACGGCCTTCAGAGCGAGGAGCCCTAACGACCTCAATCTCTCGGCTCAATTCAAATAGCGATTGCGGATCGCTCTTTCTGGCGGACTTAACGGCAGTTGCTGCTGCGGAGAGAACAGTCTCTCGGTCGACTTTCGAGAGCGTGGTCGTGCGCGCAATGCTTTTACCAAGTGCCTCGGAAATTGCGTCCTTTCGGTACGGGCGATGTTTTTCAGGGAATTCTTTTGGATCTATTGATGCAAGGAGGGCATTGTGAACGAACGCCTTCTTATCGCCGCCAGCGATGGAAAGGGCCTCCTCGTGAAAGCGATTGATCGTCTTGCGTATCTCGTCAAATTGTCTGGCCGAGAGAACATATGAATTTCCGTCGATTTTGGGTAAGCCTGACGCTTGGCCTCGGCGGACACGCAAGTCCGTAACCCCATCGATCTCTTCAATAGCATCTACCAAATATCGAAGGTCGTATCTTATACCGAGTCCGAAGTAAGGATCCTTTCCGAAACCGCTTGGAAGGCCTCGCAGCAGTTCCATTACACTTTCGGTGTCATCGTTGAAGAAATCCATATAGCCGAATCCCTCGAAACTGATTGTTCGAAGGTTCTGATATCTTGGTTCCAAAAAAGAGTTACTCGTCGCCGTGGTGTTAAGAGGGTGTGTTACCACGAGATCTTTCTTGAGATGTTTCCGGAAGCAAGAATAATGGGCTTCTTTTGGAACGGAGAAAGAGCCGTCTATTTGCTTGGCTATCCTAATAGCCTCTGGAGCGGGCTTATAGCTGAGGTTCCAGTTATTAGAAGAAGGCTTCTCAAATTCGACCGAGGCGCCGTCTTCGGCGGTTGCGATAAATCCGGTGCGAAATGTGTTTGGTGGCAATCGCTTGTTTCCCTACTTCATTGATTAATTGTTTTTTTGCTTGGCGCAAATCCTACCATCTCTCTGTTTCTGCTGAGAAGAGGATTGGTGTGCGATGCGTTTGAACGGCTACATTGCGACGGCAGGGCCAGTGTAAAGGCGCGGAAACCAGCGGTCGACCACCGCCAGTGGGAAACCCAACCGGACTGCTGATCGCGATGTTGGCGAGACCAGGAAGCCTTTTTCAATAAGTGTATTCAGCACGGTCCTGGCTTGGCGTTCCTGATAGCCGGTCAACTCGGGGGCTTTGCCCCGTGCAAACTCGCCTGCGAGTACGGCTTCACGCAGGAGCGCCCAACTGCCTTTTGGCAACCGGTCAGCGCGGGTCTCTTCCTCGCACCAGATTTCCATGCGTCGCTGGAGCTCGGCCGGTTCAAACAGGGATTCCATGAAGACCACCTGGTCGATGCAGCTTGTGAGGAAGAACGTGCAGAAATCGACCAGGCCGGCTTGGGTCAGGTTACCGCGCCCATCCAGGTCACCACGACGGGGTTCGTCTGCGGATTGCAGGGCGGCCTTGTATTTATCAACCGCGCGGGCAAGTCCGCGTGAAATCGACCAAAGGCTTGAGCCAATGCCAAGCTCTTTGAGGAATGCGTGCGAATACAGGCGAGTCACCCGCCCATTGCCGTCAGAAAAGGGGTGAATCCATAGCAATCGATGATGCGAGGCTGCCACACCGATGATGCGCTGGATCTTCGGAAGTTTTTCGTTGCCGTAAGCCGTGGCGAAGCGTTCGAGTAGCGCGGCAAGGTCGTCCGGGGCAGGGGGGATATGGTGCCCGACCTTGACCATGATCTGCCTCAGCTCGCCTGGAATGACCTTTTCTTTCCGGCCAGTCGCAGGGTCCGACACGACCAGGAGTTCTTCCGGCAATTGCTGGCAGAACTCTTTGTGCACCCAACGGATGAATTCAACCGAAGTGGCAGGCTGCGGGGAAGAGCCGGCGTCAATCTTCCGCTGAACGTCTATGTGCGCCCGTGCTTCGAGCTGGAGATTGCGCTTCTCGGGCTCAGCGCTGTAATCGCCAGCCAAGGCGCGATCAATATCGATAGGGTGGGTATGGTGCCCTTCGATGAGGTTGCTGTAGTAGCAGTTCATTGAGCGCACGAGGTCGCCAATGCCATCTTGCATGACGGGGTGCAGGCGGCCTGCGAGGGCGTTGCTCTTGGCAACGAGGTCCGTTGCAAGGTCGGAGAGGCTCTTGCTCTCTTCGGGGAAGAGAGGCTCCATGGCGGAGGGAGTGGTCACTTTTGCCGCTTTCATTGCTGTTTATAATATAATTATATCAATGGCTTATAAAAAATTAGAACCTTGAAATTGCCGGTTATTTTGCCGGTTCTATCGCCGGTTGGCAACTGAATTTTTGACTTCTGAAGATTGTGGGGTGACCGAGCTGGAACGGGCCACGTGTAGATTAGATAGTGCCTGCATTCCCACAAGCGGCCGGTGACGGGCTGGGAGCTCAGGATTGATCTTCTTGATTTCGATTCTTAAGCCAAAAATAGCGCTGGAACAGGTTC
>Ga0179587_10000865_pt1 | contig 13214 bp, 9 predicted proteins | sample CZODoug2_1_08_16_FD_185932 | JGI IMG/M metagenome (GOLD analysis project Ga0179587, IMG submission 185932) | Vadose zone soil fungal communities from Angelo Coast Range Reserve, California, USA - CZODoug2_1_08_16fungal | ecosystem: Environmental > Terrestrial > Soil > Vadose zone | place: USA...
TATGTCGTGTTTTGGATCGCGCGCCATAGTCTTAGATCCTCTGTTGCGGTGTTCGTTGTGTGCTAATTTTATCGCGCGGGGCAGAGCGCAAGAGGCTGCGGCGCCTTTCGCGAATAAATATCACGCTAGTTACTGTAGTGCAAATTAATTGCGTGCAGTGTAAATTGGCCGCGAGCAGGAGCCTGTTGGACTTGCGCGGATGTCGCTGTCGCAGGCCGCGAAAGTCACGCCTTTCGCGGCCGGCAACGAAGCTGATGTCCGAAAAAGCGCCGCAGGCGACTTTTTCCAATGGACCAAGGGAAGCCTCCGGGCTCGAGCGGACCCTCGAAAAGGACACACAAGAGGCCACGTGACGCGATTTTCCAAGAAGCCGAATTCAGCAGCCGTCGCTGCCCGCGGCATCGCGGGCGCGGCGCCCAACGTCGGACGGCAGCTCGGCGCGGTCGCGCGGCGGGTGCGAGAGGGCCAGGGATTGACATTGACCGACGTCGCGACGACCGCCGGCATCAGCGCCGGAATGCTGAGCAGGCTCGAAACCGGCCATGTGACTCCGAGCCTGGAGACCCTGGTTGCGCTGTCGGCCGCTCTCGGAGTGCGGCCGGCGCTGCTTCTGCAGGATGTCGGCGGCGACGAGGAAGGGGCGCAGAAGGTCCCCGCCGGGCAAGGTCTGCAAGTCGTGCGGCGCGGTACTCGCCGCGGGCATACCTACCACTTGCTTGCGGCGCAGCGCGGCCCCCGCAAGGCGTTCGAGCCGTTCCTGGTGACCTTGACCGATGCGAGCGAGGTGTTTCCGGGTTTCCAGCACCCCGGAACGGAGTTCATTTACCTCCTCAGCGGATCGCTCACCTATCGCCATGGCAGTCATAGCTATCCGCTGGCGCCTGGAGACTCCTTGAGTTTCCGGGGCGAGGTGCCGCATGGGCCCGAGACCTTGGGCAAGGTGCCGATCCGCATGCTGTCCATCATCATTTACGACGACGAAGCGTAGGCCGGTCCACTTAACGCCGTTGCGCTCCGCCGTCACCGCAGCACCGTCACGCGAACGGCGGGAATCGCGCCATGGCCTCGAAATCACCGAGCTCTTGATCGTTGCGGACGTACAACCGGCTCGCATCGCGCAGGGGCTGGAAATCCCACGGGGTGTATCGCCCCGCGCGCAGCGCCTCATTCACGAGGTGACGGCGTTGCTGGCTCGCAATGACCTCCGCCGCGAGGGCGGGCAGGTCCCATCGCCGCTGTACGTCCGCGAGAAACTCCCGCACTCGCGCCGTGTGACCTTGAGCGGTGGCCAGATTGCGCAATTCGTCGGGATCGTCGGCCAGATCGTAGAGTTGGTCCGGATCGACCGGTGAATGCACGAATTTGTAGCGTCCGCGCTTGATCATCACCAGCGGTGCGATCGCGCCCTCCGCAAGGTACTCGCCGATGACTTCATCGCGTCCGCCGGCCGCGCCGCCGGCGCCCTTCAGTTGCGGAACCAGACTGACGCCGTCCAGCGGCGTCGCGTAGCCGGCTGGACTTCCGCCGGCCAGCTCGCACAATGTCGGCAGAATATCGACCAGCGATGCCGAGCCCGCCACGCGCCGCGCGCCAAACCTAAGGGGCGAATGCACGATCAGCGGAATCCGGCACGCCGGCTCGAAGAAATTCATTTTGTACCAGAGGCCGCGCTCGCCCAGCATGTCGCCGTGATCGGCCAACAACAGCACGATGGTATCGTCGGCAAAGCCGGCCTCGGCGAGCGCTGCCAGCATGGAGCCGATTTGGTCATCCACGTAGGAGACCGCGCCGTAGTAGGCGCGGCGGGCGGCGCGGGTTTGGCTCATCGTTACCGGCTGCAAATCCAGTCCACAAACGTGGCGCAGCCGCCGTGCATGTGGATCCAGGTCTTCGACGGCCATGGTGACGCGCGGCATGTCGATCTCCACATCGGCATACCGCTCCCAGTAACGCTGCGGAATCACATACGGGTCGTGCGGATGAGTCATCGACGCGACCATGCAGAACGGGCGTTTGTCCTTCGCGCGGGCCATGTCGAACAGTTTCTGGCGGGCGTTGAAAATCACCTCATCATCGAAATCGATCTGATTGGTGCGCGTGCACGGTCCCGCCTGGGTGACCGAATCCATGGTGTGGTACCAGCTCGGCCGGTGTTCGAAGCGAGTCCAGTCCGGCGTCCAGCCGAAGTCCGCCGGATAAATGTCCGTCGTCAACCGCTCTTCGAAGCCATGCAGTTGATCCGCGCCGCAAAAATGCATCTTGCCGCTCAGCACGGTTTGGTAGCCGCTGCGCCGCAGATAGTGAGCGAATGTGGGTACTTGCGCGGGTAATTCCGCCGCATTGTCGTAGGCTCCGATTGCCGAAACCTGCCGCCCCGCGAGAAACGAAAAGCGCGAGGGCGCGCACAGCGGGCTATTGCAGTAGAACGATTCGAACACGACTCCGCGGTCCGCCAGAGCATCGATGTGAGGCGTCTTGGCGATCGCGTTGCCGTATGCCGGAAGCGCCCGCGCGGTCAGCTGGTCGGCCATCAAAATCAAAATGTTGGGAGTTGTCGACAACTCAGAGCTCCTTGTCGAGCGGGATGGCGGACAGGAATTTGACCTTGAGCCGTTGCCACTCATTTCGCGCGGGTTCTTTTCGGTACTCGATCACCTTGCCATCTTCCTGCGTCTTCCACACCAATCGCGGCTTGCCCGCCGCTCCTTGGTCCAGGGTCACGGTGTACGAGTTGTCGAGCTGCGTGAGCGCGTCGAAGCGAGCGGCGATCTCACGCGACAGCTCCGGGCTCGAGATCAACACTCCGATCTCGGTGTTCAGGTGTTTGGACCGCTGGTCGAAGTTCATGGAGCCCACGAACGCGACTTTACGATCGAACACGAACAGCTTGGCGTGCAAGCCGTAATTTCCATGCCGCGAAATCGCCTTGGATTGCCCGCTTCCCCGCGTGTTTCCCAAGAGCGCACGGACTTCGTACAGTTCGACACCCTGTTGCAGCAATCCTACCCGGTAATGGATGTAGCCTGAGTGCGCCTCCGTGTTGGGGGCGGCCGCCAGCGAGTTGGTCAATATACGCACCCGGGCATTGCGGTCGCGCTCCTCCTTGAGAAGCTGCAATTCGTCGGGCGACGGGATGAAGTAAGGCGTGACCATCAGAAGTTCGGTCTTGACTGCGCCTGCTTGCGCGGCCAACGCCTTGTATATCAGGCGCCCCGGGGAGTTGCCCTTGTCGACGTCCTTTTTGTCGGGGCTGTCATAGATGAGTTTCATCGGCGACCAGATGAGCGGCGTCCGGCCGGAAACGATATCCACGAATGGCTGGCGGTCCGCTCCCGGGGTGCTCGCGACGTTCGGCGTGGCTGCGGCGCCCGGCGGGCCTGCGGGGCTGGGCGCCTTTTCTGCGTGCTTGGCGCCGGCCTGATCGCCGTCCTTTGCCAGCATGGCCCGATAGTCCGACAGCGCCTTGTCGGATGTATGCCGCTTGTCGACTACCGGCGCCGGAATCGCAAGGTCGCTATTCCAAAATTGGTCGAACACGGCCGACAGGCTTTGAACGATCGGGCCGGCCACCACGACATCGTCGTCGCCGAACTGGGACTCCGGATCGATCTGAAAATATTGATCGCCGATATTGCGCCCGCCGATGATCGCCACCGCATTGTCGGCGACAATCAGCTTGTTGTGCATCCGGTAGTCCAACCGGCCCTCCTCGAACAACCAATCGGCGCCGCGCAAGAGCTTGAGGTGTCCACGGTACCGCAGCGGATTGAATAGGCGGAATTCGATTCCAGGTTTTGCCGCCAGGCTGAGAAGTCTTTCATCGCCGGCAATGGCTTCGCCGTCGTCGGTCAACACCCGTACACGCACGCCGCGATCTGCGGCCCGCAGCAACGCCCGGGCAATCACGTCGCCCGAGACGTCGGCGCGAAATATGTAAGTTTGAAGGTCGAGGGAACGTTGCGCGGCATCGATCATCTCGACCCGCGCCGTCAACCCATCGATGCCTGTCGACAGCATGCGAAAGCCGGAATCGCCGCCGTGCGATTTGGTGAGAGGCACGAAAGCCTTGCCCAAAGCGTTTTCAACGGAGGGCTCCAAGGCGCTCGATGGGGGTTTGGGCCGGCCGGTTCCCGGGGGCAGCGTCGTGCACCCGGCGGCGAGAAGCAGCGCCAAGAAGCCGATCGTGCAAACACGGAATGGGTGGATCATGCCGGCCGGTCGCATCGGGATCGTCGTTTACCGGCTACCCGTGACCGGCGGCCGGTGGCCGCCGCGTGCCGCGACGCGAAATGCGTCGAGCAGCGTCTTGTTCGCAAAGGCGCGTTTGGGAATTGCATGACTGAATCCGGCGCCCTGCAACAACACGAGCACGCGCTCATTTTCCCGAAGCCGCCGCAATTCCGTCCACAGGATGCGTTCGGTCAAGGATCCGGCGGGCTGAATCGTGACGCCGCGCTCGTCCCACTCGGCCGAGGTGGGCAGCCGAAGCGTCGGATTCCGGCGGAACGCGGCCATCGCCGCTTCCTTGACCTTGCCGATCTGCATCAGGCGAAAGGCGCCGAGACTTGCTGTCAGTCCGATGAGCAGGGGCAATATAGTTATTCTCCACGGCGACACGGACCACGCCAACAGTGCGGCGACCGAAGCCGCGAACAATCCGAACTCCAGTCTCGGCCGAATGCCGATGGCTAGCAAGCGAGCGGAGGCGATGTCGTCGGCATTGAGAGTGTATTCAACCGCCATGCGGACGGCTCACGGATGTGAGGCGGCCTCCTGTGCGCGGTACGCCACCCAGCTTTGATCGATCAGATAGGCGTGAATGTTGTCGACGTCCGATTCGCGCAGGATGTCGTCGAAGCGCTCCATTCCTGCCGGGGCGAGCAAGCCGTGCAGAACGATGTCCTTGAATTGGGCATGCAGCCCGGCATTCAGCCGGCGTAGATCCGGAGTGGAGCTGATGCCCAGCGCGTGGCAGCGCGAGCATTCTTCGATGAATTTGACCTCGCCGGCGCGAATCGATTCCTTGGAGGCCGATTGCGCCGGTGGTTTTTCAAACGGCGGAAGCACGCGCTCCGCCGGCGGCGGCACGGGACCCCCGCCCAATTTGAAGGCGATGATCCGGTTGGTGTTTTCAAACTTCACGGTCGCGCTGCTCGGCGGCGCCGGACCCTCGGCGATGCCGGTGCCCCCATACCCCACTTGAACGGCGACGTACTGCACTCCGTTCACCGCATACGTCGCCGGCGCCGCCATGATGTGACTGCCGGTATGGACCACCTTGAGCACCTTGCCGGTGTTTGCCGCGTACACCCACAGGCCGCCGCTGCCGCGGCCTTGGAACACCAGGTTGCCGGCCGTGGACGTGACGCCGCCGTCGTAGCCGCGAATGCCCGACGAAGTTTCGAACTCCCAGACGATTTTCTGAGCCACCGGGTCCCAGGCGCGGAGAAGTTCTCGCACCAGCTTCGGTTTTCTCGTGGCGTTGAGGTCCTTGAGGTCGGGCAGGAGACCATAGAGCCGTTTCAAGTCTGCAGCATCGTAGGTGTCGTCGGGAAAGATGCCGTTCGCGGTAAAGAATCCGTCGAGAAATTTCACGTCGCCGCCGTTGTGGACCATGTCCACCCAGACCGCAGGAACGTCGAGCACCGGTATGTAAACGAGATGCGTCTGCGCGCTCAAGGACATGGGATTCCAGGTATGGGCTCCCGACCAGGACGGATAGACGTTTTTGGGCGAGGAGTACCAATCGGAAGCCGGGGTGGTCACCGGCCGGCCGGTTTTCATGTCGACGTGGGTGGCCCAGTTGATGTAGGTGAAATTCTTGGCCGACAGCAGCTTGCCGCTCTCGCGATCGAGAACGTAGAAAAATCCGTTCTTGTTCGCCTGCATGATGACGCGGTGCGCGGCACCCCCGATGTCGAGGCTGGTGAGAATCATCTTCTGCGTGGCGTCAAAATCCCAGCTATCGCGTGGGGTGGTCTGGTAGTACCAAGCGAGCCGGCCGGTCTCCGCGTGCAACGCGATGATCGATGCGGTGTAGAGGCTGTCGAGCCTGGCCGGCCCCAGCTGGCGTAGGTCGTAGGGCGCCGCGTTCGCGGTGCCGAAATACACCAGCTTCAATTCGGGGTCGTAGGCGAAACCGTCCCAGGCGGTGCCGCCCAGCTTGAACGCCGGATCGCGCGAGGCGTCCCATGTCTTGGCGGCCGCGGCCAGCTCCGGATTCTCGAGGGGCTGACCGACGGCCGGAGGCACGGTGTAGAAGCGCCATTTGAATGCGCCGGTTTCCAGGTCGTACGCCGTGACGTAGCCGCGTACGCCGCCGTGCCCCATGTCGGAGCCCGCGTTGCCGATCACGACGTCGTCGCCGGCGATCTGCGGCGCGCCGGTGCTGGCGTACGGCAGCTTGTGATCGGTGATGGTGTCGGCTTCCCAGATTTTTTGGCCGGTGGCCGCGTTGATGGCATGCAGGCGTCCGTCTCCCGAGGCGACGTAGACCTTTCCCTTCCACACGGCGACCCCTCGGTTGACCAGGTCGCAGCACGGATTTCGTCCCGCGAAAAAGTCGCTCTTGGGGTCGTACCGCCAGATCTCGCGGCCCGTTGCCGCGTCCACCGCATAGACGTAGCCCCAGGTGCCGGAGGTGTACAAGATTCCGTCGACGATCACGGGCGTGGCTTCCTGCCCGCGCAATGGGAGCCCTAAGTCGTACTGCCAGGCAAAACCCAAGGTCTTGACGTTCGACGCATTGATGGCCGTCAACGGCGAGTAATAGGAACCGTCCTGGTCGCGTCCGCCGGTGTACCAATTCTGCGGTTCGGAGTCGGCGGCCGCCAATCGCGACGCGTCGACGCTGCCCGGTTTCCGGGTCGTCGCGGCCGTCGCGCCGGGCGCCGTCTCACCGGAGGCCGTGGCGGCCGAAGCGCCCAGTGCCGCGTCGATCGGCAGCAAGAGAACCAGCGTGCAAACGATACGACTGACGGCGCGCAAATGGCGGGGCAATGGGGTTCGTGACAAGACCGGTTCTCCTGAAGGGGGTCGAGAGCTTTGGGCACATCCGCCGCCAAAGTTAACACGAGTCAGATTAGGCGTGGACGGCGCGAACCCAGGTGCTCGACGAGGACGAAGCCCAGGGCCATGAGCCACAGCACCGCCGTCATGGCCTCGCCACCGAAGTGCTGAACGGCGATTCCGGTGGCAGCGGGGCCTATGCTGCTCGCCAGACTCCAGGTGAAAGCGATCAGACCGGATGCGCGCAGCAGCGCTGCGCCGCTGAAGCGTTCGCCGCTCGAGACCATGGACAGCGTGTACACCGAGCCGGCGACGCCGCCAAGCACAAAGAGGTACAACTCCCATAGGCCCGGGACGGCGATCATCAGGGGCAGCAGTGGCAGCAGGACGCACAAACCTACGCCGGCGGTGCGGTGCACGCGAGCGTGGCCGAATCGGTCCGCCAACCACCCGGCGGCGAATTGCAGTGTGGCATCGCCCATGAACACGACGACCACCGCTGCCAGAGCGCGGCTCTGGCTAAAACCGTGGTCGAGGGCAAGCAGCGGCAGAAAACTCAGCATGATGTTGTCGAACGCCGCGAACAGCGCTGCGCCGGCCACGATGGCCGGCGCGATGCGAACGATGGCCAACCACGATGCCACGGCATTCTTGTCGCCGATCGTCGCGCGATATCCAGCGCGCGCTGCTGCCGCGGGCGGGTCCCGCGCCAGGGCGATTCCCGGGATGCCGAGCAGGAAGACGGCGCCGCAGATCAGGAACGCATGACTGGGAACCCGCGCGGCCGCATCGGTCAGGGCGGGCCCCAACACCTGACAGAGCGTGAAGCTCGTGGTGTAAATGGCGACCACTCGACCGCGAACCGCATCGCCGGGCAGCGAGTTGATCCAGGCCTCGCCGATGACGAACAGCGGCGCCAAGGAGACGCCGAATGCCGCGCGCAACACGGCCCAACCCCACAGCGAATCCACATACTGCAGAGAGATCACCGACGCGGCGGCAACCACCACGCACCACAGCATGACCCGCCGGCGCCCGAAACGTATCGTTGCCCGCGGCGACGCGAGAGTTCCCGCCATACCTCCGGCCGCCGCGGCGGCCGCCATCCAACCCACCACCTGCGGCCCCAAGCCATGCGCGGTCAGCGCCAGCGCAGTCAGCGGCAGGGTGCTGCCCACACCTAATCCAAGCACGGCGACGCTGGAGGTGACGCCCACGAAGTCGCGCCACAGGTGTTTCTCGAGCATGGAGCGGTCAGGCTCCCCCTGAGTCTTCTTCGCCTGCGTAGATGATGACCGACAACATGCGGATGGGAACCTTTTCCAGACGTTCCGGACCGTGCGCCACATCGCCCCTGAAGGTGAGGGTGTCTCCCGGCTTCAGTACGTAGGTGTGCCGCCCATGGCGGTAGTGCAGGATGCCCGACAGCAGGTGAATGAACTCGACGCCGGGATGTTGGAACCCCGGGAACACCTCGCTGCGATCGTTCAGGGTCACCAGGAACGGCTCGAACACCTTGCGGGGACCGCGTTGCGCCGCCAACAAGTGATACGTGTGGCCGCGCCGCGTGCCGCTGCGCACGGTCTCGAGGCCTTCGCCGGCGCGGATCAACTGAGCGCCGCCGTCGTCGGCTCCAACCCGTTGCATCAACACCGACGCCGTGACGCCGAGCGCCTGGGACAGCGCGACGATGGTTTCCAAACTCGGGGATACGCGGCCGGTCTCCAGCCTGCTCAGCATGGCGCTGCTGATGTCGGCCCGCGCGGCGACATCCGCCAGCGTAAGATTCTGACTCTCGCGCAGGCGGCGCGCAGTGCGCCCCAAATTGATGGCGGGACTTTCGGCGCGACCGGCCGCCTTCACGGCGGCCGGGGACTTCGTGGGGGGCGGTGTGGAGTGTGGCGGGCGACGCGGCGCCTTGGGATCGGCCTTGAGCTTCAACTTGGTCATTGCACAATACGCAAATTAATTTGCTCCACAGTTAAAAATCGTGCTTATATTCGCATGAAGCCAACTGTGCTGTTAAACGAAAATCCGCATGCCCTATCGATTACTGCGTTTCGGCTGGTCGCGCAAGCACCCGGAGCCTCGGATGTTCACGCACCATGAGTCGTTGAAGCCCGCCTACGACGTCGTGATCATCGGCGCCGGCGGCCACGGGCTGGCGTCGGCCTATTACCTGGCCCGTGACCACGGCATCCGCAATATCGCGGTTCTCGAGAAAGGCTACATCGGCGGCGGAAATACCGGCCGCAACACCACCATCATCCGCTCCAACTACCTGACCCCCGAAGGCGTGAGGTTCTACGATGAAAGCGTACGGCTGTGGCAGGATCTGGGCGAAGATTTCGATTTGAATCTCTTCTATTCCACACGCGGCCATTACACGCTGGCGCACACCGATTCGGCCATGCGCACCATGCGTTGGCGCGCCGAGGTGAACAAGCATTTCGGCGTGCAATCCGAGGCCGTGGATGCGGCTTTCGTGAGACGCGGCATACCGGGCATCGATATGAGTTGCGGCGGTCACGCGCCCATTCTGGGCGCGCTATTCCACGCGCCCGGCGCCATCGCCCGGCATGATGCCGTGGCGTGGGGATACGGTCGCGGAGCCGACCGGCGCGGCGTGGAAATCCATCAGCAGACCGAGGTCACCGGCATCCGGGTGCAGGGCGGCCGGGTCGTGGGCGTCGACACCACGCGCGGAAGCCTGGCGACGCCTCGAGTCCTGTGCGCGGTGGCCGGATTTACGCCGCGGATCCTCGACATGGTGAACCTCAAGACACCGATCTACGTGCACCCGCTGCAGGCGATGGTTTCCGAGCCGGTGAAAGCCTGGCTGGACCCCATCATCGTGTCCGGGTCGCTGCACGTCTACGTGTCGCAGAGCGCGCGTGGGGAACTGGTCATGGGCGCCTCGCTCGATCCGTACGAATTGCACCAGACCCGAGCCACTCTCGATTTCGTCGAAGGCTTGAGCTCGCACATGCTCGACATGTTCCCGTTCCTGAGCGATGTGAAGGTCAATCGTCAATGGGCAGGCCTCTCCGACATGACGCCGGACTTTGCGCCCATCATGGGCGTAACGCCCGTGGAAGGATTCTTCCTCGACGCCGGGTGGGGAACCTGGGGCTTCAAGGCGACGCCGGTATGCGGCAAGACCATGAGCCACACTGTCGCAACCGGACAGAATCATCCATTGATCGGGGGTTTTACCATGGATCGGTTCGCGCGCTATCAGCTCACCGGCGAAAAGGGCGCGGCGTCGGTGGGGCACTGATTTGGCGGGCCAACGATGAAGCTCATGGTGTGTCCCCTGAACGGGCCGCGTCCGGTGTCGGAATTCGCGTACGGCGGCGAAATCCGCTTGAGCCCCGACCCGGATACCTGCACCGATGCCGAGTGGAGCAGCTACGTGTTCAATCGGTCCGGCTCCCCCGGCGTCAAGTACGAATGGTGGTGCCACATCGCGTCGGGCTTCTGGTTCATTGCCCTGCGCGACACCGCGCGCGATATCGTCGTGGAGACCTTTCCCGCCGAGGCCGCGCGACGCGGGCTGCCGCCGGTCGGCGCAGCGGCCGACGGTGGAACCCGAGTTCCGGCCTCGGAGCGCCCACCGTGATGTATCGGCTCGAGGCAAATCCGGACGAATGGATCGATCGGTCGGTCCCGCTCTCGTTCGAGTTCGAGGGCAGGCGATACCAGGGATACCGCGGCGACACGATTTCGTCCGCGCTCGCGGCATCAGGCGTGCCGTACCTGGCCCGCAGTTTCAAATACCATCGGCGGCGCCACATCCTGTCGTTCGCCAATCACGACTGCAATACGCTGTTCCAGGTGGACGGGGTGCCGAACGTACGCGGCGATGTCACGCTCGTCACCGAGGGCATGCGCGCGTCCGCGGTCAACACCTTCGGCGGACTCAGCAAAGACAAGGCGCGGTTGCTGGACCGGCTGGCTCGCTTCCTGCCGGTGGGCTTCTACTACAAGGCGTTCCATACCAAGCGCCTGTTCCCGCGTTGGGAACGCATGTTCAGATCCATGACCGGACTCGGAGTGGTGTCGCTCGATGCTCCGCGACGTACGACGCCCAAGCGCTACGGGTTCTGCGACGTTCTCGTGATCGGCGGCGGTCCGAGCGGCCTGTCGGCGGCCCTCGCGGCCGCGGCGGCAGGTGCGCGCGTTGCGTTGGCCGATGAAGCGTTTCGATTGGGGGCCAGCGGCATGGGTCTCGACGACGGTGAGCGGCGCGCCACTCTTGCGCTCATCGAGTCCGTGAATCGCTCGCCCGGCATCACCGTCTGCGCTGCCACCGTCGCGGCGGCCTACTACGCCGATCATTGGATCGCGCTCGCGGATGCGACGCGCCTGACCAAAATGCGGGCGAAAGCCGTGGTATTTGCCACCGGCGTGATCGAACAGCCCGCGGTATTTCGCAACAATGACCTGCCCGGCGTCATGCTGGCCTCCGCGGCCTCGAATCTGCTGCTGCGCTACCGGGTCGCGCCGGGCCGAAGGGCCGTGGTGGTTGCCGGGAACCTCGAGGGATACCGCGCCGCTCTTGGCCTGCATGCGCAAAGTGTGCGAGTCGCCGCCATCGTCGATCTGCGCGCCGACCTTACCGCCGAAGAGGCAGCGGCCGCGGCGCAATGCGCGGCGGCGGGAATGGCGGTACTTCGGTCGCACGCACCGTACGAGGCGATCGCCGGCGAGGCTGGCGTGGTCGTTGCGCTCGACGTGGCGCCGCTCGCCGCCGCCCCGCTCGGTGCCGCAGGGCGGGCCGAAGCGGCGGGCCGAATCGACGCCGGCAAACTCCGGCGCATCGAATGCGACAGCATACTGATGAGCGTGGGCTGGGCCGCCGCCGCGAATCTGCTGTTGCAGGCAGGCGGGACCACGCGCTTTTCGGATGCCCTGCAGCAATTCATCCCGAGTTCGCTCCCGGCGGGCATTTTTGCGTCCGGCCGTTTGAACGGCGTGTACGATTTCGACGCGCGGGTTGCCGACGGTGCGCGCGCCGGATCGGCCGCTGCGGCACATGCCGGATTTGGAGCGGCAAGCGGCGGGGATATCGTCCGTGCGGCTCGTTGTCCGTCGCATTCCTTTCCCATCATCGATCATCCAAAGGCCAAGAATTTCGTCGACTTCGATGAAGACCTGCAGGTCAAGGACCTGGAGAATGCCGCTCAGGAGGGGTTCGATTCGAGCGAACTGCTGAAGCGCTACAGCACGGTGGGCATGGGACCGTCGCAGGGCAAGCACTCGAACATGAATGCATTGCGCGTGTTGGCGCGATACCGGGGTGTCGGCGTCGAGCGGCTGGGACTGACCACGTCCCGCCCCATGTACCACCCGGTGCCGCTGAAACTGCTGGCCGGCCGGAGTTTCAACGCGGAGCGACGCACACCGGCGGATGCGGAGCACGAACGCTTGGGCGCGGTGTGGATGCCGGCCGGAAACTGGCGCCGTCCCGAGTACTATGCGGTCCGCGGCGAGAGCCGCATACAAAGCATCGAAGCGGAAGTTGCGGCGGTGCGCGGGAGTGCCGGCCTCATCGATGTGGGGACCCTGGGAAAGATCGAGATCTACGGGCCGCAAGCCGGCCTGTTTCTGGATCGCGTGTATACGGGCAGGTTTTCGGATCTCGGCGTGGGCATGACCCGATACGGACTGATGCTGGACGAATCGGGCGTCATCATCGACGACGGCGTGATCGCCCGCCTTTCGGCCGACATGTTCTATTTCACGACCACCACGGGCGGGTCGGCCACCGTATTCCGCGAGCTGCAACGGTGGAACGCGCTGTGGGGTTTGGATTGCGCGCTCGTCAACGTGACCGGCCATCGCGCGGCGTTCAACTTCGCAGGCCCTTTGAGCCGCGAACTATTGCAGCCCTTGACCGACGCGGATTTGGGGGATGCGGGCTTTCCCTTTCTGGGCGCGCGCTTAGGAAGGGTGGCCGGGGTGCCCGCGCGGCTGCTGCGCGTCGGATTCGTCGGCGAACTAGGCTACGAAATTCATGTAGCCGCCGGCGACGCGGCACATGTGTGGCGGTCATTGCAGGCCGCCGGGCTGCCGCGGGGCGCCCGTCCTTTCGGTGTCGAGGCGCAGCGTGTGCTGCGGCTCGAAAAAGGCCATTTCATCGTGGGTCAGGATACGGACGGCCTGACCGATCCCTTCGAGGCGAATGCCTCGTGGGCGGTCCA
>Ga0179587_10000866_pt1 | contig 13208 bp, 8 predicted proteins | sample CZODoug2_1_08_16_FD_185932 | JGI IMG/M metagenome (GOLD analysis project Ga0179587, IMG submission 185932) | Vadose zone soil fungal communities from Angelo Coast Range Reserve, California, USA - CZODoug2_1_08_16fungal | ecosystem: Environmental > Terrestrial > Soil > Vadose zone | place: USA...
GTATTTCGAATACTACAACTACGCTTCATACTACCCACCTCGCTATGTAGTTGAAAATTCGAAACCGTTCTGTTGCGGTGTTGGTATTGTGGTGTGTCGGTTGCTGCGACGGACACGCTCAACGAACTTGGCAGTAGCCTCCGTTTCCAGTGCGCGCTGATTAATGACCCAAGGACCGTCGGCCAGAGGATGCTCGGCCTCAGTCTCGCGACGTTCGACAGCAAGACGCAATGTTCTGCTACTCACTCCCAAGGAGGCGGCTGCTTCGGTCAGATTCATCCAGCCTTCCGTCCTGCGCCTTTCGGCGGAGTAACAAGGAATTTCGTGATGACTTCGTAGCGCGGTCACTCGTTCCCTCGTCCATCGATTGCCACGTCCCGTCTGTAAATCATTGCGATTCAGCACTCCGGCAATCAGGTCGTCCGAACAGATTCGCGCCAGCACTCTCACGGCTCCGACGACCTCCTTGGTTGTCTGGCTGCTATTCTGACCTCGACGACGCCGGGGCAATCGTAACTCGGTGTGCGCGCCTCCCTTCCAATGAAGGGTGAGAATGATCTCGCCCGCATCGGCATCCACATCCACAACGATCTCGTGGATCAGGGTTCGAAGGATGCGTTTCTTCAAGCGGACATCCGTTTCCGAACAGCACCACACTGCCTCCAGTTCGCTTGCCAAATCCTCAAACTGTTCGCGTGTAGGTGCGGGAGTAGCCTTCCCGTTACGATGGACATGTTGTTCCATCCGAAGCTCGATCTCTTGCACTCGCTGCAAGGCCTGGTTCCAGCGACGTTCTAATTCGTCCGCCACCAGACGGTTTTCCGGATCCGCCGTGTCGTATTGTTTCTGGGCGCGGCTGGCGGCATAGCGGGCGGCCTCCAGATCTCGCCGTAAGGCTTGTAAGACGTGGTCTTGCTGGCGAGCTTCTTCTTCGCTCGCCAGCACCGCCGCTTCCAGCGCCGCTGGTTGCACCACGCGCAGCACCTCCTGGCCGACCGCTTCGTCTACTAGCGTTCCACCGAACGCGATGCAGCGTGCTTCTCCATTGTCGAGCCAACCGCGACGACAGGCATAGCGCAGCATGTCACCCCGGTTTCCGCTGTATCCTACGCTCAGCTTACGACCGCATCGGCGGCAGCGCAATAGAGCGGCTAGCAAAGCAGAACCATTCTGCGCCGCCCCGGATTGCTCCCACCCGCGATCATTGCTGGCAATCGCTTGTTGGATTTGTTCAAAGCGCTCCCAACTCACGTAACCCTCATGGGCATTTCGAATCAGCACCAGCCATTGCTCTCGAGGTTTGCGTCGCGAGCGCTTTCGTGGCTCCCCATCCTCATAGTGCAGAGTGTGCTCAGTTTTTCCGTAGGCGTACGCACCTCCGTAAACTGGACCAGTTAAAATCCGATACACCGTCCCGTAGGAAGGACGTTTCCAACACGTCTCCGCGAGCTCGTTGCGCGCCGGCATTTCCAGCCCTTGTTCCAAGAACCACAGCAGGGTTTGACGAACGCTCCCCAACTCAAGAAATTTTTCGAACACCAACACAATGGCTTGCTGTACTCGACGGTCCGGGTCTTTTTCTAAAAGCTGTTCTTCAGTCTTGATGTAACCGATCGGTGCAGCCACAAGCAGTTCGCCACGCTGGGCTTTGGCACGCCGCGCTTCCACCGAACGCTGCCGCAACAGGTCCAGCTCGTATTCGTTCAAGCTGCCTTTCAACCCCAACAGTAAGCGATCATTACTCTGCCGAGGCGTATACACTGTCTCTTGGTCAATCAGCACGGTATCGACCACCCGACACACTTCAATCAACTGTTGCCACTCCCGGCTGTTCCGTGCGAATCGCGATACCTCCCGCGCGGCCACTGCGCCCACTTTGCCCAAACAAACTTCTGCCACCATGCGTTCAAAGCCGGCGCGAGTGACGGTCCCGGCCGCCGACCGGCCCAAGTCATCATCGACCACTTCGATCTCGCGCCAGCCCAGTTGCCGCAAACGTTCCTCCATGGCGTACTGTAGTTTCTGACTTTCCAGATTGTGATTGACCTGGTACAAAGAAGACTGGCGAATGTACAGAATGGCTTTGCGCTCCAAATGATGCTGCTGGATCTTGTCACTCATCGCCTCTCTCCTTTCCGTGCTGGTAGGCCAGGATTCTCTTGCGATGTTCGCGCAGCAGTTGCGCCAGTAGTTCCACTGTCTTCTGTTTGATTTCTCGCGGTAACTTTTGCCAGCTTGGAATCTGATGTGGTGGGTGAAACAATTCCGGTTGGATAGCCCTCAGTCGCCTTGCCAATTTTCGCATCAGCACCTCCTCCTGGAGAGGAACTATGCTGAGCTTGTAGCACAAGGTTACGGGCAGTGGAGCGCGCATGGTGAAGGAGGAGCTTCAGATCGAGCAATGCTGCGCAGTTAACCGCGGGCTTCTCCGCACTCCGCACCTGGCCACAGGCACCTGATTCGAACATCCATTGCGGTACCTCGAAGAGTCGAGCTTCGTGGTTCTGTTCCAGACTGCACCGGTATACGGCGCGTCCACCCTTTACAACTTTTCCGTGAATCCAGACCGAACGCCCACACCACGGATGCCACAGATAATGGATCTCTCGTGACTCCGTACTATGGGTATTAGATTGTCCGCTTGTACCACGAGGACCGGACTCATCTCGGACTCGCGAAGGACACGCCAGCAGGTCGGCCCACAGCGATCCGCTCTGGGACTGAGTGCAAGATTCAGTCCTTTCCAAGACTCGGTGGCCTGCACCATCGTTATGCGGTGGCAGCTTAGACTCAAGAGCTATTTTTCTGAAGACCAAAGTCTTTTTCTTGAACCCGGCCGAGGCACGGTTCACGTTTTCTGCGAGCATCTTTCGCCTGGTGACGACTCAGCCTGCAATCCCAAACCGACGAGCTCGCGTCAAGTGGAAACAAATCCTCTTAATGCAGGGCGCAACGATTTGGCGAACTACACCCCGACCCGCGGAACAAGGTGACCGTGGATAACTCGTCCGCGCTCACCGACAACTGAACTCCCGTCCAGGTCGTTTGCGCTGAGCGCCGCTCCTCAACGGCTGACAGGCTTCCTCGAAGCCAAGTGAAGGGCAGTTTGTCCCTTCAGCAGCGGGCTTTTTGTCAAAATTCAGGGCTGGCGTGGTGATTGTCGCGGCTCTTCTCGTATCGAAGCAGGCGCTGCCTCGGGTGAGACCAAAACGAAAGCGTACCTCGCCTGCCTCGACTGCAACACGCTCCTCTCCTGGGGCTGAGCCTCACCTCCCAAGAGGTGGGACCGCATTGTGGGCATTTTATGGGTTCTGTTGGGCCAGGACGATCTGTGGCAATGGGGCGCCCGAACTCGTCTTGGTTATCGTGTCATCGGTATAGATGATCGCCGCGCGCCCGTCTTGCGGATTGATCGCAACCTCGAACAGATCGAGCAAATTGCGCGTTCCGGACGCACAGCCGGTGCCGTTCGTGCAGATCACACCGGTGTGATTCGACGTGTTGCTCACCTTACTCTGCGCGAAGCTGGCGCCATCGTTCGAGGTCTGGGCCAAATAGGTGTTCCAAACGGCGCTCGCATCATTGCTCGGGGCAGGCGTCCCGTAATACACGACGTCCACCGTGCCGTTGTACGCGGCGACCCAGGGAAAGAGCGCCGTGGTGGCGGGCGCGAGGTTCACCGTGACGACAGATGACCAAGTCGCGCCCTGATCGCTGGAGGCCGAGAAGAAGACGTGATGTGCATCCGACCAAACCGCGTAGAGCTTGCCGTTCGTCGGATCTACCGCCAGCGCGGGAAAAACGTTGCTGAAGTCGGTAAACAGCGGTGCGTGGAAAACCAGATTCGCGGTCCAAGACCGACCGTCGTCGGTGCTTCGAGAGACAATGACGTTATTGAAGGCGGCGCTTGTGGCCTTTTGCAGGCCCGGCTCGCCGGCAGTGTAGATTGCGTAGACGTTGTGCGTGAACGGATCGGCGACGATGGGTCCCTGAGTATTGTTGAACGTCGCGTCGCCGGTAAAACGGCCCTGGCCCACCACCGGATCGCCGACGCGATGCCAGTTCAGGCCGTCATCATCGGAGCGCTGTACGTGGATCAGCGAGCTGTTTCCCGAGTCGTGATAGGAGATGTACACCGTCGCGCCGTCCGAAGTGATCCATTGGCGATCGGCTCCAGCAGTGTCGATGATCTGAGCGGTGCAGCTGCTTGTGCTGGACGTCGCCGTCGGACAGGTGATGGCTGAAACGCCGATCTGGGCGCGGTTGAAGACGGGGTTAATCAGAAAGATCAGAGTCGTGGCGTGGAGCACACCGGTTGAGCCTATGTCGACATCAGCATCACCACTACCGAAGACCTGCTTTCCACTTTTTTGCAGGGTTGCGTCAATCAAGCCTCGAAAGGTGGGGGTCGAGCCGAACGGTCCACTCCACAGGTGAGTGCCGAAGAAGGTGGGGTTGAACAGCCACTGGAGCCCGGTTACAGCCAGCGTGCCATCGCCCGCAATCGAAATCGCAGGTTCGCTCTCTCCCTCGGGACGGAGCAAGGGCGTATTGGAAAAGCTCAGGCTGCCTGTCGTCGTGCCCGCTATTGCCACGAGCCCTCCCGACAATAGGAGCACAATGCTGGCCCTGAGCCACTTGAGTAGCCTTCTATAACTCATTTGCTTGTTCTCCTTATCAGAAATAGGGTCTGCGAGTGCGTCTTTGTGAAGGGACTGCCGAATGATGCGCTTAGTTTGAGAGGAGTCAAGATACAAAGTCAGACAGTACTGATACTGGATCTCTCTATCGAGGGTGGGCCGTTCCCTTTTGGATAAACTGGGTAGCTATGCTCGTCTTCGCGTATCTCGCGTTCGAGGGATTTCGGCTAAGCGAGAATTCTCCTTGAAACTTACAGCGCAACGAAATCAAGTATTTGTCAACCTTGCTTGGCCTCTGCCGTTTCCCCTTTCAGTACGACTAGTACTGACTATTCTTCTTGACTCCCCCGCCAGCGGGGGGCACACTTTGCGTCAACGCCTCTCCGAAGCGCACCCCCCAAAAAGAGTGCAACACCCCCCGAGGCAAGGTCCCTTCCCAAGGTCGATCCCGGTACGGAAGATTTGAAAAGCCGAACCACCTGTGAGCGGAGAATTCGCCGCAAGGCGGTTCTTAAAGGTACTTTAGGAGATCAGTCATGAAACACAGAATTCTGCCAGCAACACTTGTGGTCGTTTTGTTCGCCACGCTCGTGATCGTTCTGTTCGGCACGTTGTCCGTGGGCAGAGTGCCCACGGTGCAGGCTCGAGATGACAACACATGCTCAAATGCTAGAGCGGCGGGAAATCTCGTTGGGAGTCAGAACAGAAGCTTGAACGGCAACATCGCTCACGAAACAATTACAGGAGTGGTTTCTCTGAACCCTGACTGCACGTTCAAACTCACTGCCGACGTTTTCCGGGATGAGAAGAAGGATCGCACAGCAACCTTGGAAGGCGTATTTGTCGATAATATGAGAGAGAGCCGCTCGATCTTCACAAGCACCACGGGCGCTTCGGGGGCAAACGTCCCGACTGTCCTAACCACTGACGCCAAGAGGTTGTTCTCGGAAGACTAGGGCAATTACACAACCTGTTGTTCCGGGATCAATCCTCTTGAGGATGAGGGTGGCATCATCAATTGCTTTGTCTACCGGGCGTATGGTTTTGCGCAAAGATAAAGTTGAAATCGGGGATTCCGGTCTATATACTTCGATACCCATTTCGGCTTCCGGATTCAATTTTTGGGATCTGGTCTTCGCAACGCAAGACGTGGAGCCCAAGTTCCTTGTTCTCAAGTGCGGGGCAATCTTCCATGGCGCGCTAGGTAATGGAATCCGGGTTGCATGTAAGCGCTTCGAGTCCAACCCGGCAGAAGTTTGTCCGCGAACGCGTGGGGCGTGTTTCGCATCGAAAGTCTCGGTTTGGAGGGATTCCCTAATGCAGTTCACGATGAAGTCCTTGAAGTTCTTTGCGGCATTTGCTCTTTCGCTTTTCTTGCTCCCCGCTTTAACTCAAGCGCAGCATTACAAACAAACCAACCTCGTCTCTGACATCATGGGCATGGCTCCTGTACATGATCCCAACCTCGTCAATCCCTGGGGTCTCACCCGCAGCTCGGGCAGTCCCTGGTGGGTGGCCGACAACAATTCCGGATTCTCCACACTTTACAACGGCTCTGGCCAGATCATTCCCATTAACGGCACTGGAACTGTCACTATCCCGCCGCCGAAAAACGCCCCTGCCGGCACACTCGCGACTCCAACGGGTGTCGTGTTCAATGGCAGTCCCGACTTTGTTCTTCCCAATGGCAATCCTGCCCGTTTCATCTTTGCTACCGAAGACGGCACCATCTCCGGGTGGAACGGCGGCCAAAACGCCGTTCTCATGGTCGATAATTCAGACAACGGCTCCGCCAACGGCGCGGTCTACAAAGGCGCCACGTCCGGCGAAATCGATGGTCACCGCTTCCTCTACGTCACCAATTTCCGTAAGGCCCGCGTTGAAGTCTACGACACCCATTTCATGCGCGTTCACCTCGACGAGGATGCTTTCGAAAATGAGGACCTTCCCCGGGGCTTCGCCCCCTTCAACATCCAGAACATCGGCGGCGTGCTCTTCGTTACCTACGCCAAGCAGGACTCCGCGCGCCACGATGACGTCGCCGGCGATGGCCTCGGCTTCGTTCGCATTTTCACTCGCTCTGGCAGGCAGGTCGGCCACCTTCAGCATGGTCCCTGGTTCAACTCACCGTGGGGAGTTGTCTGGACCACGCGCGATTTCGGCGAGTTCAGCAACGCCATTCTAGTTGGCAACTTTGGCAGCGGGCAGATCGCCGCCTTCAACGGCTTCACCTACAAATTCATGGGCTTCCTCAAGAATCCCGGCGACTCCATTCTGAGTATCGACGGACTGTGGTCCATCACCTTCGGCAACGACGCGACTGCGGGCCCGGCGAACACACTTTTCTTCACAGCGGGAATCCAGGGCGAGCAGCATGGCCTTTTCGGCACGATCACTCCCGTTGACGGCCTGGACGGAGACGAAGAGTAGCGTCGCGAGGCCATTCTTCTTTCCTTTCTTGGACACTCTGAGCGGCAGAGGCGCTTGCGTCTCTGCCGTTTCTTCTTTCAGTTCAGTTTCAAAACATTACGCCGTGCGCGGTGGTGCCCAAGCTGCATTTGTAACGTCTCCAAGGAATCCCGATCGCAGGTCGGCCCAGTCAGGCGGCCTGTCGCTCCTTTACACTCGCGGCAAACGTGCGTCCAAGGCACCGCTTCGAGGCGCGCCTTAGAGATGGGCTGCTTGCAAACCACGCATACTCCGTATGTGCCCTGTCTCATCCGATCGAGCGCCTCTTCGATTGCTCGTAAGAGACGACCATCTGTCTGGTGCAAGCGGATCTGAAGTTCCGCTTCCGCATCGGCATTGGCTTGGTCAATCACATCACTCTCCCAGCCACCCGCTGCTGGCACCCGGGACTGAGCTTCGCCCAGGGCAGACGACAACTCACCCCGCTTCTCTAGCAACAAACGCTTGAAATGCGGCAAATCGACTGAACCCATGACCGGTCCTCTGTGGGAGGAGACCTTGCCTCTGGCCCGGATTCTACACCTGCACGAACCCCCTGTCCGCGACCCTGCCCATTCAGGTCGGCTCCGCGGCCTTTTTTCTTGACGTCACCCTCTTTGAGCGCTAGCTTGCCTTCCTAGCGTTTGGTTTTTTATTTCAGACGGATTCAGCACTCGCCCCGGTGGAAATGACCACGAAGCGCTTCATAGGGAGTCTTATTATCCTGGCGATAGTCTGCGCACTGATTTTGTTGTTTTTCTTGCGTACTGCCGGACAGCCGTAGGGTGATAAAAGCGCTCCGCGCGGCGACTGCTGCGCTGCTTAGGCTCATGCAGTCAGGCGACGTCGGACTCCTGGCCGGTTCGGATTCAGGTGCATCCAACAACTTCACGTTCCCGGGCTGGACATTTCACCGCGAACTTGAATTATTGGTCGACAGCGGACTTTCATCGATGGAGGCACTACAAACAGCCTGTGCCTCGCCAAAACTAGAAGCACATGTGAAATCAATAAGATGCAAAGAGGCAGTGTAACATGTTACATGCGCACTGCGGGAGGCGTGATGGGCCAGACGAGATTTTCGGTAGGCACCATCGTTATGCGGTGGCAGCGTAGATTCAAGAGCTGTTTTCTGATGACCAAACGCTTTTGTTTGTAACCCGGCCGAGGACGGTTCATGTCTTCTGCGAGCATCTTTCGCCGGTCGACGAATCAGCCTGCAATCCCAAACCGAAGAGCGTGCGCCAAACAGGAAGATATCCTTTTAATACGGGACACAACGATTTGGCGAACGACAGGATCCCTGGCGACAACGCGAGACTTACTTTCCTCGCCTTTCAAGGTAACGCCTCCAACATCGCCAACCGCGCACCCATCTATGAATTTCTCCGCAGCACACATGCAAACGTATTTGCCCTGGAATACCGCGGTTACGGTCACAGCGAAGGGAAGCCGAGCGAACCTGGCGTCTACCGCGATGCCGAAGCGGCCTACGAATACCTTGTGAACACAAAAGGTACCGACCCCAAAGCGATCATTTGCTTCGGACAATCCTTCGGCACCGCTATGGCCACTCACTTGGCAGCCCACCGCCAGGTCGCAGGTGTCGTGCTTGAGGCCCCGTTCCCATCCGCTTCTCGAGTCGCCCGCAAGGTTTTTTGGTTTCTCCCGGGCGTCAGCCTGCTTGTGCATGGGCAGCTCGATACGCAAGCATGGCTAAAGGAAATCCGCGCTCCCGTTCTGATCGTCCACTGCAGTCAGGATCCCGTTATTCCTTTTCAATTCGGCCAGGAAGTATATGACGCAGCCTTTCCTCCCAAACACTTCCTTCAAATCAACGGCTACTGCCACGAAGAGTCCTCCCTCATCGCCCCAACTCAATACCGCACTGCTCTCCAGGAGTTCCTGATTAGAGTTTGGGAGGCCGGCGTCTCAGCTCCACAAGGAAGTGACGTGCACTAAGGGACGGTTTTAGAACCATTCTCGGCCAGTCCCGTTCGAGCATATAGCCATTGATCTCAGGTGAATTCATCACCTTCCCGCCTTGCGCGGTCAGTGTTGATGATGGTTGCCCGACCGCAGGATGTGTCAACCATGGCAAGTGTGGCAAGTGTGGCAACCCCGAAATAATTTTGGCTCAGAAATCGAAAGCCAGACCAACGGTGGGCGTCGCGGGAATGCCGTCGTTGGTGAAGAGCACAAACTGCTTGGTCGTGGAATTGAAGCCCAGACCCGCAAATCTGCGGTTGTCGTGATTGGTGGCATTCAACAACTCGCCGTAGAGGCTCAGCTTCCATTTTCGAAACAGCCAGGACTTGTCGGCGCGCAGATCGAGACGCTCGTAGGGCCCGATTCGCACGATTGGAGGCGGGAGAGTGTTGACGGGAAATCCGGAGCCGTAGAGGCCTTTCACGCTGAAACGAACGGTCGGTTTGAAGCGATAGCTGGCAAAGAGATTGACGGTGTGCCGTTGGTCCGCGAGCGTTGGAGAATAGGGTGTGTTCTGGCCGAAAGAGCCGAGAGGCGGAGGCAACGGGATTTCGTACGTTCTGGAACGCGCGAAGACCAGAGTGTAGCCGAGCCATCCAGAAAGCCGATTCTCGCTACGGCGTTGCAGCATGAACTGCAAGCCGCGGGAGTAATCTCGGCCAAAGAGAGCTGATTGTTTGAGCGGCGTAGGGGAAAGAAGAAAAATGTCTTCGCGCTGTTCATTCTGCCGGTCGAACGCCTCGGCGCGAAAGCGCGAACGTTCTCCGAGTCTTTGCTCAATTGCAAGGACATATTGAGAAGACGTCGCAGGTAACTCGGAGATGACCCCGGAGGGAGGCAATTGAGAGTACCGCCCCCAAGCGGCTTCGAACTGAATCGCGCGCGCTGCCTGATAAGAGAGGGATAATTGGCCGGTGACCGGTTGCACGCGTAGGGTATCCAGCCTGGCCCAGCGCAGGCCACCTTCAAGTCGGAAGCGATTCTTCCAAAGGTGGGAGGAATGCTGGAGATAAGCATCCTGTCGAACATCCGACGAGTGGGACGAAAAGGACATCGGCGGCTGGCCGCTACTGGAAAAGAAGTTGTCCTCTGAATCCTGGGTGGGGCGGCGAAGAGAGTAACCGGCTTGAAGAATCATTCCGCGCCGCCAGTTCCAGGAAACGTTTGTGCCGCTGGACCATTCGCGGTCGAGCGAACGATTAATCAGTTGTGCGGCTGCTTTGTCCTGTTCAAATGCGGTGCGCACGAAAGCGGCATCAGCCTCAACCAGGATATTGGCGGTAGGAATCCAGCGCCAGCCCAAGCGCGCGATCGCCAGATCGTTCGAACCCGTTTTTAGAATGTTTGGGTTATCGATGGGAGGTGGGCTGGGATCGTTGATGCTGATTTGGCCACCCATTGCGAGCAGGCTAAGGGTTTGGGTTGGCGTAATGCTATAGGTGAGCTTGAGGTCGGCGTCATAGAAGCCGTCCTGTGAAAAGCGGGTCCCCGCGAGCAGACGCTCCAGATAGCCGAGGTAGCTCTTGCGGGCATCGAGCAACCAGGTTCCTTTGTGAGCGTGGCCGAAACCGCCTTCGCCGAGGAACTCGCTGTCCGCTACCCCAACGGATCCATGGAAGAGGGGATGGCCGTCACTGCCAGTGCGCGTCCGTATGGCGAGCGCAGCGCCACTGCCATCCGCGTAGCGGACAGGATACGCAACCGGCATGAGGCGAAGTTCTTCGACGTCATTGCCGGTAAGCAGACTGAGAGTGGGTGCATCGGAAACGTTGGCGACCGAATGAAGGAGATTCGGAACCAGGACATCATCCACATAGACTCCGACTTGCTCGTAGGGCGCGCCCATTACAGAGAATTGCGCGAGAAAATCATTGTTGGCCGAAGCGGAGACACCCGGGAGGGCTTGCAGCGAACGGAAGGGGTCATTGGCGAGCACAGTAGAAGTTTGTTGCAACTCGCTGCTCGTTAGCGTCAGATCCCCCACCGCCGGCCAATCCTTGGCCGCGAAAACGTCGCTTCGCACTTCGACCACGTCGGTGCGACGGAAGTTATCTGGGGCAAGGGTGAGCAGGAATTCCTTGCTCTCGTCTGCTGCCGCGAGCTGAAAGGGGACAGACAGAGTGCGGTATCCCACACCGCTGATCTGAAGCGCATAGGTTCCCGGCGGCACCAGGGAAAAATGAAACTTGCCATCCGCCCCTGTGGCAGCGATGAAGCCGGTTCCGGCAATCGCTACCTGAATTTTCCCGAGTGGCTCGCCGCCTTGGGCATTAGTGACAGTTCCGTGAACGTCGGCTGCGACAGCGACGCTGGTGGTAAAGACAACGAGTAGGGAGAGTAGTGCCAGGGTTCGCAAGCAATTGAAATTGCGAAAGGTCTGCATATTCATGGCGCGGCCGCTTGGGGAATCCAACGAATGGCAGACTACAGGACAGATTGTTGTCGGCAAAATTCGCGCGATTATAACCCTTTCCGTGGTAAAGGGTTGGTAATTTCCTTGACCGGGCACCTCTCAGTCCCCCGGCCTGCAATCTCTATGAGGTCAGACCACACTGAAAGGTTGCGTGCCACACGATCTCCACGGGGTGGCCTGGGCTCTGGCGAAACGATGACTATTAGGGACTTGCGTCCGTCGTAGTCCAGAAACGGCGTACGAGGAGATCGCTGGTTACTTCCTCGAGCCGGACTTCGGGACAACTTTCGGGCCCGGCCTGCTGTATGGGTCGCTATCAAACTATTGCCAACTAAGGCTTAACTGTGGGGCGCTTCAACTTACAATTACGATGATGAGCGATGAAGATGTGTGATCAGCCCCTCGGGGGTAGAGAAAGCAAACTCATTCGTTGCGCAAAACGACCATTGGATCGACCTGCGTCGCTCGATGAGCGGGGAGGTAGGAGGCTAGTAGGGCCGAAGTGAGGAGAACGGTTGTCACGGCACCGATGGTCGCCGGATCAGTCGCGCCAACCTCGTACAGAAGAGATTTCATGAGACGGCCAACGAAGTATGTGCCGCATAGGCCGACGAACAGTCCCAGAATCGCGAGCGATACGCCTTCCTGAAGTATAAGACGAAGCACCTGGGCTCGGCCTGCACCCAGCGCAATACGCAATCCCATTTCGTGTGTTCGCTGTGCCACCGCGAAGGACATCACACCATAGATGCCAATCGCTGCCAGCAAGAGTGCCATTCCGGCGAAAGTTGCCAGGAAAACAGTCGCAAAGCGATCGCCCCCCAGGGATTCCTCTACGAGTTCGTCCATGGTCCGGACCCGGTCAATGCCCAAATCGGGATCGACGGACTGGACGACGGCGGCAACGCTCCCGGTCATGCTGGCGGGGTCGCCACTCGTGCGTATTTCGATTGCCGCATCTGGCCATGGGCTTTGCCAGAAAGGAACGTTGATTTCGGGAAAGCCTTCGCGACGAACGCCGGCATTATGGACATCACGATAGATCCCAATGATCTGCCACTGGATGGGCGGACCTAGGCTCGTGGCGCCTGGAACCAATCGCTGGACGAGAACACGCTGCATCAGCGGATCGACATTGGAAAGATACTTCCTGGCAAAGGTCTCATTCACAATTGCCACTGGCAGGGCGCCTGCCACGTCCAGTTCTGTAAAACTGCGGCCCCTGACAATCTCTATTCCGAAGGTGTCGAAGTATTCCGGAGTGACCATGGTGAAACCGGCGGCGGGACGCGAGGAAGGATCACCTACAGGTTGGCCGGCGATGCTGAATGACATACCGAAATCGGTGCCCAGAACCGGCATCCCGGTCGAAGCCGAAGCAGAGGAGACGCCGGGTAGAGCCTGTATTTTGTCCAACAACTGGCGATAAAAGGCGACTGTTTGCTCGGGCCCCGAAAAGCGCGTAGTAGGAATGCTCAGGGCAAACGTAAGAACGTGGTCTTGTCGAAAACCGAGATCGACACGCGTCATTTTCCAGAAACTGCGCAATGCCAGCCCAGCTCCGCCCAGAAGCGTGAGTGCCAGCGCAAACTCAATTACGATGAGGGAACGTCGGAATCCGTGGCGGCCAGGAGTGAGGCTGGATCTGCCACTCTCTTTCAACGAGTTGCTCAGGTTCCAGCGTGAAGATTGCCAGGCCGGAGCGCAGCCGCAGAGTA
>Ga0179587_10000868_pt1 | contig 13207 bp, 24 predicted proteins | sample CZODoug2_1_08_16_FD_185932 | JGI IMG/M metagenome (GOLD analysis project Ga0179587, IMG submission 185932) | Vadose zone soil fungal communities from Angelo Coast Range Reserve, California, USA - CZODoug2_1_08_16fungal | ecosystem: Environmental > Terrestrial > Soil > Vadose zone | place: USA...
TTCATCCAGTCTGTTGTCGACAAGCCGGCGCCCAAGCGCAGCGATGTGATATTTCTCATTAGGGAGATGAGTCTTAACCGGCCTGATTGCACCCAATGTCCATTGTCTGCCAGTATTTCCTCCGAGGTACTTAACAGTAGGTCCCTGCCAGGAAAATCATGGGAAGTATATGGTCAATGAAATGAATCTGTAGTATTATGGCCTGGAATACCCGGCCTTTGACATTGCGAGAACATCAAACGTGATTGGTGGTGTAATACATCATATCATATGAACTACTGAGTGTTGCCTTCCGCAAAGTTAAGCAGGTCTGAGTCACCCTGGTCACTGACAGTCATGACGCTTAAAAAAAGCATAAACAAAATGTGAAATTATATATCGTGACCACTCACCCAACACGGAAAAGTTTACCAGCTGCTGTGCCAAGGGCAACGTTTGTGCCGGCAAAGTGGTGCACGGTCGTTTTTGAGAGCATCGCATAGTATTCCAATTCCGATTTGCGGAGGGGTGGACAGTTACCAGCGATCAACACGAGTTTGGCTAAATCGCGAAGGATAAAACAGGCGGATGATCAGCCCAAGGGACCTTCTCAGCCTCACGCTCCAGTCCCCGAGAGACGTTTAGCTGTACGCTCACCTTTTCCACTACGCATCTGCTTCAAAGCGGATTTGTATCCGAGGGTGTACTTCCCCGACTTCACGACGAGAGCAAGTCTGGCGGCAATAGACTCTGTGGACTTTGCCGCTTTGGATTTTTTTGTGGAGGACATTGAGCAATGATAGCAGCGCGTAACAGAAGTCTTTGGCGATTTGGCAAAACTTGAACATTATCCTCTACCTATACAGTTTCAAAGTTTAGAGTTCATTCTCCGACGGGAAATGCCACTGATGCATGTGATATTGACGTGTCACGTTACTACTACCAGAGATCAGCGTCAAACCGCTCAAGAACGGCACTGGCATCGTCAACGTCCTTCTGTGCCTTCTTTCTCATGTAAAAGATTGGGCAATCCTTGCTCGTACACAAAACATCCTGGTCATAAGTGCGTAAGATTCTCATTAGGTATCAATCAGATCGAAACGCACTTGATGGAGGGATCCTTGACATCTTTGACACTGCGTCCAGAGCCGCGAGAAGCGCACTTGTAGTTCTGAAGTGCTTACTATCTGCTTCTGATACAATTCTCCAATCCTTGGTCGACAATTGTTGCATACAGCGCCATCTTATGACCTTCAGATTAGTGAAAATCAACAAAATGGGTGCCCTGCGCACTTTTCACACTATTGTTAGCTCGCAGTGGCGTCTTACATCCAAGGCAAGTGACGGTTTTCACGGCGAACCTCATGAGACCTCCAACAGTCGGTGTCGCTATCTGGATTGTCCGCGTGTGATCTCCAGATACTATCGAACGCATAAGTCCATCGAAGTTTGTGACTGCAACCTTACTCACATAGGCCCGAAGCTTTTTCGCCGAGAATGGGTTCGAAAATCCTCATAAGTGGTTTCGACAATTGGTTATCGAGGTAATATTTAGTATCAATCGGCAAGTTATTTTCGAGGACGTATAACGGATCCTCAGACTTCTCATATGCAGCAGCACCTGACAATGTCGTCAGACGGCAGGTGTTGTAACCATATGGTCACATCCCTACCTTTGATTCCCTTGACAATGACATATGCGACACGATCTCCAAGAGCTGGAGCAGAGCCTTTCAAATGACACGAGTTAGGGCGACACTATATAAATGCTCAAATTAATCATAGCATACCTGCGTCTCGCAGTTTCATTCGTTCTGCCAGCTCTACATGAGCTTGCTTCGCAGCATAATCTACCCAATGCCATAATCAAAACATGAGATGGGTACAGTGGTGTAAGTAACTCACCGCTCTTAGACAAGGCTTTGGTGATGACAAGTTGAGACATATCGACCTTGTTTTGAAGTAGGTCGGAAATAGTCTGCTTTGTGTAACTGGAATAGATAAAGTTAGCTACTATGATCAACGAAAGTTAAGAGGAATATTAACTCTTCAGCACCTTTGACGTCCCTGTTGATCAACATCTTGTGCAGGCACGTCTCAATGACTGTTGATACGAGGCGACAGTTGTCTCGTCTGACAGTCTATTACCATATCAATGAGATGAATTAAAACATGGTAAGCTTCAACACGGACCTCAATTCCCTTCGAGTCCATCTTGTCATACTTCTCTGGCCGTGTCCAATACAAGCCGGCATATCGCTTCTTACTAATAAGCAAGTAGGGGAAATACACTTTTTCAAACTCCAACTTGATAGGTTTTACGAATTTTGTTGTGACAAAATCTGCCGCTTCGCTTCCTAAATATCGAACGACGTGATGAATGAGAGTGCGAGCGCAAGCTCCTGGATAACGCACCTAAAGCCATCACCTTGTAAAGATCTGTCGGCCCGAATTTAACCATCACCGAGTCGGTGTCACCATAGACGATCTCCGCGTTGTGTGAGTGACCATTGGCGACAGAATATTCAGCCTCTACCTCCTGAGAATCGCCGTCTTTACAACGAGGGTCCTACTAGAGCGGAACGAAATTAAGCTAACCTGCTTAGTCTTTTCAATCATCTGTCGACCGTAGGACGTCACACTAGATGATATCGGCAAGCATGGCAGCTTCCCGATTGTTGCACCAGTGAAGCCGTAGACGGAGTTGGCACTGATCTGATCAAAGCTAAATACGAGACTATGACATCGAGTAAACACGTACTTTCAAGGCCAGCTGCCGTCCGTCCAATACAGCGCGCTTGAACGGGTCCGTTTCGTTCTTGAGATCTGCTTTCGCCCGCCTACGCGCAGATATGAGGTCTTCGAGAACGGTGGGTAGCAGACCCTTGCGTTTCTTCACCGTCACAAACAAGTCTAGACAATGAAACGTCAGTACATTAGCGGCTTTCCTTTCCAGAGCGCTTGTCACCGTTGTTAGGCGTTTGGATATAATCGACGTCCTTCACAAGCCCAAGCCGATCAATCGTTGCTTTGTCGAGGAGAGTCGTGTAGCAGAGATTATGAGCCATCATGATCGAGGGGTATAGAGAGCTGAAATCCAGTGTCGCAATGGGGACGTCATAGTAGCCTTTTTTTGGCTCAATAACGGTGGCACCCTCGTACTGCTCATCCGAACCTGTTCAATCAATCCTCAGCAGTGACATGCGCCAATGAAAGAAAACAATTAACCCTCTCCCTTCAAGGTAGGAACAAGGTAACCTTCCTCGTTAGCTCTACGGAATAGTTGAGATAAAACTTTGATTGACTGGCCGCGAGAAAGCAAGTAGTTGAAAGGTACTCCAGTGACACGAGCCATCTCGATGTAGTTGACAAAACACATGAGCTTATCAAGCAATCTTTGAGGTAAGTACGCATCCTATAACCAGTTCAGTGCTATTTGCAATATCTGAGGTCAAAGATAATTGCCAACCTTGAGACAGTATACAGCTAGTCGTCGTCGAGACTCCGGCGTACCGTTTTGTAGTTCAGTGATAACGGAATGGTGTACATCCTCTTTCTGTTCTCCTAGAAATTGGGCACAGACAGAGTTGAGGGAGTAGCTGCGTAGTTTGTGTTCACGTTGCATGAACTGCAGAATGTCAAGTTGGAGACGACCATCAAGTGGTGTATCTTTAGAGTCACGTTGACCATACGCTTTCGATGAGAAATGGGTGTTCTTGGTTTCCGTTTTTACCTCTAGCAAAAACTACAATGAACATGGCAGGATATATCTGTCAGACCTCCACCTACTTTTGAGTCTTCCAAGGTAAGGGAACTTGTCGACCTTCAATGCCTTGGCCCTATCCATGAGATATGGAAAATCAAATCCCGCAATGTTATAACCAATGACAACGTCGGGATCCACTTCTTCAACGAAGTCTCTCCAACTTTGGAGCATTTTACGCTCATCCTGAAAAGATAAGACCTGAGATCCAACAATGTGGGAGCATGTATTTAGGGTAAAGACGTTGCGGATGAACGGTTGCCGCTCTCCTATCAATATTATGTGTCACGCAAGTTAATGGTCGTGACAAAGAACCGTACCTTGACGGGTAACCATATTGGCGATTTGGATAACAGGATCAGTCTGCGCCTCAGGGAAAATGCCTTTTCGTCCAGCACATTCTATGTCAAAACTGAGAACACGTAGTGGTGCAATCTTAGACCAATTCCCCTCAGGTGGGTGTGAAATGAAGTTGTTATATCTGAAAACCAAGTCATAATGATTTGGGTTGACCGGCGACTAATTACGAACCTGAGGTGTAGTTCCAGTTGACAGTGGGAGCGTTTTTTATCATCGGCCACGATACTATATTTGCCAGCGGGAACTTCAATCCAGCTCATGCCTACGACCTACAGAGCTATCAGACGCTTAATATGAAGTCTTGAGTATGACCAACTTTCGTGTCAATCATAAACCGCAGAGTATACGCAATGTTACTCTCATAAGTCGGTACCGCATCTTGAAATAGACCCTGAAAGTGACACTCTCCGCGTTCGAAGATACGTAATTATCCCTCGAATGTCAGCAAGAACAACTATCCTCGTACAGAGTCCACTTATCTCGAACTTTTGGAAGATTGCGAGGTTCATCTATCGTGATCTTTAAAAAGGCTATCCAATCGTCGCCTTTGTAACCCCACAGACTGCGTTTTGAGACTATTTCAATTTTCTTCACAGGGTTGCCACCCGCCATCAATCTCTACCGAGAAGATGAGGTTCATAACAGGCATCGCAGAAGAATTCATCGACTGACATTAAGATCAGATCTAAACGATTCAAGATCATCCTGGCCAAAGCCACGAGGAACGGCTATGTAGAAGTACGGCAGGAAGCCTGTAATATGCGCCAATACGCTTTGTCCAGCCTGAGATATAGCCATAAATATATTTGAATGGTCATGGCAGTGGGACGAGCCAACCTCAGTGACACCATACATTCTCAACCCTATGGCTCCGGTCCCTGCATCTGTAGATGGCTCGATATCAATTTGTTGGAAAACTGGAAAGAAACAAAGAGTATTGAACTTTTGCGGTTGTTAAGTTGATTAATGGTGCACGCACTAATGGAGTCCTTTTTTTCATTCAGCCTTGACATTGGAGGTCTAGCCCAACTATCAGCACCCCCTTCAGCCTCTACACCAGGTTAATGCGTCTTCCAAAAGACAAAGAAAAGAATGGATACGCGTACCAATGCCTTCGCCAGTTTCTTCCTTCAACCTTTCCAGAACCTCCGCGAAAGACGACTGCGTTGGTTGGGAGCCGTACGATGGTGCGGGTCCTAGCTTACGTCGTTTTGTCACAGGCTCCTGGGCCTCATCTGATCTTGGGCTATATACACATTAAAAAGGACGCGTCATGGATGCTATCTTGAACTTGGCACGTACTGGGGTCGTGAAAGTGGCGCATTTTCTTTGGCAGTTGATGGCACAAGGGACATGTCGGGCACCAAGAAATGTGCTCTAGGTATCCAAGAACGTGGAGACAGACGTTTGGTACTGAAACAGGAAGGGGACTACAAGGAACACGTCGTAACACATCCTAGCGCGAACTTGTCTACATACAGAAGTTTACTTTGTTTGCTGTAATGGACTACTGTTTGTATCAGATGTGTCTGGTCAAGTCTTTTTCTACTGCCGATGCAAGATTTTCATGGGAATAGCTCTGCGAGTATGCGAAGGGTATCAGTAGGGCTGTTTACTACGTGTCCTATGGTCCTTGGGTCGGTAAAGATCTCGTAGTCATTTCCCCCCTTGAGGATGAGGCATTCAGCATATATTATTCGATGGTTATCTGGAGCGGACCTTGTATGTTTTATCACCAAAAAAGTGAATCTCTTCGAACCCTTCATGCTCAACGTGCCTCAACGCATAGGTCTTGTCCCAACCGTGCGGGAATATGTCGAATGATATTTGACCACCAATCGAATAGGTAAGGCCATAGTCGGAGAAGTGTTCTTGTAGGACCTTGACAAATGCTGTTCTCAAGCCATGTTTCTTCACGCGATGTTAATGTAGGCAGGCAACATCAGACGCTGGCACATACCTTGTCATAGACTTCAAACGCGTTGCGCTCCTCGATGCTATTCCTGAAAATCAGCAAGCTTTTCAGGTATCCGCTGAACATTGCAAATATACGTTGCATTGCGACCGATAGGGCTGACATTGATCATTCCATTTCGGAATTCGACGAATGTTCCACTAGAAGAAAAGTCAGGTTATGACGAAGAGTGCAACGTAGGGTGGTGCCCTTAATTGCTACCGTTTAACTGGGATGTCCATGTCGGCAATATAATGCAGGATAAAATTGACAAGAACTTTGTATCTATCTTCGCCGATGTATTTGATGAATGACTGGGATTGGAGGGCCTTTCCCGTTTTGTATGCTGTCAATCCATTCTCCGCAAACGCGTAATCAAAGTCATCAATGACTACCATACGGAAAATCAGATGAATGAGCAGGAAGGACCGTATGTCAGATACCATTGCTGCCAGCTACCGACAATTGCTCCGATATCTTGACCATGTCTGATCCACCGACAAATCCAATGATGACTTTCTTTCTGAGGCTACGGAGGGTTTGGATCATTTCTGGCGAAGCTGTCTATCAAAATAGTTAAAGCACGAATAGAGAAATGCTAGGTTAGGGGTATACCTGGCGAGCTGGTGTAAGAGTTCCATCGACATCAAACAGAACCAGCTTCTTGTATTTGCGGTCGCCAAAAGCAGAAGAAACCATCACTATTGGGATGGCAGGCGTAGTGACAACAGATTTATGTAGTGCAGCAATTATTTAAATCTCCGACACTGTCTCTATGTATCACGTCTACTCCCTGCCGCCAGAACTGTTAGACACCTTGTCCCCTAGGAATCTTGCGAACCACGACCTTCAGCGAGATACAACAGCAGAGCCTGTCGTTTCCATTCCCTCGGGTGGGCAGAGAACGTGTAACATCTGTCTTGGCGCCACATTTGTTGACCTAGAAGAGCAACGCACTCATTTTCGATCTGATTGGCATCGATACAACGTTAAGACGCGCCTAAATGGAGGAAATCCTGTAGCAGAGACTACTTTTACTCAGTTGGTTGATGGTATGTCATCATCGGCTGGGATATCCTTTTCCGTCGCCCACCGATTTCAGGTTTGGAGGATTCCATTTCCGGATCTGCCTCTTCTTCAGGTGGAGACGATACTGAGGATTCAGATACAGTAAATACTCTTGTGTTCGGGGCGAAACGCCAAGCCAGATCACCCTCGCCAGACTCTAGCCCACATCCCGTACCTCAGACTGCTTTGGCATGGTTCCACAGTCCCCCCTCCACCCAACTTGGAATTTACAGAGCTTTGTTTTCACATCCTAAAGACGTCTCCTCCCATCTTTTGAATTTGAGGCTTATGCAAAGCAGTAATCAGCGTGGACGGACATGGGCAATGTTTATGGTTGCGGGCGGACACTTTGCTGGTGCTATAGTGCGTGTCTGTAGACCAGACCAAGGGGATGAAGTAGACGAGGTCCAAACAAGGAGAAGGCTCAAGCAACCCAAACCTGATACGGAAGTCCTCAGACACAAGACATTCCATCGCTATACCAGTCCGTGCAAATTCCTGTCGGTCATGGCTGATATGATTCCATTTTCTGTCAGCTCGTAGAAAACAGGGTGGATCCCAATCTCTGAATGACAGCGCGAAAGGGAATGCGAAAAGTGCTGGCGCACAGTTGCGTCGATACGGAGAGCAAGCATTGCGTGATGTATGAAATGCCCTTTCTCTTCTTCCACCTCTACAATGTATAATGAGGATTATCCCAGGACATCCGTAACTTACTCCTAGAATGGGCTGGTGACATCGATGACTGCGAGAGGATTTGGATGCGAGCCAGTGGTTCCAACCGGAAGATCTTTATGGATTACGAAGGTTCTGTGATTCCAAAAGGCGATGAGCGGTTGCGTACTTTTCCCTTCCCAACACGACGTCCAGTGTGTCTGCCCTGCACTTTTCCTTCTTGGTGACTAATGACTCGGGTAATAGACACAGTCGGAGCTCTCGCGCTGCCTGCTTGAACTGACCAAAGTAAAAGTTTCGCATCTGACTGAAGACGCACTTCGTGCTCAGGACGAAGCTTACCACGCATCTCTGCCGAAACCTAAACCAATACCTGCTGTTCTACCCCCAGAGCCGGAGAAACCAAAACAACCCAAATTATCAAAGGAGGAAGAGGCCTTCCGAGAAAAATGGTTACGTTTACTTGATATGGTCAGTAAGGGCCGTTTAGAACCCCTGAAAGCCTTCTGGGACCGGGAAGCACCTCACATAGGCTCAATTGATATACAAATTCCAGAGTGGACAGGGGAGAGAAAAGCTACGTTACTCCAAGTTGCCACCCAAGCAGGACATGAAGACATGATACGTTGGCTGCTCGAGGAAGCGCACGCCGATCCCACCATTCTTGTGCCCCAGATTGGAGAACTTGAGGAGGAAGACGGCGGCCACAAGTCGGTTGCCTCGGATGGACCGATACCGTTGCCAAAGGGCTATCGTCGTACGGCTTACGATCTGGCGCGTACCAGAGGCGTTCGCGATGTGTTTCGGCGTTGCGCTGCAGCTTACCCGGATTGGTGGGATTGGCTTGGCACAGGACACGTGCCAAGTGAGCTGAGCAAGCAGATGGAAGACGATAGGGAAGAGAAGAGGAAAGTGCGGCGGAAGGGTTTGAAGGACCGCGTGAAGGAACGGGAGACGAAGGAAAGGGAGAAAGAGAAGGAGCGACCTCCGCCAGCACTGCCTGTTGAGCAACCCCCCGTACGACAGCAGCCGCAGTCTCCATCATCCAACCGACTCGGAGGTGGTGCTGGTGCTGGTGAGGGGATCGCAGGCTTGACGCCAGAGATGAAAGCCAGGGTTGAGAGGGAACGAAGAGCGAGGGCGGCGGAAGCACGTCTCAAAGTCCTTAGTACAAAGTGAAATGTAACATCATTCCTTTTTTATTTAATGCGGTCTTCTCATCCCTTTCACATTTGTGCTCCAAACAATGCCGATTGCACTCTTCAGACTTAGGTATTCCAGGCATAGCTATGTGTTTATTGTAGTGTAAACTATCCAAATACTCGGAATCCACCCTTCAATGCTTCGTCTACCTGTCCCTGATCGTGCTCCTCGTCATTCAAACGACCCATCGAATTCTGCAATCCTTTCCCAAGAAGGGAAGAAAATAACTCATCAATTTATTCTTAATGCCAAACACCCACCATTGGTACTGGCACCATGAAATTTTGCAATTTTTCATGCACTTCGTATCTAATTTCAGGCGTATTAACAGATTAATTTTCGAAAACACGAATTAAAACTTGCCGAATTTTACGTCCTTTACTTGCTTTGGTATCCACCGTCTTCTTCGTCTTCTTCTGCCGTTGTGCGGTCATCCAGTCATCACCCCCGCCAATCCCATTCCCTCGAGCATCAATGACATCCCTCAATAACTGCTGATAAAAATCGGTGTCATCAAAAAGTTCCTTGTGTTCTGCAACAACTTCTTTAGCATGAGTTGGGTCACCAACCCGCGCGCCTTTGCCTCTTCGCACTCGCGTTCTCGCAAGAAGCTTGTCGTGATCCGCTAATGTCTCATCAATGAGTTGACCAACAGATTTCAGCTGCTGAGAGCTCTTTGTCAAGAAGGCATGTCTGTTCGACGGTAAGAGCATTGAAGGTGCAACGGCTTGGATTTTGGACGACCATTTCGAGAGTGTCTGAACAAGATGAGGGTGGAGTCTATATAATCGTCAAATTAAGGCCCCTTGAAATCGTCAAAAGTTGCGTACGATTGTTCGACAGTAGATACCACTTGTGCTGCCTCAGCAAGACATAGCGCATAGTCCTCAAATGTATCTTCAGCCTGAATCTTCCGTCGCTTTCGGGGTGGGACAGTTATTGATTCATTTGATGTTAACAAGTCCTGCGATAAGGTTGAACACAAGATTCGAATAGCTTGGTCATACATACCTCCTGAAGTTCGAAAATCTCATTTGTGAGTGCTAGTACTTCCTCCATCATCCCGTGAATGGCTTCTTTGTTACCACGGGACTGCCAGCAACTTCGAAGTTCGGATGGCTGCAGAGGGACTTAAAATGAATGAATGGGAAGGAAAGGGTGAGAATTTACCACAGGAAGTCCACTTGTGGCCGACACTGACTTCTGCATTCGTATTCGAGCATCCAAAATGTTCTCCCATAGGGCCTGCATGTGCACGCTTTGTTAGCCTACGAACGTCTTCTGATAACTGCCAGAAAAGCGTACAATCTGTCGTGAAATAGCCCTCCCCTTCTTGCGATCGTCATCTCGCGTTTTCTGTAAAGTGGAAGTAAAGTCATCGGGTGGTTCATAGTCTTGCGCAGATTTTTTCAACGTCCGGGACGAAGTTGGCGACTTTTTGTTATCCCCACCACCCTCAGAAGGGATCTCATTTGCACCCCCTCGATGCTCGTGGTGTTTCATCTCACTGAGTTTGTCGCCTTCTACCACGTCGCCGTCCACTTCGACCTCATTGTCCTCCTCCTGCGACAGTCGTTTCCTCGTCGTCTTCACGCTATCGTACTTTGGATCCGATAAACTGTCATGAAACGTATGAAGTGTACTCCAACTGGCAGAACCCTCTGGTAAATGGAGAACGCTGGCTCATATCATACATCGGTGCTCACCCAGCATCAGGATAATGCTCCTTTGTAGTCAGATGTACGCTAGCAACGACATGCTCATCCGTGTCAAAAGTCTGTACATTCTCAGGATCCAGTTCTATCGATAGCTCGATGAGACGAAGTTTAATGAGGGTGGTTGTTTTGAGCGTACCAGTTGGACCAACTTGACCGAGTTGATTTATTTGCTCCGCAAGGGATAATCCTGGAACAAAACGATTAGAGAAAGCAAAGGAAGTAGATCAGTAGCTCACGCATCGTCGAAATAGTCGCTGCCTGCAATTTGATTTGTGCCACTGGAATGGAACAAAGCCAAATAAATGCTATGATGTCTTGAGAATGGTGACCGCGCAGTTACATTTTTCGTAAACTTCCACTTCAGACACCCAGTTGGACGTCCATCCCACAGCCGTTCCTCGCGCTGTCTCGTTCGGTGCGAGTTCAAATCACTTGAGTCCTCGACGGAAACCCAGGTTGCAGAGACGAAGATAGCTACCGTCGACCGATGGATGCGTTGGAAGACGACAATCCCTTCGATCAGGATGGCGACAATATCACTTCCGAGACCTCCTCTACGTCCAAACTCGACCTCTCTGAACCTCCCTCCCCTCCATTGCATGCACCCGAGCCTCCCCCCAGCTCTCCTCTCAGTCGTCCATTTCCCTCCCAGGGTTCGCATAGACAACCGCAAATGTCGTTCAAGAGTGACTTTTGTTGCACACGCGACCGAGTTTTGCATTCCGGAGAGGATGTTGAAATTCTGGTTCGTAACCCTTTGATCTTTCCATCTAATTTCGACGTGCTGCTGCTCCAAAGATCACAGATGCGCAGAAGACTTCCGTACATTCAACTTCTCCATATATTGCCTATGTTATCAGAACTGGGGTATAACATTGTGCATGATCATCACTCAAAGTGCTGATCCGGACTACTCAGAACACGGAAGCGCGACACCGCTACTCAGAGTTTGAATCTCTAAGGGCAAACCTTGTCAAGCTTTATCCAACCCTCATCATTCCCCCAATTCCTTCGAAGCAAACTATCGGAGACTATGCTGTGAAACAAGCGAAAGCCAAAGATGATGCTGCGATGATTGCGAGAAGGAAACGCATGCTTCAGACGTTTTTGAACCGACTTGCACGACACCCTATTATATCAAACGAACATGTCTTCCATCGTTTTCTTGATGGCGAGGTTTCATGGGTGCGTAGGACCGTTGCTTGAGGTGCCAACCTGCGTCCATACTTCTCATTAGCCCGAGATATTAAATTCGCCACCTTTGTCGCTGCTCCCGAAGAATGTTCTCAAGGCGCCGTCGCATAATCCCACTGACCAGAATGCATCTCCCGCGTACGCGGCGCTTCCCAATCCTTCGGCAGCTCACCCTCTCAGACATCCCGATCAACGGTTCCTTGACTCAGAGGCGTTCACGAACAAATTTGCGAATCATATCAGTGGTCCTATGGAGAAAGTAACCCGTCGAGTGGTAAAGCGGTGGTCAGGTACAACCTAGTTTCTGCTGGCATACCCCGTATTGAACACCAGATTTGCGATAGACCATGCACAAGATCATGCAGACCTTGGCGCTTCTCTGAATGGGTTCAGTCTAAATGAAAGCGGGGGGTTGTCATCGGCGATTGAGAAAACTGGACAAGCAGTTGACGCGACATATATGTCAACAACTAAACTGGTGAGGACAGACTGAAGCTTCGATATAAATTATGCGAACACTTTTTTTAGCTTCAAGAACTTGAACAAAACTGGGCGGAACCTCTTCATGAATATTCCCAGTTTGCATCTATAATCAAGAAATTACTCGCATATCGTCATCAGAAACACGTACAATTTGAAATGACACAAGATGGGTTAGCATCCAAACGGGAACAACTGGGGGATCTAGAGAAGAGTGAAAAGGAGGCTCGGCGTCTTGAGGAAGCTCTTGGTCGGGGGAGAGTGAACACTAATCAACCCTCACAAAATCCAGTCGAGGGAGAAACCCAGGCACATGAAGGGGAAATTGGTGCAGGTGCTGAGGCAGAAGGTCAAGATGAAAGCCGAACACTTCCATCATCCACATACCTCCCTCCGCACCCTGGCCCAAACCCTGCCAGACGGCGAACACGACCACCTGGGATGGGACTACTTAACGCTCTCAGTTACACCCTGCATGGTATGATGGACGTAGATCCAGAGACCGCCCGCAGAAATAGCATTACAAAAACCCGCGAAACTATATCTCAGGTAAATAATCTATCAGATCATGGCCGATGTCCACGACTCTGAGGCCTTCCAAAAGCTTGAAGATGGTTTGCATCTAGCAGCTCAAGATCTTAAATATTCGAGTTCTACGATACAAGCAGATCTAGACCGGTTTCAGCGGCAGAAAGTTGCAGATTTGCGGGAGATGGCTATCAGCATGGCTCGGAGTCATCGCGATTGGTGCAAGAAGGTGATCTTAGTTTGTTTCTAACTTCTGTATCTAATCCAAATCTCTAGAACCTTGAA
>Ga0179587_10000872_pt1 | contig 13170 bp, 13 predicted proteins | sample CZODoug2_1_08_16_FD_185932 | JGI IMG/M metagenome (GOLD analysis project Ga0179587, IMG submission 185932) | Vadose zone soil fungal communities from Angelo Coast Range Reserve, California, USA - CZODoug2_1_08_16fungal | ecosystem: Environmental > Terrestrial > Soil > Vadose zone | place: USA...
TTGCGCGCGGGAGGAGGATCAGTGCGCTCTAGTCTACTATTGGAAAAGATGAAATGTCGGCCAGGATTCCGCTGGCCCGTCAGCCGAGTTCCCAGCGTTGGCTTCCAACTGTCGAGCGCAACTGCGATGCAGATTTCGTCCGCCGCATCCCACTCCCCCATAGCGGCAGTGGACAGGAGGTCGCCCAATCCCCCAAAGAACGCCATGGCGGGAGCGACCACGACACCAGCATCTCGCGCGGCATTCGCAAACCGCTCGAAGACAGCCAGAACGGCCGCCTGTTCCGCAGCCACATCCAAATAGTGAATAGACGCGCGGAGTGCTGCGTCAATGACCGGTGCCGCCGTATCGATGAACGGCCCCGCACAATTGATGACGGCCACTGCGCCGGAAAGTGCACGGTCAAGCGAGGCGGGATCATCCACCGTAGCCACGCGCACTTCCGATCCCGGGTGAGCGTTCCCCGCCTCTTTCAGCTTTGCGGCGTCTCGACCCGAAAGAATGGGGGTAAATCCGCGTTTGCGTAACTCTGAGACAACAAAGCGTCCAGTGTGTCCATACGCCCCGAAGACCGTAATGATTCGATTCTGGATCATTTAAGAATTCACCGTGAATTACACTTTCTATCAGGGAGCGACCGATTTTGACCTCGCTGGGATTCGCCTCGTAGGATCAGTAGGCCACGTAAGAAGTGAGGATCGCTGTCAGAATCTTTAGCAGTTTGGCGGACAATCTGCGCTAGCATGTAGCGGTAATCGGCCTCTGCGATTGCTCCCGGGCTAACCGGAAGTTACTCCGGGCCAGAAGTCCCTAACTTCCGAGTAGCCGACGACCCGCCCGGAGCCTCTTTTCGCCTTACAGACGGTTCTGAGCCGGAAGTGCTTCGGGACAATTTCTGTGCTGAGGGCGTATATTGCAGTATGCGAATCCGCTTCACTCTAGCTCTTCTCTTTCTTTGGGTACTTCTTGCGTGTGACTTCAGCCGCGCTTCCGACCTCGTCTTGGTCGGCGCAAAGATTTATCCCTCGCCCATGGGACCGCCAATAGACAACGGTTCAATCCTTGTGCATGACGGACGCATTCTGGCAGTCGGGCCGAGCGCCACGATCAAAATCCCGCGCGCTGCGAAAGTTGTTGACTGCAAGGGTCTGGTGGTCACGGCTGGCTTCTGGAACAGCCACGTGCATATCATCATGCCGGGCCTGTTGCATGCGGAGAAGCTCTCCTCCGAACAGATCACTTCACAACTGGAAGAGACGCTGACGCGCTGGGGCTTTACTAGCGTCTTTGACATCGCGTCTGTGCTGGACAACACAACCCTGATCCGCCGACGCATAGAAAGCGGTGAAGTAAAAGGGCCAAGGATTCTAACCGTTGGCGAGCCGTTCTGGGCAAAAGGCGGAACGCCCATTTACGTGAAGGGATTTCTTGAGGCCAACCACATCAGCTTTCCCGAAGTCGAATCCAGCGCGCAGGCGGCGGAGCGAGTGCGCAAGCAGATCCACGACGGCGCGGACGGTATCAAGCTCTGGACAGGTTCACCGGAGGCGAGTGGCGTCGTCATCACACCGTTGGACTTGGCCAAAGCCATCGTCACCGAGGCCCACCGCGCGGGCAAACCCGTATTCGCCCATCCTACGAACCAAGATGGAGCCGAAATAGCCATCCAGAGTGGAGTTGACATCCTCGCACACACTACGGACGCCGGTGGGCCATGGCCCCCATCTCTTGTCGAACGTTTGAAGTCGGCACACATGGCTCTCATCCCGACGCTTACTCTCTGGCACGTCGAAAGCAAGAACGAGTCACGCGAGGGGTTCGAAAAAGGAATGAACGAGGTGGTGCTGCCGCAATTGCGGGCCTATTCTGAAGCGGGCGGACAAATCCTGTTCGGCACGGATGTGGGCTACATCGAACAGTTCGACACTTCCGAGGAATTCGTTTGGATGTCTCGAGCAGGCATGAGTTCCCAGCAGATTCTCGAGTCGCTAACGACGAACCCTGCCCAGCGCTTCGGCTACTCAAGCCATAGCGGGCGCATTGCGAAAGGAATGGACGCCGATCTTGTGGTCCTGCGCGCTGACCCTGCGCAGGACGCTACGGCATTTTCCAAGGTGCGCTACACCATCCGAAGCGGGAACGTCATCTATTCCGAGAAGTGAAATCCTAAAACCCGCCCTGCCACAGTGCAAGCGTGGGAAGTAAATTGCGGATTTCCGCTTATTCCTCCCGAATCACGGACAATTCGGTGGTAATCCACATACCTGATAGGGCAACACCGTTCGCCAGGCCAGTTGTCACCGACCGATGGAGCCAGAAGAATAAGGCAGAGGAGTCCTGCCATGAAAAAACCCAGTGCTCTCATCGTCGCGACTTTGCTGGCGTGTCCCGCCTTCGCGGCGGACCAAACCCGGGAACAGAAGCGCCTCGCAACGTGTGGCCAGGTCTTCAAGGAGATCATGGACATTCCCGATGGGATTCCCAAGGATCTGCTCAACAAGGCGGAATGCGTGATTGTGATTCCATCAGTCCTGAAGTTCGCGTTCGGAGTGGGAGGTGACTTCGGTCGCGGGGCGATCACGTGCCGCACGGGCCAGCACTTTACTGGACGGTGGAGCGCTCCCGCACTGTTCGCGCTCGAAGGCGCAAACATCGGCTTTCAGCTGGGCGGCCAAGCCACAGACTTCGTCCTCTTGGTCATGAATCCCAAAGGGGCGGAGTCAATCCTGAGCAGCAAGGTGAAGCTCGGTGCCGACGCTTCTGCCGCTGCCGGCCCCAAGGGGCGCACAGCAGCAGCGGACACTGACATCGTGATGAGGGCGGAGGTTCTCACCTATTCCCGCTCGCGTGGGTTGTTCGCTGGCATCTCACTCGAAGGCTCGACACTCCGTTCTGACGGCGGCGCAAACAAAAAGCTCTACGGTCGCGACCTCAGCGCCAAGGAGATTGTGCGCCAAGGCAAGGTTGGCATCCCCGCCTCTGGCCGCGAACTAATCTCCCTGTTGGACAAGCAGGCGCCCAAAAACCAGTCTGATCCCGTATCCCTGAAGGAATAGTCCGGACAAACTTCGGGTGACAAGCTGAGAAAAACATACGAATTACCAGGTACTTGCTGAAAGAGCAGCAAGGTGGCGAAGCATCACTCGTCCGCGTCCGACATGCCACCCGAAAGGATACCTATGCTCTGTCCAATTGGCGCCAAGAGGTTGCGGCAGATCTCACTGGTTCTGATCGCTTCCTTTCTTCTTGCCGCATCTCTGCCAGCGCAGCAGCAGGTCTTCTATGCGATTGGCGCCGCGCAGTATATCCCCCGAGACCCGCAGAACCCCTGGAGAAATCCATACAGAGACGTGCGTTTGTATGAAGTGGATGCGGCGACGTTGCGCGTGGTGCGGTCTGTGAGCGTGGAGAAGGATACGCCGGGGTACGGCTCAGGAAAATTGTGGATGACGACAGGGATGCTGACGGGTAAGCGCGATACGATTGTGTTGAGCGACGGAGAATTGCGGTCATCCATCCTACTGCGGCTGGCGGCACCAGACCTCGTGGTCCAAGGGCAAACGGAAATTGGGGACGTAAGAGCATCCGAATGTCTGGATCACATTTTCGTTCATCCGATAACGGGACTGGCGTATTTTTCGTGTGATCTGGGGAGCCATGGTAACGGGTTTGTCGTCCTGAACACGGACAAGCACGCGGTAGTGGCCGATCTCCCGGATGGGCCCGTCCTTCCCCGCGGATGGCCACGCCTGTTCCTTTACAGACCACAGTTTGTTTATTCTTCCAAGGATCAGAGGTTGTATTTGTGCGGGCAGAACGTCGTGGTCCTGGATCCGCAAAACCGTGCCATTGATTATATTCTTGCTCGGGACGTGGCGCAGTCCGCTGGTTTCGACGTGGATTTGAAACGGTCCTTCAGTATAGCCTACGACATTGACAAAATGGCGATGCTCCCCGACGGCAATCTGGTGTTGGTGATGAATGCCCACAACACACCGACATTGGTCGTCTACGATCCTATGGGCAGAAAGGCGTTACGAAGGTGGTCTGAGACGGAGAAATGCGGTGAAATGTGGACTTCCATCGACGGCCGGTCGGAAAAGCCTGTTCAGAAAATTTGCCAATTTCACCATGGGCCGGTGCCTACACGGGATGGTTCGCGTGTGTTTGCCATGTCCGACGGCCCCGGAACCGCCCGACAGCGGCGAAGAATGTTTTTTTCCGGCGCCCGATGGGCGCGGAATGTGGTTCGTGGGCCAAAGTGGGAACGTATACCGACTGGACGACCACACGGGCAAACTCATCGAAAGAGTTAAGCTCCCATTCAGCGTCATCAACCTGGTTCGCGAACCTTAAAGAGTGTAGACGCAGGAACTCGTTCCAGAAGATCAGTCGGGATGGCGCCCGAGTCGCGGGCTACTCTTCCACAATCGGATTAGGGAAGGCTTGCCGACGATCCGGACAAGAGCGTCATGTAGTGACTGCGACTACGCATCGAGGCCTGGTGGTAGAGTCATCCATGAAACACGAGAGGATGATATGCGTGTCAAAACGCTAGCCCCGATCGTCTTGTTTGTCGTATTGACCTTGACCGGTGACGCCCGTGCGCAACAGTCTGGGAAGTCCGTGCCTCCCTCCCCTGCATGGAATGACAATTCTCTAATCACCGTTCAGAAAACGGGAGGAGACCCTACTCGAGCAGGTGATGTCAAGATCGAGTTCTACGGACACGATGCATTCAAGATCACGTCGCCGGTCGGTGTGACGGTTTTGACCGATCCTTGGCGGAATGACTCAACAGGCGTTTACCCAAAGTGGTTCCTAAACGAGTTTCCCACCATCCGGGTCGGTATAGTTCTTTCCACTCACGCTCATTTCGACCACGATGCTGTCGGGCGCCCGAAAGGGCTAATAGTTCTCGAGCGTTTGGTTGGGCAGTTTAAGCTCGGCGATATCGAAATAACGGGCCTCGCCGACAAACACAAATGTGAACCGGCGCCTCCTGATGAGCCGGGTAGTGCCTCTGCAGATCTCCACGTAGAGACCTGTCCGCCAAACAACGTGATCGCGTTCGATAACGCGATTCAGATCATTGAAACCGGGGGATTGCGGATCGCCATCTGGGGCGACAATCGTGCAGTGCCTGATCCCTCTCTCGACCATTTCTTGAAAAATGTTGACGTGCTCGTTTTACCCGTCGAGACAGTCCTCACGCGCGCTGAGGTGGATGGAATCGTGCGAAAATATGATCCTAAGGCTCTAATTCCATCCCACTATTTTCTTGATGGCTTGACGACCGACGTCTCGGGTCTGGAGTCGGCCGATGGATGGGTAAATGATCAGGAAAAGGTTCATCATGCGGATGTTCGTCGCCTCAATACTGCGGATTTGACGCTTAATGCAGCCGAGCTGAAAGGCTCCCGTCACAGGGTCTATTACTTCGGCAACCATTTTGGGAAGAATTAGAGACTTGATGACGAAAGCCGAGTTTCATCGCGATCTGACTGCCGCCTTGCCATCAACTTCTGGGTGACGAACTATGCGGAAGTAATTCCAGGAGACGCGATTTGCGTCATTACTTCCTGTTTGCCGACTATCCGAAAGTCATTGCGGTAATCGGAAACAGCAGTAGGTCGGTGAGGTAGACTTCTGATTTGGCCGATGCCAACTGACTGGGATTTGGTCGTATGCTATGCCCATGGTCAATAAGGTTTTTTGAAGCAGTCTACAACTCGATGTTTAAGGCGACAACGATGACTGGCAACGGACACACGATCGAGGCTCTGCCGATTGAAAAGACCGTGGAGATACTTAAAGCACATAGAGTCATCAAGTAAGGAATCGTTCGCGTTGTTTCCGGATAGCCGACAAACCGCCCAGTGACGGCTCGATTCCGGGGTTATCAGTGATATGGCGATTTAGCGACAGTTGACCCGCCGACATCAAGTGTTCTTGCGGAAAACCTTTCGCGTATTCGAGCAGCTTGACGATGTCGTCAACGACATTGTCAATTTTGTTGCGGCTAACCATGCGCCGGGTCTCGAAGGCAAATATCCATTCAACCAACTATTGCACTCGTTTGAGGTCCATTATCCAATCCGTTTCCCACGTTTTACCACCGTCGGTTGATTCTGCCTGCTCCCAGTGACCTGAGGTGGGTGTGATCTCGGACCATATGAGCCGTGTGCGGACTGGTTTCCCGTCTTCGGTATCGTCGTTCGCATAGAACGTTCCTACGCCATTGTGGAAGCTGCCTCTCACCGGCGGATCCATCGGACCAAGTGGCGTCCTGCTGTCCATCCACCAGATCGACCACTGCCCCGTCTTGGCGTCGAACGATCGGGGAGCTACGCCGCGGTAAGTGCCGCCCGGAACTTCGAACACGGTGTCGTCGACATTAGCGTAGCCACCCATCAGTGGCTGGCAGAATAATGTCCCTTCGAATTCGATCCACTCGTGACTGTTGACGAGGCGATGCTTCAGCTTTCGATGATGGACTTGCCAGCGTCCGAATAAAAAATCGAAGTCATGCAGTCCGGGCGGCTCGCGATCTGCATGACTCATCTCTTGTCCCAACCCCGGAGAGGACTGCGCCACAGTGAGCCCCGACGACGCCATGCCTATCCCCAGGCACAAGATCACAGCAATGCGCTGACGTATTTCCACGTATGACTCCTCTTCGTACCGAAATACTGCCGGCCCCAGTTTAGCGCATGGCTGAAGCAATCAGGCAATAACACTCACGACTGAGGTGGGGTGGTCCGAATTCTGGTCGTGTCACGGGCAATCCTGAAGTAATCGGCCAATTTCCGGTTGGCCGACGACACGCGCAAGACTTGACTGGTGGCTTCCCACATCGCCGTTTCAGGCAGCGCGAGGAGAACACGTAGGAGATTCCGACTCACCGTCGCTCTAGTCTTAGATGTGGGCGGGTTCCGATGAGGGCGCAATATTCCTTTTAAGGGTTAACCGGTTTTCTTAGACCAGGCGAGCACGCCTGCAATTATCGATATGAACATAATGGGAAAATCTATCACGAAGATGTCGAGTCTGATCGCTGCGCTTACACTTTTCTCCCATACGAGGGACATGTAGGATTCGTAGCCTGCCACAGCAAACAAACCAAAAGCCGCCAATAGAAGAGTCCAGCGGCGACGACTCCCGGTAACACGGCCCGAAGCAACTGAGAACATCAACGCCAAGCACATACTAGACACGATAATAATTTGTTGGGGGTGCATTTCCTTTTATCTCTCCGGCCCTGTTCAGATCCCAGGAATTCACGTAAACCGTCTTCAACGCTAACTCATTCCATTAGAAATCGCCCCATCGGTTTCGGACGTCCGCTCAAAGGTCAGCATATACTCTTTGGATGCGACCAGTTCTTTTAGCAACAGTGGTCATTTTGTCGGCCGTGCCCGCGCTCCACGCTCAAGACGACTTGGCAGGTAAGATTTCCTGCCATCGCGCTGGTTTCCCGGAAACTCAGAACCGGCCCTACACGAAAAGACTTTGGGACGGCTACGAGATTTCGCTTGGCCCGGCGCGCAATGGCGGAGTGGATGGCAACGGGTGCACTGCGGCGATCTACGATAGCGGCGGGCACGTGGTGTTCCGCACAACCGGGTTTAGCGTAATTCTCGACGAGAATCACACGGCGCAAGACTTCGACGGCGACGGCAAGGCCGAAGTAGTCTTCATCACCGATACTGGCGGCGGCAATCGCTGCTGCTGGGACTATAACGTCATCTCTCTTTCCCCCAAAACCCACCGGCTCTTCGATGCCCCTTTTGGCGCGCGATTCGAGAAGGATAAGCTCGGCGCGGTGCTCATCAGGGAGAAGATTCCTGGTCTTTCCGGCCTCACGACCAGCGCCAGTCAACCGGGAGCGGAAAGAGTATTCCGCGTGAGCCAAGGCAAGCTTGTCGATACAACGCTAGAATTTTGTCCTCAAATCCTTTCCCCAAACAATGTCGATTTCGATCAAGAGCAGCGCGTGCTCACACCAGAAAAGATCAGCAAATTGGTGTCTGGCTTGGAGCCTGATGATGAGACTGCAAATGCGTTGCTTTCTCTCGCGCTACAACATACCTTCTGCAGACAATTCGATCAGGCTCTCTATTATTTGAATCTGTGGCCAGAAGCAAGCAAGTATCCTAGCGCAACAAGGAAGAAGGTGACGGCAGCATTCAGCGAATCAATCAAGCAAGAATATCCCGACTTCGCGGAACGCCTATTGTCTCTCTCTGGAGTGGCTAGCGCACCACCCCCGAGTTACGTTGAAAGAATCGGGTGGTGGCTAAAGGATTTGAGTGCCAATGAAACCTTCCTGGCGGCCAGGTTGACCGCAGCGGAACGAAAGCAAATCATCGATCAAGTGGAGAACACCAGTTTCGACGCCCCCGATTCTTGGGACACGGAATTGCGGGTCCGCCGAATTTCACTAGGACAAGCGGACGGGCTGATCATTCGAGGCACGCGGCTACTCTGCGGCGGCACCGGCAATTGCGAAACCTGGGTATTCCACCAAACTCTGGGAAAGTGGTCGAACATGTTTGAACAGGAGGCCCCCGTCGTTTCGGGATTTGGCTTCGAGCAAGAGACTAGCGAGGGCATCAAGAACTTTCTGGTGAGCACCAATACCTCTGCCGTTACGGGGAAAAGGATATTATTCAAGTTCGATGGGAAGGTTTATCGACAAAGCGAATGCTACGAGGTCTGGATCGACGGTGCGGCGGAGAGGATCGAGAAAGTACCCTGCAAATAATTCGGCTTGGCGGCCCAGTCGCCGGTTAGCCGGCAGATCACAGAGTTACTTGGCAGGGGCACCTAGACAATTGTGTGCAGATGACGAGCGATGCGGAAGTAGCAGAATTCCTTCCGGCTTGCCGACCACTTGCCAAGGACATCATTTTTAGCTTCCCCGTTTACCCGTTTTTCCAGCCACTTTCGACCAGCCGACAAACGGTCCAGAATCCACGCGGGCACTTGCCGGAAGGCGGTGTTTACCAGGTGTATGAGACGGGCGGGCTATAATTCGTGCACTGCGTTACGGACGACTACTCTATGTATCTAGTTCTCCTCCATGTGACAGCATTGAGGGTGGCGGTCCGGTCGAGGAGGACTTTTCGACGTTGTGCAATTCTGTAGAGAAGGGCTCACATTGAATGCGGACACAAAGGGCGATGGCGGTATGCGTTGTAGTTTTGGTGTTGTCTGGTTGCAAGGCGAAACAACAAGACAGTCAAGCTGAAAGAAAGACACAACGAGTTGCTGTCCCGCAAGCACAGACGAAATCATCTCCACCACAAGATGCTCCACTTGCAGAAGCCATGCCTTCGAACGCATCGGAAACGCAGGCTCGTGCGCTAAGCCGATACAACGAGAATGCTTGGTTCATTCAAGAGGCCATGCGAGTAGCCCAGCGAGACGAAACTCTCAACGCCGCGATTTCAACGCTCGTGAAAGCGGGACGTCCGGATTGGGACCATTCCAATCCGTCACACCAGCAAATTCGCGGCGCAGAGATCTCCGCCAGGCTGCGACCGTGGGTCGAAGCGTTACAAACACTTGAACCTGCAAAACGGGCTGCCGCCCTGTTAATCGCAGACCGGATCGTAGTAATGGAAGAGGAAGACAGCAATCTGGAGCCACCAGACTCCGAAAAGCCGCCTGCCGAATCAAAACCTTCCGAGAATCGGCCGAAGTCCGAAGCGCAACTTCAATTGGAAAGAATTGGCGCGCGGTTCTCCTATGATTCAACCTCGGAAAGGAATCTGTACGGATTGAATTGGCTGCGACAAGCCTATGAGCTTGACCCGAACGGACGGACAGGGGAATTGGCGTTCCTGCTCTTAATGGAGAGGGGATTCAATACTTCTCCGGGATGCGAGAACGGCGACGAACTGTTTCGCCAAGTCCTCCGCCGCGGAACGGAATACCTTCGACAGCGTCGCAGCACGGACGTCGAAGCAAGAGTTCACTTTATGATGGGTGATGCCTATCGAGACATCGTGGCATTGGCCGCTGGCCAGCACGGTGATACCTATGCCAACTCCGCTACCTACAAACCAGAAGAAGCAAACGCCCGAACCAAGGCCATTGCAGAATACCGCGCTGGCCTGGTGCTAGACGACAAATCGGAGGTTTCCATAATCGCCAAAGAGCGTTTGCGTGGGCTCCAGGCTGGCGAAGCTCCCCATGATACGAGCTTTTATTGCCAGATAATGGATTAAGGTGTTTGCGCCCTTTTTTCATTGACCGGCAACCGCATCACTGATCGCATTAGCTGATCTGTGTCCCTTCGTTTACCGCAACGATTGCGACTGGATAACGGGGAACCCTTCCATGATCTGGTAAGGGAAGGGTTGCCGACCACTCGCCCACAATGGTTACGTCCGCTGCGCACTGATGAAACAAGTTTCTGGAGTCTCGGCATAACCCGCATCACCAGGCGCTCTCCTGAGGCTACTGCACAGCTATGCTCTCGTGCGCCGAACGCCTCGCGCTGGAATTCTGATACTGTCAGAAAATCAGGCTGGAGGGATCGATGCGCCCCAAAACGGCCGGCATCCTTGAATCATCTTTGTACGTGAGCGATCTGCCTAGCTCCGTTCGTTTCTACCAGGAGACTTTTGGATTCTCTATCATAAGTGAGTTCGGCGAGCGGGGTTGTGCGATGCATGCAGGTACGCGCCAAATACTGCTGCTGTTCAAAAAGGGGGCTTCGCGCGCGATCTCATCGCCACACGACGGGGGCGGCGAACTGCATCTCGCATTCGCCATCCCAACCGAGGAATTGGTCGCCTGGGAGTCGTGGCTTCGCGAGAAAGGGGTCGCGGTAGAAGAGAAGCGCTCTTGGGAAACGGGCGGCTGGAGCCTCTACTTTCGCGATCCCGACCGCCATTTGCTCGAACTCGCCACGCCGGGCACCTGGTCCGTATATTGAAAATAGTGTGTGTTGGCAGTCCGCGCGGCAGCACCAGTCGAAGCTTTGCTATGCACTCGTCGTTGCCGTTGCCTGACTCGGCTTGATGTTCTGGTTCATACGGAAAAAGTTTGTCGGATCGTATTTAGCTTTCAGTGCGGCCAGTCGCTCATATTTTTGGCCATAAGCTGTCCGGGCACTTTCTTCATCGATATCCCCGAGATAGTTGACATACGCTGCATCCGCCAGAAAAGGTTGCATGGCCTGCCAAAACTCGCGGGTCCAGCGGATGTTGGCTTCACTCTCCCCAGCGTCCGTCCACTGTGTTGTGACCACGATGTTGTACGGCCAACTCCGATCGCCGAATGCCGTTGCGTCCGCTGTGACGCGGCTGAACGCGCCGTCGCCATCGTGCTCGACAACCACTACGGTTCGCCACGACGGTGCTTTGGCGTAGAACTCGAGCATGGTGTCGATGGCGCCGTCGCTCAATGATTTCAGATAGTTCGATTTCCAATAGTTGTACAAGCCCTTCGGCCAGAGAAAGTCCGCCATGCTCTGCGCCGCGCTGTAAGGCATCGGCTGATAAATGTCAGCGGCAGGCGGACCGAACTCCCGAAGGGGCCGAAGCGCCTTCTCGCCCACTTCCAGCGGTCCCACCCAGACGCCTCCGACGGACGCAATCGGCCCACCGCGCAACACCTCCGGAAGCGGCAGTTCCGGCGGCGCGTTAAACAAGATTGCCCCGTTGCTCATTTCTTCCGGCGCCGTCTTTTCATATTCACGCCAGAACCGCAGTAGCTCTCTGCCCTTGGAGGCTGGGTGCAGCACTAGCCCGGCCAGCACCGTTCCCGCTGGGTGAACCTGGAACTCAAACGAGGTGACGATGCCGAAGTTCCCGCCGCCCCCGCGAAGGCCCCAAAAAAGATCCGCGTTCTCCGTCGAACTGGCCGTGAGGATTTGGCCATCGGCGGTGACGACATCCGCAGAAAGCAGATTGTCCAGAGCGCAACCATGTTTACGGACCATCCATCCCAAACCGCCTCCCAATGTGAGACCGCCCACGCCCGTAGTTCCCACATAGCCGCCTGGGGCAGCGAGACCGAAAACTTGCAGCTCCTGGTTCACCTCGGCCCACGTGACACCTGCTTCTACACGGGCGGTGGGCGTTCGGGGGTTCACGTGAATCCCTTTCAACGCCGAAAGATCAATCGTCAGTCCTTCTTCACACAGGCTGGTGCCCGACACATTGTGTCCCGTGCCGCGAACCGACGCGGCCACATCGTGTTCACGGGCAAACTTCACTGCCGCGATCACGTCAGCCACTCCCGCGCATTGCACGATGATCGCGGGACGTCGGTCGATCATTGCATTGTGGATCTTGCGCGCTTCGTCATAGCCTTGCTCACCGGGCCAAAAGCATCGGCCGCGAACGGACGCCCTGAGTTTCTCGGTGGCAGATGGTGAAAGCATGCGCGAACTCCTGCCGGATGTAGCGGTGCTGGGACCCGATTTGTGCGCCCCCCGGAAGGCGTAGTATGCAGAAAAATGCGCTTTTCAGGCTGGGTTGTCAAGGTGCCCTTTTGGGATCGATTGGCTCCTGCCGCCGATCGCGGACGGATGACGGGCTAACCGGAAACTATCGATTCGTCCGTCGGATTAGTACCGACAAACGCGCTTGTATTGACTGGTCTGGCCACCTTCCGCTTGGTCCGCAATTCGGAAGTTTTGGCCTTCCTGCCACAAAGCAAATCACCCGGCCTAGCGTGCAGTATGAGCGGCCTGACACATGGTGATATTGGCGGGAGCGACGGGACTCGAACCCGCGACCTCGTGCGTGACAGGCAGGCGTTCTAACCAACTGAACTATGCCCCCGCAAATTAACCGTCGGTCTTGCAGTACCTTGCACTGTCCTCGCGCAGCACTGTTACCGAGAGTTACGCTGCCCCGGAACGCCGTGGGCGCAGTAGGATCCGGCTAATCTTGAAGTTGACAAACGGTTGACAAAGCGGTTTTTTGAGAGATCTTCCCCGAAACGGGAAAAGTCAGAATAGCCGCGTATTTACTGGTGATTTTGATGGTGGGCCTGGGTGGACTTGAACCACCGACCTCGCCCTTATCAGGAATGAGGCCCCTGGTCTCGGAGTGTCATTCTTCGCGATACCGGATGCGGTCCGGCTCGACAATCCAAAGCTGATGCTTTGGCGAGAGTCGCAGCAACACGGGGACGAGGCGCCTCAAA
>Ga0179587_10000874_pt1 | contig 13155 bp, 9 predicted proteins | sample CZODoug2_1_08_16_FD_185932 | JGI IMG/M metagenome (GOLD analysis project Ga0179587, IMG submission 185932) | Vadose zone soil fungal communities from Angelo Coast Range Reserve, California, USA - CZODoug2_1_08_16fungal | ecosystem: Environmental > Terrestrial > Soil > Vadose zone | place: USA...
CGCACCGGATCTCCGCTCAAGTGGGTGGACCGCGTTGTTGTTTTGAATCAGGGTATGGTCGATGATCAGGGCACACACGAACAACTGATCGGCAGGAGCGGGTTGTATTCCTGCTTGCAAGGCGCAGTCACGCCAGCACTTTGTACTTAGACGCGCTATTCGTCTTCGCAGTAATGTCTCAGTACGCTTCCCATCAGTATAGCTTGATGGCGGAGCCGGACCTCAAATGACCGAAAAAGAGACCAAATGGCCAAGCCGGACACTAAATGGCCAAGCCGGACACCCGTTTTTTGTTGACTACATCAATACCACGCTGCATCATCGCGCCGTTACCCAGCCGATTACAAAGCGGCAATCTCTGATTAAAAGACTTGCTGCGTAGGGCGCTTGGTTAGGTAGTTGAACCATGCCAAGAGCGGAGTAGTTGTGTCTCGACTCGGACCGCCACGGAGCACCGAGACGAGACACATTCAGGGGGACCACTGATGCGCATCTCGGAGAACATTCGAACCTCATTCAACCAGGATGGCGCAGTGCTCATGGATATCCAAGAGGGCTCTATGCTCACTCTAAACCCGATCGGATCAATCATCTGGCAGCAACTAAGTGACGGCCGCTCACCCGAGCAGATCGCCGAACATCTTGCGTTGGAATTTGGTATTTCGCGAGAACAGGCCCTCGCCGACGTAAATGAATTTGTGGAGCAACTCCAAGCGCAGCATCTGATTGAACCTTCGGAGCGGCAAGATTTACGGGTAAATCTCGGCCCCAAGCCGACGGGTCTTTTCTGCAATTTGTTCGGGAGACGCAGCTCTCACGTAGTGCAGGATCGCGGCCCCAAGTAAGAAGTTCGGGAGAATGCCGGGCTCGCGTAAAAGGTTGTTAAGGGACAAGCGATGCAACTCTCCACGGTAGCGCAGACACAATCGGCAGAAGCTGCTCAGAGGGACGCCTACCGGCTCATCGTGTTCAATCAGTCCGGAACAGCCGTGCTGCTCAAGACGCGAGCTTTGGGATATGAGCTGCCATTGGTGAACATCCCCAAGTTCACACGACCCGCACTAGAAATCACGACGCTCCTTCGAGACCGCTGGCATATACCTTCCGTTCTTTTGTTTATGGGCATGGAGGAGCCGGGCCCCGACACTGTCTACTATGCCGTCCTCGAGGCTCAGGTGCGAACCTGTGGCTTACCCGAGGGAATGGATTGGTTGCCTGCACATCATGCGATCTCGCATCTTCTGAAGGACAAGAAGTACGGCATTCTCGAATCCAGCTATTTGAGAACAACGAATAGGATGGCGGGAGATGATCCGGAGCCGTTCAGCAGACTCGGCTGGTTGAGCAATCTTCAGGATTGGGTAAGAACGGTAATCCGTCCACTGGGCATGGAATTGAAGGACTTCCGGCAACTGAATGGGTGCGAAACCTTTGCGCTCATCCGTTTCGATACCACTCAACAGCCCGTGTGGTTCAAAGCCGTAGGAAAACCGAATGAGCATGAGTTTCCGATCACGGCGGCACTCGCAGAATTGTTTCCGGAATATATGCCATCCCTGCTCGCCACTCGACCTGCTTGCCACGGCTGGCTGATGGCGGATGCTGGCGGGCCTTCACTCAATGAAGTGGAAGACTCCTCAGCCTGGAAAGACGCCGCGACTGCGCTGGCTGGTCTTCAGATCGCATCCATCGGCGCGATCGATGATCTCTTCGAAGCAGGCTGCAGAGATTTGCGTCCCCGGACGCTGCTCGAATTGGTTGATCCGTTCCTCGAAGTGATTACCGAGCTGATGCAGCAGCAAATGAAAGTGCCTCCGCCGACTCTCTCACGGCATGAACTTTCCGACCTTGGGATGACATTGAAGAACGCTTTGTGTTGCCTCGAGTCCCTGAGCATCCCTGACACGCTGGGTCACAGCGATTTCAATCCGGGCAATATTCTGGTCAGTTCGGAGCGCTGCGGGTTCATCGACTGGGCTGAAGCCCACATCGGTCATCCCTTCCTGACATTCGAATACCTGGTCTCGCATCTGCGGAAAGATTATCCCGCACTGGTTCGATTCGAAGACGGAATCCGGTCGTCCTACGTTCGGTGCTGGCAATCCGTCTCTTTGTCCGGGCACGTCTCTGAGGCGTTCTTGTTCTCGCCGCTGGTGGCCGTATTTGCCTACGCGGTCGCGGGGAACAGTTGGCGGGACCCAGAGCGGCTGAAGATTCCTCAAGTGCCCGGCTATTTGCGGAGCCTCACCCGTCGAATGAAGCAGGAAGCGGACTCCGTCGCGCACAGGAGGGTCGAATGCATCAACTAATGATGATGCCGCCCCATTCGACCCTCGAGCCAGTGACGGACGTTTTCCACGGGGTTGCCATCACGGACCCCTATCGCTGGCTCGAAGACCAGGATTCGCCTCTCACCCGTGCTTGGATTGAAGAACAGACCCGCTACGCCCGCGTATACCTTGACAGCATTCCGGGGCGCGACCGCATCCGAGAGCGCATCCGAGAATTCCTCGCCGTCGAAACCTATGACTCCCTGCAAAAAGCCTGCAGCCGCTACTTCTTTCGGAAGCGCCTGCCCGACCAAGAGCAGCCTTGCATCTACATGCGTGAAGGCGCAGACGGCGAGGATCATCTTCTGATCGATCCTTCTGAACGAAGGACCGGCAACTACACAGCAGTAAAGCCTCTGCGAGTTTCACCTGACGGTCGATTGCTTCTGTATGAGGTGAAAGAAGGGGGAGAGAGAACGGGGACATTTGAGTTGCTCGAAATCGAGACTCGGAAGCGCCTCACCGATCTCCTCCCCCGTGGGTATTTGCGTGGATTTGCCTTCGCGCCGGATGGCAAAAGCTTCTACTACGTGCACGAGGCGCTAGAAGCGAAGCGGCCCTTCTATCGCGCCGCGTATCAGCACGTCCTCGGAGCGCCATCCTCCGAAGACCGGGAGGTTTTCTTCGCAGGAGAAGACGAGAAGCTGCGGCTTGCGCTGCTGTCCGACAAGAAGCGCCTCGGCTTCTTCGTCTATCGCTTCCTCGACAAGACGGTTACGGACATCTATTTACAGCCATTCGAGGGAAGGGTGCCCCCAGAGCTGATATTCAGCCGCATCGACTACATGCTCGGGCTGCGGCTTATGGACGACAGGATTCTGGCGATCACAGATCGAGATGCGCCAAATCGCCGCATCATCGAAATCCGCCTTCGGGAGAACGGGGAGCACGAGTGGATCGACATCGTCCAGGAAACCGACACCTCCATCAGCAATTGGCTCGTAGTTGGAGACTCCATCTTCGTCTCTTACATGAAAGATATGCAGCATCGCGTCTGCATCTTCGACTTCTCCGGCAAAAAAACTGGGGAGATGCCGATACGAAGCGGCGAAACCATTCGCATTATCGGCGGTTCGCCAGACGGCGATGAATTGCTTCTTGAAACGGAATCCTTCACGGAGCCCATTGGCATCTTCCGCTACTCCGCGAAGAGCAACGCACGCACGCTCTGGGCTAAAAGAAACACTCCGTTTGATTCCACTGACTTCAGCCATTCCCAGATCTGGTTCATGTCCAAGGACGGCACAAGAGTTCCCATGTATCTCGTGGGCCGCCGGGATGTCCTGAAGAGAAGCGGCAACCCGACGATCATGACCTCTTACGGCGGCTACGGCGTCTCCATGACGCCGCAGTTCAGCATCTTTGTCGCCTTCTTGCTGGAACGTGGTTGCTTGTTTGCCTTGCCCAACATTCGCGGCGGTTCGGAATTCGGCGTCGAGTGGCACAACGCCGCCAAGCGGCGGAACCGCCAGACAGCCTACGACGATTTTCTGTGCGCGGCGGAATGGCTGGTGAAGACAGGACGAACCGCTCACGCAAAGCTGGCCATCTTTGGCGGCTCAAATTCTGGCCTGCTCGTGGGCGCGGCATTGACGCAGCGGCCCGACTTGTTTGGCGCGGTCGTCTGCATGGTTCCGATGCTGGACATGCTTCGGTATCACCTTTTCGACAACGCGCATGTCTGGAAAGATGAATTTGGCACCGTAGACGACCCGGACGACTTCGCCGTTCTCGCAAAATACTCTCCCTACCATCAGGTTCGGGACGGCGTTGCCTACCCCGCCACGATGATTGTCTCTGGCGACGCAGACCGCAATTGCAATCCGTTGCACGCCCGCAAAATGACCGCCCGGCTGCAGGCGGCGAACGTTTCCGAACACCCGATTTTTCTCGATTACAGCAAGTTTCGTGGGCATTCGCCCGTGCTTCCGCTCGCCGAGCGGGTTGAAGCGCTGACGGATCGGATGGCGTTTCTCTGCGACCAGTTTCAGTTGCCAGTGTGAATGCGGAGGTTTTTGTCATGTCGTTTCTTGCCCTGAAAGCGTACTTGAAGCTGATTCATTTCGATCTCTACCTGGCTAGGGGCAACTTCGCCGCCCTCTACGACAAAGTCCGCAAGTATCCAGTCGGAAAGCGAGCGCCCGCCCCAGATGCGGTCGAGCGCATCTGCGCGGCGATCGACATGGCTTGCATCTGGTATTGGAAAGAAGCTCTGTGCTTGCAACGGTCCGCGGCCACGGCATGTCTCCTAAAGAAGTATGGTGTCCCGGCGCAATTGGTGATTGGCGCGCAGCAGATGCCGTTCAAAGCCCACGCGTGGGTCGAAGTCGACGGCCGCGTGGTCAACGACAAGCCGTACACCCCGGAAATGTACGCAGTCCTCGATCGGTGCTGAAAGAGTTTCGCTGGAGAAAGGATCGGCTATGAGCGTGCAGTTTGGAAGATGGAATTTCGATGGCAAGCCGGTGAGCCGCGACTATCTGGAAAAGGCGAAAGCCTCCATCGCTCCCTATGGCCCCGACGATGCCGGCTCCTATTTGAAGGGCAACATCAGCATCGTGTACCACGCCTTTCACAGCACCAAAGAATCTCGCCGAGAAGCGCAGCCTCACGTCACTGCATCCGGCGCCATCCTCACCTGGGACGGCCGCCTGGACGACCGCGCCGATTTAATCCAGCAGTTGCGCGACGTTCTGACCATTGGCTCGACGGATGTCGAGATCGTTGCCGCAGCCTACGAATACTGGGGGAGCGATTGCCTCCCCATGTTGATTGGCGACTGGGCCCTCTCCCTTTGGGATCCACACACGCGCTCCCTGATTCTTGCCAGGGATCCCATAGGCACGCGCCATCTCTACTACACGTTTGACGACAAGCAAGTCACCTGGAGCACTATCCTCGATCCGCTCGTCTTGTTCGCGGGAAAAACCTTCACGCTCTGCGAGGAGTACATCGCCGGCTGGTTTTCCTTCTTCCCGGCTACTCATCTGACGCCTTACGTTGGGATCCATGCTGTCCCACCATCGTCTTTCGTGCTGCTCCGACCGGGAAAGCACACCGTTAGCAAATATTGGGATTTCGATCCCGACAAGCGCATCCGTTACCGCACGGACGCCGAGTATGAAGAGCACTTTAGAGTGGTTTTTGCCGAAGCCGTGCGGCGAAGGCTCCGCTCGGACAGTCCCATCCTCGCCGAACTCAGCGGCGGCGTGGACTCGTCCTCCATCGTGTGCATGGCGGACACCATCATCGCCCGCGGAGACGCCGAAACCCCGCGTCTCGACACCGTCTCCTACTACAACGACTCTGAGCCCAACTGGAACGAGCGTCCCTACTTCACCAAAGTCGAAGAAAAGCGCGACCGCACCGGCTGCCATATTGATGTGGGCACGGAAAAATACTTTGTGTTCGACTTTGAGATCGACCACTTTGCGGCTACTCCCGGCGCAAGCGGCCCCCTTCTTCGGGCGGCTAGGCAGTTTGCAGAATGCATGACATCTCAAGGAAATCGCGTTGTCCTCTCCGGTATCGGTGGCGACGAAGTGACGGGAGGCGTGCCAACACCCACACCTGAGCTCGAAGAGCTTCTTGCAAGAGGTCACTTCAGGATGCTCGCCCATCAATTGAAGGTCTGGGCGCTCAACAAAAGAAGGCCCTGGTTCCATCTGTTCTTTGAAGCTGCGCGAGGTTTCTTTCCTCCAGCTCTCGTCGGTGTTCCGAAACACAAACGGCCAGCGCCCTGGCTCAATCCAGCCTTCGTTAAAAGAAATCGAGCCGCGTTGCAAGGCTATGAAAACAGGCTGACCTTGTTCGGTCCTCTACCATCATTTCAAGGAAATCTGTTCTCATTGGATGTTTTGCGGCGACAATTAGCGTGCATACCGCCGCCATCAGATGTTCCACACGAGAAGCTTTATCCCTATCTCGATCGCAGCCTTCTCGAATTCACGTTCGCAGTTCCTAGGGAGCAACTCGTCCGTCCTGGCCAGCGCCGCTCCCTTATGCGTCGCGCGCTCGTCGGCATCGTTCCCGGTGAACTCCTCAACAGAAGACGCAAAGCCTATGTCGCCAGGGCACCAAGGGCGGCTATTTCGACGGAGTGGGCTAGTCTGGTTGAGATGAGCCAGAACATGGTGAGCCAATCACTCGGAATTGTTGACCCGCACCTTCTTCGTGATGCGTTCCGAGATACGAGGGAGGGCAAAATGATTTCCATCATCGTTCTAATGCGCACCATATCTCTTGAATTCTGGTTGCGACGCCTACAACGATCACAACTGATGACTTACATGACCTCTGAATCTTCACAACAGCGATTTAGACGCGAAATAACGGGCAATGAGAAACAAAAATGGGGAGTCAGAGCAACCTAGGAGAATCCGATGAAATATGAAAAGCCGCTTTCCATCTTGATAAATTCATCGCTTGCCGTAATCGCGGCCAATGAGAAATGTGCCTGTTTACTCATGGACTGCCTTTTGTTGCAAGTGTCAACACCCAATGGATACGAAGCCGACGAATGATACGTCGGTGTCTCGACAACGGTCTCTTTGCTCAGTTGTTTGGAGAACAGGAAAAGGGGAATAGGCAAACATAGTTTTGCGCACGGAAGTCAAACCGATTTTTCTCTCTGGCCAAATAAACGACTATCGGCGTGAGAGCCAGCTTCGTGCCATTGCTTCAGCTAGCTGAAATAGCGAACGTTAACAGGAAAGGAGGTGAAACTCATGAACTACGCAAAACCGGAAATGTTGAAAGTAGGTTCGGCTCTGGACTGTGTCCTTTCAATTGGTCAGGTCAAGGGTCCGGATGTGAATCAGGACGCGTCGCTAGCGCACACTGGCGCCGCATATGAGGCCGATGAGTAGTGGGGTCCGGGAGCGCCCAGGGCGACTTGGGCGCTCCCGCTGTACCGATAGGAGTTTCGTTGTGATAGCTGGAGAACAAAGTCTCGCAGCAGGAAGGAAGGCAGAACCATGATTTACGTCAAGCCCGAAGTTGTCGTGATCGCACCCGCTATCGCCGTGATCCAAGCAGGCTACAAGGCTCTAGGCTTCATGTGGGATGCTTTCCTTATAATAACAATCGGCGCGTACCAAGCCGATGAGTGAGCAATCGGCACCCCCTGCACAAAGGTTTGAGCTTGCCGAAGAAGTGCAATTGTGGAGCGCCTAAAATCTCTGGGCGCTCCAGGCGTCTTTACAGGCATCCCAGCATGCAACAAGCACGTTTGACAATGTTGGTGAGATGCAACGTAGAGCACAGGTTCCGCCGCAGGCGCGATTTCAATCCACATCAGCCGACTTGAGATGAATATCAAACCAGTTAATCATTCGGCTGCAAAGATCAACTTGATTCGCGTAACTCCAATAGGGCGGCGAATGCCCCTCACCCTCATATTTCGCGTATTCCACTTCCTTGCCGAGCCTTCGTAGTCCTACGAAGATCTGGTCTCCGAGAAATGGCGCCACTGTCGTATCTTCTGCTCCGTGGACAATCAATAGTGGTGTTCCAACTCTGTCTAAATAATAGAGCGGAGAATTATCTATATATCTATCCCGGAACTGCCACGGCGGACCTCCCATCATTCCTTGGCTTTCCATAATTGATGTTAAGAACGCTGTTCCCTCTTTCGTCATTTCTCCGTATCCACTGATAAGATCGCCGAATCCATCGAGCTCTATTGCCGCTTTGAAGCGCTTTGTCTGGACCATCAAGGCTAATACACTATAGCCTCCAAAGCTGGCACCTATCACACCTATACGGTTGGGATCTACGACTCCCATTTCGACGAGTTTGTCGATACCCGGCAGAACGGACTTCGCTACGTCAGCCATCGCAGTGCCTAAGTGCTGAGGCGTGTCCGGTGCAAAGACAGCATAGCCGCGTGTCGCCAACAGTTGCCCATTGAATGGACCGCTGTAGCCGAGAGCGAACTGATCGTAACGATCGGAAAGCGAGGCTCCGCGATAGACCCAGACCACCAGTGGATAGCGTTTTCCGTCTCGAAAATCAGAGGGCAACAAAAGGGCTCCTTGCAGAGCCTCGCCTTCGGTGCCTACCCAACTGACCAACCGAGCTGGTCCCATCCGGACTTGCTCAAACTGCGGATTGAAATGCGTGACACGATGTTTTGTTTTGAATGAAGGATCGCTGAACCACAGAGCCGCGTCGTGCTGCGCGTCCTCCGCGTAATATGCTAGCTTTTGTCCATTGCCAGTCACGGCTGTAAGTTGTGTGTTTGTAACATTGATGCAGGTGTAGCACTCGGCTCTTTCTAGGAGCTGCGTCGTCGTAGCTGTATCTAACTCAATCCTGTAGAACCCGTCTTGCTTGCCGACGTCATCATGTGTAAGGACGACAGCTGACTTACCATCTGCTCCCCACAAGAGGTTTTCAGATTTCGGGATGACCTGAACGATCCGGCGGTTAGGGACCTCGGCAACTTTTTCTCCCCTGTTTCCCTCTATGGATGATCGCCACAGCGCCCCTTCGCGGGTGTAGAAGATGTACTTTCCGTTTGGATACCAGAGAGGAGGACTCAAAGACTTATAATGAGGCGTCAGCCGTACAGAAGGAAGATTCGAGACGTTGCGAGAAGTCTCGTTCGCAACATCTAAAACATAACAATCCTGTATTCTCTCTTCAACACCACCCAGACGGAAACTCAAATGAGTACCATCGGGGGACCAGCTAAAAGTGGCTCCTTCGTAGTCAAGCCGAATGTCCGACGCAACGGTGCGTTCCTGGGTTGAGGCAAGATCCTTAATCGCAAGGTCAAAAAGAGTCTGCTGCGTTCCCGGCTTTTCGAAACGCCTAGGAATCGTATATGCAACCCGTGAACCGTCGGGTGAAAGGCGATATTCCGCAACTCTCTTGAGGTGGACAAGTGTACGCGCCTTGCCGCCGTCAATGTCGACAAATACGAGGTCGCGAAGGTACCTGTCGAGGCTCCAAGGGTCCGATATAGGAATTTTCTTATCCTCGGACCGGGCAGAGCCGCCATGGTATAGAACAACTGTCGCGCCCGACGCTTTGGTTACGACGGATGCGTCTTCTTGATGTGGGGTGGAGGTTCTTTGCGCGTACTCTTCTGTGGAGAGCCCTTCAGGAACAGACGTAACAATCAACGCGCGGCTATCGGGCATCCACGCGATGCGCTCTGCCCGCACTTCAATGCTCGATACTCTGCGTAAGTCCCCGGTTGTTGAGTCCCAACTCCAAAGCCTCGCATGGCTCTGGCCATCCCCATCACGATCCGAAAGAAAGGCAAGGTAGCGACCGTTGGGTGACCAAACCGGCAGCCAGTTATTGCCCTTCCCACCAGTCAGATTTTTCGCTTCGCCGGACTGCGTATTGGATAGCCAAATGTCTGTTCCCATAGCCCATGGTGGAACGCCGGTGCGCAGAAAGGCTTCCAGGCCAACTGACCCGCTCCGCTGATTGTCTTGAACCGTGTACGCCAACCATTTCCCATCGGGCGAGAACTGTATAGGAACTAATTGACCGAAAGACTTAACTTTCATTGCTTCTTCAATGGGTAAAGGGATTAGCTGCTGCGCCTCTGTCACGGTCGCGGCAAGCAGGAAGTACCACACGGTGAGAAGCAGCTTTGTCTTGGGCATCCCGTGCCGTCGCGGAGTAGACCCTGGAAATCTCCCCCGTAACACCTCACAGAACTCCAGACATGAAGCTTTTCCAATCATTCGGCCATCCAAATCTTGTGGACGCTCCGCGTATTTTGCGGTGAAGCGATCAAAACGTCAGTTTCAGTGCAAATTGGATGGATCGCGGACCACCGATTTGATAGAGGGGGTTAAAGGCTCCGCCTCCAGCAAGGCCGCCACTTAGGAATTGGCCGAGGAGCTGCGTTGCTTGACCAAACTGGGGACTGCTGAGATTCGCAACAGGCTGGCCGAAGTTAGGATGGTTGAGCACATTGAACATTTCCGCACGGAATTGCAGCCTCAGCGCCTCACGAATCGGAAAGTCACGATGAAGCGCAAAGTCCCACTGCGTGGCCCCGAAACCACGAAGTGAGTTTCGCCCCAAGTTGCCTTGCGCTACAGGCTTCCCACCGACCGTGGGCGGCTTGCAAAAAGGTCCCGTACACCCAGAGCCGCCTTGGTTAGGGGTGTTGTTGATGGCTTTGCCTCCCGGGTATTGGGGTCCGTACAGATAGAATGGAATATTCGGCACAACATCCGGGCGAACTTGGGTATTACTGTTCGATATTGTACTAAGTGTGGAATAAAATACATTCACGGGCGGAGCGGAACGTGCCAGCACGAGGCTTTGCAACGACCAACCTCTGAAAATGGCGTTCCCGAAGGCATTCACCCTAGGCGCTGGAACGTCATACGTGACAGCTGCAGACAGTGTATGTCGAATGTCGAAATCGGACGAGCCGCGGTTAACATTCGCGCCAATTGCAGGCACGAGCGTACTACCACTCCCAATCGAGCCAGCTGACCCATCGTCAAGGGAATGAGACCAGGTGTAAGAAGCTAAAGTCTGTAGGCCGTGAGACATCTGGCGTTGGAACTCAATCTGTAGAGCATCGTAGTCGGATGTGGCCGTGTTGCCGACCAAATATGCAGTCGCGTAATTGGGATTCGGCTTTGTTACAACTGCGGATTGTATTAGCCGTCGTCCTGCGGCACCTACATACGAAACCGATAACGTCTGCTGCCGCCCCATGCCTTGTTCCATTGCAACATTCCACTCAAGCGTGTACGGGAGGTCGAGATTGGGATCGAAAGCGAGCACACTTCCAGAACCCGAGCCCGGCGGGACGATCGGAGGCGGGCTGGCCGCAGCCGAGCTCAGTGGAAAGGTGCCTCCGAAGTGGAAAGGCGAAACCGCGAATGGGTATGCACTCTGCCCAATCAGGTTGCCGACTTGTTGCGTCGCAAGGTCAAAAAACACTCCGAACCCTCCACGAACGACATTGCCCCAGTTCTGGCTTTGGGACAGATGGTAGGCGATCCCGAGACGAGGCGCGACATTTCCGTACGGTGTCTGAAATGCGGGCGTTCCGGGTGGGGCCACTGCCAACTGCGAAAGATCCGAAAAGTTGAAACCCGTCACAGCCGGGAAACTCGGGCCGTCAATCGTGGAGGGCGCAAAATCAACATCCCACCGCAGTCCGTAAGTCAAAGTCAGACGCGGACCGATACGCCAAGTGTCTTGTGCGAAGACACCCAGATTACGGAACAAGAGTGTGGCGCCAGCCCCAGAGCCTACAAAATAGAAAAAGAGGTTTCCGCTTGCGAGCGATGGGACATCATTGAAAAACACCTGTTGATTATAGGCATTAGGTCCAAAGACAGGCGACAAACGACGAAAGTCAACTCCGAACTTAAGACTGTGCGGCCCTCTCTGCATCGAGAAGCTGTCAACGATGTTAAATTGTCTCTGCTGATTCGTAGTGGCTCTTCCAGTAAAATAGGAACCATTCGCTAACGAAAAGACATCGACGAACAGAAATGAATTCTCGCCCGTGAATGGGCTAGGAAAACCTAGCGAAGCAGGCGGAACGGCGCCACCAAAAGTGTCTAGGAACGAACGGCTTGAGGCCTCCACGTTGCTGTAGTTAACTCTCAGATCGTTAGTGGTTTGAGCAGAAACAACCCAAGTGGCTCCCACTGTTGCAGTCTGTGTCGTAATCCGCAACGGTCTGACTACATTTATGGCCTGCCCATTGCCCCGCTGATCGATTTCCGAGGGAGAGTAATTGTATCGTCCAAATAGAGTCAGCTTTTCACCGAGCTTGTGGTCAACTCGTATGCTGTAGGCATCGAGCGTAGCTTTGTTTGAAAAACTGGCGTTGCACTGCGCGGCACCGGTCGGCCGTTGGCCCGATGCAGGGCATCCGTTGACATTTGGTGTGCACGGAGTGAAAACCTCAGGGCCGTTCGGCACTGGGAAAGCATTTAAGAACGGCTGCATCCCTGCCACTGCCATCGTGCGTGCATTTCCGAAAACTGTACAGGTACTATCGCAAGGCACGCTTGTGAGCGCCGTTTGCGGCAGCCGCAGGCGAAGCCCCTCATAAGAAAAGAAGAAGAATGTTTTATTCTTCAGGATCGGGCCGCTAAACGTGCCGCCAAAATCATTTTGACGTTCTTCCGGTTTTTTCAAACCCTTGCTATCGGCAAACCAATCGTTTGCGTCGAACAAATCGTTCCGCAAGTAGTCGAACAGAGTGCCGTGGAACCCGTTGGTGCCGGAGCGAGTGACAATCGAGATCTGGCCGCCAGGTGTGCGGCCAAATTCAGGAGCATATGTGGAAGTCTGGATGCGAAATTCTTGCAGGGCATCCACTGAAACGAGGCTGTTTGTCCCGCCAAAAGCACTGAATGAGCCAAGCGCACCTCCGACCCCATTCCCTTGGGCGAGCGCACTCGTGCCTATGTTCGCGCTCACTCCATCTACCGTCCAGTAGTTAGAATCAGCGCGCTGCCCGTTCACGCTGAATTGACCGTTATCGTAACCTTGAGAGTTGAGCGCAGTGACAACCACTCCTGGCGTGAGATCAATAAGGGTCTGGAAACTTCTGCCATTCAGCGGCAGGTTCTCAGCGAATTGCCGGTCCACAACGGTGCTGACCGACGCATCCGTTGTGTTTATGTGCAAATCGTCCGCCGTTATCGTCACAGTCTCCGCAATGGACCCAACCTGCAGAGCAAAGTTGCGGACGACGTTGTCCTGAACATTGAGGGTAAGCTCCGTCACCGTGACACTTTTGAACCCAGGCTTTCGGACATTAATCAGATAGTGGCCTGGATGTAGCGATGGAATCGTGTACAGCCCATCCTGATTC
>Ga0179587_10000875_pt1 | contig 13154 bp, 10 predicted proteins | sample CZODoug2_1_08_16_FD_185932 | JGI IMG/M metagenome (GOLD analysis project Ga0179587, IMG submission 185932) | Vadose zone soil fungal communities from Angelo Coast Range Reserve, California, USA - CZODoug2_1_08_16fungal | ecosystem: Environmental > Terrestrial > Soil > Vadose zone | place: USA...
AGGATATGCCGGGCGTGAACCTCCTGTTCGCCGGTGATTTGCTTGGAGGCGTCCTCATAGACGTTCTTCATGGCGTCGTCGGTGGTCGCGGCCTTGCCTTCGCTCGCCAGCAGGCTGTCCATCAAGAGCCGGCTGCGCGTGAACGCCAGCCGCTTCTTGAAATCCTCATTATTTTCGACTTTCTTGTCCTCGGCGGCCTTTGCGACGATCTTCATGTCGATCAGGAACGACAGGACGCTGTCCTTCTTGGTCGCAGGGTCCATCTGCGCGAGGCTGGGTCCAAGTTCCTCCTCCGCCAATGCGACGTCGCTTTGACGGATATCGGCGCCGTTGACCTTGGCGAGCACCGGGTTGGCCTCTTGTGCGCGAACGGGAAGGCCGGCGAGCAGGACCAGTGCGAGACAGCCCGTCGCGGCAGCGGAGGCGAGGCCGAGGCGCAGGCCGGTTTTCGTTTCCGGGAACGAAGCGGTCATGGAAAATCCTTATCTCTTAAAGATGGGGGCTGTTTGGAGCGGCGGGACACTCGCCCAATCATGTGGCCTTGGCAACGCGAAAAGTCTGTCAAAATGATGAAATCCTTGACGGCTTCGCGCCGTTGACAAGCCTCTGGCCCGGCCATATCTCTCCGAAACCCGGTCAACGGCGTTGGCGCGTATTTGGCTGCGTTTTTGGCCGTTGAACCTTGGATTGCTGAATTCCCACCATTTGGCGGATGCTCCCGGACCCGGGGCCAGCGCCGCGATGCGTCACGATGAGTTGATAGGCAACTTGGTGGACCACGTCACGGCGGCAACGCCGAACCGCAAAGACAGGAATTTGGTATGATCGGCGCGCTCGCCCGCAAGTTTTTCGGCTCCGCCAATGACCGGCGGATCAAGGGATACCAGTCCCGGGTCGACGCCATCAACGCGCTGGAGCCGGAGATTGCGGCGCTATCGGACGAGGCGCTGAAAGCGCGTACCGCCGAGTTCCGTCAAGAGCTCGCCGGCGGCAAGACGCTTGACGACATCCTGGTACCGGTCTTCGCCACCGTGCGCGAGGCGGCCAAACGCACGCTCGGCCAGCGCCATTTCGATGTGCAGTTGATCGGCGGCATGGTGCTGCACGAAGGCGATATCGCCGAGATGAAGACCGGCGAAGGCAAGACGCTGGTCGCAACCCTTGCGGTCTACCTCAACGCGCTGGCCGGCAAGGGTGTCCACGTCGTCACCGTCAACGACTACCTCGCCCGGCGCGACTCCGAATGGATGGGGCAGATCTATAATTTCCTCGGCCTCACCGTCGGCGTGATCGTCCACGGGCTCGACGACGCCGAGCGCAAGAATGCCTATGGCTGCGACATCACCTACGGCACCAACAACGAATACGGCTTCGATTATCTGCGCGACAACATGAAGTACCGGCTCGAGGACATGGTCCAGCGCGGCCATTTCTACGCCATCGTCGACGAGGTCGACTCGATCCTGATCGACGAGGCGCGCACGCCGCTGATCATCTCCGGTCCGCTCGACGACCGTTCGGAATTCTACAACACCATCGACACTTTTTTCCCCAAGCTCGACAAGTCCGATTACGACGTCGACGAGAAGCAGCGCACGGTGACGCTGACCGAAGCCGGCATGGAAAAGATCGAAACCCTGCTGCGCGACGCCGGCCAGCTCAAGGGCGATTCGCTCTACGACGTCGAGAACGTCTCGGTCGTCCACCACATCAATCAGGCGCTGCGCGCGCATTCGCTGTTCCAGCGCGACAAGGACTACATCGTCCGCGACGATGAGGTCATCATCATCGACGAGTTCACCGGCCGCATGATGCAGGGCCGGCGCTATTCGGAAGGCCTGCATCAGGCGCTGGAAGCCAAGGAGCACGTGCAGGTTCAGCCGGAGAACCAGACGCTGGCCTCGATCACGTTCCAGAACTATTTCCGGATGTACGAAAAGCTCGCCGGCATGACCGGCACGGCGTTGACCGAAGCCGACGAACTGTTCGACATCTACAAGCTCGAAGTCGTGGAGATTCCGACCAATGTGGCGGTGGCCCGGCTCGATGAAGACGACGAGGTCTATCGCACCCAGGGCGAGAAATACGCCGCGATCCTGGCCGAGGTGGAGCGTGCCAATGCCCGGCTGCAGCCGGTGCTGGTCGGCACCGCCTCGATCGAAAAGTCGGAAGTTCTCGCCGAATATCTGAAAAAGCACGGCTACAAGCAGATCGATTTCGGCAACGAAAACGCGATGGAGAAGCTTTACGCCGCGGCGCGCGCGGGCAAGCCGGCGAAGTTGTTCGCGGTGCTGAACGCGCGCTTCCACGAACAGGAAGCCTACATCGTCGCCGAGGCCGGCGTGCCCGGCGCGATCACGATCGCGACCAACATGGCGGGCCGCGGTACCGACATCAAGCTTGGCGGCTCGCTCGAAATGCGGATCATGCACGAGACCGTCGGGATCACCGACGAGGCCGAGAAGGCCGCCAAGATCGAGCGCATCAAGGCCGACGTCGAGCGCTTCCGCGACATCGTGCTGAAGGCCGAAGACGTTGTCGAGATCGAGCCTGCGAAGGGCGCGAAGCCGGCGAAGACCGCGACCCGGCCCGGCGGGCTCTACATCATCGGCTCCGAGCGCCACGAATCGCGGCGCATCGACAATCAGCTGCGCGGCCGGTCCGGACGCCAGGGCGATCCCGGGCGCTCGAAATTCTTCCTGTCGCTGGAAGACGACCTGATGCGGATCTTCGGCTCCGACCGGCTCGACAGCATGCTGACGCGGCTCGGCCTCAAGGAAGGCGAGGCCATCATCCATCCCTGGATCAACAAGGCGCTGGAAAAGGCGCAGCAGAAGGTCGAGGCCCGCAACTTCGACATCCGCAAGAATCTGCTGAAGTTCGACAACGTCCAGAACGACCAGCGCAAGGTCATCTTCGACCAGCGCGTCGATCTGATGAAGGACGACAGCGTCGCCGAGACCGTCGCCGACATGCGCCGCGCCTTCGTCGAGGATGTCGTGACCAAGCACGTGCCCGAACACGCCTATGCCGAACAGTGGCACGTGGCCGAGTTGAAGGAAGAATTGAAGCGCGTGCTCGACATCGATCTGCCGGTCGAGGCATGGGCCAAGGAAGAAGGCATCGCCGACGAGGAATTGCTGTCGCGCATCGAGCAGCGTGTCGATGAGCACATGGCGGCCAAGGTGGCGCAGTGGGGCCCCGACGTGATGCGTTACGTCGAGAAAACCATCCTGCTGCAGACCCTCGATCATCTCTGGCGCGAGCATCTGGTGATGCTCGATCATCTGCGTCAGGTGATCGGCTTGCGCGGCTACGGCCAGCGCGATCCGCTGCAGGAGTACAAGTCGGAAGCGTTCAGCCTGTTCGAGGCGATGATCGCGCACTTGCGCGAGGCAGTGACGGCGCAGCTGATGCGCGTCGAAATCGTGCCGCCGGAAGATCAGCAGCCGCCATTGCCGCAGATGGAAGCGCACAAATTCGATCCGACCACCGGCGAGGACGAATTGGCGTTCGCCAATGCTTCGCTGGTACCCACGGCCACCGCCGACCGCGATCCGAGGAATCCGGCGAGCTGGGGCAAGATCGGCCGCAACGAGGATTGTCCCTGCGGCTCAGGCAAGAAGTACAAGCACTGCCACGGCAAATATGCGTGAGTTGCGTCTGAAGACGCACTGACGTCATCATCCGCGAAAGCGGATGATCCAGTATTCCGTGCCGGCTCAGTTTTTCTAAACGCCTCGGAATACTGGATGCCCGCTGGAGCCTGTCATCGGGCTCGCCAAGGGCGAGACCCGTTGGCGGGCATGACAGCTGGAAGACCAAGAAGCTCTTACTTGAACGCCGAGAAGCGGTTGTCGAACGAATTCGGCGGCAGGATCGGCTGCGAGCCGGCGACCTGGCCATCCCTGGGGGCGGGCGCAGCCGCCGCGGGAGCCGCGGGGGTATCGAAGGGTGACGGCTTCAGCGGCGGGCGGGCCGCGGCAACCTGCTTCGTCTCCGACGCCGCAGGTGTCGATGCTTTGGGATCTGCTTTGGGAGCAGGCGTCTCCGGACGCGGCGGTGGGTTCCGCTTGGCTTCGATGACTTTCGGTTTTGCCGGAATCGGTTGCGCGGTCGCGGTGGTGTCCGCACCGCCGAGGCCGACCTTGCGGGCGAGGCTGCTGAAGAAGCTGTCGGATTGCGCATTCGGCACCGCCGACGCGACCCGCGTGGCGGGAGTGGGGGCCTGGGCCGGCGCCATTGAGGCTGCCAGAGGCTCTTCCGGGGAGGTAACAGGCCCGCGCGGCGGATTGACGTGCGAGGGGATGGTTCCGGGCGCGCGGGAAAGTGCGACCAGCGACAGGCCCTGTCCGTCGCCGCCTTCCGACAATCCGGTACTGCCATCGGGCAGCTTGGAGGCGAACACCCTGTTCATGCCGCCGTCGATGCCGGTGTTGACCCGGGCGACCGGTGTTCCCTTGGCAATCAGCTGGGCGGTCTCGGCTTGATCCGCCTGCTGCTTGTCGCGCACGGCGTTGGCGACCTCATCCGGGATCACATAAGCGGGGCATTTGGCCGAGGCGTCGAATACCAGATCCTTGGTGGCGTCCGACGGCTTGGCGGCGTCGAATACGTATTTCTTCTCGCAGAAATCGACCTTCGGCTCCTGCCGCGTCACCTCGAAATGATCGTAACCTTCCTTGATCATTTTCCAGAACGGCATGTTCGGGTTGTTGCGATGCTTGGCCATGTTCATCGGCGTCATCTTGAACGGATAGGCCTGCAGCTGGAACGCGCGCTGGCCGCCGAAGAAGGATTCGCGCCCCAGCGAATAGATTTCCGCGATCTGCTCGTCCGTCATGGCGTAGCAGCCGCGCGACGAACAGTCGCCATGCACCATCAGCTGCGAGCCGGAGCGTCCCAGCGCCTTGTCGAAGGCATTGGGATAGCCAGTGTTGAACGAAAGATAATAGGCCGACTGCGGGTTCATCTGGCCGGGCGAGATCGAATAAAAGCCTTCCGGAGCCTGGCGGTCGCCTTCGCGGACCTTGGGCCCGAGGTCACCCGACCAGCGGCAAATCGGGTAGCTCTTCAGGAGTGCGAAGCGGCCAGAGCGATCCTGCTTCCAGACTTCGAGTTCGGCTTCCTGCTTGAACAGCCGGACCAGCATCGGCGATTGCAGGTCCATGTCCTTTGCCGCCATGTCGGCGACGAGTTTCGGCGGCACCGGCTGGTTGGCCTTGGCATTATTCGCCAGCGAGATTTCGTCGCTGTTGCAGCCGGCCAGCAGCACACCTGCCGCGAGCGCGACCGAGGTGATGAGCGCGCGAATCGGCGAGCGACAGATCAATGCAAAGCTCCACACCCAACGGGCAACTTTCGCACCCCAACCATAGCGTTCATGCCCTGAAGCCATTGATTAAAATTGTATCCTTTGGGCCCCTTGCTCGCAAGCCAGCCGGGACACCAAGGCAGTACCGTACCCAGGCATGGTCAATAGACCTTAAATATCGGTGTCTGGGCCTAATTGGGGCCGACATTGCCGATTCCTGAAAAAGCGGGGTTTAGGGGTTGCGCGGCCGTTTTGACGGCCCTTTTTACCCCAAAAGGGCGGTCTCAGCCCAGCTTCCGGCCGATATCGAGGAATTTCTGCCGCCGCTGCTTGCGGATCGTGTCCGGGTCGAGATTGCGCAGATCGTTCAGGGCCTGCTCAATGGCGTCGCCGGTGGCTGCGATCATGGTGTTGGGATCGCGATGCGCGCCGCCCGAAGGCTCCCTCAGAATCGAATCAATCACGCCGAAGCGCAGCATGTCCTGCGCGGTGATCTTCATGCTGGTCGCGGCTTCCTGGGCCTTGGTTCCGTCGCGCCACAGGATCGAAGACGCAGCCTCCGGCGAGATCACGCTGTAGATCGCGTGCTCGAACATCAGCACGCGATTCGCCGTGGTGATGGCGATGGCGCCGCCCGACATGCCTTCGCCGGTGATGATCGCGACATTGGGCACGCCGAGCGACAGGCACGCATCGGTAGAGCGCGCAATCGCCTCGGCCTGGCCGCGCTCCTCGGCGCCGATGCCGGGATAGGCGCCGGCGGAATCCACAATCGACAGCACGGGAATGCCGAATCGATCCGCCATCTCCATCAGGCGGACCGCCTTGCGATAGCCCTCGGGGCGCGCCATGCCGAAATTATGCTTGATGCGGGATTCGGTGGTGGCGCCCTTTTCCTGGCCGATCACGCAGATGCTCTCGCCGCGGAAGCGGCCGAACCCGCCCATCAGCGCTTCGTCCTCACCGAACTTGCGGTCGCCCGCGAGCGGGGTGAATTCGGTGATCAGCGCGTTGATGAAATCGGTCAAATGCGGGCGCTGCGGATGCCGCGCCACCAGGGTCTTCTGCCACGGCGTCAGATTGGCGTAGAGATCGCTCAGCGCCTGCGCGGCCTTGTCCTCGATCCGCGAAATCTCTTCCCCGATGTCGCTGCCGGTCGCCGCCAGCGCGCGCAGTTCGTCGACCTTGGAATCGAGTTCGGCAACGGGCTTTTCGAAATCGAGATAACTGCGCATGTGATCCGGCATCAAAGCAATATAAGGACGAACGCGGTTTCAGGCGAAGCGGATTTCGGTTCGCGTGAAGAAAGCACGCATCTTCAATGATTTAGCGCGCATTCCAACGCGCGAGCGGGCCCGCTTTGCAAGGTGGGCGCAAAGCAGGCCGCAGGCGGGAAATGGCTCTTTCACGGCAGAAGGCGCAGAAGTCAAGCTGGCAAAGGGGGAAGCTACTTCTCCGCCAGCGGGTGCAGGTCACGCACCAGGCTTTTCAGGCGCTCCTCGACCACATGGGTGTAGATCTGCGTGGTCGAGATATCGGTATGGCCAAGCAGTGTCTGCACGATACGCAGATCGGCGCCGTTATGCAGCAGGTGGCTCGCGAACGCATGCCGCACCACATGCGGACTGACCAGCCGGGGTGCCAGCCCGGCGGCGGCGGCAAGTTCCTTCAGGTCGCGCGCGAAATGCTGCCGCGTCAAATGTCCGCTCTCGCCGAACGAGGGAAACAGCCATTTCGAGGCTGCGGCGTTTTTCTTGTCCGCCGGCTTCAGGGCTTCGATCGCGGCGAGGTAGTCGGCCATCGCCTGTCGCGAAGCCTCGTTCAGCGGCACCAGCCGTTCCTTGTTGCCCTTGCCGCGCACCACGATCATGCGGGCGTCGCGACGCGACGCCGAGAGCGGCAATGTCACCAGTTCCGAGACCCGCAGGCCGGTGGCGTAGAGCACCTCAAGCAGACAATACAGCCGCATGGCGCGAAGCCGTTGCGGCGCAGAGGCTTCCGGCGCTTCTGCCAGCGCCTTTGCGCGCACCAGCAGGCGATCGACGTCGGATATCGACAGCACCTTCGGCAGGCCGCGGCCGCGCTTGGGCCCGGACAGGATCGCGGCAGGATCGTCTCTGCGAAATCGCTCGCTCAGCAGGAAGCGAAACAGGTGCCGCATCGCCGACAGCCGGCGCGCCACGCTCGACGACTTGAAGCCGCGCGCATCGAGATCGGCGAGGTAGTCGCGCAGCGCCTGGGTTTCGACGCCGGCAAAGTTCTGGCCGGCGCGGCCGAGAAACTCCGAAAAATCCGTGAGGTCGCGGCGGTAGGCATCAAGCGTATTGGCGCCGGCGCCCTGTTCCGCTGCCAGCATGTCGAGGAACAGGTTGGTCAGTCTGGCATCTGAATTCTTGCCGGAACGCATCACTTGGTGTCCCCAATCCAAAGTTCGCCCGCACTGCGCCACCCGGAACGAACTTCGGTTTCAGCGACACTAGAAGGGACTTATGGTTCTAGTGTGGTTTCGATTTAGATGTGGTTTCGATTCGGAAGTTCTCCAAACCAGCGCAATCGAAAGCCGAACAGAACCTTCGAACGACCGGACCGGCGTTGGCGCCTATTTCTTGAGGAATCTGTCGGCGGGGATGGTGACAGTCATTTCCCGCGGTTTGGGGTTGACGAAATTCGCCAGCGCGAAAATCACGCCATAGACGATTCCGCCGATCACGGCGACGACCGTCAGAAAGCGGAACAGGCTGGGCATCAGCGAGCCTCAGGTGGCGAATTAACCATTGAAATTATGGGGATGGCCGAGCCCGATTACCAACATGTTCGCCCCTCCGTTGCAAGAGTCTCTGGCAACGGCATCGGCGGGGGTAGTATAGGTGGCGCAGAACGCTGCGATCCCGCGGCGACAGAGCCATTCGATGCCTGAGACAGCCTCACCGGCCAGCACCAGCGCATCCCAGGACGCCGCGATCATGGCGGCGCTGGGACCACGTTCGGTCGTGCTGGTGGGCATGATGGGCGCCGGCAAATCGACCATCGGGCGGCGGCTGTCGGCGCGGCTGCGGCTGCCGTTTCTCGACGCCGACATCGAGATCGAGGCGGCGGCCGGCATGTCGATACCGGACATTTTCGAAACCCATGGCGAGCCGTATTTCCGCGACGGCGAGGCGCGGGTGATCGCGCGGCTGCTCGACAGCGGTCCCGCCGTGGTCGCGACCGGCGGCGGCGCATTCATGCGCGAGGAGACCCGCAATCGAATCCGCGGCAAGGCTGTTTCGATATGGCTCAAGGCGGATGCCGATATCATCATGCGCAGGGTGAAGCGCCGGGCCGACCGCCCGCTGCTGCAGACCGCGGATCCCGCCGCGACCGTCGGGCGCCTGATCGAGGAGCGCGACCCGGTCTACCGGCACGCCGACATCACGATCTGGTCGCGCGACGTGCCGCACGAAAAAATCGTCGATGAATGTATCGAGGGTTTGCACAGCTGGCTGTGCGGCGACGGCGCGGCTCCGGCACCGAAGCAAACCTCCGACACCATGGACGCCACACGATGACCGCGCCGCTGAAGCATTCCGATCCGATCACGGTCGATGTCGCGCTCGGCGAGCGCGCCTACGACATCGTCATCGGCCGCGACGTGCTGCAATCGCTGGGTGCCCGTGTCGCCGCCTTGCGGCCCGGCGCCCGCACCGCTGTTGTCACCGACCGCAATGTCGCCAAACATTGGCTTGAGAAAACCGAAGCCTCGCTGGCGGACGCCGGCATTGCCACGTCGCGAATCATTGTCGACGAAGGCGAGGGGTCGAAAACCTATGCCGGTCTCGAACAGGTCAGCGAAGCGCTGATCGCGGCCAGGATCGAGCGTAACGACCTGGTGATAGCACTTGGCGGCGGCGTGGTCGGCGATCTCGCCGGCTTTGCGGCCGCGATCCTGCGCCGCGGCGTCGATTTCGTGCAGGTGCCGACCTCGCTGCTGGCGCAGGTCGACTCTTCGGTCGGCGGCAAGACCGGGATCAATTCGCCGCGCGGCAAAAATCTTCTCGGCGCGTTTCATCAGCCGGTTCTGGTGGTCGCGGACACCGCCGTGCTCGACACGCTGTCGCCGCGCCAGTTCCGCGCCGGCTATGCCGAAGTCGCCAAATACGGCGTGCTCGGCGACGATGCGTTCTTTGCCTGGCTGGAGGCCAACCACGCCGATATTTTCAAAGGCGGCGCCGCGCGCGAACACGCCATCGCGACCTCTTGCCGCGCCAAAGCCGCGATCGTGGCCCGCGATGAACGTGAAACCGGCGAGCGGGCGCTGCTCAATCTCGGTCACACCTTCGGCCATGCGCTGGAGGCCGCGACCGGCTTTTCCGACCGGCTGTTCCATGGCGAAGGCGTTGCCGTCGGCATGGCGCTGGCGGCGGAATTTTCCGCGCAACTCAGGATGATCGGGGAGGCCGACGCGGCGCGCGTCACCCATCACCTTGCCGAGGTCGGTCTGCCAACCCATTTGCAGGATATCGCGGGATTTGCCCAGGAAGGGTTGACGGATGCCGATGCGCTGATGGCGCTGATGGCGCAGGACAAGAAGGTCAAGCGCGGCAAGCTCACCTTCATCCTGTTGCAGGCCGTCGGCCGCGCCGTGATAGCGCCCGACGTCGAGCCTTCGCTGGTTCGTGATTTTCTGAAAGCCAAGCTGGCGCGCAAAGCCGGGGCATGATCCGGAAAAGTGGAAACCGGTTTTCCCCGGAGTTCATGCTCCAACGATAGATGAAGTGAATATTACGTCATGGACTGGCTTGCATTCTCCATCGTCATCGCCTGCCTGCTGGTGTCGGCGTTCTTCTCGGCGAGCGAGACCGCGCTGACCGGCGCGTCGCGCGCCAGCATGCTGCGATTGTCGAAGCAGGGCAACAGCGAAGCCGGTGTCGTTTCCAGCCTGTTCGCGATGCGCGAGCGGATGATCGGCGCGCTGCTGCTCGGCAACAACATCGCCAATATCGGAGCGTCGGCGCTGGCGACCGGCATTTTCACGGCCTGGTTCGGCGAAGTCGGCGTGCTCTACGCCACCGGCGTGATGACGGTGATGGTCGTGATCTTTGCCGAGGTATTGCCGAAGACCATTGCCATCAATGCGCCGGACCGGGTGTCGCTGTTGGTCGCGCGCCCGATGAAGGTGATGGTATATCTGCTGGGACCGCTGCTCACCGTGATCGAGGCGATCGTTCGCGTGTTGATGAATATGCTCGGCATCAAGATCGGTCACAACCAGCCCATCCTGTCGCCGACCGAGCGGCTGCGTGGCGCGGTCGATCTTCTTCATCACGAAGGCAAGGTCGAAAAGCAGGACCGCGACATGTTCGGCGGGTTATTGGATCTGAGCGAGCTTCAGGTCTCCGACGTCATGGTTCATCGCACCGAAATGGTGATGATCAACGCCGACCTGCCGCCCGAAGAGCTGGTGCGCGAGATGCTGGCCACCGAATACACCAGGATTCCGCTGTGGCGTGAGAAGCCTGAAAATATCATCGGCGTGCTGCACGCCAAGGATCTGCTGCGCGCGATCCGTGCCGCCGACGGCGATACCTCCAAGATCGATGTCTCGACGATTGCGCTGCCGCCGTGGTTCGTGCCGGAGATGCGCCCGGTGTCCGAACAGCTCAAGGCGTTCCGCCGCCGCAAGACCCATTTCGCGCTGGTGGTCGACGAATACGGCGAAGTCGAAGGCATGGTGACCCTGGAGGATATTCTGGAAGAAATCGTCGGCGATATTTCCGACGAGCACGACGTGGTGGTGGCCGGCGTCCGCGCCCAGCCCGATGGTTCGGTGGTGGTCGACGGCTCGGTGCCGATCCGCGATCTCAATCGCGCGATGGACTGGCACCTGCCGGACCAAGAGGCGACCACCGTAGCGGGGCTCGTGATTCACGAGGCCCGCTCGATTCCGGAGCGCGGCCAGAGTTTCACCTTCCACGGCTTTCGCTTCCGCGTCCTGCGCCGCGAGCGCAATCGCATCACCGCACTTCGGATCGTGGCGGTGCCGCGCGAGGCCGAGTTTGAGGAGAAAAAGCCGAAGCGGGCCGGCACCGCGTTTTAGGCGCGATTTTCGTTAAATTAGAATGCGGCGGTGTCGTAGGTCGTCATCGTCCGCGAAAGCGGACGGTCCAGTACACCGTGTCGCGGTGGTTCTAGCCTCGAATTCCCGGAATACTGGATGCCCCGCTTTCGCGGGGCATGACGGCGAAGAGAGGCCGCGTGGAATTTCAGGCCCCGGTCTCCCCCGGCGCCTGCGCCTTGATCGCCAGCGCGTGCACGCTTCCTGCGAGTTCCGCGGCCAGCGTCGCATTAATCATGCGGTGGCGCTCGATCCGGCTCTTCCCTTCGAAGGCAAGCGACACAATATACACCCTGAAGTGCGTCTCTCCGCCCGGCCTGTGGCCCGCATGGCCCTCATGCAGATGTGATTCGTCTGACACGTCGAGGCTTTCCGGCGCGAAAGCTTCACGCAACTTGTTTGTGATAGTATACTGGACTGTTTTTCCTGCGCTCATGGCGGCGGCAATACGTCCATGACCGCATTTCGTCAATGGCGCATCGAAGGAGAGGTATTCGCAATGTCAAGACTTGAAGCTTTTCGCATTGCGTTGTCATAGTCAGTCATGCCGATTGATTCATCCAAATTCTTCGACTCCATTCGCATCAAGCCCAACAAGCTGACGGCGAAGCAGCAGGCGCAGGCGCGCGAAGCATCCGCCATGTGCGAATGGCCCGACTGCAAGAACAAGGGGCCGCACCGCGCGCCCAAGGGTCGTGCCAACGACAAGGAATACTGGCACTTCTGTCTCAATCACGTCCGCGAGTACAACCAGTCCTATAATTTCTTCTCAGGTATGAACGCGGATGCGGTTGCGCGTTACCAGAAGGATGCGCTGACCGGCCATCGTCCGACCTGGAAGATGGGCGCCAACACCAGTTCCAAGAAAGGCAAGGGCAGCCCCGAGGCCGATCTGGAAGGTGCGGCAGATCCGTTCAGCATGTTCAGCGAGCTCAATGGCCGCGGCCGCTGGCGGCCGGGTCCGGGCTCAGGCATTGGCGACGAGCCGAAGCCGGAAACCCGAAAAATATTCAACGCCGAGCGCAAGGCGCTGCAGGTGATGGGGCTTGGCCCGGATGCGACCCTCGAGGTCGTCAAGGCGAAATACAAGGCGCTGGTGAAGCAGCACCATCCCGACGCCAATGGCGGCGACCGTTCGACCGAAGATCGCCTGATCGAAATCATCAAGGCATATAACTATCTCAAGACGGTCGTGCGCGGCGCGACCTGATATCTCTCCACGAGTCGTCCCGGCGAAGGCCGGGACCCATACTCCGTGTCGCCTCGTTTGAGCCCATTAGCCAACGCCTTCGATAAGCAACAACCGCCTGTGGCTATGGGTCCCGGCCTTCGCCGGGACGACAAGTGGAGAGACGAGCGTCGTCCCGCTCATTCGATCGCCTCGTCAAGCCGTGCTCTCAATCTGGCATCGCGCCGATATAGGCCGAACTTGGCCGTATCAGCCGGCCGCCCCGCTGCTGCTCGCGGGCATGCGCGGTCCATCCCGCGGCGCGGGCAACCGCGAAGATCGGCGTGAAAGCCTGCCGCGGGATTTTCAGGGCGTCGAGCAGGATCGCGGTGAAAAACTCCACATTGGTGTCGAGCGGCCGGTCCGGGTTTTTCCGCCGCAACGCCGCGCGGATATAGGCCTCAACCTCGCCCGCGAACGGAAGATCGGCGCCGCCATCGGCGAGCCGTTCGATGGCGCCCTTGAGCACATCCGCGCGCGGATCGCGGACGCGATAGATGCGGTGGCCGAAGCCCATC